>Ga0302299_10000392_pt1 | contig 23415 bp, 22 predicted proteins | sample III_Fen_N3_4_FD_198795 | JGI IMG/M metagenome (GOLD analysis project Ga0302299, IMG submission 198795) | Peat permafrost microbial communities from Stordalen Mire near Abisko, Sweden - III_Fen_N3_4 | ecosystem: Environmental > Terrestrial > Soil > Wetlands > Permafrost | place: Sweden: Abisko... | reverse complement strand
GCCTACGACCTCTCGTTCGAGCCCCTCGAGAACGCCGAGCCCACCGACTCGGTCTACGCCCAGGGCGAGCTCACGGTCATCATCCCCGCCGGCAGCGTCGACGCGCTCAGTGGCGCCACGCTCGACATGCCCGAGTCCGAGGGGCAGAGCGGCCTGGTGCTGCGCAACCCCAACAAGCCCGACCCCCTCGCCGGGCTCGACCTCGACCTCACCGGCGACCTCGCCGAGCAGGTCACCCTCCTCGTCGAGAAGGTCATCAACCCCTCGCTCGACGCGCACGGCGGCTTCGTCGAGGTGCTCGGCGTCGAGGGCACCCGGGTCTTCGTGAAGATGGGCGGCGGCTGTCAGGGCTGCGCGGTCAGCGCCATGACCCTGCGCGACGGCATCGACCGCACCATCCGCGAGCACATCCCCGAGGTCACCGAAGTGGTCGACGCCACCGACCACGACGCCGGCGAGAACCCCTTCTACACCTGAGCCCGGGTCGGGTCAGGGCCCGACGAGGCGGCGCACCTCGGCCTCGAGGCCGTCGGCGTCGAGCCCCAGGTCGTGCAAGATCGCGGCAGGGGTGCCCTGCGCGAGGAAGCGCTGGGGCGTGCCGAGGACGCGCACGTAGGGCGGGCGAGCCGCCCCGGCGGCCATGGCGACGGTCGCCACCTCGTCGGCGAGCCGGGAGCCCACGCCGCCCTCGCGCAGGCCGTCCTCGATGCTGACCACCAGGTCGTGGCGCGCGGCGTCGGCCACCAGCACGGGGTCGAGCGGCTGCACGACCCGTGGGTCCCACACCGTGCAGGCGATGCCGTCGGCGGCCAGCCGCTCGGCGGCGACGGTGGCTGCGGCCAGCATCTTGCCGACGCCGACGAGGCACACCCGGGCCGTGTCGTCGGCGCGCACCAGCCGCGCCGAGAGCCCGTGCCCGACCTCGTTCTCGGGGACGACCGGAGCGGCCGTGCGCGGCCAGCGGATGGCGACGGGGCCGTCGGTGATGTCGAGCGCGTCGTGGAGCATCTGCTGCAGCTCCTGGTACGACGACGGCGCGAACACCGTCATGCCCGGAACCTTCGCGAGCAGCACCATGTCGAGCACGCCGTGGTGCGAGGCGCCGTTCTCGCCGGTGATGCCGGCCCGGTCGATGGCGAAGACCACGGGGGCCCCGTGCAGGCCCGCGTCGAACATGCACTGGTCGAACGCCCGCGTGAGGAACGTGGAGTAGATCGCGACCACGGGTCGGAGGCCGCCCATGGCCATGCCGGTGGCGGCCGTGACGGCGTGCTGCTCGGCGATGCCGACGTCGATCAGGCGGTCGGGGAAGCGATCGCCGAACGGGAGCAGGCCCGTGGAGCCCGGCATGGCGGCGGTGATGGCCACCACCTCGGGCCGGGTCTCGGCCTCCTTGATGATGGCTTCGGAGAAGGCACCCGTGTACGAGGGTGGGCCGCCGGTGGCGTGGGTGGGACCCGTCTCGGGGTCGAACACCGAGGTGTCGTGGAGGCGCTGCTCGTCGTCCTGCTCGGCGGGCGGGTAGCCGCGGCCCTTCTGGGTGAGCACGTGGACCACGATCGGGCCCTCGTCGTACTCGGCGGCGTTGCGGAACGCGCGCTCGAGGCCCTCGAGGTCGTGGCCGTCGAAGGGGCCGGAGTAGCGCACCCCGAGCGTCTCGAAGAACACGGGCGGCTCGAGCATCTCGCGGAGGCCGGCCACCGCGCCCTCGAGGCCCCACGCGAGGTGGTCACCGAACACGGGCACCTCGCGCACCATCTTCTGGAGGCGCGCCCGCTGCCGGAGGTAGGCGGGGCTGAGGCGCAGCCGGGCCACGCTGTCGGTGAGCTTCGACACCGTCGGCGCGTAGGACCGGCCGTTGTCGTTGTACACGATGATGGCCCGCTGGCCGCTGTGGCCGAGGTTGTTGAGGGCCTCGTAGGCCATGCCGCCGGTCATGGCGCCGTCGCCGATGACCGCGATGACGCGCCGGTCGGCGCGCTGCGCTCGCTCCATGGCCACCGAGAGGCCGTGGGCGTAGCTCAGGCTGGTGGAGGCGTGGCTGTTCTCGATCCAGTCGTGCGGCGACTCGGCGCGGCTCGGGTAGCCCGAGAGGCCGCCCGCCTGCCGCAGCCCGGTGAACTCGGCCTGGCGCCCGGTGAGGAGCTTGTGCACGTATGCCTGGTGGCCCGTGTCCCAGAGCAGGATGTCGTCGGGCGACGAGAAGACCCGGTGGAGCCCGATGGTGAGCTCGACCGCGCCCAGGTTCGACCCGAGGTGCCCGCCCGTGGCGGACACCGCCTTGACCACGAACGCCCGGATCTCGCTCGACAGCGCGTCGAGCTGGGGATACGTGAGCCGTCGGAGGTCGGCCGGGCTGCTGATCGTGTCCAGGAGCTGGGGCACATGGCTCCTTGCGAGGTGGGGGCCGCGGTCGACAGGAGGCGCGGGGAAGTTCGAGCCCGCAACGCAACGGTACCCGCTGAGGCGCCGTTTGGTCCACGCGGGCGGCCCCGTCAGGGTCCCCCCGTGGTGAGCCACAGGGTGACGGTCGCGGCGACGAGCGCGAGCGGGGTGGACACCCAGGAGCTGCGCAGGAACGTCCCGAGCGAGGGCTCGACCCCCTCCTCGCGCACCCGCCTGCGCCACAGCAGCGTGGCGAGCGACCCGGTGTAGGTGAGGTTCGGGCCGATGTTGAGGCCGAGCAGGGCGGCGAGGAGCAACGCCACCGGCCGGCCCGCCAGCGCGGGGAGCAGCAGGAGCGTGGCGGGGAGGTTGTTGACCAGGTTCGCCAGCAGGGCCGCGAGCAGGGCGACCCCGAGCATCGCGAGCAGCCCCGAGCCGTGCGGGACGTGGTCGACGATGGTGTGGCCCAGGCCGTGCCGGGCGGCTGCGCCGACGACGATGGCGAGGCAGAGCACGAACACCAGGAACCCGGGAGCCGCGGCCCGGGCGAGCTGCACCGGCGTGTCACGCGACGAGGCGACGACCGCGACGGAGATGACCAGGGCGCCGATCCAGGCCGGCCAGGCCGGCGCGATGCCCAGGCCCGACCCGACGAAGAAGGCCACGATGAGCACCGCGATCACGGCCCCCACGAACCAGCCGAGGGCATCGACGGTCGGGGCGGCGGCCTCGGGCGGTGCGACCTCGGCGGCGCCCGCTGGGGCAGGGTCGGCCGGCTCCCGGTTCCCCGCGAGCAGCACCCAGGTGATGAGGGCACCCGCCACCAGGCACGGCAGGGCCAACCGCGCGGAGAACCCCGCGTACGAGAGCCCGCTCTGGTGGATGACCAGCAGGTTGGTGAGGTTGGCGACCGGCGACAGCAGCGACGCGCCGTTGGCCAGGAAGACGGTGGCGAGCAGCGCTGCGTCGACGGTGGGTCGGCTGCGGCCGCGCACCGCCCGTACGACCACAGGGGTGAACAGCACCACCGTGGCGTCGAGGCTCAGGACCGAGGTGATGACGACCGCCAGCACCGCCACGGCGACGACCGTGCGCCGCTGTCCCGCGCGGCCCTGTCGGCGCCCGCGCCCGAGCAGCGAGCCCGCGGCGTCGAAAAGCCCCGCGGCGTCGGCGCCCTCGGCCACCACGAAGATGGCCGCCAGGAACGCCAGCGTCGGCCAGAGCGCGCGCACCTGCTGCCACGCCGCCGACCACGGCTCGAGACCGGTCACCAGCACCAGGGCGGCCGCCGGGACGGCCCACACCACCTCCGGCCACGGCTTCGGCGGGCGGGTGATGAGGTAGAGCAGCACCGCCAGCACCCCGATGCTGAGGGCGGTCTGCATCCTCAGGTTGTACCCGGGCCTGGCACGATCCGACGAGTGCGGCCGTGGCGGACCGGTACGTTGGCGCCCATGCCCGTCCCCCCGCGCAGCCCACGAGACGTCGGGGCGGGTGCCGTCGCCACGTTCCGCCGCTCCCTGTCGGAGAAGCTGGCCGAGATCATCCGTCGTGACCCCGAGCGTGCCGCGAACGCCGTCGAGGTGGGCCTCATCGACCAGCGCTGGCTCGACGACCCCACCGACCGCCGCGTCAGCACCGCCACCCCGTTCGAGGTGGTGCAGCGCTTCCTCGAGCGCTCGGTCGAGCAGCGCCCGTCGCTCATCGGCACCGTGGGGCTCAACACGCTGCAGGTGCTGGCGTTCCACGCGGGCGACGAGGGCCCGGGCACCAGCCAGCCCGTCACGGTGGTGTTCACCGACCTCGAGGGCTTCACCGCCTACACCTCGAAGGAGGGCGACGACGCCGCCATCGCCCTGCTCCACGACCACCACCGCGCCATCGGCCCCGTGGTGCGCAGCCGCGGCGGCCGGGTGGTCAAGCGCCTCGGCGACGGCCTGATGCTGTCGTTCCCCGAGCCGGAGGCCGCGGTGCTGGCGGCGGTCGAGCTGCTCGACACCGCACCCGACCCGCTGCGCCTGCGCGCCGGGGTGCACTCGGGCGAGGCGGTCGTGACCGTCGACGACGTCGTGGGTCACGTGGTGAACGTGGCCGCCCGCGTCACCGAGGAGGCCGGGGGCGGCGCGGTGCTGGTCACCGCCGACGTGCGCGACGCGGTCGGCGAGCTGCGGGGCGTCACGTGGGGCAAGGCCAAGCAGGTCCGCCTCAAGGGCATCCCCGACAAGGTCACGCTGCTGCGGGCGCTGCCCGCCTGATCAGACGCCGGCGGGCCGGGGGGCGGCGAGCCTGCGGGCGTCGCGCCGGTCGCTCCAGCGCGACGTGGCCCTGGCGAGCGTCGAGCCCAGCAGGTAGCCCACGCCGAGGGTGACGAGCCCCACCACCGCGTCGATCCAGTAGTGGTTGCCGGTGACGAGGATGCAGAAGAAGGTGATCACCGGGTAGAGGGCGACGAGCACCTTGCTCCAGGTGTGGCGCACGCGGGGCACCAGCACGAGCGCGCACCACGTGGACCAGCCGATGTGCAGGCTCGGCATGGCGGCGTACTGGTTGGAGACGTTGGCGACGGTGCCCGAGTCGAAGTTCCACAGCCCGCCGTAGCGGACCAGCGTGTCGACGATGCCGTAGTGGTGGCAGGTGAGGCCGTAGCGCGCGTTGCAGGCCCCGTAGACCATGGTGGAGTCGAGCAGGCGCGGCGGCATGAGCGAGTAGCCGGCGAAGCCGATGAGCGCGAGCGCGGTGGTGATGGCCACCGTGTTGCGCCACTTGGCGTAGTGGACCGGGTCGTGCCGGAAGAGCCACACCAGGGCGATGATCGGCACGATGAAGTGGAACGTGCCGTAGTAGATGTTCCAGAAGCGGATGAAGCCGTGGTGGGGGAGGCTCAGGTACCAGCGCTGCAGGTGGGGCTCGACGAACAGGCCCAGGGACCGTTCGAACCAGATCACGTCCTTGGCGTGGCCGTAGGCGTGGGCCACGGCCAGCGGGCTGACGTTGATGCCGTGGGCGCTCCCGTTCGAGCCGAAGGTGTTGCGCACGATCGAGTAGAGGGCGTAGAGGCCGCCGATGTACAGCAGCTCACGCCACCACCGGAGGCGTCGGCGCGCCGTGGCGACCTCGGCGGGCGTGCCGGCGTGGGCGACGAGCTCCGGCCCGGTCTCGGTGGCGGCGTCGAGGCCGACGTCGAGCGTGGGGTCGACGTCGAGCGCGGGGGTGGCGATGCTCGGGTCGTCGGGCTCGTCGTCGGTGACGTCGACGCCGGTGCGCTGGTCGGTCATCGCGCCGCCGCGGGCCGGGCGCCGCGTCCGCCGCGCGGCGCCGCGCCCGTGGGGTGGTCGGCGAAGGGCTCGGCCTCGGCGTCGGCGTGCTGCTCGGCACCGGCCTCGGTTCCGGCGGCCCGCGCGGCGTCGGCGTCGCGGCGGTTGCCGAACGCGAACGCCGGTGCCCCGAACAGGCTCACGACGAGCGCCAGGAGGTAGATGAGGATGCCCAGGGCGACGGCCTTGCCGTCGGGGACGCCGAGCGGATGCAGGAAGAGCACGAACAGACCTTCGCGGATGCCGAAGCCCGCGATGCTGATGGGCAGCACCTGGACGATGAGCACGGCGGGGTAGAAGGTGAGCAGCGCAGTGGGCCCGACGGCGCTCACGCCCAGCGTGCGGGCGGCGCAGTAGGCGGCGAGCACCATGGTGACCTGGTAGGCGAAGCCCCACCCGATGATGGTGAGCGCCCGCACCGGGTGGTGCCGCAGGTGCGCGGTGGCGAGGTGCACCGCGGCGGCGAAGCGGCGCCAGCCCTGGGTGTGGCCGAGGCGCCCGCCGAGGTGGCGGCTGCTCAGCGCCAGCAGCACCAGCACCAGCATCACGAGGGTGATGGCCGCGATGACCAGGGCCACGTGCGTGGCCCGGCCGAGCTTGAGCAGGCCGCGGTTGATGGCGAAGCCGACGAGGATGAGCACGGGCAGCACCAGCCACCCGGTGAGGCGCTCGAGCACGACCGAGGCGAAGCTGATCGGGCCCTCGTTGGTGTCCTTGCTGAGCCGCGACACCCGCAGCACGTCGCCTCCGACGGTGGACGGCAGCACGTTGCCGACGAAGTGCCCGGCCAGGTAGTGCTCGACCAGGCGCTTGGAGGGCGGCAGCGGGGTGACCTCGAGCCCCTGCAGCACCGCGCGCCACCGGAACGAGCACACGATGGTGCCGAAGAAGGTGATGGCCAGGGCCAGCGCCAGCCACGAGGCGGTGTGTGCCGACCACGTTGGGAGGATGGGCTGCTGCGAGCCACCGCCGTGGGGGTGGCTCGTGGAGTTGATCTTGTAGGCGAGGTACCCGAGCATGGCCGCGCTGACGGTGATGCGTGCCACCAGCGTCAGCGTCTTCCTCGCGGTCATCACCTCTCCAGGCAAGCAGGGTCGGCCGACGATCCTACCGCCGGAAGTGCCGCGCGCCGGGTTGCCCCGGCCCGGCGTGACCTACGCTGACAGGGCGCGGAGGGGCCGCGACCTGGAGGGCAGCGTCATGATCGGGCAGCGGACGGTTCATCCCCGTCGATGGGCGGCAGCGGCGGGTCTCGTCGCCATCGGCCTCACGGCCTCGTGCGGGGTGCGCGTCGACAGCACGCGCACCGTGGGCACCACGGGAGCGCGCCTGCACCAGGCCGCCTCGGGCCAGGTGGTGCAGGCCTCGCTCGCGAGGCAGGCGGCCACCGCCACGTCCGACATGCGCACCGCCCGCTTCACGCTCACCATGTCGGGGTCGGGTCACCTCGGCAGCGCCCTGAACCTCAGCGCGACGGGTGCGTACGACCTCGACGCGAAGGCCACCCAGCTCCAGGTCGACCTGGGATCCCTCGGTGGCCAGGAGCAGATGGTGGTCGTCGACGGCAAGGCCTACGTCAAGCTCCCCGCCGGGCTCGGGTCGACCACCGACAAGCCCTGGTTGGCCGTCGACGCGCCCACCTCGAAGCTGGGCAGCAACCCGCTCGGCACCATGGACCCCAAGGCGATGCTCGACCAGCTCAAGTCGATCACCGGTGACCTCACGGTGGTGGGACACGAGACCATCGACGGCGTCGACACCACGCACTACCACGGCACCATCGACCCGTCGAAGGCGCCCGGCGCGGCGCAGGGCGCGGCACCGAAGCTGTTCGGCTCGATCACCATGCCCGTCGACGTCTGGATCGACGATCAGGGCCTGCTCCGCCGCCAGCAGCTCTCGATCACGGCACCGGCGGGGTCGGCCGACTCGGGTGCCTCGTCGCTGCTCGGCGGCTTCGGCCTCACCATGACCATCGAGTTCACCGATCTCGGTGCCCCCGTCACCATCACCGCCCCGCCGGCCGACCAGGTGCAGACGGTGGACCCGAAGACCTTCGCGAAGGGCTTCGGGCACGGCTCGACGCTGCCCGGGGCGCCCGCCAACTGAACCGAGGAGCAGCCATGCCCGACGACGCCCCCACCGTGCAGGAGCGCGACATCCGGCTCGAGCCGGTGCGCCTGAGCGTGCTCGAGGCCGGCGAGGGCGGGCTCCCCCTGCTCCTCCTCCATGGCTTCACCGGGGCCAAGGAGGACTTCGCCGACTTCATCGGGCCGCTCGCGGCCGACGGTTGGCACGTGGTCGCCCCCGACCACCGGGGCCACGGCGCCAGTGACGCGCCTCCCGACGAGGCCGACTACTCGATCGACATCTTCGTGGCCGACGTGGTGGCCCTGCTCGATGCCCTGGGCTGGGACCGCTGCGTGCTGCTGGGCCACTCGATGGGCGGGATGATCGCCCAGCGGCTGGTGCTCCGCCACCCCGACCGCTTCGTGGCCGTCGTCCTCATGGACACCCACCACCGGGCCCCGGCCGCGCTCGACCCGGCCATGGCGCAGGCCGCGGCCCACATCGTCCGCGAGCGGGGCGTGGCGGAGCTGGCCCGGCTCCAGGCCGAGCGGGCCGACGACGCCCTCAGCACCCCGGCCCACCGACGCCTGATCGCCGAGCGCCCGGGCTACGCGGAGTTCGGTGACCGCAAGCTGCTCGCCGCCTCGCCGGCCATGTACGCCTCCCTGGCCATCGAGATCACCGCCACCCAGACCGACCAGCTCCCGGCCCTCGCCACCATCGAGATCCCGGTGCTGGTGCTCGTGGGCGAGCTCGACCGACCGTTCGTGGCCGCGTCGCACCGCATGGCCACGACCATCCCGGACGCCCGCCGGGCCGAGATCCCCGACGCCGGGCACAGCCCGCAGTTCGAGAACCCCGAGGCCTGGTGGGAGGCCGTGCACGACTTCCTCGACGAGGTGCGACCCCGGCTGGCCTAGGGAGCGTGCGGCAGCTGCCACACCACCATCGGCGCCAGCCCCGCAACGAGCGCCGCGGGGATGGGTCTCGACTGGCCGAGCAGCCGGGCGCCCGGCGCGGGGCTGACGTCCGGCGTCGCAAGCTTCGTGTACAGGTAGGTGACCGGCCGGCCCTTGGGCAGGATGGTGAGCCCCTTCCCGAAGAGGTAGGCGTCGCGGGGCAGGTAGCGCACGGTGTAGCCGGCGCGGTCGAGGTCGAGGGCCAGCGCCTCCGGGTGGTAGCCGTCGAACTTGTAGGGCGACACCAGGACGATGGTGTGGCTCTTGGGGACCGCCCGCTCGACCGACGGCACGAGCGAGGCGGGCGCGGCGGCCATGTCGGCCGTGATCTTCTGCTCGTGGAGCGTGGGCACGATGAGCAGGGCGAGGGCCGCGGCGACCACCGTGGCGCCCGCGGTGCGCAGCAGGCGGCGGCGCGACTCGGGCAGTGACACGTGCGGCCCGATGACGTGCCACGCGCTGCGGCACAGCGACCACGCGACGATGCCGGCCAGGCTCACGCCCATCGCGTGCATCGGGAGCAGGTACCAGTCGACGAGGTGGTTGGACTGCAGGTTGAGGATGCCGATTGCGGTGGTGAGCACGGCGACCGAGACGGTGGCGAGCGCCGCCAGCTCGTCGCCCGCCCGGCGCCACGCAGCGAAGCCCACGGCCAGCACCAGCGGTACGAGGAGGAGGGGGACCGGGACATGGGGGAGACGGCCGAAGACGGCGTAGGGACGGTGACCGGTGGCCCAGGTGGCCCGCAGGGAGAGGTCGCCGAAGATGGCCTGCCAGGCGGTGTGGCTCGGGATGATCGGGTCCTTGGAGGTCTGCACCCACCGCCAGATCGCCGACGGGTTGCTGTCCGAGCCGTGCTGCGCGAGGTCCGCCAGCGCCGGCGACACCATCACCAGCAGCACCCCGAGCGAGGCGAGGAGGGGCCACCCGAGCAGGCGCCACCCGGCGCGACCGTGCCGGCGCACGAGCGCGAGCGGCAGGCCCACGATGGTGACGGCCGCGAGGCCGACGGCCGTGGGGGCGTAGCCGATGTGGGCGCCCACGCACCACGTCGCCAGCCCGGTGGCGAGGGGCAGGTACCAACGGCGGCCGAGCGTGGTCTGCCACACCACGACCACCAGGACGACGGCGGGCACGAACCCGAGGTAGGGGTTCCACGGGATCGAGAGGTGTCCGGGCTCGTTGGTGCGGGCGAACAGCGTGATGGCACCGAGCAGGAGGAGGCCGAGGCCGAGCGCCCGCCGGCGGGTGGTGATCCACACGAGCAGCCCGATGAGCACCGCGTTGAACCACACCGTGGCCGCGAGCTGGGCCGACGACCGCTGGCCGAAGATCTCGTACGGCGCCCACACCAGGGCGTAGACGAGTGGCAGCGGGTGGTGGTACGGCCGGCTGCCGGAGTAGGGACCGAACAGCGGCGGGTGGGGGAACAGGTGGCGGACGATGATCTCGGCGATGGCGTAGTCGCCGACCGGGTGCCACGTGGTGGCGAGGAGGGCGGCGCCGGCGGCGAGCAGCACCACGGCGGCGGCCAGCGCGGGGAGGGCCTCGAGCCACCGGTGCGGCCGAGCGGCCGGCGCGGGCCCGTCGGCCCCGATGAGGGTGGGGGCGGCGTCGGTCCCGTCCGTCGCGTCGGGCGCTGCGTCGAGGCCCGTGGCCGCGACCTTCGGGGAGACGGGAACGGACACCTCAGCTCACGCGCTCGAGGAAGCGCTCGCGGTCGACGAGCACCCGGGTGACCTTGCCGGCGGCCACGAGCCCACGGCTGTCGGACACGCTGACCGTGAACATCAGGCGCCGCCCGTCGATCTTGTCGAGCGTGGCCTCGGCCGTGACGGTCTCACCGACGCCCGACGGTGCCACGTGGGAGATCTGCACGCCCGTGCCGACGGTGGTGTGGTGCTCGGGGAGCCGGCCCTGCGTGGCCCGCACGCTGGCCTGCTCGCACAGCGCGATGACCCGCGGCGTGGCGAGGACCGGCACGTCGCCGACGTCGAGGTGCTGCGCCGTGTCGAGGTCGGTGACGGTGAGCGTCGCCGACGCGGACAGGCCGGGTTCCACGGGCATCGGGGTACGATAAGCCGCTCTGTCGACCGGGAGCGAACGGGTCGTGGTGCGCCGGGCGCGGTCGCGTGCGGCGGCCGCGGGTCGAGGCTGCCGACAACGCCCCTCTGGAGGCACCTGTGCCCGCTGCCGCCCTCATCGACGACGACGTCGTCACCCGGGTCCTGACTGCCGCGCTGCGCACCGGGGGTGACTTCGCGGAGGTCTTCGCCGAGGACAAGCGCTCGTCGTCGGCCTACCTCGACGACGGCAAGATCGAGGAGCTGTCGTCGGGCCGCGACCGTGGCGCCGGCATCCGGGTCGTCGTGGGCGAGACCACGGGCTTCGCCCACACCGCCGACCTGTCCGAGACCGGCCTGCTCGTCGCGGCCGAGGCTGCGGCGGCCGCGGCCCGAGAGGGCGGGGGCGGCACCCGCACGGTGGCCCTCACCCGAACCGAGGTCCGCCACCCGAGCCCGGCGCAGATCCAGCCGGCCGACGTCGCCAAGGCCACCAAGGTGGCGCTGCTGCAGCGTGCCGACGGCGCCGCCCGCGCCGCGGGAGGCGACATCCGGCAGGTCTCGGCCAGCTACGCCGACAGCCGCCGCCGCATCCTCATCGCCAACTCCGACGGCCTGCTCACCGGCGACGACCAGGTGCGCACGCTCTTCACCGTCGGCGCCGTGGCCCTCGGCGACACCGGCATGCAGACGGGCCGCGAGAGCATCGGCCACACCATCGGCTTCGAGCTGTTCGACCGGTACGACGTCGAGGAGCTGGCGCGGGCGGCTGCTGAGCGGGCGCTCACCAAGCTCGCGGCGCGGCCGGCGCCCACCGGCGAGCTGCCCGTGGTCATCGGTCCCGGCGGTGGCGGCGTGCTGTTCCACGAGGCGTGCGGCCACGGCCTCGAGGCCGACCTCATCGCCAAGGGCGCCTCGGTGTTCAAGGACCGCCGCGGCGAGCAGGTCGCCTCGCCGCTCGTCACGCTCGTCGACGACGGCACCGTCGCCACCGAGTGGGGCGCGTTCGGCTGCGACGACGAGGGCACCCCGGCCCAGCGCAACGTGCTGATCCAGGACGGCATCCTCACCGACTACATGTGGGACTTCCTCCGCTCCCGCAAGGAGGGCCGGCCCCGCTCGGGCAACGGCCGCCGGCAGAGCTACCAGCACCTGCCCATGGTGCGCATGACCAACACCTTCATCCTCGACGGCCCCGACGACCCGGCCTCGATCGTGTCCGGCACCGAGCACGGCGTCTACGTGGCGAAGCTCGGCGGCGGCCAGGTCAACACCGCCACGGGCGACTTCGTCTTCGGCATGACCGAGGCGTACCTCATCGAGAACGGCGAGATCACCGAGCCGCTGCGCGAGGGCAACCTCATCGGCAACGGGCCCGAGGTGCTCCAGAACATCGAGGCCGTGGGCAACGACTTCGAGTTCGGTCCGCCCGGCACGTGCGGCAAGGACGGCCAGGGCGTGCCCGTCGGCGACGGCGTCCCCACGCTGCGCGTCTCCAAGCTCACCATCGGCGGTTCCGCGGCATGAGCGACGAGCTTTTGGCCATTGCCGATCAGGTCATCGGCTGGGCGCACGACGGCGAGCAGGTCGAGGTGGTCGTCGGCAAGAGCCGCTCCACCGAGATCCGGGTCTACGAGGGCGACATCGAGTCGCTCTCGTCGGCCGAGTCGCAGGGCCTCGGGGTGCGGGTCATCGCCGACGGCCGGCAGGGCTTCGCCTATGCGGGCAGCCTCGACCCCGATGTGCTGCACGAGGTCCTCGACGAGGCCCGCGACAACGCCGGCTTCGGCACCCCCGACGAGTTCCTCGGCCTGGCCGAGCCCGACGGCGTGCCGGTGCCCGACCTCGACCTGTACCGACCGGGTCTGTTCGACGTCCCCACCGACCGCAAGGTGGCGCTGGCCCTCGACCTCGAGCGGGCCGTCCGCGCGGCCGACCCGCGCATCAGCGGCATCGAGGCGGCCGAGTACGCCGACGGCGTGAGCGAGGGTGTGGTGGTCACCACCACCGGCATCCGGGCCACCGGCCGCGACTCCGCCTGCTACGTGGGCGCCTACCCGCTCGCCACCGACGACGGCGACACCAAGACCGGCTTCGGGTTCTCGGTCGGCCGTGAGCCGTCCGAGCTCGACGTCGACGCGGCTGCGTCCGACGCGGCCCAGCGCGCCACCCGCCTGCTCGGCGCCGTCAAGCCCGCGGGCGGGCGCATGACCGTGGTCCTCGACCCCTACGTCACCGCCCAGCTCATCGGGATCCTCGCCGGCACCATGAACGGCGAGGCCGTGCTCAAGGGCCGCTCGCTCTTCGCCGACCGGCTGGGCGACGAGATCGCCTCGTCGGTGCTCACGCTCGTCGACGACCCCACCAACCCCCTCGCCTACACGGCGTCGCACACCGACGGCGAGGGCCTGGCCACGCGCCGCAACGTCCTCGTCGACAACGGCGTCCTGCAGAAGTTCGCGCACAACGCCTACACCGCCCGTCGGTCGGGCACCGTCTCCACCGGCTCCGCGGTCCGTGGCTTCAAGAGCACCCCGGGCGTCGGCTGCCGCGCCGTGTCGCTGGTGCCCGGCACCAAGACCCAGCCGGAGCTGCTGGCCGAGGTGGGCGACGGCATCCTGGTCTCGTCGGTGGCCGGGCTGCACTCGGGCGTCAACCCGGTCAGCGGCGACTTCTCCACCGGGGCCGAGGGGCTGCGCATCGTCGACGGCGTGCTCGGCCAGCCGCTGCGGGAGTTCACCATCGCCTCCACGCTCCAGCGCATGCTGAAGGACGTGGTGGCCGTCGGCAACGACGTCGAGTGGCTGCCCATGAGCGCCGCCGGCGTGAGCCTGGTGCTGCGCGACATCTCGGTCTCCGGCACCTAGGCGCCGCCCCGGCCGGGCGGGAACTCCGTTGACAGGGTCGGTGGGTGAGCGCATCATCTCCGCCCTATGCGTTCGTCTACCGCTGCCGCCGCGGCCCTCCGGGGACCGACCCCGTCGAGGGCCTCGTTCGGCGTGCAGCAACGCAGCCGGTCCTGAGGGCTCGCTCCCGAGCCCGGCTCCCGCCGGGCCCGAACCCGATCCGCGCGACGCGTCTCACGCGCGCGCCTTCACCGAACGCGATGCCGAGATGTTCCCTTCGACCTTCCCCCAGACCTCCATCACGCTCGACGAGTGCGCCGACCCCGGCGCGGTCATCGACACGATGATCATCGCCGCCTTCGTTGCCGGCACCCAGCCCTGGTCGTGCTCACGCCACCTCGAGCACGTGCTTCCCGACGCCACGCTCCGCCCCGAGACCGGTGCCGTCATCCGTCAGGCCCACCAGACGCACCGGACCTCGACGCTCGTGTCCGGTGAGGGCTGGACGCTGCTCGTGGTGCGTCAGCGGGACCGGTCCGCCGTCCTGACCGCGACCGCGACGAGTGTCGAGCTCGCCCACCAGGTGCTCGACGAGGCGTGTGCCGGCGCCGTGGAGCCGCCGGTGCCGACCGACGAGCGGGTCAGCCTTGGGTTCTGGAACGTCGGCCAGCGCGGTCCGATCCGACGCACGCGCAGCATCGGCGTGCGTCCGTGGCCCGAGATCCGGCGCAACTACCGGCGCTCGGTGGTGGCCGCGTTCGACGACCTGATGGCCCTGGATCGCGCCGACGTCAGTGGCCGGCTGCTGCTCCTCCATGGGCCGCCCGGCACCGGGAAGACCACCGCCCTGCGTGCCCTCGCGCACCCGTGGCGGCCCTGGTGCCAGGTCGACTGCGTGCTCGATCCCGAGCGGCTGCTGCGCGACTCCGGCTACCTGATGGAGGTCGCGATGTGCGAGCCGGACGACGACGACGACCCGCGCTGGCGGTTGCTGATCCTCGAGGACTGCGACGAGCTGATCCGTGGCGACGCCAAGTCGGGGACCGGCCAGTCGCTCGCTCGGCTCCTCAACCTCACCGACGGCATCCTCGGCCAGGGGCTCGACGTGATGGTCGCGATCACCACCAACGAGCCCCTCGACCGGCTCCACCCGGCCGTGGTCCGCCCGGGCCGCTGCCTCGCCCAGATCGAGGTGGGGCGGCTCAGCCCGGACGAGTGCCGCGACTGGCTGGGCGAGGCGGTGCCCATCGCTGCCGAAGGCGCGACCGTCGCAGAGCTGTACGCCCGCCTCGGCCACGCCGGGCCCATCGAGTCGGTCGAGCCCGCCGCCGCGGTCGGCTTCTACCTCTGACCCAACGCGGAAAGGGGAGAGGGTGGGTGCAAGGTTCCGGGGGGGTCGGGCGTCTAGACATCCGTGCATGACGCGGCGGCCCCGGTGCTCGGTGCCCGACTCCAGGCGGTGACCCCCGGCGAGGGCGGGCCGTCGATGACGTTCGTCGACTGCTACCTCGCCCACCACGACGCCCTGGTGCGCCTGGCGTACGTGCTCACCGGGTCGAGCGACACGGCTCAGGACCTGGTGCAGGACGCGTTCGTGGGCCTGCACCGGCGCTGGGGCTCGGTCGACCAGCCGGTCGCCTACGTGCGGCGCAGCGTGGTGAACGGCGCCACCTCGCACCACCGGCGCACCGCGCGGACCCGCCGCAACGAGGTCCCCGGCGCCGACCGTGAACGCCTCCTCGAGGCCGTGCCGTCGCGCGCCGACCAGCCCGACGAGCTCACCGACGCGCTCCGCGCCCTGCCCGACCGGCAACGGGCCGCCATCGTGCTGCGCTACTACGCCGACCTCCCCGACGCCGCCATCGCCGATGCCCTCGGCTGCCGCGTGGGCACCGTCGCATCCCTGATCCACCGCGGCCTGGCCGCCCTCCGAGAGGTGATCCAACCATGAGCGACGACGAGGACCTCACCGGTCGCCTGCGCGCGGGGCTGGCCCGCGAGGGCGCGGCTGTCGCCCCTCACGCCGACGTCGCCGACCTCACCGACCGCATCGCCACCCGCAGCCGGCGCAACCAGCGGGTGCTGTCGGTGGCCGCCGCGGTGCTGCTGATCGCAGGCGTGGCCACAGGCGTCGCCGTCGGCCGCAACACGGGCAGCCACACGGCCACGCAGACCGCCGCGACGCAGCGCAAGGGTGGGGTGCACGGCCTGGTCCCGGGGGCGTCGGGCGGGGCCGACAGCATGACCTCCGGGCCCGAGCTCGCGGCGGGGTCGCTGACCAAGGTCCTGATCCGCACCTCCAACGGCGTCACCCTGCGCGTGTACTCGGTGGGACCCGGCGCCGCCGGCGGACCGGTCGAGCCACAGACCTCGGGCGGGACCGCGTCGAGCCCGTCGACGGTCGCGAACGGCGCGGAGCCGGCCACCGCGCCCCCGGCGGCTCCGGGGCCGTGCACGGTCACCTCCGACACCTTCCAGGTGGAGGCCTCGACCGACGACGTCGCCGCGGTGCCGACGTTCGGCACCACGCTGACCGGCACGTCGACCACCGCCACCGAGCAGCTCGTCGGCGTCGGCGAGGGGCATCCGTTCGCCGTGGTGCTGGTGCGTGGCACGGGCAACACCGACCAGTTGGTGAGCGCCACCCTGGGCGCCGCGTCCGACACCGTGGCGGCGACGGTGCTGCCGGGCTCCACCGGCCTGGTCGCGGCTCTGGCGCTCCCCCTGGCGCCCGGTGCCACGTCGTTGCCGGCCGACATCGCGGTCTCGGTCGGTCCCCCGCCCGACATCTCGGTCCCGGCCGACTTCCCCAAGGTGCACCTCACGCTCACCGAGCAGGCGCCGACGGCCACCACGCCGCTCCCGGCCGGTCAGGACTGCGGTTCCTCGACGCCGACCACGCTCCCGGGGACGGGGGAGTGCCTCAAGCTCCAGGTGCCGGGCGCGAGCACGCCGTCCTGCCCGAAGACCACGCTGCCGCCGACGTGCACCTACGTGAACCCGGGCGGCCCCGCCGAGACGGTCAAGCCGGGCACCGCGGTCCCGGACGCCAGCCCCGGCGACACGTGCGCCTGCGCCACGAACACCACCGCCACCTGCTCGGTCCCCAGCTGCCCGGCGAAGGCGCCGTGCCCCACCACGCCGTCATGCCTGCCGGACACCACCTGCACCCCGACGCCCGAGCCCGGCGTCGCGGGCGGCGGGTCAGGGTCGTCGAGCGGTTCGTCCGGGTCGTCGGGCGCCGCCACCGGCTCGGCCAACTGACCCCGGGGCCACCGGGCGGGTGACCGTCAGGTGGAGGGGGTGGCGGCGGGGGCCTTGGTGTCGGCCTTCTTCGCCGCGTCGCCCGTGCTGCCGCCGGTGCCGGTCGAGGAGTCGCTCGAGCTCGTGCTGGAGCTGGAGTCGGTCGAGCTGCTGCTCTCGCTCGAGGACGACGAGGAGGTGCTGGCGGCGGCCTTCGACCCTCGGCTGTCGGTCTTGTAGAAGCCGCTGCCCTTGAAGGCGATGCCGACGTTGCCGAACACCTTGCGCAGCGTGCCCCCGCACGCGGGGCACTCCGTGAGGGCGTCGTCGGTGAACGACTGCACGACTTCGAGCGGCTCGCCGCAGTCCTTGCAGCGGTATTCGTAGGTGGGCATCGGGGACCTCTGTGCGCACGCGATCGGGGGCCGGGACCGTCGGAGGACAGCGCCGCCGACGGAGAGCCCAGGGTCGTGGGAGGGCACGGTTGGCACTCGACCCCGGAGACTGCCAGCATACCGGGACCGGCCCGCGGGACCCCAGCCCGGCCCCGTGCCGGGTGTGCGGTGGAGGGTGCCGTCGGGTACAACTGGTGGTCTGTGACGACCGATCCGCCCCGCCCCGTCCGCAAGGCCGTCATCCCCGCAGCGGGGCTCGGCACGCGCTTCCTGCCGGCCACGAAGGCCCAGGCCAAGGAGATGCTGCCGGTCGTCGACAAGCCGGCCATCCAGTACGTGGTCGAGGAAGCCGTGCGGGCAGGCATCGACGACATCCTCATCATCACCGGGCGCGGCAAGCGCAGCATCGAGGACCACTTCGACCGGCAGTTCGAGCTCGAGTACTTCCTCGAGGCCAAGGGCAAGCACGACCTGCTCGAAGAGGTCCAGGGCCTGGCCGAGCTGGCCGACATCCACTACGTCCGCCAGGGCGAGCCGCTCGGCCTCGGCCACGCGGTGTCGGTGGCCCGCAAGCACGTCGGCGACAACCCCTTCGCGGTGCTGCTCGGCGACGACCTCATGGTCGACGACGCCAAGGTCCTGTCCGGCATGATCGCGGCCCACGAGGAGCGCAACGCGTCGGTGGTGGCGCTCCGCAGCGTGCCGCAGGCCGACATCAGCAGCTACGGCTGCGCCGACCCGGGCGAGGCGTGGAACCCCGACGGCGCCGCCACGGCCGACGGCACCCTCGTGCCCATCAAGGGCATCGTCGAGAAGCCCCGTCCCGAGGACGCTCCCTCGTCGCTGGCCGTCATGGGGCGCTACGTCTTCACCCCCGACATCTTCGACGCCCTCGAGCTGGTGAAGCCGGGTGTCGGCGGCGAGATCCAGCTCACCGACGCCATCGCGCTGCTGCTCGCCGACGCCGACGTGTTCGGCTACGTGTTCCGCGACGGCCGCTACGACATCGGGTCCAAGCTCGACTACCTCCGGGCCACCGTCGAGCTGGCGCTCGAGCGTGACGACCTGGGCCCCCCGTTCGCCGCCTTCCTCACCGATCTGGTCGAGCGGCGTGGGCTCCACCCCGACGGCCCGGGCCCGGAAGCCTCGCCGCGCGGCTCGGCCTCGTAAGCTGTCACGGTGTCCGATCGCAGCCTGACCCACCTCGATCCGTTGGGCCGTGCTCGCATGGTCGATGTCACCCCGAAGGACCCCACGCACCGGCGTGCCATCGCTCGGGGCCGGGTCTACATGCAGCCCGAGACCACCTCGCTGGTGGCCCGGGGTGCGGTCTCGAAGGGCGACGTCCTGGCGGTGGCCCGCGTGGCCGGCATCCAGGCCGCCAAGCGCGCGCCCGACCTCATCCCGCTGTGCCACCCCCTGCTGGTGGGCTCGGTGTTCGTGAACTTCCGCATCGAGGACCGCTACATCGAGGTCGAGACGCAGGTCGACACCGTCGACCGCACGGGCGTGGAGATGGAGGCGCTCACCGCCTGCTCCATCGCGTGCCTGACCATCTACGACATGTGCAAGTCGGCCGACCGCTCCATGGTCATCGGCGACGTGACGCTGTGGGAGAAGACGGGGGGCCGTTCGGGCACCTACCGCCGCCCGCCCGCAGCCGACGCCGAGCCCGACTCACCCGCGTCCTGGTAGACGCCCTGCGGGCCCGATCGCCCGCGGGCGGCTGGCGCGGAGCCGCTCGTCGTAGTAGAACTGTAACAACTGTTGTCGACCCGTCATGGGCTGTTCCTGGCCTGGTCACCGTTGACTTCAGGTCCACCCGTCCCCCCGACCGCCGACCATCCACCCCCTTCCGGGGGTGTCGGGTTACGGTCCAGATACCAAAAGGCAGGCGTGGAGCGTGGCAATGCTGTTGCTGGGTGTCCTGGTGATTCTGTGGGCCGTCCTCATCGGATCGTGGCTGAAGGACCGTGCCTCGACCCGCCCGGGTGACTCCGTGTCCGCGTTCCGCGACCAGCTGCACACGCTGCAGCGCACCCAGCCCGGTGGCCGCCGCAGCTCCCTGCGTGCCAGCCGCTCCGAGTCCTTCGCCCCCGTCGCCGCGTTCGGCCCCGGTCGCCCGGCGCCCCGCACCTCGTCCGTGTCGGCCCGCGTCCGCCGACGCCGCCGCGACGTGCTGTTCGCCCTCGCCGGTGCGGCCGCCTTCACCTTCCTGCTCGCCCTCGTCCTGGGCGGGCCCCTGCTCATCATCCTCAACGTCCTGTGCGACCTGGCCCTGGCCGGCTACGTCTTCGCCCTGCTCCAGCAGCAGCGCATCGCGCACGAGAAGCAGCTCAAGGTGCGCTACCTGCCGCACCAGCAGGCCCCTGCCGCCGCTCGTGCCGTCCAGCGGCCCGTGAGCGGCACCCGCACCTCCCGCACGGCGGGCTCCCGCCCCGCCGCCCGGGTCCCGGTGCGCAAGGTCGACACCGCCATGGTGCCCCACTCCGCCGCGAACTGACCCCCTGCTGCCGACCAGTGCCGGCGTGCCACGAAGTCAGGCCCACCGGACCGATTGAGGCTCAAGGTGCCCCCACGATCCGGCCGATACCTCTGCATGGCCGCAGCTCAGACCAGCTCCCCCCCGACGCCTGACGCTCTCGAGGTCTCCCCGGCGCGCCGCCGCCCGGCGCTCCTCGCCGCACTGGCGCTGGTGGTGGCCATGGCGCTGCTCACGTCGTGCCTCAGCAGCAACCAGTCGAAGACGCTCTACCAGCTCAACACCGACCGCTACCACAACGGGCTGCGCAACCTGAGCCCGCTCTCCCAGTCGGTGTCGAAGGCGCAGGCCTGGGCCGACCACCTGGCCGCCATCGGCTACCTGCAGCACACCTACCTGCCCAGCAGCTACAGCGTGCGCTGGTGCGGTCTGGGCGAGAACGTGGGCTACGGCCCCGACACCGCCACGGTCGAGGGGGCCTTCATGGCCTCGCCCGAGCACCGCGCCAACATCCTGAACGGCACCTGGAACCACGCCGGCACCGGCGTGGCCCGCCGGGGCAACACCGTCTTCGTGGTCCAGGAGTTCATCCGGACCTGCTGAGCCACACCAAGGACGCGTCGGTCGAGGGAGGGGAGCCCGAAGCCGACCCGCAGCCACTGCCCGGCCTCACGGCCGGGCAGTGACGCGTCCGGGGGCCTTTGCGGCCTCGGCTAAGGTGGCGCTTCCTGCGGGGGTGTAGCTCAGTTGGCTAGAGCGCTTCGGTCGCATCGAAGAGGCCGTGGGTTCGAGTCCCATCACCTCCACTCGTTGTCAGATTCACCACGTCTGCCCAGCTGAGAGGCCGTCTCGCGGGTCCGGGCCGCGTGGCGAGATGGGGCCGCTTCGGAATCAGTCCGGACGGCTGGAGGGGCCGCTGAGGACCGTGTGGAGCGCGGCCAGGGTCGTGGCGAGGTGTCGGCGGAGCTCCGCGGCAGCGCCGGTGGCGTCGCCGGCGATCGCGAGCTCCATCAACGTGCGGTGCGCCTCCGCAGTCCTGTAGCCGGACGGACGGTCGGGCAACCCGATGGTCATCATGAGGCCGGCCCGATCGGAGAGCATCGTGGCCAACTGCAGCAGCCAGGCCGAGTCGCAGGTTGACAGCAGTGCGCGGTGGAAGGTGGCGTGGACGCTCGCCGGCGCGATGCGCTCGGCGTCGAGTGAGGTCCACGCCTCCTCGATGCGCTCGCGGTAGCCGGCGTCGCCAGCGGCGACGGCTCGTTCGAGCGCCATCGGTTCGAGGATCAGCCGCAACTCGTAGATCTCGTTGGCTTCCTGCAGGTCGACCTCGGCGACGCGAGCCGACCCGTGCGACTGGAGCACCACGAGGCCCTCGGCGGCGAGCTTGCGGAGTGCCTCACGCAGGGGGGTGGCCGACAGCCCCAGCTGTTCGGCGAGGGTGGAGATGACGAGGGTGTCGCCGGGGCCGAAGTCGCCTTGCAGGATCGATGCGCGGAGTTGCTGGTCGGCCCACTCCGTCAGCGTCGGCGGCTGTCCCCCGGCGGGGATGAGGGCTCCGCTCGTCATGCCTTCATTGTGCCACAGCACCCCTTGTCATCTACTCTACATCATATAGGATCGAGGAACGGTTCGGGGGTCACTGCCCCGGGGACTGCGCAGGGCAAGGTCCTGCCGTGTCAGCGACGACCAAGGAGACGACCTCTGATGGCCCTCACCGGTTTGCTCGACATCGAGTTGAGCGTGCCCAACCCGACCGAGCTGCGCGAGTTCTGGGAGCGGCGCGGCATGGTCCCGACCGCTGACGGGGCGCTGGGCACGACCGATCGGCCGGTGCAGCTGCGCATCGCCGAAGGCGGCTACCGCCACATGTCCGAGCTGCACCTGAGCTGCGAGGCGGACCAGGACCTCGCCGACATCGCGGCCCGAATCGGCGAGATGGGGGTCGCGTCGACGATCGCGGACACCCGCCTCACCTGCATCGACCCCGTCTTCCAGCACCGGGTCGTGATCGACGTGACCACCGCGCACCCGCTGACGCCGACACAACGACGCGCCTGGAACCACCCCGGCGAGCAGGACCGCGTCAACGCTCGCGCCGATGCGACCATCGAAGCCGCACCGCGACCGCCCCGCCGGTTGGGCCACGTCGTTCTCGGCACTCCGCACTTCGCGGAGGCCACGACGTTCTTCTTCGACGGGCTCGGCTTCAAGGTGTCGGACCAGATGCTCAACGGGGTCGCCACCTTCGGGCGCATCGAGCAGGACCACCACAACCTGCTCATCCAGCCCGGCCCGACCTCCTACCTCAACCACTACGCGTTGGAGATGGACGACATCGATGCGATTGGCAAGGCCGGGCAGGCGGTGTTGACCGAGCGGCCCGATGCGAACGTGGTCGGCGTGGGCCGCCACTTCCTCGGCTCCAACGTGTTCTGGTACCTCACCGACCCCGCAGGCACGATGTTCGAGTTCTTCTCCGACATCGACCAGATCGTCGACGACGAGGCCTGGGAGCTCGACCACTGCCGCCGCGATTGGATGGGTTCTGACGGGCCGGCCCCGATCTCCGTGTGGGGCCCGCCGGAACCGGAGACGTTCCTGAACCCGGCCGACCTGCCGGTCATCGGCGCTGCCCGCGAAGCTCTCGGATTGGACTGACGCGATGGACCTGGGCATCAGCGGCCGTTCGGCCATCCTCCTGGCATCGAGCCGCGGGCTCGGCCGTGCGTGCGCGGAGAGCCTCGCCCGCGAAGGCGTGCACGTGGTGATCAACGGCCGCAACGAGGCCGACGCGCTGAGGGCGTGCGACGAACTGCACGAGGCCCATGGGGTCACCGCCACGCCCGTCGTCGGCGACTCGACAACCCCAGAGGTGCACGACGCCCTGCTGGCCGCGTGTCCCGAGCCGGACATCGTGCTGCTCAACGGCGAGGGTCCGCCGCCCACCGCGTTCGCTGACATCGATGCCGCCAAGTGGGCCGACACGTTGCAGCGCACGATGGTGTCACCGCTGCTGTTCGTGCAGCGGGTCATCGACGGCATGCAGCAACGCCGGTTCGGTCGCGTCGTCGCGATCTCCTCCGCGATGGTGAAGTCACCCAACCCGTTCATGAGCATGTCGCACGGCCCGCGCCTGGGCCTGACCGGCGTGCTCAAGGGGCTCTCGAAGTCCGCGGTCGCCCACAACGTCACGATCAACTTCCTGCTGCCCGAACGGTTCGACACCGGCCGGCAGCAGCAGATGGCGGAGCTGGTGATGACCTTCCGTGGCGTCAGCTACGAGGAGGCGCGCGCAGAACAGGTGGCAACGATCAAGGCCGGCCGGCTGGGGCGCCCCGAGGAGTTCGGCGACACGTTCGCCTTCGTGTGCTCCGCGCAGGCCGGGTACATGAGTGGTCAGAGCATCCAGCTCGACGGCGGCAGCTACGAGGGGGTGTTCTGAGTGACCGCACGCTCGACTGACGTCGATGTCGTCATCGTCGGTGGCGGACCCACCGGCCTGACGGCCGCCCACCTCTGCCACCAGGTCGGACTCTCGGCCGTCGTGCTGGAGCAACGCGAGGGGCCGCAGCGTTCTCCTGCGGCTCACGCGGTCAACGCCCGCACCTTCGAGATCTGGCGCCAGGCCGGCGTGGCGATGGGCCCGGTCCTCGATGCT
>Ga0302299_10000391_pt1 | contig 23419 bp, 22 predicted proteins | sample III_Fen_N3_4_FD_198795 | JGI IMG/M metagenome (GOLD analysis project Ga0302299, IMG submission 198795) | Peat permafrost microbial communities from Stordalen Mire near Abisko, Sweden - III_Fen_N3_4 | ecosystem: Environmental > Terrestrial > Soil > Wetlands > Permafrost | place: Sweden: Abisko... | reverse complement strand
TGCCGCGAGGCGATGATGCCCCACTCGTTGGTGTGGTACGCCTTGTGCGCCCAGTCCAACCGCGGCTCCTTGCTCAGCGCCTGGTAGGGGAAGTAGGTCTGCAGCTGGCCGTGCCGGGTCTCGTCCAGCGCGCCGTAGGTGGCCATGTTCCGCCAGGCGGCGGCGCGGCCGAAGCGCGCCATCCGGGCCTCGCCGATGCCGGCCTGGTACTCCGCCACGGCGATCGCGCCGTAGTGGGCGGTCACGGCCGCCAGCCATCCCGGGTCGAGGTTCTCGAAGATCTTCGAGCGCCCGACGACGTTGTTCACCGAGAACAGCCCGGCGTCCTTGCCGGCCTGGTTGTGGACGTACTCGGCGTACGTGATCTTGTAGGGCTCGTCCCAGGTCCACCAGTCGTGGGACGGCACGCCGAACCCGTTGGAGAGGAGCTCGGGGAAGACCTCCTCCTCGGTGACGTAGGAGAAGTCCCAGTTCATGTCGCGGGTGAGGTCGTACCACTGCGAACGCGCGAGTCGGGGCATTGTCGCTCCTTGACGGACGAGCTGGACGGATCGGGCCGCTGCGGCCCGCTGCGATCAGGATCCGTCCGCGCCGGGGCCCCCGCGAGGGCCTGGCAGGGCCAACTCCGGGTCGTTCCTGGCCGCCACCGGCCAGAACCGGAGCGATAGCGGCGTTCCTCAGGGCGCAACGGGGGCGCTTCCCGGCACCTACCCGTCGGTACGGTCCGGCCATCGAAGGCAACGTCGCCCGAAGGAGCCCACCATGGCCGTCACCAGCACGCTCGCACCGCAGCCCGGTGACCACCTGTGCGGCTTCTACTACGGCGACGAGGAGCGCGACGCCCTGCTGCTGCCCTTCCTGCGCAATGGGCTTCAGTCGGGCGACAAGTGCCTGGCCGTCGTCGACTCGACCCCGGTCGAGCAGGTCATCGCCGACGTCACCGCCGGGCTGGATGCCGACGCCCTCCTCGCGTCCGGACAGCTCGAGATGTACGGCTCCGCGCAGACCTACCTGCGCGGTGGCGCCTTCGACCCCGACGCGATGATCGCGTTCTGGGAGCAGATGGCGGCCGATACCAGCGCCGCTCCGGCCTTCGGCTTCGCGCGCGTCGTGGGTGAGATGTCCTGGCTGGAGCGGGCACCGGCACCGCGCGAGGACGTGCTGCAGTACGAGACGTGGGCGGACGGCTTCGCCGCGAGGTTCGAGCACGCCATCCTCTGCCTGTACGACCTGCGCCGGCTCGGCAGCGGCATCCTGCTCGACCTGATGCGCACCCATCCCAAGCTCCTGCTCGGGGGCCTGGTGCTCGAGAACCCCCACCACGTCGCCACCGACGAGCTGGCGGCCGCCGGCACGTGAGCGCCCGCCTCGCCCTGGTCCCGAGTGCCCGTCCGGGCGCCCGGGCGGAGCCGGCTGCCGCCCGGACGGCGCCCTCGGTCGCCGAGACGGCGGTGGAGTCGCTGCAGGGCCAGCTCTCCAGCGTGCGTGGCCTGCTGGCCATCTCCCTGGTGATGATGGAGCGGCGGCGCGAGCAGGACGTCCTGCACCTGGCCGCCACGGCGGTGCCGAGCCTGGTGCCCTGCCACACCATCGGCATCCACCTCGACGGCGCCGGCTGGGAGTCCTCGCTCATCAGGCACGGCGACACGCTCGCCTCGGCGCAGGACGCGCTCGCGCAGTGCCCGGCGACCGGGGGGCCGGTCGACCTGCCGGGGGAGGCCTGGGCGTATGCGCTGCCGCTGCGCAGCCTCGAGGAGTTCATCGGGCACCTCGTCGTCGCCGGCCGGACGGAGCCGACGCCCGCCGAGCTGGTGCTGCTGCGCTCACTGGCCCAGCAGACCGGGGTCGCGGTGGCGAACGCCCGGCTGCACGCCAGCAAGGAGGCGTCGAACGCCGCGCTCGCCGAGACGGTGACGACGCTGGAGCGCAAGACCGCCATCCACGACCGCTTCACCCGGGTCGCGCTGACCGGTGGCGGGCACGACGGCATCGTCGCTGCGCTGCACGAGCTCACCGGGCTGCCCGCCGGCATCGAGGACCGCCGCGGCACCCTGCTCGCCTGGGCCGGACCCGAGCCGCCCGGCACCGACGCCCTCACCGAGACTCGTGCTGACGCCGTGCTCCGGGCCACCCGCGAGAGGCTGGTCGAGCGCGCCCTGACCACCGGCCGACCGGTCCGTGGCGAGGGACGGCTGATCACCGTCGCCCGCCCCCGCTCCGACGTCGTCGGGGTGCTCTTCCTCGTCGACCCGAACGCGTCGGCCGGCGAGGCGGACATCGTCGCGCTCGAGCACGGGGCCACCGTGCTGGCCATCGAGCTGGCCCGGCTGCTCAGCCTCGCCGAGACCGAGCTGCGCCTCGGGGTCGACGTGGTGGCCGACCTGGTCGGCGGCACCGACGTGGCCGGGGCGTCTCGCCGGGCCGAGGCGCTGGGCCGCGACCTGAGCCGCCCGCACCGCGTCGTGGTGATCAGCACGGCACGGCCTCGCCCGGACCAGGAGCCGGACGTCCTGCTGCGCGCCGTGCGAGGTGCGTTCCCCGGGCCCAACCCACCACTGCTGATGCAGCGGGGCGAGACGGTCGTGCTGCTGGTCGAGGTGCGCTCGGCTGCCGACCGTTCCTTCCTCGAGCAGCTGCAGGGCGGCCTGCGCTCGACGCCCGGTGGCCGGTCGCTGCACCTGGGGGTCGGCGGGCTGTGTCTCGGCCCGCAGGACTACCCCCGCTCCCACCGCGAGAGCCAGCTGGCGCTGCGGATCCCGCAGAACAGTGGCCAGCGTGAGGCCGCCGTGGTCTACGACGACCTCGGGGTCTACCAGCTGCTGTCCGAGGTCGCCGACCTGAGCGGGGTCGACGCGTTCGTGCGCCGGTGGCTGGGGCCCCTGCTCGACTACGACGCCCGCCGGGGCAGCAGCCTAGTGCTCACCCTGTCGCACTACCTGGATGCCGGGGGCCGCTACGACGACGCTGCCGGCACCCTCGGGATCGGGCGCAGCACGCTGCGCTACCGGCTGGCCCGCATCCGTGAGCTGTCCGGCCACGACCTCACCGAGCCCGACACCCGCTTCCAGCTGCACCTGGCGACCAAGGCCTGGCTCACTGCCCGAGCCCTCTCCGGCGGGTAGCTCGGGAGGAACCGACCAGGTCGAGCGGTCAAGACATGCCCGTGGAGAACCCCATCCCGGGCATGTCTCGACCGGTCGACCTTGGCGAGGTCGCGAACACGGGCACTCGACCGACCCGAGAGGGGTCAGGGTCGGCTCAGGGTCGTTGTCAGGTGTTCCCCCGATGTGCCCGACCCGCCCGTGCCGTCACTGTTCTCGGCATGATCACCGTCGAGAACCTCACCAAGACGTACGGCCGCGGGATGACCGCCGTCGACGACGTCTCCTTCACCGCGGCCACCGGGCGCGTCACCGGCTTCCTCGGACCCAACGGGGCCGGCAAGTCCACCACCATGCGGATCGTGGTCGGCCTCACCCCGGCCACCTCGGGCTCCGCCACCATCGACGGCCGCCGTTTCGTCGACCTGCCCAACCCGGGCACCGACGTCGGCGTGCTGCTCGACGCCTCCGCCCAGCACGCCGGCCGCACCGGCCGCGAGATCCTCACCCTGGTGCAGCGCACCATGGGCCTGCCCAAGGCCCGGGTCACCGAGATGCTCGAGCTGGTCAGCCTCACCGACGACGAGGCCGACCGCCGGGTGCGCAACTACTCGCTCGGCATGCGCCAGCGGCTCGGCATCGGCGCCGCGCTGCTCGGCGACCCGCACGTGCTCATCCTCGACGAGCCGGCCAACGGGCTGGACCCGGCCGGCATCCGCTGGATGCGCGACCTGCTGCGCGGCTACGCCAACCGGGGCGGCACCGTGCTGCTCTCCTCGCACCTGCTGCACGAGATCGAGGTCATCGCCGACGACCTCGTCGTCATCGGCAACGGCCGGATCGTGGCGCAGGGCACCAAGGCCGAGCTGCTCGCCTCCGCCGGAACGATCGCCCGCGCCCGCGACACCGCGGCCCTCGCCGCCGCCCTGGAGCGCGGCGGCCTCACGGTCACGCACGCCGACGGCAGCGTGCGCACCGACGCCACCCCCGAGCAGGTCGGCGAGGTCGCGCTCGGCGCGGGCCTGGCCCTCACCGAGCTCCGCGCCGCCGACGGCGCCGGGCTCGAGGAGATGTTCCTCGAGCTCACCGCAGACACCCAGCGCGAAGGAGTCGCAGCATGAGCACCACCGTCCTGGACCCGGCCACGACCGAGGTCACAGCCGGCCGCGGCCGCAGCCGCACGGCATCCGCCCGCATCCCCCTGACCCGGCTGGTGGGGGTCGAGCTGCGCAAGATGTTCGACACCCGCTCCGGCTTCTGGCTGATGGCCAGCATCGTCATCACCAGCGTGCTCGCGACCGCCGCGATCATCGTCTTCGCCGCCGACGACCAGCAGACCTACGACAACTTCGCGGCGGCCATCGGGGTGCCGATGACCGTCATCCTGCCGATGATCGGCATCCTCTCGGTGACCAGCGAGTGGAGCCAGCGCAGCGGCCTGACCACCTTCACCCTGGTGCCGCACCGTGGCCGGGTCCTCCTGTCGAAGTTCGTCGCGGCCCTGGTCGTCGGCATCGTGGCGATGGTCATCGCGCTGGTCGTGGGCGTGCTCGGCACCCTCGTCGGCAGCCTGGTCACCGGGCTCGACCCGGTCTGGAACGTCAGCGTCAGCGAGTTCGCGCTGATCGTGCTCGGCAGCGTGCTCGGCATGCTCTTCGGCTTCATGCTCGGCGTGCTGATCCGCAACTCCGCCGGCGCCATCGTCGCCTACTTCATCTACACGCTGGTGCTGCCCCCGCTGCTGGGCCTGCTCGCGGTGAACCAGAAGTGGTTCGCGGACCTGCAGCCCTGGGTCGACTACAACAACGCGCAGACCGTGCTCTTCAACGGCAGCGTCACGGCCGAGCAGTGGCGGCAGCTCGCGGTGTCGGGGACTCTCTGGTTCCTCGTGCCGCTGGCCGTCGGGCTGATCATCGTGCGCCGGTCCGAAGTCAAGTAGCAGAACGCCGGATGCCGTCGTCGGTCGTCCCGCCGCTCGCCCCCCGGATCAGCCGGGCAGGTGCGAGCGGCGGGACTCCAGCGACTCGCGGCGGTGGGCGTTGCCGTGCAGCGACACGTACGCCTCACCGAAGTGTGAGAGCAGGTCGTCGTCGAGGCGGCGCACGGCACCTGGCGGGTAGCGGTAGTCCATCGCCGCGGTGACCGCCGCGCTGTCGACGTCGCGCAGCGTCGAGCCCAGCTCGTCAAGGGAGGCGACGCCGAGCTCGAGGAGCAGGCCGGAGATCCACTCGTAGTGCTCGGTCTTCGACCAGCCGGCGTTGGAGTAGCGCCCGGCCAGGAAGGTGGCCAGCTCCTGCGCGCTGATCCGCGGGTCGTGCTCGTCACCGCCGTCCACGTCGCTGTCGCCCAGGCCCGCCTGCAGCCGGTCGCGGATCGCCTCGAACTCCCTGTCGGCCAGCTCGAGCAGCCCGGCAGCCAGGGTGAACCGGCGATCGAGGTCGGGCACCTGCTCGGGCGGTACGGTGCCCTTGTACCGGATGTCGTGCTCGAACTCAGCCCACGCGTGCTGCAGCACGGTGCGCAGCTGGATCGAGGCACAGAACAACGGGTCGTATGCCGTGGGCGCCCCGGGCGCCCGCGACACCAGCAGGTGCCGGCTCGCGTAGCCGAAGCGGCCGGCGCGCGCGGTCTCCTCGCCCAGGTCGCGGTCGTCGAGCACGGTGAACTGTTCCGCGAGCAGCCCGGCGACGGCGTCGATGTCGCGCTGCACGTAGGTGATCACCCGCACCCCGACCTGGTCGGTCACCACGCGCAGCGGGTCGGCGCCGCTGTCGTCGTCCAGCACGCCGCGCGCCTTGGCCGCGAAGGAGCCGATCGTCTTGGTGCGCCCGGTGACGCTGAGATAGTTGATGCCGGCGTCGTCGATCGTGCCGGTGACCAGGGCGACGAACTCGTCGGTCGCGGGCAGCAGCCGCGGGCGCAGGGCCGTGTAGTCGGCGACGGCTCGGTCGACGCGACGCAGGGACATGCGGCCAACTGTCCCACGCGCGGGGTGCAGCGGCGGCCGCGCCCGGGAGGACCCCATCGGGACGCGAGGTGCGACAGGCTTGCAGTCCCCGAGCAAGGAGCACTCTGATGGGCAAGGTCGTCTCGTCCGCGATGACGTCGCTGGACGGCTACATCGCCAAGGCCGACAACAGCATCGGACGGCTCTTCGACTGCCTGAACAACGGCGACGTCGACGTGCCCACCGCCAACTCGGAGATGACCTTCCACATGACGCCGCAGTCTGCGGAGTACTGGCGCGGCTGGATGGGCTCGGTCGGGGCGATCGTCGTCGGCCGCACGCTGTTCGACGTCACCGACGGTTGGGGCGGTCAGCACACGATGGGCCCGCCGGTCGTCGTGGTCACCCATGAGGTGCCGGCCGACTGGGTCGGCGCCCACCTGCACGCGCCGTTCTCCTTCGTCACCGACGGCCTGGAGGCCGCCATCGCCACGGCCCAGGAGATCGCGGGCGACAAGGTGGTCGCGGTGGCGGCCGGGACGGTGGCCCGGCAGTGCCTCGAGCTCGGCCTGCTCGACGAGGTGGCCATCGACCTGGTGCCGGTGGTCATGGGGCAGGGCAAGCCGTACTTCGGCGAGATGGGCATCACCGACGTGATGCTCGGCAACCCGACGACCTGCATCCAGGGTGACCGGGTCACGCACCTGGTCTTCCCCGTGCCGCGCTGAGCGCGTCCGGCGTCTCGGGCTCAGCCCGCGCCGGGAGGGCCGTCGAGCACTCTGGGCACGTAGTCGAGCAGCTGCGAACGACCGTCGAACGTGCGGCTCTCGACGAGCTCGAGCGCCACGTCGGGGTAGCCGTCGTAGACCCGGTTGTGCCCGGTGGCCCCGGTGATCACCGGGAAGACCACGAGCCGGAAGCGGTCGACCAGCCCCGCGGCCAGCAGCGACCGGCACAGGCGGATGCTGCCCAGGGTGCGCATCGGGCGGGTGCCCTCGGACTTTCGGGTGCGCACCGCCTCGACCGCGTCGGTGCTCACCAGCTGGGTGTTCGGCCAGGCGAGCGGCTCGCTCATTGTCGACGAGAACACCACCTTCGAGACCGCGTCGAGCCCGGTGAGGCTGTCGGCCTCGTCGGGCCGGTAGTCCTGTTGTCCCCCTGTTGCCGCTGCCGACGACATCTGCGACATCAGCCGGTAGGTGGTGGCGCCCATCAGCACCTCGTGGTCCCTCTCGGGCGACGCCTCGAGCCAGCCGAGGTACTCCGGCCCCTCGAGGCCCCACCACCCGGGCCAGCCCTCCGCCGCGGCATACCCGTCAAGGGAGGTGATCAGGTCGACCAACAGCTCGGGCATGGCGTTCGTCCTCTCAGGTGCGAGCCGCGGAACGACCGGGCCCCTCCCGCCATGGTGCCGCCGGGCTCGGTCCGGTGGCGGGTTGGGTGCGGCCCGATCGTGAATGGGCGACGTCACCGAGCCGGCGCGCAGCCACGGCTCGATACTGGTCGGGTGAGGTGGCAGCAAGGTCGATGGGCGCACCGTGCGCGAGTAGCCGCAGCACTCCTCGTGGTGCCGGCCCTGCTCGCCGCCTGTGCGTCGACCCCGGACGGCGGCGCCCAGCAGGACACGCCGACCCGTACCCCCAGCGCCGGCCCCGTGTCGCACGAGTACCGGCCCGGGCTCGCCGCCTTCCCGCACCTGCCGAAGGGGGTGACCTCGGCCCCGGTGGTCGTCATGATCCCCGGGGGCGGCTGGCAGACCGCGGACCCCACCGGCCTGGAGCCCCTTGCCGCGGCGCTCGCGAGCCATGGGGTGGTCGCGATGCCGGTCGTCATCCGCGCCAACGTCGACGGCGTCACGTACCCGACCCCGGTCGAGGACGTGCTCTGCGCCCTGGCCGACGGGGTCGCCACCGCTCGGCAGGCCGGCATCGAACCCACCCGCGCCGTGCTCCTCGGGCACTCCTCGGGCGCCCACTTGTCGTCAGTGGCGACCTTGGCGCCCGAGCAGTTCTCCCCCCGGTGCAGCGACCCGGTCGTGCAGCCCGACGCGCTCGTCGGGCTCGCCGGGCCCTACGACATCCGCAACTTCGCGGATGCCGCCGCGAACCTCTTCGCCGACGACGCCCCCGACACGACGTGGGACGCCGCCAACCCGGCGCTCCTCGCCGCGCGTCGACCGCAGGTGCCGGTGCTGCTGCTCCACGGCGGCGCCGACGAGCTGGTGGCACCGCAGTTCAGCACCGACTTCGCCGCGGCCCTGCGCACCGGAGGGCACCAGGTCAGCCTCGACGTCATCCCCGGCGTGAACCACGGCCAGGTCTACTCGCCGGACGTTGCGGCCGCGCCCGTCATCGCATGGCTGGCAGGGCTCCCGAAGGGCTGAGCCGATCCGTCGCGAGTGCGGAAACGGTAACTCTGGCAACCACTTCCGCACTCATCGCCGAAGGAAGTGCTCTCAGCGAGTCCGCACCACGACGTCGCGCTCGCCGGTGGTGCTCTCGATGTCGTGCTCGGCCTGGGTGAGCAGGTGGTCGGCCAGCCGGCGCAGTGCCCGCGCGACCGCGACCTCGTCGCCGATGTGCGCGATCTCGACGTCTCGACCGCTGCGATGGCTGGTGCCGCGCGCGGTGAGCGCCTCGGTGCTGTCGGCGAGCAGCGCGACCGTGGCCGTGGTGTCGTCGCCCTGCTCGAAGATCGTGACCCGCACCGACCACTCCCGCAGGGTGCCCAGCTCGGGCTTGGCGACGAGCTCCTCGGAGTGCACGGCTGCCGACTCGGTGATCCGCAGCACGGCGCCCGGGCCCGGGAACATCGTGCTCGTGTGCCCGTCCTCCCAGCGCACGACGTAGGGCGGCCCACCATCGGTTCCGCGGGCCTCGAGCACCTCCCCGGCCCGGGTGGGCTGGTCGACCAGCTCGCCCGCCAGGATGATGTGGTCTCCGGGGGTAGCCCTCATGGCTGCTCCTCACACGCGTCGTCACCGTGCCAGGGAAGCGCCGGGGCGGTGGCGCGGCTCCGGAGCTCGATCCCGATTGTCCTCCTCGCAGCGCCGCTGCACAGCCACAGCCGGGTGGTGCGCATCACGCCAGCGCGCCCTCGCCGGGCACGAGCGGGCCGGGCTAGTCTGCGGGCCGGGCGTCGCGAGCGATGGATGCCGTGCCACCCGTCCGAACCCGAAGGAGGCCGCCGAGCATGCGCCGACCGGACCTGACCGTGCTCGCCATCCCCGCCTTCGTCGGCGCCATGGCCGCGGAGGTCCTGTGGCAGCGCCGCAACCCACCGCCGGCAGGCACCACCCGCGCGGGCGACTACCAGCTGGCCGACACCCTCGCCAGCCTGACCATGGGCGTCGGCAGCCTGGTCGCACCGTTCGTCTCGGCACGCCTGCTCGACCCGGTCACCCCGGGCCGCGGCCGCTGGGCCAAGGTGCTGATGGGCGTCGCGGTCGGCGCCTCGGCCGCCACGACGGTCGCCGACGTGCTCCGCCGCCGCCACGAGGACGGTGCACTGCCGGATGCCGGCACGTTGCCGGTCGTCGGCGCCCGCCCACCCGCGCCGCTCGCTCACCGGGTCACCGGTGCCACCGCGGTGGCCGCCGTCGCCTCGACCGCGCTCACCGTCGCGACGACCTGGTCGGCGCAGACCAGCGGCACCCGGCTGTTCGGCCTCACCAGGCGCGACCTCGGCACCGGCCTGGCGGCCAACGCCGTGGCGATCCTGGGCTGGGACGCCATCTACTACTGGAACCACCGCTTCAACCACGAGAGCCGGTGGCTGTGGGCGATGCACGTGGTGCACCACAGCAGCGAGCGCTACAACCTCTCGACGGCGCTGCGCCAGCCGGTGGCGGAGGGGCTGACGATGAGCGTGCCCTACGGCCTGCTGGCGCTGGCCGGCGTGCGGCCGAGCGTCATCGAGAACGCCCGCGCGCTGAACCTGATCTACCAGTTCTGGATCCACACCGAGGCCGTGCAGTCGATCGGCTGGCTCGAGAACGTCCTGAACACGCCCTCGCACCACCGGGTGCACCACGGGATGAACCGGCAGTACCTCGACCGCAACCACGGCAGCATCCTGATCCTCTGGGACAGGCTGTTCGGCACCTTCGAGCGCGAGGACGAGCGCGTCGTCTACGGCCTGACGACCAACATCGACACCTACAACCCGGTCACCATCGTGACGCACGAGTGGCGCGACATCGGCCGCGACATCGCCGGGTCGACCACGTGGCGCGAGCGGTGGTCGTTCCTCCTGCGCGGCCCCGGCTGGGCCTATGACCGGCGGGCCGAGCTGCTCGGTGCTGCCGACGCGAAGCCGCCCGTCGCAGCCTGAGCCGAGCCGGGCGACGGGGTCACCGAAGCGGTGTCTCGTCCACCACGATCGCTGTTTCGCGCCATCCCGGCCGGCATAGCCTGAACGGGAAGCCGAGACCGGTCGGCTCTCGCGCCCGCGAACGGAGCACCCCCGTGCAGATCACCGACCACGTCTTCGTGGTGACCGGCGGGGGGAACGGAATCGGTCGTGAGGTGGTCCTGGCGTTGCTGTCCCGCGGCGGGCGGGTCGCCGCGGTGGACCTCAGCCGGAAGGGGCTGGACGAGACCTCCGCCCTGGCGACCACGGCATCCCCCGACCGGCTCAGCACCCACGTCGTCGACCTCACCGACCGGGCCGCCGTCGAGGCGCTGCCGGAGGCGGTCCGCGAGGCGCACGGACGGGTCGACGGGCTGGTCAACGTGGCCGGCATCATCCAGCCGTTCGTGAAGTTCGCCGACCTCGAGTACCCCCAGATGGAGAAGGTGCTCGCCGTCAACCTGTGGGGCGTCATCCACACCTGCAAGGCGTTCCTGCCCGAGCTCCTCGCGCGGCCCGCGGCCTGCATCGTCAACGTCTCGAGCATGGGTGCGCTCGCGCCCGTGCCCGGCCAGACGATGTACGGCGCGAGCAAGGCCGCGGTGAAGCTGTTCACCGAGGGGCTGTACGCCGAGCTGCGCGAGACGTCGGTCGCCGTCACGGTGGTCTTCCCCGGTGCCGTCAACACCGGCATCGCCCAGAACTCCGGGGTCGCCGTCCCGGGCATGGACGCTGCCCCGGCGGACCTGGCGGCGAGCATGACCAGCGCCCCTGACGCCGCCCGGCAGATCGTGCAGGGCATCGAGAAGGGCAGCTACCGCGTGGTCATCGGCAAGGACGCCCGCGGGCTGGACCGGCTCTCGCGGCTCTCGCCCCAGCGGGCCACCGACCTCATCGCCAAGAAGATGGCCTCGCTGCTGCCCAGTGACCCAGTGACCCGCTGACCAGTGACCCGCTGACCCACTGACCGCTGTCGGTCTTGGCGCCGGACGGGCACACTGGCCCGATGACCAAGCCCTACACCGTGACTCGCACGACAACGATCGACGCCCCGGTCGAGCGCGTGCACGCGCTCGTCAACGACTTCCACGAGTGGCAGCACTGGTCGCCCTGGGAGGGCCTGGACCCGCAGATGCGGCGCACCTACTCGGGGGCGGATGCCGGTGTCGGCGCCGCCTACGCGTGGGAGGGCAACCGCAAGGCCGGCAAGGGTGACATGACCGTGACCGGCGACGCCCCCGACCGCGTCGACGTCGCGCTGCACTTCGAGAAGCCGTTCAAGCAGCACAACCGGTTCGCCTTCGTGCTCACCCCGCTCGGCGACTCAGCGACGACGGTCGAGTGGCGGATGGACGGCGAGCTCGGCGGCTGACCCGGTTGTTCTCGGTCGTGAAGTCGATGGACTCGCTCATCGGGCCGGACTTCGAGAAGGGCCTGGCTCAGCTCAAGCGGGTCGCCGAGTCGGGCTGAGCGAGTGGGCGATTCGGCCGAGCCCGGACGCGCGGGCGCGGGTCAGGCGATCCAGCTGCGGGTGGCGCCGAGCACCCGCTCGCCGTCGAGGTCGGCGAGCGACATCCCGACGAAGGCGGTGGCCCCGGGCGAGGTCTGCCAGCGGAAGGCGTAGGACTGCGCGGTCGCACAGCTCGCAATGGCGGCCCCGGCGTCGGCCGCGCTCTGCGCGTTGGCGAAGGCGCCCCGGCTGCGCTCGAGGTACGCGGCGAGCAGCTGGGCATACGGGTCGTCGGCGTCGGTGGGCAGCTGCGCGTTCGACACGAAGTCGGAGGCCACGGCGGCCGGCTCGATCACGCTGACCCACACGCCGAACCGCTCCATGACCACCGCGAGGGACTGCATGAACCCCTCGACCGCGAACTTGGCGCCGCAGTAGGCGTCGGCGAAGGGCTGGCCCACGGCGCCGCCGACGCTCGTGACGGTGACGACGCGGCCGTGGCCGGCCTCGCGCATCCCGGGCAGCACGAGCTTGGTGAGCGCGACGACCCCGAGGTAGTTGACCTCGAGCTGCTCGCGGACGGTCGCGAGGTCGAGCTGCTCGGCGGTGCCGACGCACCCGCGCCCGGCGTTGTTGACGAGCACGTCGACCCGTCCGTGGTCGCGCAGCACCGAGTCGACGCAGCCCGCCATCCCCGCCTCGTCGGTGACGTCGAGGGTGCGCACGTCGAGCTGCACCCCGGCCGCGTCGGCCGCCTCGAGCAGCGCGGTGGCCCGGGTGGTGTCGCGCATGGTCGCGACGACGGTCAGGCCCGAGCGAGCGAGAGCGACCGCGGCCACGAGGCCCATCCCGCTCGAGGTGCCGGTGACGAGGGCGATGTCGGGCATGGGAGTCCTTCCGGTGGCGGGGGCGTCGGCCCACGGTACGCCCGGTGGCCGCTCGCGGTTAGGCTTCCGAAGTGGGAACCCCCTCCTCGGCCGAGCTGCTCGCGCTGCACGCCGTCCGGGTCAGCGGGATGATCGACGCCGCGGGCGTCGCCCGGCGCACCTGGGTGGGCCGCGAGCACGCCGAGGAGCTGCTGCTCGACGACGAGGCGCGTGGATGGGTGCGCCGCGTCGCCTTCGCCGACCTGGCCGGGTGGTCACTCACCGAGACCGGCCGGCTGGAGGGAGAGCGTCGCCTCGCCGAGGAGCTCGAGCGCACCGGCGCCCGGCCGGTGGTCGAGCGCGCCCACGACACCTTCGCCCGGCTCAACGAGCGCTTCCTGTCGACCCTGACCCGCTGGCAGCTCCGCCCCCAACCGTGGGACCGGCTCGCGGCGAACGAGCACGACGACCCGGTCTGGGACGGCCGGGTGCTCGACGAGCTGGCGTCCTACCGCCGGCGGCTCGCACCGTTGTGCGCCGAGCTCACCGGCGCCCTCGACCGGTTCGCCGGGTACGACGAGCGGTATGCCGCCGCGCTCGCCCGCGCCGAGGCCGGACAGCTCGCGTGGGTCGACGGGGCGTCGGTCGACTCCTGCCACACGGTGTGGGTCCAGCTGCACGAGGACCTGCTGTCCACGCTGGGACTGGACCGCAGCACGGTCGGCTGACGCCGGCATCCGGCCGTCGTCGACCCGGCCCGGTGGTCACCCGGCGTCGGTCTCCTCGACCCTGCCGCTGACGAGGGACAGCCAGCCGAGCAGCACGAGCCCGCCGAGCACGCCCGGCAGCAGCGGCCCGGCTCCGGGGACGATGTCGGGCAGGTGCCAGGAGCCGACGACGTCGCCGAGCAGGGCGGCGATGCCGGCGACGGCGATGCCGGCCACCACGGCGCCGGGCACGGCGTGCGAGTGCCAGAGCGCGACCGCTGTCACCAGCAGGTGCACCCCCAGCACGACGAGGGCGAGCGACCAGTCGGCCCGGAACCCGGCCACGCCGTCACCGCCGGGCCAGAGCAGCCGGCCGGCCGCGGCGGCGAGCAGCACGGCATAGCCGGCCCGACTGACCAGGGCGGCGTAGGCCGAGGAGTGGGCGCGCTCGTTCAGAACCGCGTACAGCCCCCAGCCCACGACGACCTCGAGGGCCGCGACGACGAGGAAGCCGACGCCCACGACCTCGCGGGTTCCGGGCCGGTCGGCGGTGTCGAGCAGCGCGGCGGCCGGGATCGTCAGCGCGGTGACCACGGCGAGGCAGACGGCGGCGAGGAGTGCCGGGCGACGCTCCGGGCGGGGGTCCGAGCGCCCCGCCCGGGGGGCCGATCGCACCGGCCGGCGGTCCGTGGAGGTCACCGCGCCGATCGAGCGAGCCCGGGAGGTCGTCGAGGTCGTCGAGGTCGTCGTCATCCCGCCAGCGTGGCGCGACTGCGTCCTCGCGGTCTGTCCGGATCGACCCTGAGTGCACCCCGACCGCACCCCGGAAAGGCCCCGGCCGCGGGAACCGCCGTTGGCTAGCATCAGCGGCGCCGACCGGACGCCGAGTCGGTGCGATGCCGACCAGAGGAGCCCTCGTGCCGTCCGTCGTCATCGCCGTGCTGACCGTGGTCGTCTATGTCCTGGTCGTGGGGCTGATCTGGCGGCGCAACGGGGTGCGCTACGTCGCGCTGGTCGAGAGCCGGTCGAGCGTCGTCAGGGGCATCGTCATCCCGATGGGGGTCGGGTCGGTGCTCCTCGCGGAAGTGACCTCCGTGCTCGGCTGGTGGGGACCGGCGCTCGTGCAGAGCCCGCGGTCGGGCCCGGACTGGGCGCTCGTCGTGCCGGTGCTGCTCACGGTCGCGTCCGGCCTGGGCCTGACGTCGGTCGACTGGCGGTCGCCCAAGGCCCGGCCGGTGCTGCCCGCGCTGGCCCTGGGCTGCCTGCTCGTGGGGTTCGGGGAGGAGCTGGGCACCCGCGGTCTGGTGCTGGTCGGTGCCCGCGAGTCGGGATGGAGCGAGCTCGCGGCCGCACTGCTGAGCATGGTCGTGTTCTCGCTCGTGCACGCCATGAACGGCCTCTTCGGGCAGTCGTGGAAGCAGACGTTCGGGCAGCTCGGGCTCACCTTCGTCGCCGGCGCGGCCTTCTACGTGACCCGGATGACGACCGGGTCGCTGGTGCTGGCGATGCTCCTGCACGCGCTCTGGGACTTCGGCCTGCTCGGCACCAAGGCGACCGACCGGGAGGTGCGCCCGGCCCAGGCGGTCGCCGTCGTGGCGGTGTACCTGACCGGCATCGTCGCGGTCTGGTTCGTCGCCACCGCCTGACGAGGTCGGGGGCCTCGGGGCCGGGGCACGGGACTCTGAGCGCCACTCACCCGTCGGCAGATCTTGAGCTCCGGGGTCTGGTCACGGCCCCCCTCGCTGGTGGAGTATCCAACCCATGTCTCCGATGCGCATCGACCGCCGTTCCGCCCTCAAGGGCCTCGCCGCCGGCACCGCGGCACTGACCGTCCCCCGGGTGTTCGACCCCGCGGCAGCCGCCGCTCCGGCCGCCAAGGGCATCTTCGGCTACGGCGTCGCCAGCGGCGACCCCACCGGAACCTCCGTGGTGCTGTGGACCCGGGCGACCCCGCCGAACCGGCGGGGCGAGCCGGTGGCGACCCCCGGCAGCGGGCTCGGCAAGCCGCTCGAGGTGCGCTGGGAGGTGGCTCGCGACGAGGACTTCCGGCACGTGGTGGCCCGCGGGAAGGTGCGCACGTCGGCCACCAGCGACCACACCGTCAAGGTGGACGTGCGGGGACTGAAGCCCTACACCCGCTACCACTACCGGTTCGAGAGCCGTGGTGAGTGCAGCCCGGTCGGGCGCACCCGCACCGCGCCGGACGTCCCGGGCGAGGTGCACGCCCTGCGCTTCGCACTGGTCAGCTGCAGCAACTACACCGGCGGGTACTTCACGGCCTACCGGGCGATCGCGCAGCGTGACGACCTCGACCTGGTGCTGCACGTGGGCGACTACATCTACGAGTACGGCAACGGCGCCGACCGCTACGGCCCGGCGGCCCTCGCCGGGGTGCGCGACGGCAACCCCGACACCGAGGTCATCGACCTCGCGGGCTACCGGCTGCGGCACGCCCTGCACAAGGCCGACCCCGACGCTCAGGCCGCGCACCGGGCGCTGCCGTGGATCACGATCTTCGACGACCACGAGGTGGCCAACAACTCGTGGGCCAACGGGGCCGAGAACCACCAGCCCGGCGAGGGCGTCTATGCCGAGCGCCGCGCCCAGGCGATGCAGGCCTACCTCGAGTGGATGCCGTTCCGGATGCCCGACCAGTCGGTGCCCCACCAGGGCACGCGCTTCTTCAAGCGGTTCACCTTCGGCGCACTCGGCGACCTGTCGATCCTGGAGACCCGGCAGAACCGCAGCCAGCAGGTGGCCGTGCCGGGCGTGCCCTTCGACGGGTTCGTGCCGATAGGGGTCAACCCGTCGATCGACGGGGCGATCGCCTCGCCGCTGCGTCACCTCCCCGAGCCCGAGCAGCTCAGCTGGCTCAAGGACGGTGTCGCGCAGCAGGGCAGGCCGTGGCACCTGCTCGGCAACCAGGTGATGATCGCGCCGGTGCTCTACCCGGGGGCGGCGCTGGGTGCACCGGGCCTCACCTTCGTCAACGGCGACCAGTGGGACGGCTACGCCGCCGACCGGGCCGACCTGCTCGGTCACCTCGCGGCCCAGCCCGACTCGGCCGGTGACGTGGTGGTGCTCACCGGCGACATCCACGCGTCGTTCTCGTGCGAGATCCCGCTGTCCGCCACGCCGGGGTCGGCGGCGTACGACTCCGCGGCCGTCGAGTTCGTCTGCCCGTCGGTGACCAGCGACGGCTTCTACGAGGTGCTCGGCGGCACCCCCCAGCTCGCCGGGGCGCCGGCGGAGGTCGTGGTCAACGTGACCCGGCAGGCCATCGGCGCCGCGCAGCAGCTCAACCCGTGGCTGAAGTACATCGACGGCGTCAGCCACGGCTTCGTCGTCATCGACGTCACGCCCGAGCGGGTGCAGGCCGACTACCACCACACGCCGGTGCCCACCAACGCCGCGCCCGACCCGCGGGTCGACCCGACCGTCGTGCCCACCTACTCGCGCAGCCTGCAGACGCTGGCGGGCACCCACCAGCTGACCGCGGCATCCGGGCCGGTCGGGGCACGCAGCGACCAGCCGGCGTCGATGGGACGTCACCACTCCTGAGCCCGCCTGAGACGAGCAGGGCCAAACGCGTGACAGCGGCGCTGCTGGGCGCTGGAATGGGGCCATGCCCCAGAAGATGGCCCTGCGTGCCTACATCGACCAGCTGCGCACCGAGGGTTACACGGTGCGCGACGACCACGGCGACGACCCGGTGCTCATCGCGCCCGGGGGCAAAGCCGTCGAGACCTGGCGCGAGGACTACCCCTACGACCAGCTGATGACGCGGAACAGCTACGAGGTGGAGAAGTACCTGCTGCAGATCGAGCTGCTGAAGTTCCAGTACTGGACCATCGACACCGGCGCCAAGCATGTCGTCGTCTTCGAGGGCCGCGACGCCGCCGGCAAGGGCGGCACCATCAAGCGCTTCACCGAGCACCTCAACCCGCGGGCGCTGCGCGTCGTCGCGCTGACCAAGCCGACCTCGACCGAGAACGGGCAGTGGTACCTCCAGCGCTACGTCAACCACCTGCCGACCGCCGGCGAGATCGTGCTGTTCGACCGGTCCTGGTACAACCGGGCGGGCGTGGAGCGGGTGATGTCGTTCTGCACCGACGACGAGTACTCCGTGTTCATGGGGCAGGCGCCGATGTTCGAGCGGATGCTCGTCGAGTCGGGCACGACGGTGACCAAGCTGTGGTTCTCGGTGACCCAGGACGAGCAGCGCACCCGGTTCGCGATCCGCCAGATCGACCCGGTGCGCCGCTGGAAGCTGTCACCGATGGACTTGGAGAGCCTGGACCGGTGGGAGGCCTACACCGCGGCCAAGGAGGCGATGTTCGAGTTCACCGACAAGCGCTACGCCCCGTGGATCACGGTGAAGAGCAACGACAAGAAGCGCGCCCGGGTCAACGCGCTGCGGGCCTTCCTCCACCAGTTCGACTACGCCGACAAGGACCCGGATGTCGTGTTCGCGCCGGACCCCCTGATCGTCGGCCGGGCCAAGCACACCACCGGCGACTGAGCCCGGTGGCGCAGTCCGAGCCCGGTCACGCCGGCCGAGCCCGGTCACGCTGGCGGACGGGGCCCCGCGTCGAGGCCTCAGGCGGCGTTCGGGTCCGGCTGGTGGATGCCGAACAGGTTTCCCTCGGTATCGACGAAGTAGCCCTGCCACGCCATCCCCGGCAGTGCCACCTTGGGCACCGCCACGGTGCCCCCGGCATCGGCGATCGTTGCGGCAGCGGAGTCGTAGTCCTCGACCCCGATGGTGAGCACCGCGGCGTTCACCACCTGGCCGGATGCCGGCGACCCGCCCGGCCGAGCCATCAGCCCGCCGTCGATGCCCGGCTCCGCCGCGTCACCGGTGTGCACGCCCCAGTAGGGCGAGCCGGTCACCGCGGACCAGTCGTCGTAGGTCCAGCCGAACACGTCGGCGTAGAAGGTCTTGGCGCGCTCGAGGTCGTCGGCCTGGATCTCGAAGTGGATGGGGCGTGACATGGCGGCTCCTTCGTCGTGGGGTGCTGCCCAGAGTGGCACCCGGCGCCGACAGTGCACGGCGCGCGCTCCGCGTCATCTCGTGGGTCGTGCGTGCGCCGTCATCCGACCGAGCTCTAGCCGTGCCGCCGGCGCAGCTCGCTGACCAGCTCGCCCTGGCGACGGCGAGCCGAGCGCTCGCGCGGTCCGGTGGGTGCCCGGGCACCGCGCAGCACGTCCTCGGTCTCCGCCAGCTCGGCGATGAGGTCTCGGATGGAGGGCCGCTGGGTCGTCGCCATGTCCTCTACGATCGGGTGTCGGCCTCGGTGCCGCCACGGTGGGAACTGTGGGGTTGCTGTCAGAACTCGGCGCTGTCGGGGGTCGTCGCCGTCACGGGTTGTCGACCGAGGTGCGCTGCTTGGCCTCGAGGTAGGTCGCGAGCCGGCGCTCGGCATCCTCTCCGAAGAGGATCTCGGCGACCTCGCGCAGGCCGGGGGAGGCCAGGATGTCGCGGTCGCTGACAACGAGGTCGATCTTGCTGCGGCGGCGCATGAAGTCGTCGAGCGTCACGATCAGCTCGTGCTCGGCGGCGGTGTAGAGCTCGGCGCGCAGGTAGTCGGTGGAGCCCATGACGTCCTGGCCCATCGTCGGGTCGGCGCGAACCATCTCGAGCAGGTCGAAAGCCCTTCTGCCGTAACGACGCCAGAGCCGGTCGCTGAGGGGCTCCGTCTCGGGGCGGGTGCGCAGGGCGTCGAGGCGCATCAGCCGGGCCTGGCGGTAGAACTCCTTGCGGGTGGCCTTGGCCGGCTCGCCGTACCAGTTGCGCAGGTCCTTCTCGAGCGGGATGCCGAGCGCCTGGACGTGCTCGGCGACCTCCTCGCCGACGTTCAGGCAGTCGGTGAGCTTGCCGCCGAAGACGGTGACGACGGCCCGGGAGGTGTCGCGCTCGATCTCGTGCTTGCGGCTCAGCGAGGTCCAGTCGGCGTCCTGCTGGTCGCCGCCCTCGGAGCGGACCACCAGCGGGCGGACGCCGGAGCGCTCGGCGATGACGTCGTCGGCGGTCAGCGGCTCGGGCAGGTCGAGGCGGGCGTTGATCTGGTCGAGCAGGAAGTTGCGGTCGTCGTCGGTGACATGGGTGAAGGGCGTGTCGATGCGGGTGTCGGTCGTGCCGATGACGGACCGATGGCCCATCGGGATGACGTAGAAGAGCCGCTGGGTGTCGTCGAAGAACGCGAGCACCCGGTCGTGGCGGGTGGTGGTGAGCCGCGGGACGATGAGGTGGATGCCCTTGGAGTAGACGATCCGGTGCGCGGTCTTCAGCCCCCACGAGGTGTTGAGCGCGTCGACGAACGGCCCGGCCGCGTTGACGACGACTCGGGCGGAGGTCGTGTACTCGTCGCCGGTGTCGGTGTCGCGCAGCCGGCAGACCCAGCGGTCGCCGACCCGCTCGGCGGAGACCAGCTCGACGTAGTTCGCCACCGCCGCGCCGGCCTCGACTGCTGAGCGCACGAAGGAGAAGACGAAGCGTGAGTCGTTGTCGACGAGGTAGGCGTCCTGATACTGCACCGCGCCACGGGCCGAGCTGGTGTTGATGACCGGCTCCACCTCCTGGACCTGCTCGGCGCTGTAGACGCGCGGGGGCTTGGTGCCGAACAGCCCGATGCCCCAGTAGCCCGTCGCGCCCAGCGCCGCGAACCACGGGTGGTACGGCGCGGCCTGGTCGAGGGTGGCCAGGAAGGAGATCTCCTTGATGTTGTCGGGATACGCCTTCATCAACCGGTTGCGGCTGCGGCACAGGCCGAAGACCAGGGGGAGCTCGTAGTGCTCGAGGTACTTGAAGCCGCCCCACACCAGGTTGCTCGACTCCTGACTGGTGAACCCGCCGAAGTCACCCCGGTCGATGAGGGCCACCGACGCCCCGCGGCCGGCGAGAGCGGCGGCCGAGACCGCTCCGTTGATGCCGGCGCCGATGACGAGGACGTCGAAGAGTCCACCGTCGATTCGCGCGATGTTGGCCCGTCGCAACGTCATGCCCCCAGCCTCCCAGACGCGGGTCGCGGCGAGCGAAAGGTGTGACGATTCATCGTGCCCTCTGAGGCCCGGTCTTGGTCACGAACTGCGTCACTGGGGCTTTGGGCGGCCGAGGCCGGTGCTGGCCGGCACAGCCGAGGCGCTGGGTCAGAAAGGCGGGTCGTCTGACCCGTTGTCGTCGGGGCGGCGGTGCGTGCTCGTGCGGTGGCCCGGGACGGGCGGCCACGCCGAGGTCCAGACCACCCTGCCGGCTCGCGGGCGGTGCTGGTGCCTGTGGTGCACGTCGAGGGTGAGGCGCGTTCGGTGGCCGATCGCCGGATGACACGCGGTGCGCAGGGCGGCGATGCGGGTCAGGTCGGCGGTGGAGATGGCGGCGGCGTGGTGCTCGAGGGCGAACTCGAGCCCGCTGTGCCGATCGCTTCTGCCGCGGAGGTCGTACATCGTCCTCGAGCCGTCTTCGCTGTTCAGGTCGCGCACCTCGTCGTCGAGGTCACCGAGCTGAGCCACCTGCCCGGAGGCGATCTTCCGGCTCGTGCGCGGGTCCGAGTCGGATGGACGCGTGGCCGCGGGCAGGACCAGGGTGTGCAGGGCGTCGAGCGCCTGGGTGGTGCGGACCCGGCCGGTGGGGTCGGTCCAGCTGCACTGCCCGTCGACGGCGAGGCGGACGGTCCAGCCGGGTCGCTGTTTGATGCGGTGGTGTCGCCGGCACAGACAGATCAGGTTGGTGGGCTCAGTGCGGCCGGCCGGCCAGGGTCGAACGTGGTCGAGGTCGCAGAAGCGAGCATTGACGTGACAGCCCGGGAAGCGGCACCGGCCGTCGCGTTGCCGGACCAGCGCTGCCACGGCGGCCGGTGGCCGGTAAGCGGCGCTTCCGGCGGACCCGAGCAGTGCCCCGCTGAGGGGGTGACAAGCCCGGGTGGCGGTGGGTTCCTGCAGCGCCTTGGCGACGACGTGGAGGAACGCACGGGTGACGAGCACTGGTTGGGCGATGCCGCTGACGGTCACCTCGACGAGGTCGTCCGGGGCCGGCGCGGATGTGGCGCCGCCGGCGCTCCGGGGAGCTGGGGCTCCCGCCGTCGGAGCATCCGGGAGTCGAGCTTCGGTGGTGGACGGGAGGCCGGTGGTGTGCGCGCCAGTGGGTCGCGCCACGCGCTCGGTGGCACTGCCTGCCGTTCGATCGTTGGTGGGGCTGCCTGCCGTTCGATCGTTGGTGGGGCTGCCTGCCGTTCGATCGTGGGTGGGGCTGCCTGCCGTTCGATCGTGGGTGGCGCCGCCTGCCGTTCGATCATGGGTGGCGCCACCTGCCGTTCCGTCGTCAGTGATGGCGGTCCTGGCGCCGGCTGGTGCCGCGTCGGCGGCGGCAGTCCCGGTCGGGGACATGTGGTCGCCGTCGCCGTTGGTCGCCTCAGCCGGGACCGTGAGCGTCAGCACGGTGGTGATGGTGGCCGACCCGGTGACGAGGTCGATCAGGGCCTGGGCGCGGGCCCGCTCGATCCGGGGGCAGGTGCCGTCGGCGCGGAGCTGATGGGCGCGGGCATCGATGGCGGCCCACGCGCGAGCGGCGTCCTCGCTGGGGAAGGTGCCTTCCCACTGGTCCACGCCGGGCTCCTGCGCCCAGCGTCGCAGCCTGCACGACTCGCGGGCCCGGGGGGCCCGCTGGCGCAGCAGGTCGGGGCTGATGGTGGCCAGCACCCGCCGGCACCGGGCCCGAAGCTGCGGCCCCGTCTCGTGGTCGAGGGAACCGTGGAGCGCCTGCACGACGGCGGCCGCGACCTCCGCTGGGGCCTGCTCGAGCTCGTCGGCCAGCACGCCGGCTCGGTAGGAGTCGAGCCGTCCGGCGGCCATCGCCTCGTGCAATGCGCGCAGCCCGGTGGCGGTGTCCGTGCCGCTCGGCCCGTCGGCGGCGAGCCGCACCGCGGCGCGCACGCGGTGCTCGGCGTGCACCGCGGAGACCGACAAGGCACCCGAGGCGATGGCGGGCGCGTCGAGAGCGACGTGACCGGGTGTGCGATGGGACTCCACCACGGTGCCGTCGTCGAGCAGCTCGGGTTCGATCGCCGCCAGCGACACGAGGGCCTCGTCCTGCACCGCGACTGCCCTGTTGACCACCCGCTGAGCAGCAGCCACGACGTCGGCCCACTGGGCGGTGGTTCCGTGCACCGGTGACGGGCGGGGCGTGTTCCCGAGCTGGGCCTCGCCTGCGAGCAGTGCGGCCAGGATCTCGTCGGGCATCCCGAAATCGGCCCGGACCGTCGTGGTCTCCACCTGCATGCTGCCCCCTTCCCCTGTGGTCGATCCTAGTACGCGAGCGCTAATCGCACAAGAGTTTGGTTCACTCAATCTGGCTGCGGTGCAACGCACTTCGTGCGACGTTGCTGCAGATCCGACCGGTACGGACCACGCAAACGGTTGGTACGTCCCCGAAGCGGGCGAGCGACATCGAGGGCTGATGGGGCGTCCGGTCCCATCGCCCGCCTATCCGCTCGACTGCGCCACCCGAGCGTCCGTCGGTCGGTCGCGGGTCCGTCGGTCGGTCGCGGGTCGGGCGTCGGTCGCGGGTCCGTCGGTCGGTCGCGGGTCGGGCGTCGGTCGCGGGTCGGGCGTCGGTCGCGGGTCAGGCGTCAGGGGACAGTGCCGCTGCGAGCCGGATCAGGTGGCGCTGCTCGGCAAGGTTGGTCGCCCGACCCGCGGCCGCCAGGTAGTGCGCCCGCGCCGCTCCCCGGTCGCCGGCCAGCTCGGCCACGTGGCCACTTACGGCGTGCCACCGCTGGTGGTCGCCCAGCACTGGCTCGAGACCGGCGAGCACGGGCAGCGCGGCATCCGGCCCCTCGGCCTCGGCGAGCGCGACCGCACGGGCGAGCGTGACGAACGGGCTCGGCGCCACCTCCTCGAGCAGCCCCTACAACGCCAGCACCTGCGGCCAGTCCGTCTCCGCGGCCACAGCGGCCCGGTCGTGCACCGCCGCAATCGCGGCCTGTACCTGGTTCCCCCCAGGG
>Ga0302299_10000390_pt1 | contig 23422 bp, 23 predicted proteins | sample III_Fen_N3_4_FD_198795 | JGI IMG/M metagenome (GOLD analysis project Ga0302299, IMG submission 198795) | Peat permafrost microbial communities from Stordalen Mire near Abisko, Sweden - III_Fen_N3_4 | ecosystem: Environmental > Terrestrial > Soil > Wetlands > Permafrost | place: Sweden: Abisko... | reverse complement strand
TCGTTGCGGCAGTTGATGTTCGACGAGGTGCTCGAGCGCGTCGAGCGCGACGGCGACCTGATCGCCGACCTGCCCTGATCGCGACGGCCCGATCGGGCTCCCCCCGAGCCCAATGGGTCTGTCCGGCTGCACCTCTTGCACCGGCGGACCGCGTGCCCCGGAACCCACACCGTGCGCGCCTCACACGATCCGCACAGCCTGGGCAAAGCCGGCACCCCAGACACGACGGGCACCGTGGGCACATGCAACCAGTGACCCGCACCCAGGCTCTGCGTTCCGCCGGGCGCCGCCTCGTCGGCGCGGTGTCCTCCACGGTCGCGGTTGCCGTCATGGGGGTGACCGCGCTCTCCCCGCAGACCGCGGCCGCCGCCGGGATCTCCACCGGCCACCGGCACGCGGTAGACCGGCCCACGGTCGACCGACCCGGGGCGGCCGACCCGGAGCCGGCGCGTCAGCCCGTCGACCTCAACCGCGGGCAGCCGGCACACTCGACGCAGCCGGGCAGGGCGTAGATCAGGCAGCACGACTCGCGCGGCGGCACCCCTGGACGGATCAGCCCCGCGGCCGCCTCCGCCTCGCGCCGGGCGGCCGACCACATGTCGTCGACCAGGGCGGCGCGCATATGCGGACCGAGCCGCACGACCGACGGGTATGCCGTGGCCACCGGGTCGGCGACCGCACGGTAGTCGCGCTCGGCGCGCGCCATCCGCGCGTCGGGAGGGCCGTCATCCGCCTCCAGAGCCGTGAGCCGCACCCGCGAGGGGACCAGCCCGGAGCCGAGGTCGAACGTGAGCCCGCCCAGGGAGGCCCGCCACGGCCCGGCCGCCGCGGCATGGGCGGCGGGATGGGCGCAGACCTGGAGGAGCCACTGGAGCACGAACACCGCAGCGACCTGGGGTGGGGCGGCGACGTCGTACCACCGCCCTTGCAGCGCGGTCAGCTGCTGCTGCCAGCCCCGCGGGTCGGTGTCGAGGGTGCGGTCCAGGGGCGGCCCACCGGCGGTGAAGGTGAGCCACGCGTGCCGCCGGGACATCAGCGATGCGGCGCCCGCCAGGTCGGGGGGCGCCGCATCGGTGGGGTGCTCGGGACTCAGCCGTGGGCCTTGTCGTACGCTGCCTGGACCTCGGAGGAGATGCGGCCGCGGTCGCTGACCTGGTGACCGTTCTCGCGGGCCCAGGCCCGCACCGCGCCCAGGTCGGCCTTGCGGCCCGAGCCCTTCGAGGCGGCGCGGCCGGTCGCCCGTCGACCGCCGGTGCGCTCGGCGTGGCCGATCCACAACGCGAGGTCGTCGCGCAGCTTGGCCGCATTGTCCGAGGTCAGGTCGATCTCGTAGCTGACGCCGTCCAGTGAGAAGGAGACGGTCTCGTCGGCGGGGGAGCTCTTGTCGATGTCATCGACCAGGAGCACCTGGACCTTCTTTGCCATGGGTTTCCCTTCGGGGGCTTTGGGTGGATTCCTTGGCAGCATCATGATGCCGGAAAAGACATTAGCAGCGAATTCCTCGAGATGGTAAAGGAGTGTTAAAGGTCGTTTCCCGGCAGCCGATTTCCCTCAGGATTGCGGAGGCGTTCCCGAGCTGCCGGCGGGCGGGAGATCGCCTTCGGATTCCGTAGCCTCTGGGGCGGATCCGCGATTTCCGGCCGAGCGTCCCTGGGCCCGGTCCTGCTCGGCCTCGAACTGGCGCTGGGCCAGGCGCTCGCGCCGGTCACCCTCGAGCATGCTCTTGACGAGGAAGTAGAAAAGGATTGCGACCAAAATGGTCGGGAGAAGGGCGGCGAGGTAGGGCCACACGGCATCCATGGCTCAGGCCTGCGGCTTCAGGTGCGGAAATAGAATGGTCTCGCGGATGTTCGCGCCGGTGAAGAGCATGACCAGCCGGTCGATGCCCAGACCAAGACCGCCCATCGGTGGGGCGCCGTGCTCGAGCGCGCGCAGGAAGTCCTCGTCGAGCTGCATCGCCTCGGGGTCGCCACCGGCGGCGCGCAGCGACTGGGCGGTGAGCACCTCGCGCTGCACCACGGGGTCGACCAGCTCGGAGAAACCCGTGCCACGCTCGACGCCGGCGATGATCAGGTCCCAGGCCTCGATGAGGCCCTCCTTGGACCGGTGCGGGCGGGCCAGCGGCTGGGCGAGCGCGGGGTAGTCGCACAGGAACGTCGGCTGCAGCAGGGTCGGCTCGACGAGGTCGCCGAGCAGCTCGAGGAAGACCTTGTCCTTCTCCAGCGCCGGGTCGACCTCGACATCATGTGCGGCCGCGAGCCGCAGCAGGTCGTCCTTGGACGTCTCGAGGGTGACCGTCTCGCCGACGGCCTGGCTCACCGCGTCGTAGACCGGCACCCAGCGCCACTCGCCACCGAGATCGACCGTGCCGGCCGGCGTCTCGACGAGACGCGAACCCAGCGCGTCGGCCACGCCGAGGTAGAGGTCGCGCATCAGTGCACCGATGGAGGTCTGGTCGCCCCAGGCCTGGTAGGCCTCGAGCATCGTGAACTCGGCCGAGTGCGTGGCGTCGATGCCCTCGTTGCGGAAGATCCGGCCCATCTCGTAGACCCGGTCGACGCCCCCGACGACGGCCTTCTTCAGGGGCAGCTCGAGCGCGATGCGCAGCACCATGTCCTGGTCGAAGGCGTTGAGGTGGGTGCGGAACGGGCGGGCGGCGGCCCCACCGTGCACGAGCTGGAGCACCGGGGTCTCGACCTCGACGTAGCCCTGGGTCTCGAGCACCGACCGGATGGCGTGCAGCGCGGTGGCCTTGGTGCGCACCATGTCGCGGGCCTCCTGGCGCACGACGAGGTCGGCGTAGCGCTGGCGCACCCTGCTCTCCTCGGAGAGGTCCTTGTGCAGCACGGGCAGCGGGCGCAGCGCCTTCGACGCCATCCCCCAGCGGCTCGCCAGCACCGACAGCTCACCGCGGCGCGAGCTGATCACCCGGCCCTGCACGAACACGTGGTCACCGAGGTCGACGTCGGACTTCCACGCGGCCAGCGACTCCTCGCCCACCTCGGCGAGGCTGAGCATGACCTGCAGCCGGGTCCCGATGCCCTCCTGGAGGGTGGCGAACGCGAGCTTGCCGGTGTTCCGGATGAAGACCACGCGGCCGGCGACGCCGACGACATCCGACGTCTCCTCGCCCTGCTCGAGGTGCCCCCACTGCTCGCGCACGTCGGCCAGCGAGTGGGTGCGCGGGACCGAGACGGGATAGGCCGGGATGCCCGCCGCGAGCAGCCGGTCGCGCTTGTCGCGGCGGATCCGCAGCTGCTCGGGCAGGTCGGCCTCGGACAGGGCCTCGGGGAGGACGTCGGGGGGCGTGTCGGTCACGAGGGTCAAGCCTACGGGGGCCCGAGGCGCCCCGACTTTCCAGGTCTGTCCGCCTTGACTGGGACGTCGGTGGTGGCCGATATCGTCCCGGTATGCCGCCCGCCTCGCCCTCGTGGACCGACGGGCTGCCCGCCCGCCGGCTGCAGCGAGCCCGCTTCGCCGAGCTGCCGGCATCGGACGTGTGGCCGCTCACCATCCCGGCGGTGGCGCAGGTGCTGGCCGACGGGCTCGACCTGGCGCGGTGCACCGTGCTCGTCGGCGAGAACGGCTCGGGGAAGTCGACGCTGGTGGAGGCGCTCGCGATGGCGGCCGGCATGAACGCCGAGGGCGGCTCGACCGGCGCGAACCACCGCACCCACGCGAGCGAGTCGCCGCTGCACGAGTGGCTCACCGTGGCGCGCGACCCCGGGGCGCCGCGGTGGGGCTACTTCGTGCGGGCCGAGACGATGCACGGGCTGTTCACCTACCTCGACACCTCGCGCGCCGACTCGCCCTGGAGCCGCGACCCGCTCTTCCACGGGCTTTCGCACGGCGAGTCGTTCGTGGCACTGCTCGGCACGCGGCGGTTCCGCGGCGAGGGGCTGTTCGTGCTCGACGAGCCGGAGGCCGGGCTGTCCTTCTCGGCCCAGCTGCACCTCGTGGCCGAGCTCACCGAGATGGCCCGGCGGGACCACACCCAGGTCGTGCTCGCCACCCACTCACCGGTGCTGGCCGCCATCCCCGGCGCACTGGTGCTCGAGCTCGGTGAGCACGGCATCGCACCGACCACCTGGAACGACCTCGAGGTGGTCACCCACCACCGCAGCTTCCTCGCCGAGCCGCGGCGCTACCTGCGGCACGTCATCGACGACCTCGACGACTGAGCGCCGGAAGCTCAGCGCTCGTCCAGCAACAGGTCGAGCGAGTAGTCCTCGGCCCGGTAGCAGTGGTCGCCGAACTCGATGGCCTCCCCGGTGCCGCCGAACGCGGTGCGGGTCATGGTGAGCACCGGCTGCTGCCCCACGATGGCGAGCTGGCGACGCTCGGCGCGGGTCGGCATCCGAGCCCCAACGCTCTGCCGGGCCACGACGGGGCTGCCGCCGCGAGCGCGCAGGGCCGCGTAGAGCCCGTCGCTGGTCAGCTCGTCGGCGGTGACGTCGGCGTAGGCGGGCGGGAGCCAGTTGTGCAGCACGGCCAGGGGTGCGCCGTCGGCGCAGCGCAGGCGCACGATGGCGAGCAGGTCGGTGTCCAGCGGCAGGTCGAGCGCCGCCGCCGCGCGGGCATCGCGCACCGAGCGCAGCTCGAGCACCGAGGTCGTCGGTACCTGGCCGGCGCGCAGGAGGTCGTCATGGAGCGAGGAGAGTACGGCCCGGCGGTGCACCTTGCGGTTGGCCACCGTGGTGCCGATGCCGCGGCGCCGCACGAGCAGGCCCCGGTCGACCATCTCCTGCATCGCCCGCCGCACGGTGGGGCGCGAGACGTTGAGGCGGGCGGCCAGCGCCAGCTCGTTCTCGAAGGGGTCCCCGGGCTGAAGCCGGCCGTCGTCCACCGCCGCGGTGAGCTGCTGCGCGAGCTGGTGCCACAACGGCACGGGCGACGCGCGGTCGATGCGCACGTCGACGAGCCGGGTCTCCATGGATCGGACTGTACAGCGATCGGCGATTCATGTCAGTATGTCCTTACAAAGGAGGTCGCATGCGCATCGGTCTGGCGGGCGCGGGACGCATCGGTGCGTTCCACGCCTCGACACTTGCCGCCCTCGACGGCGTCGACGAGGTCGTGATCGGCGACAGCCGTAGCGACGTGGCGAACGCCGTGGCTGCAGCCCTTCCCAACGCCCGTGCGGTCGACGTCGACACCCTGGTCGGCTCGGGAGTCGACGCAGTCGTGATCGCGACCTCCACCCCCGGGCACGCCCCGCTGCTGCGCGCTGCGGTCGCCGCTGGCGTTCCGACGTTCTGCGAGAAGCCTGTTGCGGCGACGCTCGACGAGACGGTCGACGTGGTCCGCCTCGTCGAGGCGTCCGGGGTTCCCGTGCACATCGGGTTCCAGCGCCGCTTCGACGCGGGTTACCAGCGTGCCCAGGATGCCGTGCAGTCCGGCGAGCTCGGCTTCGTGCACACCCTGCGCGCCAACACCAGCGACCGCCGCCCGCCCGACCCGGGCTACATCCCCACCTCGGGGGGGATCTTCCGTGACTGCTCGGTGCACGACTGCGACGTCGTGCGGTTCGTGACCGGTCGCGAGGTCGTGCGGGCCTACGCCACCGGCGGCACCAAGGGAGGGGCGTTCTTCCCGGATGCCGGTGACGTCGACTCCGGTGCGGCGCTGCTCACCCTGGACGACGGCACCCTGGCGCTGCTCTCCACCACGAGGTACCACGGTCAGGGCCACGACGTGCGCCTCGAGGTGCTCGGCTCGCAGGGGTCCGTTGCCGTCGGTCTCGACGACTCGCTCGCCCTGCGCTCGGTCGAGGACGGCGTCGACTTCCCCCACGGTCCGCCGCACGACTCCTTCATGGACCGCTTCGAGCCCGCTTACCGGGCCGAGCTCACCTACTTCCTCGCAGTCGTCCGCGGCGAGGCGCCCAGCCCGTGCACGGCGCGCGACGCCCTGGAGGCGTTCCGTGTCGCCGAGGCCTGCACGATCTCCCTGCACGAGGGCCGGCCCGTCGACCTGGCCGAGATCCCCACGGCCTGAGCAGCCCCCAGACAACCCCATCCACCACGCCACCGACGACGAAGGACCTCCCGATGACGACCCGGACCGCCCCGCCGATGCCACTACGCGACCGGGTGGCCGGCGCGCCCATCTCATGGGGGGTGTGTGAGGTGCCCGGCTGGGGTCACCAGCTCGACTCCGCGCTGGTGCTGCGGCAGATGCGCGAGGTGGGCCTTGCCGCCACTGAGTTCGGCCCGGACGGGTTCCTCCCCGACGCGCCGCAGGACAAGGCCGACGTGCTCGCGGCGGCGGGGCTGCGAGCAGTCGGCCAGTTCGTCCCGGTCGTGCTGCACGACGCCGACACCGACCCGCTGCCGGTGGTGGAGGTGGCGATGGAGGCGCTCGTCGCGGCGCGCGCCTCCACGGTGGTGGTCGCCGCCGCCACCGGGGCAGCGGGCTACGACGAGCGTCCGGTGCTCGACGACGGCCAGTGGGCCACACTGCTGCACAACCTGGACCGGATCAGTGCTGCTGCCGCGGATCACGGACTCCTCGCCACCCTCCACCCCCACGTCGGCACCATGGTCGAGACCGGCCCGGAGGCCGACCGGGTGCTCGACGGGAGCAGCATCGCGCTCTGCCTCGACACCGGCCACCTGCTCATCGGCGGCGGCGACCCCGTGCGGGTCGCGGTCGACCACCCGGACCGGATCGGCCACGTGCACCTCAAGGACGTGCGCCGTGACCTCGCCGACCGGGTGCGGCGCGCGGAGCTCACCTACACCGAGGGCGTCGCCCAGGGGATGTACGTGCCGCTGGGCGCGGGGGACGTCGATGTCGCCGCCATCGTGCAGGCCCTCGAGGGCAGCGGCTACGGCGGCTGGTACGTGCTCGAGCAGGACACCATCCTCACCGGGTCTCCCGTCGACACCGGGGTCGACCCGTGCACCGACGTGCGCACCTGCGTGGCGCACATCCTGGCCGTCGCCGAGCGCCTGGTGGCCACCCCGTGAGCGCCGCGACCGCAGTCCCGGCCGCGGTCACGACTGCACGACCCGAGGTCGTCACCATGGGCCGCACCGGTGTCGACGTCTACCCCCTGCAGCACGGGGTGGGCCTGGCGGACGTCAGCACCTTCGCGAAGTTCCTCGGCGGCAGCGCCACCAACGTTGCGGTCGCGGCCGCCCGCCACGGGCACAGCGTGCGCCTGGTCACCAAGGTGGGGGACGACCCCTTCGGGCGCTATGTGCGCCGTGAGGCCGAGCGGCTCGGCGTCGACCCGGCATCCATCGCGGTCCTGGACGTACCCGGCCCGCCGACGCCGGTGACCTTCTGCGAGGTGTTCCCACCCGACGACTTCCCGCTGTGGTTCTACCGCTACCCCATCGCGCCCGACCTGATGCTCGAGGAGCGCGACCTGCCGCTCGACGCCATCCGCGAGGCGTCGGTGTTCTGGGCCACCGTGACGGGCCTGTCGCAGGAACCGTCGCGTGCCACCCACCACGCGGCCTGGGCCGCCCGCGGCCGGGCCCGGCACACGGTGCTCGACCTCGACTACCGCCCGATGTTCTGGGCCGACCCCACCGAGGCGTCCGCCGAGGTCAACCGGGCGCTGGAGCAGGTGACAGTGGCCGTCGGCAACCGCGAGGAGTGCGAGGTCGCGGTGGGCGAGACCGACCCCCACCGGGCCGCCGACGCCCTGCTCGACCGCGGGCTCGAGCTCGCCGTGGTCAAGCAGGGCCCGCGCGGTGTGCTCGCCGCCACCCGTGACGAGCGGGTCGAGGTCGAGCCGTTCCCGGTCGAGGTGGTCAACGGCCTGGGCGCCGGCGACTCCTTCGGTGGCGCCCTGGTGCACGGACTGATCTCCGGATGGGGTCTGGAGCGCACCATCGCGTTCGCCAACGTCGCCGGCGCCCTGGTCGCCGGACGGCTCGAGTGCTCGACCGCGATGCCCACGACCGCCGAGGTGGATGCCGCCCTGGCCGGAGCCCGACGGTGACCGGCGTGCCGTCCCGCGTCGTCGACACCGCGGCCCTCACCGAGGTGCGCGCCCGTGAACCGGAGCGCATCGCCGCCCGGTGGGAGGAGCGCATCCTGCGTCCGCTGCTGCCGGCGGACGGCCGGCTCCTCCTCGTCGCCGCGGACCACCCAGCACGCAACGCCCTGGGGGTGCGGGACGACGCGATGGCGATGGCCAGCCGCTCCGACCTGCTCGCGCGGCTGGTCACCGCGCTCGAGCGGCCCGGGGTCGACGGCGTGCTCGGCACCCCCGACGTGCTCGACGACCTCCTGCTCCTCGGGGCGCTCGAGGGCAAGGTCGTCATCGGCTCGATGAACCGGGGTGGCCTGCAGGGGTCGGCCTGGGAGCTCGACGACCGCTTCACCGGCTACACGGCAGCCCAGGTGCAGGAGCGCGGCCTGGACGGCGGCAAGATGCTCACCCGCATCGCCCTGGGCGACCCCGCGACCGTCGCCACCCTGCAGGCCTGCGCGAACGCCGTCACCGAGCTCGCCGAGCTGCGCCGGATGGCGATGGTGGAGCCGTTCTGGTCGGTCGTCGAGGCCGGCCGGGTGCGTAACCTGCTCGACGCCGACTCGATGATCCGGGCCGTCTCGGTCGCCTCGGCCCTGGGCACCTCGAGCGCCCACACCTGGCTCAAGCTGCCCGTCGTCGACGACCTGGAGCGAGTCATGGACGCCACCACGCTGCCGACCCTGCTGCTGGGCGGCGACCCGCAGGGCGAGCCTCGCGACACCTACGCCGGGTGGGGCCGGGCGCTCGAGCTGCCGGCCGTGCGCGGGCTCGTCGTCGGCCGCGCGCTGCTGTACCCACGCGATGCCGACGTCGCGGCCGCGGTCGACATCGCGGCCGACCTCGTGCACGGTGGCGTCGCATGAGCGTTGGTGCCGACAACCCGACCTGCGTGCGTCCGCTGGGCTCGTCGAGCGACGGCGCGTTCTCGGTGGCGGTGACCCCCACCGCCACGAACCCCGTCGCGGGCTGGGAGCACTCCCGGTTGCGCGTGGCGGTCTGCGCCCCGGGCGGCGTCGTCGACCACGACAGCGCCGACGAGGAGACGCTCGTCGTCCCGCTCGTGGGCTCCTTCTCCGTCGAGGTGACCGAGGCGGACGGCACGACCCACGACGTGGTGCTGGACGGACGGGCGTCGGTCTTCGCCGGCCCCACGGACGTCGTCTACGCCGGGCGCGGGTCACGTCTGCACGTCAGCCTCGTCGGGCCGGATGCCGGGCGCGTCGCGCTCTGCGGTGCACCGGCGAGGAAGGCCGACGGACCCAAGCCGTTCCGGTACCTCGCGGCAGCCGAGGTGCCGGTCGAGCTGCGCGGCGCCGGCCGGGCGAGCCGGGAGGTGCGGAACATGGGGCTGCCCGACGTGCTCGACGCCGACTCCTTCCTCGTCTGCGAGGTCGTCACGCCCGCCGGCAACTGGAGCTCGTGGCCACCGCACAAGCACGACGAGGAACGCCCGGGCGAGGAGACCGCGCTCGAGGAGATCTACTACGTCGAGACGCGCTCGACCGACCCCCGCGGCACGAACCCGGTGGGGTACCTGCGGGTGTACGGCACGCCCGAGCGCCCGCTCGACGTCGTCGCCGAGGTACGCACCATGGACGTCGTGCTCGTGCCGCACGGCTGGCACGGCCCCGCGATCGCCAGTCCCGACGCCGACCTGTACTACCTCAACGTCATGGCCGGCCCCGGGCCCGAGCGCGCCTGGCGGATCTGCGACGACCCGGCCCATGCGTGGGTCCGGACGACCTGGGCCGACGACGACGTCGACCCCCGACTGCCCTTCGGAGGCACCCGATGACCAGCGGCTCGACGAGCACGACCGTGCGGCTCACCGTCGCGCAGGCAGTGGTGCGGTTCCTCGCGCACCAGTGGAGCGAGCGCGACGGCGAGCGCCAGCGCCTGGTGGCCGGGTGCCTGGGCATCTTCGGCCACGGCAACGTCGCCGGCATCGGGCAGGCCCTGCTCGAGGAGGAGCTTCGGGCCACCGAGGCGGGCGAGCGGCCCGGCCTGCCCTACGTGCTCGGGCGCAACGAGCAGGCGATGGTGCACACCGCGGTCGGCTTCGCCAAGCAGCGCGACCGGCTCTCGACCTGGGCCGTCACGGCATCCGTGGGGCCCGGCTCGACCAACATGCTCACCGGTGCCGCGGTGGCGACCGTCAACCGCGTCCCCGTCCTCCTGCTCCCCTCGAGCACGTTCGCGACCCGGGTCAGCGCCCCGGTGCTGCAGGAGCTCGAGCTGCCGTACGCGGCCGACGTCTCGGTCAACGACGCCTTCCGGCCGCTGTCGCGCTTCTACGACCAGGTCGACCGGCCCGAGCAGCTGCCCGCCGCGCTGCTCGGTGCGATGCGGGTGCTCGCCGACCCGGTCGAGACCGGGGCCGCGACGATCTCGCTGCCCCAGGACGTACAGGCCGAGGCCTTCGACTGGCCGGTCGCGCTGTTCGCCGACCGGGTCTGGCACGTGGCCCGACCGCCGGCCGAGGCGTCGCGGGTCGCGGCCGTGGCGGATGCCGTGCGCTGCGCCCGTCGGCCCCTGCTCGTCGCTGGTGGTGGCGTGCACTACTCCGGAGCGGAGGAGGCGCTCGGCGCGTTCGCGGCCGCCACCGGCATCCCGGTCGCCGAGACCCAGGCCGGCAAGGGCTCACTGCTGCACGGCCACCCGCAGCTCGTCGGCGCCGTGGGCTCGACCGGCACCACGGCCGCGAACGTGCTCGCCCGCGAGGCCGACCTCGTGATCGGGGTCGGCACCCGGTGGACCGACTTCACGACAGCATCACGAACCGCGTTCCGCGACAACGAAGTTCGCTTCGTCAGCCTCAACGTCGCGGGTTTCGACGCGGGCAAGCACAGCGGGCTCGCCCTCGTCGCCGATGCCCGCGAGGGCCTGACTGCCCTCACCGCCGCGCTCGAGGGGTATGCCGTGCAGCCCGGTTACGCGGCCCGCGTCGGGACCCTGTGGGCGGAGTGGGACGCCGAGGTGGCCACGGCGTACGACCCGCCGGTCGAGGTCACCGAGCGGCTGGCGCCCGGACTGCTGACCCAGGCGGCCGTCATCGGGGCGGTCAACGAGCTCACCGACCCCCGTGACGTCGTGGTGTGCGCCGCCGGGTCGATGCCCGGAGACCTGCACAAGCTGTGGCGGGTGCGCGACCGCAAGGCGTACCACGTCGAGTACGGGTACTCCTGCATGGGCTACGAGATCCCCGGCGCGCTCGGAGTCGCGCTCGCCGACGACACCCGTGACGTGTTCGCGATGGTGGGCGACGGCGGCTACCTGATGATGCCGACCGAGCTCGTCGTCGCGGTGCAGGAGCGCGCGAAGATCGTCGTCGTGCTCGTGCAGAACCACGGCTTCCACTCGATCGGCTCGCTGTCCGAGGGGCTGGGGTCGCAGCGCTTCGGCACCAGCTACGAGTTCCGCGGAGCCGACGGCCGGCTCGACGGTGGCCACCTGCCGGTCGACCTCGCGGCCAACGCGCGCAGCCTGGGGGCGACTGTTATCGAGGTGCACGACCGGGCCGGGCTGGAGCAGGCCATCGCGGCAGGCAAGGCCGCGCCCCGCGACGGTGGGCCGGTGGTCATCCACGTCGAGACCGACCCCCGGGTGCACTCACCGAGCAGTGACTCGTGGTGGGACGTCCCGGTAGCCCAGGTCTCTGCCCTGGACAGCACGCAGTCGGCGTATGCCACCTACACCGAGGCCAAGAAGCACCAGCAGGGCCACCTCACGCCGACGACACCCACGACACCGAGCACACCGACGGAGCCCGGCGCATGAGCGACACCGCGCTGCGCGTCGGCGTCATCGGGGTGGGCCTGATGGGCAGCGACCACGCCGAAAGGCTGTCCCACCGCACGGCCGGGGTGCGCCTGGCCGGGGTGGCCGACCCGGACGCCGACCGGGCCGCCGCGCTCGCTGCGCGCCTCGACACGACCGTGCACGAGGACCCGTTGGCACTCGTCGCGTCGCCCGACGTCGATGCGGTGGTCGTGGCGTCGCCGGGGTTCGTGCACGAGGAGCAGGTGCTCGCCTGCCTGCGGCACGGGAAGGCAGTGCTGTGCGAGAAGCCGCTGACGATGGATGACGAGTCGGCGCTTCGCGTGGTCTCCGCCGAGGCCGCGCTGGGCCGGCGCCTGGTCACCGTCGGGTTCATGCGGCGCTTCGACCCGGAGTACGCCGCGGTCAGGGCGGCCCTGGCGTCCGGCAGGCACGGCCGCCTGCTGGTGCTGCACAACACCCATCGCAACCGCTCGGTCCCCAACGTCGACTTCCGCTCCGAGATGATCGTGCGCGACAGCCTCGTGCACGAGGTCGACGCCTCCCGCTTCCTGTTCGGCGAGGAGGTCGTCGAGGTGACCGTGCTGTCACCGGCCCCGAGTGGGCACGCCGGCCCGGGGGTCGTCGACCCGCAGGTGGCCATCTTCGCGATGTCTGGCGGCGGGCTCGTCACCAACGAGGTCTTCGTCAACAGCCAGGTCGGCTACGAGGTGCGCTTCGAGGCGGTGGCCGAGCGTGGCTCGCTCCTGGCCGGGCTGGCGTCGAACGGCGTGCTCGCGACCCGGGTCACCGCCGACGGTGGCACCTGGGGAGGCGGAGTACCCGACGACTACCGCATCCGGTTCGCCCGCGCCTACGACCTGGAGGTGCAGGCCTGGGCCGATGCCGTGCGCGCGGGTACCAGCATCGGCCCGTCGGCGTGGGACGGCTACGCGGCCACGGCCGTGAGCACCGCCGGGATGGCCTCGCTCGCCTCGGGCCGGCCGGTGGCGGTCCCGCTGGCCGACCGGCCGGCCCTCTACGCCCGTGACGACTGATCACATCGCCGAACCGGCATCCGAGCACGCATTCCGCAACTGCCAGGTGCTCTGGCATCCTGATTCCACCACCTTCACGACAAGGACCGATACCCGTGAGCACGACCCCCACCCGCATCACGCACCTGCTCGGCGGCACGCCGTGGACGGGCACGTCCGCCCGCACCAGCCCGGTGTTCAACCCGGCGACCGGGGAGCAGACCGGCGAGCTCGACCTCGCCTCGGCCGACCTCGTCGACGAGGTGGTCACCTCCGCGAAGGCCGCCTGGGAGTCGTCCTGGCAGCGGGCGTCGCTCACCGCGCGCACCCAGGTGCTCTTCCGGTTCCGCGAGCTGCTCAACGAGCGCAAGGACGAGATCGGCGCCCTGATCACGGCCGAGCACGGCAAGGTGCTCTCCGACGCCGTCGGCGAGGTCACCCGTGGGCTCGAGGTGGCCGAGTTCGCCTGTGGCATCCCACACCTGCTCAAGGGCGGCTTCTCCGAGAACGTGTCGACCAAGGTCGACGTCTACTCGATCCGGCAGAGCCTGGGTGTGGTGGCCGTCATCAGCCCGTTCAACTTCCCGGCGATGGTGCCGCTGTGGTTCGTGCCCGTCGCCATCGCCTGCGGCAACGCGGTCGTCATCAAGCCCAGCGAGAAGGACCCGTCGGCCGTCAACGCGGTCGCCGCGCTGTGGAAGGAAGCCGGCCTGCCCGACGGCGTGCTCAACGTGGTGCACGGCGACAAGGAGGCCGTCGACGCGCTGCTCACCCACCCCGACGTCAAGGCGGTGTCGTTCGTCGGGTCGACCCCGATCGCCAAGTACGTCTACGAGACCGGCACCGCGCACGGCAAGCGCGTGCAGGCCCTCGGCGGCGCCAAGAACCACATGCTCGTGCTGCCGGATGCCGACCTCGACCTTGCCGCCGACGCGGCGATCAACGCCGGCTTCGGCTCGGCCGGCGAGCGGTGCATGGCCATCTCGGCCCTGCTCGCCGTCGAGCCGGTCGGCGACGAGCTGGTCAGCAAGATCACCGACCGGATGGGCAAGCTCGTCACGGGTGACGGCACCCGCGGCTGCGACATGGGGCCGTTGGTGACGGCCCAGCACCGCGACAAGGTGACCTCCTACCTCGACGCCGGCGCCGAGGCCGGTGCGACGCTCGTCGTCGACGGCCGCGAGGGCGATGTCGACGCCGACGGCGAGGGCTACTTCCTGCGACCGACGCTGTTCGACCACGTCACGAAGGACATGTCGATCTACCGCGACGAGATCTTCGGGCCGGTGCTCTCCGTCGTGCGGGTCGACTCCTATGACGCCGGCCTGAAGCTCATCAACGACAACCCGTACGGGAACGGCACCGCGATCTTCACCAACGACGGTGGGGCGGCCCGCCGCTTCCAGAACGAGGTCGAGGTGGGGATGGTCGGCATCAACGTGCCGATCCCCGTGCCGATGGCCTACTACTCCTTCGGGGGCTGGAAGAACTCGCTCTTCGGGGACAGCCACGCGCACGGGATGGAGGGCGTGCACTTCTTCACCCGCGGCAAGGTGGTCACGTCGCGGTGGCTGGACCCCAGCCACGGCGGCATCGAGCTCGGCTTCCCGCAGAACACCTGAGGCGACCCCCGCGACGCTCAGACGAGCAGCAGCGCCGCCGCCGCCAGCGCCGACGCCGCGAGCACGGCGAGGTCGAAGCGGCGTTGGCTGATCCGCTGAACGGTGGCGTAGCCGAGCAGCCCGCCGAGCAGCACCACCGGCGCCAGCACGAGGGCGCGCACGGCATCCACGGGGTGCATCAGTCCCAGGGCGATCGAGAACGGCACCTTGGCCAGGTTGACGATGAGGAAGAACCACGCGTTGGTGCCCACGAACCGACGCTTGTCGATGCCGGACGCCGACAGGTAGAGCGTCATCACCGCGCCGGCTGCGTTGGCGGTCATCGTGGCGAAGCCGACACCGGTGCCGGCGGTCCACGACGCGGCCCGGCGCTCGTGCACGGTCGACTCGGTGCTCGCGTCATTGCGCCACTTCACCCACAGCTGCAGCAGCACGAGCACCAGCAGCACCGCCCCGATGGTGCGGCGCAGGGTGGCGTCGTCGACGGTGCGCAGGAAGAACGCGCCGAGGACGAGGCCCGGCACGACGGCCGGCAGGAGGCGCTTGATGAGTGACCAGTCGGCGTCGTGCCGGTAGTGCCAGCAGGCGATGACATCACCGACGATGAGGATGGCGAGGATCGCGGCGGTCGACTGCTTGGCCGGCAGCACGGTGGCGAAGATGGCGACGGCGATGACGGCCAGGCCGCCGAGCGCGGTCTTGGAGTAGCCGATGATCGCGGCGGCGAGCGCCATCAGGGCCAGGCCGGCCGCACTGGGGGCGAGCTCCACTCGGGCCCCTCCTCACGGCATCCGGCGTCCGGCCTCAGGTCAGGACAGGCGAGCGACATTGTGCCGTATGCCGCCGCGCCGGCCGAGCGCGCGGGCGCCGGCCCGCTTCGACGTACCGCTCAGCGCGTCCCGAAGTCCTGCGTCCAGTAGATGCCGTAGCTGCCGCCCCTGGCGACGCCGACCCCGACGGCCTTGTTGGAGCAGTTCAGGATGTTCCGGCGGTGCCCGGTGCTCTTCATCCACGCGGTGACCACCGCCGACGCGCTCGGCTGGCCGGCCGCGATGTTCTCGGCCGAGCCGTAGTGGTAGCCCTGCGCGAGGATCCGCTGCCAGGGCGAGCGGCCGTCGCGCGAGGTGTGGCTGAAGTAGTTGTACCTCGCCATGTCGGCGCTGTGCAGCTGCGCGGCCTTTCCCAGCGCGGTGCCGGTCCGCAGGGGCCCGCAGCCGACCTTCTTGCGCTGGGCGTTGACGAGCGTGATGACCTGTGTGGCCATCTCGCTGGTCGTGGTTCCGTTCGCCGAGGGCGCGGCGGCCAGCGTCAGGGGCGCGGCGACGGCCACGCAGACGGCGGCCCGGGTGAGGGTGGCGTGCAGGGCGGACGGGGACATGGCAGAACCTTCGGTCAGGGGCCGGGGTGCCCGGTGTCGGTACGGCGAGGGCGGCGCCCTCGCGCGGTGACGCAGGCGTGGCGCACGCCGCCGGCGGCCGTCGTGGCTACCCCCAGCGGGGTCACGACGGCCGTCGACGGGGCAGGGGCGCGGTACGAGAGGGCTGCCGGCACGCCGGAGCAGGACGTGCGGGCGGCGGCGGGCGCGACGGCACCGGTGGGGATGAGCGCCGGCGAGGCGGGAACCAGCACCAGCCGGCGGGGCGGGGTCGTGCCCATCAGGACCTCTCGACACGCGGAACCCCTGCGCCGTCCACGGTAAAGGAGGGGGCAGGGGTTCCGCAGGCCGATCAGGGTCTGACCGGGGAGGGTCGGCTCAGCCAGTGCTCAGAAGCGGTCGAGCGACTTCTTGCGCCACGCCTTCTTTGCCGCGAGCCGCACGACGTCGCGCCGGCGGCGACCCTCCACCTTGTTCGGCAGGGAGAGCTGCACGACCTTCCAGTAGACCGACGCGGCCTGCTTGCCCAGGCTGCCGGTGACGTAGGGCAGGTCGTGCCGCTCCATCAGGTCGCGGATGCGCGGGGCGATCTCGCGGTAGCGGTTGCTCGGCATGTCCGGGAAGAGGTGGTGCTCGATCTGGTGGCTGAGGTTGCCGCTCATCACGTGCAGGGCCGGGGAGCCGCTGATGTTGCCCGAGCCGAGCATCTGGCGCACGTACCACTCGCCGCGGGTCTCGCCCTCGATCGAGGTCTTCTCGAAGGTCTCGATGCCGGGCGGGAAGTGCCCGCAGATGATGACCGTGTTGGTCCACACGTTGCGCACCAGGTTGGCGACGACGTTCGCCGTCAGCGTGGTGCGGGCCGAGCCCGTGACGGCCGACAGGGCCGGGTGCACCAGGTAGTCCTTGGTGGCCTGGCGCTTGATCTTCGCCACGACCTCCGAGGCGTCGGCGCGGAACTTGGCCTTCTCCGCATCCGACATGCGGTTCTTCTTGGCGAGGTAGCCGCCGAGCTCGAGGTCGTACGCCGCGATGGAGTACTCGAAGAGCAGGGCGTTGCCCACGTGCCAGATCGGCTGGAAGAGGTAGAACAGGCTCCAGCGCTGGTCCTCGTCGACGCGCAGGATGCCGTAGCCGAGGTCGTTGTCGCGGCCGAGCACGTTGGTGAACGTGTGGTGGATCTCGTTGTGGCTGTGCTTCCACTGGCTCGAGGGGGATGCGTTGTCCCACTCCCACGCGGTCGAGTGGATCTTCGGGTCACGCATCCAGTCCCACTGGCCGTGCATGACGTTGTGGCCGATCTCCATGTTCTCGAGGATCTTGGCCACCGACAGGCCGGCCGTGCCGAGCCACCAGGCCGGGCGCACGCCCTTGACCTTGACGCCCGAGAACAGCAGCACGGCGCGGCTGCCCATCTCGAGGTAGCGCTGCACCGTGATGACCTTGCGGATGTAGGCCGCGTCGCGTTCGCCGCGGCTGTCCATGACCTCCTTGCGCAGGGCGTCGAGCTCGTGGCCGATGCCCTCGATCTGCTCGGGGGTCAGGTGGGCGGCCGGGTTGGGGCGGCCGGACTTCTTCAGCGCCGGGCGCTGGGGGCGCGGCGCGGTGCTGGTGACGGACAGACGGGGGTTGATGCCGTGCGGCTTGGTCGACGCGTGGTCGGCGGCGACGCGGTGCGGCGCGGTGGGGGAGATGGTGCGGCGCTCGGGGGCGAGGGTCATGGGAGGTCCTTCCGGGTCTCTCGCGGGCGGGCGGGCGGGTGATGGTCTGGGACAAGATCGACCAATAGGTCAAAGTTGCCCCGGCTGGTCTGGGACAAGATCGACCAATAGGTCAAAGTTGCCCGGGCTAGAGCTCGAGGTCACAGGAGCCGGCAACAGCGTTGATGCAGGTCTGCACGGGCAGCTCGTCGCCGGGTTCGACGACGGTGACGTCACCGGTGCGCAGGTCGCGGATCGCGCCCTGACGCATGGTGACCACGCAGCCCATGCAGATGCCCATCCGGCATCCGCTGGGCATGAGCACGCCGGCCTCTTCGCCGGCGTCGAGGATCGGGGTGCCACCGTCGGCCTGCACGCTGAGGTCGCTGTTCAAGAAGGTGATCTCGCCACCCTCACCGGGCTCCACCACGGTGGGCCGGAAGCGCTCGGTGTGCAGCCGGTCGGCGACCCCGGCGGCCGCCCAGTGCGCCTCGGCGGCGTCGAGCAGGCCGGTGGGCCCGCAGGTCCAGCTCTCGCGCTCGCGCCAGTCGGGCACCATCGCGTCGAGCCGGGCGAGGTCGAGCAGGCCGTGCTCGTCGTCGAGGTTGAGGGTCAGCGCGAGGCGACCGTCGTCGGCATACGACTGCAGCTCGCTCGCGAACAGCACGCCGGATGCCGTGGGGGCGCAGTGCACCTGGGCCACGTCGGGGAGCTCGTCGAGGGAGTTGCGCAGCATCCCGATCACCGGGGTGATGCCGCTGCCGGCGGTGAGGAAGAGGACCTTCGCCGGGGCGGGGGTCGGGAGGGTGAAGTCGCCGGTGGCCTGGTCGAGCATGACGAGCGTGCCCGCGGAGGTGGCCCGGACCAGGTGGTTGGAGACCTTGCCCTCGGGGATCGCCTTGGTCGTGATGGCCACGCACCCCGCCGGGATGCCGGCCGCGGCCGTGCCGTCGGCGCGGTGGGTGAGGCTGTAGGCGCGCCAGTGGCGCACGCCGTCGATGTCGATGCCGATCCGGATGTACTGCCCGGGCACGTGGCCCAGCCAGCCGCGGCCGGGGCGGACGACGACCGTCACGGCATCCGCGGTCTCGGGCCGCACCTCGAGGATGCGGCCGCGCAGGTCGGCACCCGAGCGTAGCGGGTCGATCAGGTCCAGGTAGTCGCTCGGCACCAGCGGGGTGGCCAGGGCCTCGGCGAGCTTGCGGGCACCTCGCACGACGCCCCCGAGAGGTCCGGGGGCGTGGGCTCCTAGGCGCGGGCGCGTGGGCGCCGGGGGGCGCACCGAGTGCGGCCGCGCGGGGGGCGGGGTCGGCCGGTCGTCCGTGGAGATGCTCACTACGCGAGCGTAACCTACGCGACCGTAACCTACGAAACCGTAACCACGCTTCTTCGCGCGAAGTCAGGAGCACTTCGCCCAGTCAGGGCCGGATACGGTCCTGACTCGGCGAGAAGCTCCTGAGCCCACGAAGTGCTCCTGACTTCGCCGAGGGCGCAGGGCCTCCAGTGCGGGGCGCGGACCGTCCGCGCACGGCATCCGGTCAGTGGTCTCCGGCCATCAGGCGGCCGATCTCGGTGCGGTCGGCGCCCCGGCCCGGCATCTCGGCCACGACCCTGCCGCCGTGCACGACCGCGATCCGGTCCGAGAGCGAGAGGATCTCGTCGAGCTCGGCCGACACGAGCAGCACGGCAGCACCGGCATCGCGCGCGTCGACGATGCGGCGGTGGATGAACTCGATCGACCCGACGTCGACGCCGCGGGTGGGCTGGGCGGCCATCAGCAGCCGGGGCTTGAACGACATCTCGCGGGCGACGACGACCTTCTGCTTGTTACCACCCGAGAGCGACCCCGAGCTCTGGTGCACGCTCGAGGAGCGGATGTCGAACTCCTTGCGCACCCCCTCGGCGTGCTCGACGATGGCGTCGAAGTTGCGCACGCCGCCCTTGGCGTAGGGCGCCTGGTCGAACTCGTTGAGCACCAGGTTGTCGGCGATCGAGTAGGCGGCGACCAGCCCGTGCTTCTCGCGGTCCTCGGGGATGTGGCCGACGCCCGCGTGGTGGGTCTGATGCGGGTTGGCCTTGGTGAGGTCGAGGTCGCCGAGGGTCATCTGGCCCGACACCACCTTGCGCATCCCGGCCAGGGCCTCGACGAGCTCGCGCTGGCCGTTGCCCTCCACGCCGGCCACGCCGACGATCTCGCCGGCGCGCACCTCGAGCGAGAAGCCGTTGACCGCACCGAGGTCACGGTCGTCCTTGACGTGCAGGTCGGTGATGCTGAGCACGGTCTCGGCCGGCGTCGCGTCGGCCTTGTCGATCGACAGCACCACCTCGCGGCCGACCATCATCGTGGCGAGCTTGCGGGCGTCGGTGGTCGAGGTCTCGACCTCGCCGACGACGGCGCCCTGGCGCAGCACGTAGACGCGGTCGGAGACCGCGAGCACCTCGCGCAGCTTGTGCGTGATGAAGACGATCGACGTGCCCGATGCCGCGAGCTCCTTCATCACGCCGAGCAGCTCGTCGGTCTCCTGCGGGGTGAGCACCGCGGTCGGCTCGTCGAGGATCAGCAGGTCGACCCGGCGCGAGAGCGCCTTGAGGATCTCGACCCGCTGCTGGGTGCCGACCGGCAGATCCTCGACCTCCGCGTCGGGGTCGACGGGCAGGCCGTGCTTGGCCGACAGGGTGCGCACCAGCTCACGGGCGCTGGCGATGTCGAGCACCTGACCCGCCTTGGTCGGCTCGTGCCCGAGCACCAGGTTCTCGGCCACGGTCATCACCGGCACCAGCTGGAAGTGCTGGTGCACCATGCCGATGCCGCGACGGATGGCGTCGCGGGGGTCCTTGATCGGCGTGTCGTCGCCCCGCACGCTCACCGTGCCCGTGTCGGGCGTGATCAGGCCGAAGATCTGGTTGACCAGGGTCGACTTGCCGGCGCCGTTCTCACCGAGCAGGGCGACGATCTCGCCGCGGCGCACGTGCATGGTGATGTCACGGTTGGCCCGGACGCTGCCGAAGCTCTTGGACAGGCCCTCGATGTCGAGCAGCACCTCGCCGACGTTGCCCTCACCGAAACCTGACTTCTCCGGCGGCAGCTCGAGCACGGCAGCCGACGTGGCGATGGCCTCGAGGTGCTCGGGCGCGGTGTCGGCGCCGACCGGCGTCGGGTCGTACTCGGGTACCTCGGTCATCACTCGTCTCCCTTGATGTACGGCTGCCCGACGGCGGCCGGCGCTCTCACCCGGCCGGCGGCGATCGCCAGGACGATGATCGTGACGACGAAGGGCAGGGTGCCGGTGAGCTGCGGCGGCAGGTCGATGTTGCCGCTCTGCTGCAGCTGCGAGGCGACGGCGTTGATGAAGCCGAAGAAGATCGCCATGACGAACGCCCGCAGCGGGCGCCAGGCGCCCATGATCATGATCGCCAGGGCGAGGAAGCCCCGGCCGGCGACCATGTTGCGCTCGAACGAGCTCGAGGCGTCCATCGACAGGTAGACCCCGGCGCAGCCGGCGAGGGCGCCGGCGAGGGTGACGTTGACCAGCCGCTGCCGCTCGACGTTGATGCCGGCGGTGTCGGCAGCGGAGGGGTACTCCCCGACCGAACGGGTGCGCAGGCCCCAGCGGGTGTGGAACAGCCCGAAGTGCACGAACAGCGCGGCCAGGATCGCCAGGATCGCGAAGATGCTGGTGCCGGTGAAGAAGACCGGCCCGAACAGCGGGATCTTCGACAGGATCGGTACGTCGAAGCTCGGCATCAGGCCCGGGAGCTGCTTGCCCGGCTTGTAGTAGAACGACGTGATGCCGGTGGCGATGATGTTGAGCACGACACCGGCGATGATCTGGTCCATCCGCCACCTCACGGTGGTCCAGGCGAGGAACCCGCCGAGGATGAGGCCGCTGCCGATGCCGGCCAGCACGCCGACGACGAGGGAGCCGCTGTAGGCCGAGGCGAAGAAGCCGGCGAAGGCGGCGACGAGCATCTGCCCCTCGATGCCGATGTTGACCACGCCGGAGCGCTCGCCGATGACCCCGACGAGGGCGGCGAGCACGAGCGGGATGGCGTAGCCCCACGCCGAGGTGTACATGCTCGGCGCGATGCCGTTCTCGGCGTAGTAGAAGACGTACGCCGCGACGAGCACGACCACCGTGACGATCAGGGTCGTGCGGTTCTTGGCGATCCACTCGGTCGTCATGTCAGTTCCCCCAGCTCGTCGACGCGGCACTGACCTTGTCGGCGCGGCTGCGGAAGATCCACTTGCCGAGCACCGGGATCGAGACCATCAACAGGATCGTCGCCAGCAGCACGTCGACCACCTCGGGGGCGATGCCGGTCTCGAACTGCAGGCCGGCGGCGCCGGTGCGCAGGACGCCCACGAGGAAGGCCGCCGGGATGGTCGCCAGTGGGTTGGCCCGCGCGAGCAGGGCGATGGTGATGCCGTCGAAGCCCAGCGTGCCGCCGACGGCCGGCTCGAACCGGTAGAGCGTGCCCTCGGCCTCGAGCGCGCCGGCCAGGCCGGCGAGGCCACCACCGAGCACCATCGACAGGGTGACGATCCAGTTGATGTTGATGCCGGCGTAGCGGGCCGCGTGCTTGTTGGCCCCGACGGTGTTGAAGCGGAAGCCCAGGGTGCTGCGCGACAGCATCCACCAGCAGGCGACGGCGAGCACGACGGCGATGACGAACCCGATCGGGATCTTCGCGACCGCGCCGACCTGCGCGTCGGGCGGGATCAGCTCGGTCTGCGGGATGCCGCTGGTCTTGGAGCCCTCGGCCTGCAGCGGCCCGGTGACCAGCCACCAGGTGACCCCGGCGGCGATGTAGTTGAGCATGATCGTGGTGATGACCTCGTGCACCCCGCGGGTCGCCTTGAGCACACCCGCGATCCAGCCGACGAAGGCGCCCGCGACGATGCCGGCGAGCATGCCGAGCGCCGCACCGAGGATGCCGTAGCCACCGGCCGCGTAGGCGACCCAGGCGCCGAACATGGCCCCGAAGATCAGCTGGCCCTGGCCACCGATGTTGAACAGGCCCACCCGCAGCGGCAGCACGACCGCCAGGCCGGTGAGCACCAGCGGGGCGGTCTTCTGCAGGGTGCGGGTGAGGCCGCCCGGCACGAACAGCGCCTGCTTGATCAGCGTCTCGTAGGCGTAGAGCGGAGCCACACCCTGCAGCCGGATCAGCACCGCGCCGACCGCCAAGGCGATGACCAGCGCGACGATGATGACCACACCGCTCTGGTGGGTGAGCAGGAACGCCAGGGGCTGCCGGTCGGAGTGCTGCTCGTCCGACGGCGACCCGTCGATGGGCGGCGGGGCGGCGGCCTGCTCGGCCACCGTAGGTGTCTCGGACATGTGACTCCAATGTCGGTTGGTGCCCACAGTGTTGCGTGTCACGGCCCCGGGGCAAAAGACGCGCGACGACTCGGGAACACTCGGTGGCGACGCACTTGGGGCGGGCACCCGGTCGGGTGCCCGCCCCAATGTTCAGCAGGCGGGGTCACGCGTGCGCGCGACCCGTGGTCACCTCGGTCAGAGGGTGACGCCGGTCTTCAGCGTGCCGGCCTCCATCTGCTTGACGACCTCGTCGACCTTGGCCTTGACGTCGGCCGGGATGACCGACTCGAAGTCGTGGAACGGCGCGAGGCCGGCCTTGCCCAGGGTCTGCAGCGCGGCGAAGTTGCCGGCCTTGGCTGCGGTGACGGTCTCGGTGACGCCGTCGCTGATCAGCTTCTCGGCCGAGGTGATGAGGCAGGGCTGGGCGGCCGGGACGGTGTCCCACTGGTCGGTGTCGACACCGATGCAGAAGGTGGTCTTGCCCGCACCGGAGCTCTTGGCGACCTCCTGGAGGGCGCCGTTACCGGTGTTGCCACCGGCGCCGAAGACGAGGTCGGCACCCTGGGCGAGCTGCTTCTTGGCCTCGCCGGCGCCCCATACCGGGTCGTTGAACGC
>Ga0302299_10000389_pt1 | contig 23457 bp, 16 predicted proteins | sample III_Fen_N3_4_FD_198795 | JGI IMG/M metagenome (GOLD analysis project Ga0302299, IMG submission 198795) | Peat permafrost microbial communities from Stordalen Mire near Abisko, Sweden - III_Fen_N3_4 | ecosystem: Environmental > Terrestrial > Soil > Wetlands > Permafrost | place: Sweden: Abisko... | reverse complement strand
TGCTCCAGGTGCTCGCCGCCGACGGGGCCCGGCTGCTGCTGCTGGCCGACCCGGACGCGGCGGTGCAGACCTTCCGTGGCGCGGACCCGTCGCTGGTGGCGCGGGCGGCGGTGGCCGGCGACGGTCCTGGGGCGTTCGGTGCGCGTGTGCTGACCCTGCCCACGGTGTGGCGGCACGGACCCGCGGTGCGCGCCGTGGTGCGGCGGGTGACGGAGCGGATCGGGACCGTGGGTGCGGTGGCGCAGCGGCAGGCGGACGCCGTCGGTGCCGGGACGAGTGCCGGGACGAGTGCCGGGACAGGTTCCGGGGCCGGTGCCGGGACAGGCGCAGGGGCCGGCGCTGAGCCGGTCGTCGCGGTGCTGCCGAGCCCGGCGCAGGAGGCGGCCTTCGTCGCCCACACGCTGCGCCGCGCGCGCCTGGAACGAGGCCTGACCTGGGACGACATGGCGGTGGTCGCCCGCTCGGGCACCCGGGTGACCGAGCTGCGACGGTCCCTGGCAGCGGCGGGCGTGCCGGTGAGCGTGCTGGGGTCGCAGGTGCCGCTGCGCGAGGAGCCGGCGGTGCGTCCACTGCTGACCGCGCTGCGCGTGTGCGCGGGCACCGTGGTGCTCGACGCGGAGCTGGCGGTCGAGCTGGCGTGCTCACCCCTCGGCGGGCTCGATGCGCTCGGGCTGCGGCGGGCGCGGCGCGCCCTGCGCGCCGCGGAGCTGGCCGGCGGGGGCGGTCGGGCCAGCGGCGCGCTGCTGGTCGAGGCCCTGTCCGAGCCGTCCCGGCTGGCCGGGCTGGCGCCCGAGGCGGCGCGCCGGTTGCGGCGGTTGGCCGGGGTGCTCGCGGCCGGGCATCGGGCGGCCGGCGAGCCGGGGGCCGATGCCCACGGCGTGCTGTGGGCGGTCTGGGATGCCGCGGGTCTGGCCGAGCCGTGGCGGCGCGCGGCCCTCGCCGGCGGTCCGGGGGGCCAGCGGGCGGACCGGGACCTGGATGCCGTGCTGGCGCTGTTCCGTGCCGCCGAGACGTTCGTGGAGCGGATGGCGCAGGCCCCGCCCGTGGCGTTCGTCGAGTGGCTGTCCGCGCAGGACCTGCCCGCCGACTCGTTGGCGGCGCGCGGCCGCTCGTCGGCGGTCCCGGTGCTCACGGCCGCCGGCGCGGCGGGGCGTGAGTGGGAGCTCGTGGTGGTGGCCGGTGTGCAGGAGGGCGTCTGGCCGGACCTGCGGCTGCGCGACACGCTGCTGGGGTCGCAGGCGCTGGTCGACGTGCTGGACGGTCGGGTGCCGGTCGACGTGGGCGGCGCTGGCGGCGCTGGCGTCGAGGAGGTCGACCTGCGGGCGGCGCGGTCCGCCGTGCTGTCCGACGAGCTGCGCACGTTCGCGGTGGCGTGCTCCCGCGCCCGCACCACTCTGGTCGTGACGGCCGTCGCGGACACCGACCACACGCCGTCGCCGTTCGTCGACCTCGTGGTGGCCGGCCCCGAGGAGAGCGACGTGCCGGATCCGCGGGCGGTCGTCGCGCCCGCGCCGCTGGACCTGCGGGGCCTGGTCGCCACCCTGCGTCGGCGGATCGAGGCGAGCGCCACCGCGGACGACGAGCCCGACGCGGCCGCGGTGCGCACCCTGGCTGCCCTGGCCGCGGCCGGTGTGGCCGGGGCCGACCCCGCCGAGTGGCAGGGCCTGGCGCAGCCGAGCACCGATGAGCCGCTGTGGCCGGCCGACGTGCGGGTGCCGGTCTCGCCGTCGCGCATCGAGACGGCGCGCGCCTGCGCGTTGCGCTGGGCGTTCGAGGCGGCCGGCGGCAGTGCGGGGGGCAGTGTGCAGCAGACCCTCGGCACGCTGGTGCACTCGATCGCCCAGCAGCACCCGACCGGCACCCGCGAGGAGCTGATGGCTGCCCTGGACGCGCGGTGGGGGGAGCTGGGCCTCGGAGCGGGGTGGCCGGCGGCGTCGACGCGACGCCGGGCCGAGGCGATGGTGTCGCGGCTCGCGGAGTACGTGCGCACCGCAGGGCCGCCCGTGCTGGTCGAGGCCCCGTTCGTGGTGCTCACCGAGCGTGCGCAGGTGCGCGGCACCGCGGACCGCGTGGAGCTGGTGGCGGGCGCCGACGTCGGTGGAGCCCCGGGGTCCGTCCGGGTGCGCGTCGTCGACCTCAAGACCGGCGCGAACCCGCCGACGGCCGCCGACGCCGAGGTGAACCCCCAGCTGGGGGCCTACCAGCTGGCGGTCACCGAGGCCGCCTTCGACGGGCTGCCCGACGGTGCGACCAGCGCCGAGGCGCGGCTCGTCTTCCTCGGCGCCGGCGCGACGGGACCCCTGGTGCGCCGCCAGCCGGGTCTCGTCGCCGACGAGGACGGCTCGAGCTGGGCGCGGGCGATGGTGGACGAGGTGGCCGAGGCGATGGCGGCGTCGAGCTTCGCCGCGACGGGCGGGACGGGCTGCGACCGGTGCCCCGTGCGCCGCTCGTGCCCGCTGCGGCCCGAGGGCGGGCAGGTGGTCGCATGACGGAGGACCAGGGTGCCGGGCACGGTCGTGCGGCGGGCGCGGTCGTCGTCCCGGTCTCGGCGGTGCAGATCGCCGAGCTGCTCCGCAAGGACCCGCCGACCGCGGAGCAGATGGCGGTGATCGAGGCACCGTTGCGACCGTCCCTCGTCGTCGCCGGCGCCGGTTCGGGGAAGACCGAGACGATGGCCGGCCGGGTCGTCTGGCTGCTGGCGAACGGCCTCGTGGCGCCGCACGAGGTGCTCGGCCTGACCTTCACGCGCAAGGCCGCGGGCGAGCTGGAGCAGCGGGTGGTCGGACGGCTACGGGCCGTGGTGCGTGCGGCCGCCCGGGAGCGCGTCACGCTGCCCGGTGCGGACACGCTGCGGGCGTCGGGGCGCGACGACGACCCGCTGGCGGGGCTCGACCGGCCGACGGTCTCGACGTACAACGCGTACGCGGCATCGCTCGTCGTCGACCACGCGCTGCGGCTCGGCCTGGAGCCCGGCACCCGGCTGCTCGGCGAGGCGGCGCAGTTCCAGCTGGCGGCCCAGGTGGTGGAGGGCTGGACGGAGGACCTGGCCACCGACAAGGCGATCTCGACCGTGATCGACGCGGTGATCCGGCTGTCCGGCGCGCTCGACGAGCACCTGCTCGACCCGGCGCGCGCCCAGGCGCTCGTCGCGGGCATCGTGGCGGACCTGCGCGCGACCCCCGGGGTGCTCAAGAGTGCGGCCAGGGAGGTCGTCGCGTCGCTCGAGGAGCGCAGCCGGGTGCTCGACCTCGTCGCCGCGTACCGGCGGCGCAAGCGGGAGCTGGACGCGATCGACTTCGGCGACCAGGTGGCTCTGGCCGCACGGGTGGCTCGCGAGGCACCGCAGGTCGGCGCCGCCGAGCGCGAGCGGTTCCGGGTGGTGCTGCTCGACGAGTACCAGGACACCTCGTTCGCCCAGCTCGAGCTGCTGCGCGCACTGTTCGGTGGCGGGCACCCGGTGACGGCCGTCGGCGACCCGCACCAGTCCATCTACGGCTGGCGTGGGGCGAGCGCGGGTGGGCTTGCCCGGTTCCCGACGGCGTTCGGGCGGCCCGGACCCGGCGGCTCGCATGAGCCGGCGGACGTGCACCAGCTGTCCACCTCCTGGCGCAACGACCGGCGCATCCTCGAGGTGGCGAACCAGGTGGCCGGCCCGCTGCGCACCGCGCAGGACGCCCGCGGCGGACCGGTGCGGGTCCCCGAGCTCGTCGCGCGACCGAGTGCGGGCGAGGGGCACGTCGACGCGGCGGTGCTCGAGACGGTGGACGACGAGGCGGCGCTGGTCGCGACGTTCGTCGGCGAGCACTGGCGCCCCGCGTCGGGACCGGGCGGGGCGGGCCGCGTGACGGCGGCGGTGCTGTGCCGCAAGCGCTCGCAGTTCGAGACCCTGCACCGGGCGCTGGTCGCCGCCGGGCTGCCCGTGGAGGTCGTCGGCCTCGGCGGGCTGCTCGCGACGCCCGAGGTGGTGGACCTCGTCGCGCTGCTGCAGGCCGCGCACGACGCGTCGCGCGGCGACGCCCTGCTGCGGCTGCTCACCGGTGCCCGCACGCGCCTGGGTGCCGCCGACCTGCACGCGCTGCACGCGTGGGCGATGCACCTGGCGGGCGGCCGGGTCGCCGCGACGGGCGCCGGCGACGGTGACGTCGTCGAGCCGGACGGCGTCGACGCCGCGAGCATCGTGGACGCCGTCGACGACCTGCCGCCGGCCGGCTGGCGCGGCCGGGACGGGCGGTCGCTGTCCGACGAGGCGCGCCGCCGGCTGGTGGACCTCGCCGGTGTGCTGCGCGCCGTGCGCACCCACACCTACCTGCCGCTGCCCGAGCTGGTGGCCCACGCGGAGCGGCTGCTGGACCTGGACATCGAGGTCGCCGCGCGGGCGGGAGCCGAGCCGGCGCGGGCCCGCGCCCACCTCGACGCCTTCGCCGACGTCGCCGCCGAGTTCGCGCGGACCGCCGAGCAGCCGACGCTGGGCGCCTTCCTGGCGTGGCTGGACGCCGCCGACGCCCAGGAGGACGGTCTCGAGCTCCCGGTGACGGAGCCGGATCCCGACGCCGTCCAGCTCGCGACGATCCACGGTGCCAAGGGCCTGGAATGGGATGTCGTCGCGATCCCTGGCCTGGTGGACGGCGTGCTGCCGGCCAGGGCGGCCGGGGCGCAGGGCTACACGGACTCGGCCTGGCTCACCGGGCTCGGCACGCTGCCGTACCCGCTGCGCGGCGACCGCGACGACCTGCCGGCATTCGCGTTCGCGGGCGCGGCCGACGGAGGCGACCTCGAGGCCCGCCGCCGCCGGTTCGTCGCCGACTCCGGCGCGCACGAGCTGGCCGAGGAGCGCCGGCTGGCCTACGTGGCGATCACCCGGGCGCGGTCCCGGGTGCTGCTGACCGGGGCGCGGTGGACCGGTGGGTCGACGCCGCGCGCCGTGTCGCCGTTCCTCGCGGAGCTCGCCGAGGCGGGGTTCGTCGATCCGTCCCGCTGGGCGCCCGAGCCCGCTCGCGGTGCGACCGATCCGCGGGCCGAGCGCGTCTCCTCGCTGCGCTGGCCGGCGGATCCGTTCGGTCCGGGAGCGGTGCGCCGGCCCGCGCTGGAACGGTCGGCGGCCGCGGTCCGCCGTGCGCTCGCGGAGGGCGAGACGGGCAGCGGTGGTGGTGCGGGTGGTGGTGCGGGTGGCGGCGGGGTCGCGGCCGTCGTCGGCGCCCTGCCGTCGTCGGCGCGCTCGCCCTGGGACGACCTCGCGGACCGATTGCTCGCCGAGCGTGCCGCGGTCTCCGCCGGTGACCGGTCGGTGGCGCTGCCGACGCAGCTGTCCGCGTCGGCGTTGGTGCGCCTGGACGCGGACCCGGTCGAGTTCGCCCGTTCGCTGCGTCGGCCGGTGCCCGGGGCGCCGTCACCAGCGGCCAGGCGGGGGACGGCCTTCCACGCCTGGGTGGAGGGCTTCTACGGCGCCGCCACCCTGGTGGACATCGACGCGCTGCCGGGCGCGGACGACGACTCGGTGCCGGTGGACGGCGACCTGCGGCGCCTGCAGGAGGCCTTCGCCCGCACGCCGTGGGCGAACCGCACGCCGTTGGCGGTCGAGGTCGACGTGGAGACGTCGGTGGATGGTTACGTGCTGCGTTCCCGGATCGACGCCGTGTTCGCCGACGACGACCGGCCGGACGTGCCCGGCGGGGTCGTCGTCGTCGACTGGAAGACGGGCGCACCGCCGGAGGGCGAGGCGGCGCGCTCCGCGCGTGAGCTGCAGCTGGCCGTCTACCGCCTGGCGTGGTCGAGGTGGGCCGGGGTGCCGCTGGAGGCCGTCCGCGCCGCGTTCTGCTACGTCGGGGTGGCCAGCACCGTCTTCCCGGACCGGCTGCTCGACGCCGACGAGATCGCCGGCCTGCTGCGCCGCGTCACCGGTGAGTCGGCGCCCGATGCGGGTGCGGCGTTCCGGGTCCGACCCTGACGGCCGGGCCCGCGCCGGTCAGCCCGCCGCCTCGGTGGGGTGGTCGTCCACGGCAGGGTGCTCGTCTGCGGTGGGGTGCTCGTCTGCGGCAGGGTGCTCGTCTGCAGTGGGGTGCTCGTCTGCGGTGGGGTGGTCGTCTACGGCAGGGTGCGCGTCCTCGCTGGGGTGCGGGAGCTCGATCCGCTCGGTGGCCGCGCTCCGCTCCGCGGACGACCGTCGGATCGGCACCGACGGCTCCGGGGTCACCGCGCCGGCCCATGCGCCGGACACCGCGCCGGCCCGCTCCGGCTCCGGGGCGGGCTCGTCGGCGATGCGCGTCTGGGCATCGAGGTCGTGCAGCATCGCCACCGCGTCGTCGACCACGTCCGGACGGCCGGTGCGTACGCCGTAGAGCAGCCACCGCGCCAGCGCCAGCTCGCCCGCCAGCATCGCGCGCGCGGTCAGGTACGGGTCCGTCAGCTCGGTGCGGCGCAGCTGGTACGCCTCGAGGATCGACTCCACCGCCTCCGGTGGGGCCGCGACGAGCAGCCACGCCAGGTCGTCGGCCGGGTCCGCCACGGCGGCGTGCCCCCAGTCCAGCACCCCGGTGACGTCGTCCCCGTCCACCAGCACGTGCGCAGCGGTGAGGTCGCCGTGCACCACGGTCGGCCGGAACCGCCACAGCGCGACGTCCTCGAGCCGGGCCTCCCAGCGTCGCAGCAGCGCGGTGGGCACCTTCCCGGTCCGCGCCGCCTCGTCCACCTCGGCCTGCCGGCGGGCCCGGTACTCGTCGGGCTCGTAGGTGGGCATGCCGGCGTTCTCGACGAGGGAGGTCGGCAGCTCGTGCAGCGCGGCCAGCGCCCGGCCGAGCGCAGCGGACAGGCCAGGCCCCGGGCCGAGCGCGCTCAGCACGAGGGGGTGCCCCGGCACCATGGCGTGCACGGCGGCGCGCCCGCCCTCGGGCAGATGCGCGAAGCCCACCGGCCGCGGCACCTCGAACGGCAGCGCCCCGGCGTCCACCTGCGCGCCGAGGGCCTCGAGCAGCACCACCTCGGCCTCGAGCGCGGCGCCGGCGACGGCACTGGTGGGGGCGCGGACCACCCACCGCCGCCGCGCGGCATCGATCACCAGGGCGACGTCGAACTCCGACCCGCCGGCGACGGCCGCGCGCACGTCCACGGCGTCCAGGCCGGGGATGGCGACCGTCGCAAGGGCGGCGAGGCTGAGGGGGGACCGAGGCACCTGGCCAGGGTAGGTCGGGGCGTCGCTCGACCGGGGGAGCCGGCGCGCGTGTCCGCCTGGTCCGCCCCGGCTCCCCGGCGCGGAGTCCACCGGGACGAGAGGTCGGCGCCGCCGGCGTCGGACCTCCGACGAGAAGAACACACACACCGCGGCCGAGCCGCCGCGCCGCGTACGGTGGCCGTCGTGAGCTTCGACGACCTGCCCCTCGCGCGCGCTGCGGCCGACCGCGCCGCCCACCTGCGCACCGATCCCGGCGTGCTCGCCCGCGCGCTGGCCGACCCGCGCACCCGCGTGCTCCTGGTCGGCGACGGTTCGGTGGTGACGGCCGACCCCGGTGCGCGCGCCGAGGGTCCGCACGACGGCGCGGGTGGTGCAGCCACCGGGGCCGGCGCAGCGGCCGGTGCGCCGAACACCGACGGGTGGGGCCGCCGGCGTGCGGCGGCAGCGGCGACGGCGATCGCCTACCTGGACCCCCGCACGGCCGCCGCCGTCGTCGGGGTCGGGGACGCAGAAGCCGAGACCCCGGTGCCGTCCGACGAGGACTGGATGCTCCTCGGCCGCACCCCGGCCGTCGACGCCGTCGATGCCGACGACATCGATACCTCCGACACACCTCTCGTCCTGGCGCTCCGGGTACTGCGGCGCGAGCCGGCCCCGCGCACGGGCCAGAGCGCGGACGTGCTGGTGCACCAGGGTGCGGTCGTCGCACCGGCCCCGGCGTGGCCCGCCCTGGCGCCCGGCCTGCGCTGGTCGTCGCTGCGGGTCATCGGTGGCGACCTCGATGCCGCCGACGCCGGCCTGGCCACCACCGCCGTCGCGCTGGACGCGTGGCACGCCCGTCACGTGTGCTGCCCGCGCTGCGGTGCGCCGAGCCGGGTGGCGCAGGCGGGCTGGGTACGGGTCTGCACCCTCGACGGCTCGGAGCACTACCCGCGCACCGACCCGGCGGTGATCATGGCCGTCGTCGACGACGACGACCGGCTGCTCCTCGGGCACGCCGCAGCCTGGGCGCAAGGACGCTTCTCCACGCTGGCGGGCTTCGTCGAGGCCGGTGAGTCGGCCGAGCACGCGGTGCGCCGCGAGGTCCGCGAGGAGACGGCCGTCGAGGTGGACCGGGTGGAGTACCGCGGCAGCCAGCCCTGGCCGTTCCCGGCCTCGCTCATGCTGGCGTTCCGGGCGCACGCCGCGACGACGCGGGTCGCCATGGACGACGAGGAGCTCACCGACGCACGCTGGTTCACCCGCGCCGAGCTGACCGCAGCGGTGCACCGCTGCGAGGTCGTGCTGCCGGGACCCGCGTCCATCGCGCACGCGCTCGTCGAGGACTGGTACGGCGCACCCCTGCCTGCGCAGCCCTGAGGTCGCGCGGCGCTACCGCGCGCGCCGCCGTCGCCCGCGCGTGTACTTCCGTGCCGACGGTGCACCCGCATGTGCTCCTTCGGCCCGGAAGTGCACCGTCGGCAGCCGGGTCCCACCGGGCACAGTGTCAGCGGGTAGGTGCCGCCTGGGATCCGAGGCGCTCGCGGACCTGCGCCAGTGAGGGGTTCGTCGCCGCCGTGCCGTCCGGGAACACCAGCGTCGGCACCGTCCGGTTCCCCCCGTTGACGTGCTCGACGAAGGCCGCGGCGTGCGGGTCGCGCTCCACGTCCACCTCGCGGAAGGCGATGCCCGCGGCGTCGAGCTGCTTCTTCAGCCGATGGCAGTAGCCGCACCACGTGGTGGTGTACATCGTCAGCGGGTCGGCCTGGGGCTCGGGGCCCATCGATCCTCCTCGGGTCGGGACTGCGCCCTGCAGAGTGCGCCGTCGCCCGCGGCGCCGCGGTGTCGGTCCGGCCTGCGAGACTGACGGCGATGTCCGCCGACGACCTTCTCGACGCGCTCGACCCGGAGCAGCGCGCCGTCGCCACCGCCCTGACCGGCCCGGTCTGCGTGCTCGCCGGCGCCGGGACGGGCAAGACGCGCGCGATCACGCACCGCATCGCCTACGGCGTCCAGGCCGGCGTGTACCGCCCCGGCGCCGTGCTGGCCGTGACGTTCACCGCCCGCGCGGCCGGTGAGATGCGGGTACGGCTGCGCGCGCTGGGCGTCGTCGGCGTGCAGGCCCGCACCTTCCACTCCGCCGCGCTGCGTCAGCTGGGCTTCTTCTGGCCGAAGGTCGTCGGCGGCGCCGCACCGCGGCTGCTGGAGCAGAAGGCGCAGGTGGTGGCCGAGGCGGCGCGCCGGGTCGGGCTGCCGGTCGACCGGATCGCCGTGCGCGACCTCGCGTCCGAGGTCGAGTGGGCGAAGGTCAGCCTGGTGCCGGCCGACGACTACGTCGCGGCGGCGGCCGAGCAGGCCCGGCCCGCACCGGCCGGCTACGACGCGCAGGGCGTCGCCCGCCTCCTCGCCGCGTACGAGGACGTCAAGACCGAGCGCGGCGTGATCGACTTCGAGGACGCGCTGCTGCTCACCGCCGCGATGATCGCGCAGCACCCGGGTGTCGCGGAGGAGGTGCGCACTCAGTACCGGCACTTCGTCGTCGACGAGTACCAGGACGTCAGCCCGCTGCAGCAGTACCTGCTCGACCAGTGGCTCGGTGGCCGTCACGAGCTGTGCGTCGTCGGCGACCCCAGTCAGACGATCTACTCGTTCACCGGCGCCACGCCGGCCCACCTGCTCACCTTCGCGCGCACCCATCCCGGCGCCGTCCAGGTGAGCCTGGTGCGCGACTACCGGTCCACGCCGCAGGTGGTCACCGTCGCCAACCGGCTGCTCGTCGCCGGCCGCCGGCGCGGCGAGACACCGCCGCTGCAGCTCATCTCGCAGCGCCCGGACGGTCCGCCGGTCCGGTTCGCCACCTACGACGACGACGACGCCGAGGCGAGCGCCGTCGCCGCCCGCATCGTCCGCCTGGTCGCGGACGGGGCGCGGGCCAGCGAGATCGCCGTGCTGTATCGGACCAACGTGCAGGGCGAGGTGTTCGAGGAGGCGCTGGCCGCAGCGGGCGTCGGCTACCAGGTGCGCGGCGGCGAGCGGTTCTTCTCCCGCCGGGACGTGCGTGACGCGTTGGTGCTGCTGCGCGGCGGTGCACGGTCGGCCGACCCCGACGTGCCGATGCCGCAGACCGTCCGGGACATCCTCATGACGGTCGGCTGGGCGCCTGCGCCACCGGCCGCACGGGGCGCGGCGCGCGAGCGGTGGGACGCGATGCAGGCCCTGGTCGCGCTGGCGGACGAGCTGGCGGCGGCGGGTCCGGCCCGCCTGACCGACCTCGTCGCCGAGCTCGACGAGCGGCTGGCGGCCCAGCACGCCCCCACCGTCGAAGGCGTGACGCTGGCGTCGTTGCACGCGGCGAAGGGCCTGGAGTGGGACGTCGTCTTCCTCGTCGGGCTCAGCGAGGGGCTGTTGCCGATCTCCCTGGCGGAGACCCAGGCCGCGCTCGACGAGGAGCGCCGGCTGCTCTACGTCGGCATCACGCGGGCACGGGAGCGCCTCGAGCTCTCGTACGCCCGCGCCCGCACCCCGGGCTCGCGCGCGACGCGGCGGCGCTCCCGGTTTCTCGCCGACCTGTGGCCCGGTCCCGACGGCACGAGGTCGTCCCGCGGGGCGGCCGCCGCCGACGATCCGCCCGACCCTGAGCTGCTGGACCGGCTGCGCCGCTGGCGGGCCGGGGTGGCCGAGGCCGCCGCGCGGCCGGCCTACACCGTGCTCGGCGACCATGCGCTGGAGCAGGTGGCCCGGTCCCGGCCGACCACGGCGGCCGAGCTGGGGCGGGTGCGCGGGGTCGGGCCGGTGACCCTGCACGCCCATGGTGCGGCCCTGCTCGCACTCGTCGCAGAAGCGCACGGATAAAGCCTTGGCGGCACCGGCCCCGGTCGTTTACCGTAGGCACGTTCTTGCGACGGGTGGCGACGTCGGTCGCGCCCGTGAGACCGAGAGGAGGTGCAGGTCCCTGATGACGACGTTCATGACGTTCAGCGCGCTCAGCGCTTTCGGTGCACCTGCTCCCCGGCTCGCGGCCATCGCGGCGACGCTTCAGGGGCGCATTGCGCCCATCGGCCGGCCCCGCGATGTTGCGACCGGCTCTCCCGCCCTCCGCAGGACTCCTCTGGCCTGACCCCACAGGGTCGCCCCCAAGGCCGCGGAGTCTGCACCTGGACCCGCGGCCTCTCCCGTCCTCCCGGAACCTTTCCGAGGGCGTGTCGGTCGCCGGTCACCGACACCTCTTCAGCAAGGACGACAGGAGGACATCGTGCGGCTCACCACGCTGCTCGACTCCCAGGAGACCAGCCGGACCGGCGACTCCACCGACACCTTCGACCAGATGGTCGCCGGTCTCATCCCATGCCGGTCGAACGACCCCGAGCTGTGGTTCGCCGAGCGGACCACCGAGGTGGAGCAGGCCAAGGCGCTCTGCCGCACCTGCCCGCTGCTCGAGGGCTGCCTCGACGGTGCGATCGCCCGCGCCGAACCGTGGGGTGTCTGGGGTGGCGAGGTGTTCATCGACGGCCAGGTGGCCCCGACGAAGCGGGGTCGCGGCCGGCCGCGCAAGCACCCGCTGCCTGCGGAAGGGGCGGACCAGCGGCACTCCGACGACCGGAGCGCTCAGCCGGCCGCCTGACCGTCGGCCGGCCCCGGCAGGCCGGTGCACCCGCACAGGGGGTGCACCGGCCAGTCGCGCGCCCGCGGCACGGCATCCGGCAGGCCCACCTCGTAGGTGCGCCCGGCCGTGGGCCGGTCGCCGTCCACCACACCGAGCACCGCCGCGGCGGCGAGCCCGGCGCACACGGCGGCGACCACGCCGACCTCGTCCGCGGGCGCCGGTCCCACCAGCTCACCGAGCACGGCGGGCCACGCCGGGTCCACGTCGGCGCGGTGCAGGTCCAGGCAGCGCAGGCACGGCCCCGCGCCCGGCACGACGAGCGGACCCACCACGGCGTCGCCCTCCCGGATGACCACCGACAGGTGCGGCACCCCCAGGCCCACCAGCAGCTGTCCGCGCTCCGGGTCGGCCGCGCCGGACTCGACGACGACGAGCACGTCAGGCGTCGCACCGCCGGACCGGCCGTCGTCGTCCTGGCCAGGTCCGAGCCGCACGTGCGGGGCGATGTCCCGCAGCACGCGCGCGGCGGCTGCCTCGCGAGGCGTCCCCACGTGCGACCAGCGGTACCCGCCGACGCCGACGTCCACCGACCGCACCGGCCGCTCGTCGTCCAGCAGCAGCGTGCCGACGCCCGCGGCGGCCAGGGCGAGCGCCGTCCCCAGCCCGGTCGGTCCCAGCCCGACGACGCCCACGCACGACGACGCCCGCTGCCGCACCCGGGCCGACCCGCCACCGCCCGCCAGCAGCAGGCTCCAGACGGCCGCGTCGGCCCCCGCCGGACCGGGCACCACAGGCCGGTCGTCGTCCGCGACGAGACGCGCGCCGGTCAGCAGCGTGCTGAGGTGGCGGCCCCGGTCGGCCAGGGCGACGTCCGCGCCGGAACGCAGCGCGAGGAGGAGGTCCACCTCGGCGGGGGTCAGGTCGGTGAGGCGGACCGCCCAGCGCGGATCGGCGCCCACCTGGACCTCACCGCGATCACGGCGCATCACGTGCAGGCCGGCCCGCAGTCGCATGCCCACCCCCGCTCGTCGCGCCGCCGCGTCACTGTGGCACGGCACGGGGAGGTGCCCGTCGCCCGATCCACAGGGTCAGGACGCCCGGACGCGACGAGGGCACCGCCGCACGGTGCGGCAGTGCCCTCGTCGGAGAGAAGTGGCGGTCAGGCCTTGCCGAGGATCCGGTTCAGCTTGGTGCCGCAGACCGGGCAGATGCCCTTGGCCATCTTGCGGCCGGACTCGGAGATGACGACCTCGCCCGTCGCCTCGCGCTTCTCCTTGCACTTCACGCAGTAGAACTCGCCCGTGTAGGTCTCGGCCATCAGGTTCCTCCTCGACGTCGCATGCCGGTGCGTCGGTACGGCCGGCAACTGGGGTCCGCGCCGTCGAGGCGCGCCCGCGCCCACAGTACCGGCGTGGCGAAGTCGCGCCGGACGTGCAGGTCACGGCGCGCCGTAGCCGCTGGTGGTGGCGAGCCGTGAGAGCCCCGCAGCGGGTGTCGGTGGGCCGCGCTAGCGTGCCGGGGTGCCCACGACTGATCCTGCACTCCCCGCCCCGGGGTGGTTGTCCGCCCTGACCGGAGGTTCGGACGCGCCGAGAGGTGGCTCGGACGCGCCGGACGGTGGCTCGGACGCCGGCGTCGAGCCTCTCGTCGAGGTCCGGCGCTCCCGCCGGCGCACCCGCACGGTGTCGGCCTGGCGGGAGGGTGGGCGGACCGTCGTCGCGATCCCGGCCAGGTTCACCCGCGCCCAGGAGCGCGAGTGGACCCGGCGCATGGTGGGTCGGCTCGAGGCGCAGGACCAGCGCCGGCGCCCGTCGGACGCCCAGCTGGCCGCGCGGGCGGCGACGCTCTCCGCGCGCTACCTCGGCTCGCGCGCGGTGCCCTCGTCGGTGGCGTGGTCGAGCCGGCAGGGTCGGCGGTGGGGGTCGTGCACCCCCGCGGACGGCAGCATCCGGATCTCCGACCGGCTCCGCGGCCTGCCGCGCTGGGTGGTCGACTACGTGCTGCTGCACGAGCTGGTGCACCTGCTCCACGCGGGTCACGGGCCGGAGTTCTGGGAGGAGCTGACCGCCTACCCGGCCACGGAGCGAGCTCGCGGCTTCCTCGAGGGCTACGCCCACGCCGTCGCCCGCGGCGAGGACGGGTCGACCGGCGAGGACGGGTCGACCGGCGAGGACGGGTCGACCGGCGAGGCGCCCGGTGACGTGTTCGACGACGATCCGGTCGACGACGAGCCGGTCGGCACCGGGTTCGTGGGAGACGCGCGGGGCGACGTCGCGGCGCAGGACGACCCCGGGCAGGCCGCACGGCTCGTCGGCTGACCGGCACCGGGCCGCGGCGCGGATCAGCCCGTCGCGATCAGCCTGCGTCCTCGCCGAGGATCTCCGCGATCGCAGCGTCGAGCTCGCTGGACTCGTCGGCGGCCGCCTCGCGCCGCGCGCGGTAGCCCGCCGGATCGTCCAGGTCACCGGCGGAGGGCATCAGGTCGGGGTGTGCCCACACCGCGTCCCGACCCGACTGGCCCTGGTCGGCCGCGATCGTCTCCCACAGGGTGACCGCGTCCCGCAGGCGGCGTGGCCGCAGCTCGAGCCCGACGAGCGTGGCAAACGTCTGCTCGGCCGGACCGCCCGCGGCCCGCCGCCGGCGCAGCATCTCGCGCAACGCGACCGTGTGCGGCAGGTGGGGGAGCGCCGCCTGGGCGGTCACGGCGTCCACCCAGCCCTCGACGAGCGCGAGCGAGGTCTCCAGCCGGTCCAGTGCGGCGCGCTGCGCGGGCGTGGCGTGCGGTGCGAACACCCCGCCGGAGATCGCCTCCTGGAGGGCTTGCGGGTCCGTGGGGTCGACGGACCGGACCGCCTCCTCCAGCTGGTCGGTGTCGATGGAGATGCCGCGTGCGTACGCCTCGACGGCGCCCAGCAGGTGGCCGCGCAGCCACGGCACGTGGGTGAACAGCCGCGTGGCGGCGGCCTCGCGCAGCGCCAGGAACAGCCGCACCTCGTCGGCCGGCACGTCCAGGCCCGCCGTGAACGCCGCGACGTTGTGCGGCAGCAGCACCGGCACCGGCGCCTCGAGCAGGGGCAGCCCGATGTCCGTGGCGCCGAACACCTCGCGCGCCAGCGTCCCGGAGGCCTGTCCCACCTGGAGGCCGAACACCGCCGACCCGAGCCGCCGCACCAGGGCGCCCATGTCGACACCGAAGGGCTGGGCATCCGGTTCGTCGCGCATGGTGGCGCCGATCGCGTCGCCCAGCGCGGTGGACAGGGAGGAGGCGATCGGGTCGGTCAGCGTCCGCCACGTCGGCAGCGTCGCCTCGACCCATTCGGCGCGGCTCCACGCCTTGCCCTGGGCGCCGGTCGGCGGCAGGTCCGTCGCCGCATCGAGCCACAGCTCGGCCACCGAGAACGCCTCCGCCACCGCGCGCCGCTCCGCGTCGACCGGCGTCGGATCGCCGCCGACGCTCGCCTGCTGGCGAGCGAGCTCGTGGGCCATCGGCCAGTTCACCGGCTCGTCGCCGGCGTCGTTGACCATGCGCTGCACCTGGGCGAACATCTGCGCGAGCACCGCAGGGTCCTGGGGCAGGCCGGGGGCCATCGTGGCCGGGTCGAAGCCGCTCTCGCGCAGCTGGGCGATCGCCTCGTCCGCGCCGGGGCCGAGGACCGAGCGCAGCAACGCCTCCCAGGCGGGCTCGCCGGGCGTGCCGCCCGGACCGGACGTGGCGGGGACGTCAGCGCTCATCGCGACTCCTTCGGGGTGTCGACCCACCGTAACGGCGGGCCGGGCGTCGCGACGAGGCGCGGCCCCCGCCCGGCGGCCTGGTTCGCTCAGGGCGCACTCCTGCCGCGTCACCCAGCCGGGTGCGCGATGATCGGCGGGTGCCCGACGAGCCCACCCTCCCGCCGATGCCCGGCCCCGACGGTCCCGCCGTGGGGCCGGACGGTCCCCACGCGGTGACGGACGGTCCCGCTGTGGCGCCGGACGATGCCATTGCGGTGCCGGACGATCCCACCGCGGGGCCGGACGGTCCCGCCTGGGGCGGGCCGGACGCCTGGACGGGTGGCGGCCCCGAGCCGGTGGCCGTCGGCCCGGGGTTCGACGAGGTCGCCTTCGGCGCCGCCGTGGTCGACCGGCCGAGCATGCGGTCGTTGGTGCTGTCCGGGGCGATGCTCGCCACGTCGGTGCTGCTCGCCGTGCTCGTCGTGCTGCCTGTGCCGTACGCGGTGACCAGCCCCGGACCCACCCGCGACGTGCTCGGCGCGGAGGGTGACACGCCGCTGATCCAGATCACGGGCGCCGAGACCTTCACGTCCACCGGCGAGCTGCGGTTGACGACCGTCTCGGCGACCGGCGGCCCCGGGTTCCCGTCCAGCGTGGTCGGCGTGCTCCAGGGCTGGGTGTCGCCCTCGTCCGTCGTGCTGCCGGTCGAGGCGGTGATCCCGTCCGGGCAGACGCAGCAGGAGATCGACGCGGCGAACGCGGACCAGATGGTGTCCTCGCAGGAGAACGCGACGGTCGCCGCCCTCACCGAGCTGGGTTACGAGATCCCGGCGACGCTCGTGGTGGCCGGCACGGCCGAGGGGACGGATGCGCAGGGCAAGCTCGAGGAGGGCGACGTCATCGTCGCGCTGAACGGTACGGCGCTGGCCGACTACCAGACGCTGGTCACGATGCTGCAGGACGTCACCGCGGGCGACACCGTGACGCTGACCGTGCGGCGTCAGGGCGAGGACGTCGAGGTGCCGGTGGTCACCACCGCGCGCGAGGACGGCGGGGCGTTGATCGGCGTGCAGATCGACCCGTCGTTCGACTTCCCGATCGACGTCACCATCAGCATCGACGGGATCGGCGGCCCGAGCGCCGGCACGATGTTCGCGCTGGGCATCGTCGACAAGCTCACCCCCGCCGATGAGGCGAACGGGGTGCACATCGCCGGCACCGGCACCATGGACGTCACCGGCGAGGTCGGCCGCATCGGCGGTATCCGGCAGAAGCTGGCCGGTGCGCGGCGCGACGGCGCCACCTGGTTCCTGGCCCCCCAGGGAAACTGCGACGAGGTCGTCGGTCACGTGCCCGACGGGCTGTCCGTGGTCGCGGTGAAGACGCTGTCCGACGCGGTCGACGCGATGTCGGCGATCGGCGCCGGCGACGGCGCGAGCCTGCCGACCTGCACCGCTCCCTGACCCGGCGGGGCCGGCGGGCTCAGTCGTCCAACCAGACCGCCAGGTCGACCTCGTTGCCCTCCGGGTCGGCGAGGGTCCACCAGTCCGGCGCGTGCGCGTCGCTCACCATCCGGCCACCGGCTGCGATCGCCGCGGCGAGGCGCGCCTCCACCTGGTCCACCGCCAGGTACACGTCGACGTGGATGCGGTTGCGCTGGGGCCGCGGGGACTCCATCTGCTGGAACCAGAAGGGCGGCCCGGTGCCCGCCGGGTCGACGAGGTCCGCGTCGCCGACGGCCGCGTACCCCAGCACGGCCTGCCAGAAGGGCAGCACCGCCGCAATGTCGAGGGCGTCGATCGCCACCTGGATGCGCTGGACGGCGGCCGGGTCCGCCTCCACGCCCAGCTCGCGTGCCGCCACCGAGACCTGCCGGGCCAGGGTGACGTCGCGGGCGGACAGGCCCCGCACGTCGTGCGACGACAACCGCACGGCCACGCTCGCGTACCGCAGGTCGACGTCCGGGTGGTGGTTCGCGGCGCCCGCGAGGGCGGCAATCTCCGCAACCAGCGCGGCGCCGACGTCGAACGAGCCAGTGCGAAAGTGCGCGTACGCCCACTGACCACCGGAGACCAGGCGCCAGTCCTCGACGCCCGGGGCGGCGAGGAACTCGCGAGGTGAGATCCGGTCGGCCATGCCACCCACGCTAGGCGCACCCGCCGAACGCTGCCGAAGTCCGCTGACTGCGCCAGTCGTTCCGGTGGCGTTCGACGGGTGACGGGCGCGCTGGGCGGGGGAGGGGATCAGTCGGCGAGGGTAGTCCGGACCGCGCTGACGAGGCCCGGGACGACGTCCGGACCCTCGACGAGCTCGTCGTCCGCGTCGTGCAGCCGCGAGCGCACCGCGCACCACGCCGGCCCGTCGCGCAGCACGCCGACGGCCAGCCGCACGTCGGAGCGGTCGGGGTGGTCGCGCAGGTAGGCGAGGGCGGACGCGGGGTCCGTCGGCATCAGACGCTCCGCCTCGGGAGGCAGCACGACCCGCTCGACGGTCACCGCGACGCCTTCGACCGTGGGCGGCCAGCCCAGGCTCGCAAGCAGCGACTCGAGGTCGTCGGCGGCGGGCAGGCCCTCCTGCTCGACGGACGTCAGGTGCCAGGGCCGGACGGCCGCCGCGGCCAGCACGTCGGTGGCGAGCTGTGCGGCGAGCGACGGCTCGACGGCCAGCGCGTCCTGGGTGCGGACCAGGGCGAAGACCCGGACCGGGCCGTCCCAGCCGGCGGCGGCCACGTGCCGCTCCACCTCCCGGACGGCGGCCGCCAGTGCGGCGACGGCGTCGGGATGGGTGCGGGCCGGAGGTGTCGGAGTCGTCACCGCGCCATGGTTGCACCCGGTGTGGGAACCTGGCCCCAGGCCGGAACGTTCACCTCATGACGCCCTGCGCCCTGCGTGGGACGACGAGCACGCCGGACCGGCCGGACCGCTGTACCCCTGACCCGCAACGACGAGGAACCGTGAGCTCAGCCACCGCCCCCCGCCCCGCTGCCCCCCGTCGACGTGGGGCGCTGATCCCGACGCTGGTGATCCTCGGCGTCCTCGTCGTGGTGATGCTGATCCTGGCCCAGGTGTGGACCGAGGTGCTGTGGTACTCCCAGCTCGGGTTCGCCCAGGTGCTGTGGACCGAGTGGGGCACCAAGATCGCGCTGTTCGTCGTCGGGTTCGCGGTGATGGCGGGCTCGGTGGGGTGGAGCCTGCGGTTCGCCTACCAGGCGCGCCCGGTGTACGCGCCGTCGACGCCCGAGCAGGCCAGCCTCGACCAGTACCGCGAGGCGATCGAGCCGCTGCGCCGGCTGGTGATGATCGTCGGCCCGGTGCTGCTCGGCCTGTTCGCCGGCGGCGCGGCGGCCCAGCGCTGGCAGGACGTGCTGCTGTTCGTCAACCGGCAGACCGTGGGGACCGTGGACCCGCAGTTCGGCATGGACCTGGGCTTCTACATGTTCACGCTGCCGACGTTGCGGTTCATCGTGTCGTTCCTCACCACCGTGCTGGTGCTGACCATCATCGGCGCGGTCGCGACGCACTACCTGTACGGCGGGCTGCGGCTGGGTCCGGCCGCCAAGGGCTCGCGCATCAGCACCTCCGCGCGGCGCCACCTGTCCATCCTCGGCGCCGTGCTGATGGTCCTCATCGCGGCGAGCCACTGGCTGGACCGGTACTCGCTGCTGCAGAAGGACACGTCCGACGCGCAGCGCTTCGCCGGCGCCGGGTTCGCCGACGTGCACGCCGTCATCCCCTCCAAGGCGATCCTCGCGGTGGCCGCGCTGGTGGTGGCGGCCGCCTTCGTCGTCACCGTGTTCCGGGACAACTGGCGGCTGCCGGCGGTCGGCGTGGCCGTGATGATCCTGTCGGCCATCGTCATCGGCGGCATCTACCCGGCGGTCGTGCAGCGCTTCCAGGTGCAGCCCAACCAGCAGGACGCCGAGCGCGAGTACATCCAACGCAACATCGACGCCACTCGCGTCGCGTACGGGCTGAAGGACGTGCAGGTCAGCGAGTACGACGCGAAGGTCACCGCCGAGGCGGGCGCGCTGCGCTCCGACGCGGAGACCACCGCGCAGATCCGGCTGATGGACCCGCAGGTCATCTCCCCGTCGTTCAAGCAGCTGCAGCAGATCCGTGGCTTCTACACGTTCCCCGACTCGCTCTCGGTCGACCGCTACGAGGTGAACGGCGAGAGCATCGACACCGTCATCGCGGTGCGGGAGCTGGACCAGGCCGGGTTGAACGCGGCGCAGCAGAACTGGACCAACCTGCGCACGGTGTACACCCACGGCTTCGGCGTCGTCGCCGCGCACGGCAACACGCGCACCGCCAACGGCCAGCCGGAGTTCTGGGAGGGCGGCATCCCGTCCCGCGGTGACATGGGCACCTACGAGCCGCGCATCTACTTCGGCCAGGACTCGCCGACGTACTCGATCGTCGGCGCGCCGGCGGGGTCGTCCGGCTGGGAGTTCGACTACCCCGACGACGCCTCGGACAGCGGTGGCCGGATCACCTCGTTCCCCACCGACACCACGTCGGCAGGGCCGAAGGTGGACAACCTGTGGACCGAGGCGATGTACGCGCTGAAGTTCGGCGACGAGCAGATCCTGTTCTCCGACCGCGTGAACTCGTCCTCGCAGATCCTCTACGACCGCAACCCGCGGGACCGCGTCGCCAAGGTGGCGCCCTACCTCGAGCTGGACGGACGGGTGTACCCGGCCGTGGTCGACGGGCGGGTCAAGTGGATCGTCGACGGCTACACCACCAGCAGCCAGTACCCCTACGCGGCCAGCCAGTCGCTGGAGGCGGCGACGACCGACTCGCTCACCGAGTCGAGCCCGACGGTGGAGGCCCTGCAGCCCAAGCAGGTGAACTACATCCGCAACTCGGTGAAGGCGACGGTGGACGCCTACGACGGGTCGGTGGACCTCTACGTGTGGGACACGGAGGACCCGGTGCTCAAGGCGTGGTCCCAGGTGTTCCCGACCTCGCTGCAGCCGATGTCGAAGATCAGCGGCGACCTGATGAGCCACCTGCGCTACCCGGAGGACCTGTTCAAGGTGCAGCGCACGCTGCTCGGTGAGTACCACGTCACCGACGCCGGCGAGTTCTTCTCCGGGAACGACTTCTGGACGACCCCGGCCGACCCGACCCTGCAGAACTCGTCCGTCAAGCAGCCGCCGTACTACCTGACGCTGCAGATGCCGGACCAGACCGAGGCGCAGTTCTCGCTGATGAGCACCTTCATGCCGACCGGGAGCAACGCCCGCAGCGTGCTCACCGGCTATCTGGCGGTCGACGCGGAGGCGGGCAGCACGGCCGGCCAGGTGTCGCCGGGATACGGCACCATGCGACTGCTCGTGCTGCCCCGCGACTCGACGGTTCCCGGGCCTGCGCAGGCGAACTCTGCCTTCACCGCGGACCCGACCGTCTCCAACGAGCTCAACATCCTCGGCCGTGGTGACTCCGCGGTGAAGCGCGGCAACCTGCTGACGCTGCCCGTGGGCGGTGGCCTGCTCTACGTCCAGCCGGTGTACGTGCAGGCGACCAGCGGGACGACGTTCCCGCTGCTGCAGCGCGTGCTGGTGTCCTTCGGTGACCAGATCGGCTTCGCCGAGACGCTCGACGAGGCGCTCAACCAGGTGTTCGGCGGCGACTCCGGGGCCGACGCCGGCGACGCCGGTACGGGTGGGGGCACCGGCACGCCGACGCCGACGCCCACCCCCACGCCGGGCCCGACGTCGACCGCGTCCCCGACCCCGACCCCGGCGCCGACCGGCACGGAGGCCGGCGTCCGTGCCGACCTGCAGGCCGCGCTCGCCGACGCGAACCAGGCCATCAAGGACGGTCAGGCCGCACTGGCCAACAACGACTTCGCGGCCTATGGCGAGGCGCAGGCGCGCCTCGACGCGGCGATCCAGGCGGCCCTCGACGCGGAGGCACGGCTGGACGCCCAGGGCTGACGGTTCAAGCCCGGGGCTGGCGGTTCAGTCCCGGGCGGGGGTCCGGCCGACGAAGTGGTCCATGGTGCGGTTGATGCCGAGGACGTCGGCCACCGCGTCGAAGGCGGCCACGGGGAGCGCGCGCAGCGGTGCCAGCGTGTTCACCAGCGGCGGCAGCAGCAGCTGACGCCGCCCGGACTCGATGCCGGCCACCACGCGCTCTCCCACGTCGCCCTCGTGCAGGATCGGCAGCAGCAGCGGGAACCGGGTGCGCACGCCGGCGAACATGCCGGTGTCGATGTAGTAGGTGGCGACCAGCAGGGTGGCGACGTGCGAGCCCTCGGCGCGCAGCTCGGCGCGCAACGACTCGGTGAACCCGACGGCCGCGAACTTGCTCGCCGAGTAGTCGGTCTGCCGGGCGACGCCGATCAGCCCGGCGGCGCTGGCCACCGTGACGACGAGGCCGCGGTCGCGCGCCAGCATCCCGGGCAGCAGGGCACGCGTGGTCCAGTACAGGGCGAGGGTGTTCACCTCGAACGTGCGCCGGATGGCGCTCGGGTCGGAGTCGAGCAGGCGTCGACCGGTGACCACGCCCGCGTTGTTGACCAGCACGTCCACCGGTCCGGCGCGATCGGCCGCCGCCGCGACGGCGGCCTCGTCGGTGACGTCGACCACCTCGTGGTCGGCCTGCCGCCCGTGGGCCCGGATGTCGTCGCGCACGCTCCGTGCGGCGGCCTCGTCGCGGTCCCAGAGGACCACCCGCGCACCTCGTCGGGCGCTACGCAGGGCGATCTGGCGCCCCAGCCCGCTGCCACCCCCGGTGACCAGCACCGTCGCGCCCGCCAACCGCACCCCGCGTGCCATGTCGCTCCTTCTCAGTCCCTCAGGCCGCGCCGGCGGAGCACCTCGACCAGCAGGTCGGCCCGGTCGCTGATCAGCCCGTCGACGCCGATGTCGAGCAGTCGGTCCATCGTCGCAGGGTCGTTGACGGTCCACACGTGGACGGCCAGCCCGGCGCGGTGCGCCTGCGCGACGGTGCGCGCGTCGACCACCCGCACCAGGCCGGCCCGTTCCGGTATCTGGAGGCAGTCGACCTGGCGCGCGACGCCGCGCGCCGGCCGGCCCAGTCGCGCCGCGGCGAGGAACCGCGCCGCCTCGCCGGTCGCCGCCGAGGTCACCACCGGCCGGGACAGCAGGGCGAGCGTCGCGCGGCGCCGTGCCCTGGAGAACGAGCCGATGCACACCCGGTCGTGCGCGCGGGTGCGTTCGATCACCGCCGCCACCGGCGCCGCCGCGGCGGCCTCCTTGACGTCGATGTTCACCCGCAGGTCGGGCCACGCGGCGAGCAGGTCCTCCAGCAGCGGCACGGGCTCGACGCCGCCGATCCGGGCGCGGCGCACCTCTCGCCACGGCAGGTCGCGCACGCGGCCCTGGCCGTCCGTCGTGCGGTCCAGCGCGTCGTCGTGCAGCGCCACGGCGATGCCGTCGCTGGTGGCGTGCGCGTCGGTCTCCACGTAGTGCAGGCCGAGATCGACCGCCGCGCTGAACGCGGCCATGGAGTTCTCCAGGCCGTCGAGGGAGAACCCGCGGTGGGCCATCGCGACGACGCCGTCGGGCGCGTCGAGGTAGCCGCTCATCGCCCGGCGCGGCGGGGGCCGCCGGCGCCACCGTCGCGCGCCCGGGCGGCGAGGAACCGCGTGACCAGCCGCAGGTAGGCCTCGCGCGGACGGTCCGCGGACAGCGTCAGGTCGTGCACCGCGCCCGCGACGGCGTGCACGGTGACGTCCCGGCCGAGGCCGGGGGCCAGCCGCGCCACCGCGCGCACGTCCACCACGGTGTCCTGGCGGTCCAGGTCGGGGTTGTCGGGAAGGTCCGGGCCGCAGGTGGCGGCGTGCCCGACGAGCACCGGGCAGCTGATGTCCAGCCCGCGGGCCGCCCGGGCCTGCCCAGCGCGCACCGCGGTGAACCAGCCCGCGCGCACCGGCAGCCCGGCGGGCCGCTTGAGCGTGGTGTCGAAGGTCCACCGGCCGCCGTTCGCGGCCAGCTGGGCGCGGGCGTAGTACGAGGGCCGGTCCT
>Ga0302299_10000388_pt1 | contig 23473 bp, 21 predicted proteins | sample III_Fen_N3_4_FD_198795 | JGI IMG/M metagenome (GOLD analysis project Ga0302299, IMG submission 198795) | Peat permafrost microbial communities from Stordalen Mire near Abisko, Sweden - III_Fen_N3_4 | ecosystem: Environmental > Terrestrial > Soil > Wetlands > Permafrost | place: Sweden: Abisko... | reverse complement strand
CCCCGACGACATCCATGGCCCGCACCGCCTCACGCCGCGGGACGCGGACCCAGTAGACGGTCGATTCGCGATCGGTGGCGGCGTTGAACGAGCCGCCGACGCCCTCGATCGCCTCGCTGATGGCGCGCGTCGAGGGGTAGGCGGATGTGCCCTTGAAGGTGATGTGCTCCATGAAGTGGGCCACGCCCGCCTCGGCGTCCGTTTCCAGGCGCGAACCGGCCAGGACGTAGGCGGCGATGGACACGGAGCGTGCGCCGGGCATCCGGGCGGTGATGACACGCGGCCCGGCCGGCAGCTCGGTTCGTTCGAACACGCGGGGATGGTAGCCCATCGCGCCGTGCCCGCCGCCGAAGGGGTCCTCCGAACGGCGGGCGCGGGATGGGTGGACGGATGTCAGGCCGGCAGGATGGACGTGATCCAGGCCTGCAGGAAGTAGATGACGAACATGATCGAGATGACCCACATGAGCGGGTGGATCTCGCTGACCTTGCCGCGGGCGAGCTTGATCACGACCCACGTGATGAAGCCGGCCCCGATCCCGATGGTGATGTCGTAGGTCAGCGGCATGAGGATCATCGTGAGGAGGGCCGGCAGGCCGTCCTCGATGTCCCCGACGTCGATGCCCTTGACCTGGGTGAACATCAGGTAGCCGACGATGATCAGCGCCGGCGAGGTGGCCTGCGTCGGGATGATGCTGGCCAGTGGCGACAGGAAGATGGCGAACAGGAACAGGATGCCGGTGACGATCGAGGCGAAGCCGGTCCGGCCACCCTCGGCCACGCCGGCCGCACTTTCGATGTACGTGGTGTTCGAACTGACGCCGGCGACACCGCCGGCGATGGCCGCGATGCTGTCGACGAGGAGGACCCGGCCGACGCCCGGGACGCTGCCGTCCTCGTTGGCGAGACCCGCCTCGGACGCGACACCGGTGACGGTACCCATCGTGTCGAAGAAGTCGGTCAGCATGATCGCGAAGATGGTCAGGGCGGCCGCGAGCGGACCGAGCACGGTGAAGACGTTGGTCAGGTCGAACTGGCCGATCGTCGAGAAGCTCGGGGTCACCGAGAAGGTCGACGGGATCGTGGCCACGCCGAGGATCAGGGCGACGATCGTGATGACCACGATCGAGATGATCAGCGCGCCGCGCACCTTGTTGACGTACAGCACGATCGTGAAGAGCAGGCCGGCCAGGAACAGGAACTGCCCGACGGTGGTCGGGAAGACCGGCGCGACGATCGGCACGCCGCCTTCCGGCGTGGCGATGAACCCGCCGCCGACGAAACCGATGAACAGGATGAAGAGGCCGATGCCGGCGCCGATGGCCCGCTTCAGGGCGAGCGGCACGGCATTCATGACGGCTTCCCGGAAGCCGACGACGACCAGGAACGTGACGACCAGGCCCTCGAGGACGATGACCCCCATCGCGCCCTGCGGGCTCAGGCCGCGGGCCGTCAACGAGAACGCGACGATGCCGTTGATGCCGAGGCCGGCGGCGAGGGCCAGCGGGTAGTTCCCGACGAGGCCCATCACGATGGTCATGATCCCGGCGACCAGGGCCGTCGCGGCCGACACCGCGGCGATGCCGGCCGGATCCAGCTTGAACCCGGCACCCAGGATGCCGGCGTTGACGAAGATGATGTAGACCATGACGAAGAACGTCGTCACACCGGCCTTCGCCTCGACGGCCGCGGACGTGCCCCGTTCGGCGAACTTGAAGAAGGCGGCAAGGCCGCCGGCCGATGATCCAGGAGTCGCTTCAGCGCTCATGCAGGTCCCTTCCTCGTGTGTCGTCTCGGTACGCCAGCTGGGGATGGGTACGGGTGGCGGTGCGCGCGAGCCCTATAGCGATCCTCCTGGCGGAGCCGGTCGAGTCCTCGAGGCTGGGCGGCCTCAGTCCTCTTCGCGCGACTCCCGCTCCAGTTCGCGCGTCTCGAGGCCGAGCAACTCCATCTGGACGAAGTCGCTCGTGTCGAACTCGAGTTGGCGCGGTGCGAACGGCGAGTGGTCCTCGCCGCTCTGTCCGATGGGGGCGAACTCGACGATCACCCGCTCGTCGCCCTGGACGAGCGTGTAGACCAGCAGCTGGTCGGGCCGGGTCTCGAATTCAAGGTGCTCGAACGAGTCGATGTTCAGGGTGATGGCGAGGGGCGTGAAGTAGGTCGAGATGTCGTCCGCATCGACGACGATCCGCTCGACCCAGCCGGTCCCGTGCGAGATGACCTCGCGACCGCGGAGATAGCGATAGGTCACGGTCTGCTTCAGGAGCGGGCGGAGCAGGTGGAGCATGTCCGCACGGCTCGAGACGACGCCCTGGTTCACGAAGAACTTCGCCGCGGGGGTCGACATCGGGGTCTCCTGGGGCGAGGACCGAGGGACGGGGACGCGTCGGATGGTACCGCACGGCAGGGCCGGATGCGACGGGTATCATCGCGTCCATGCTCCTCGCGCTCGACATCGGGAACACGAACATCACGACCGGTTCGTTCCGGGCCGGCGCGCTCGTCGCGAGCCGTCGCGCGGCCCCTGACGCGCGCGCCTCGGCCGATGAGATCGAGCTGCTCCTCGATGGGCTCATGCGGCTCGACGACGCCACCCTGGGCGACGTCGCCACCATCGCCCTGGCGAGCGTCGTCCCGGCCCTGACCGCGGCCGTCGAGGCCGTCGCCGCCCGACGCGGCCAGCCGCTGCTCATCGCGAGTGCCGGCACGGTCCCGATCGCCGTCCGCACGGACCGGCCCGCCGACGTCGGCGCGGATCGCCTCGTGAACGCCCTCGCGGCGCACCGGCTGTACGGCGCCCCGGCGGTCGTCGTGGACTTCGGGACGGCGACCACGTTCGACTGCGTCGCGACCGATGGCGCGTACGTCGGTGGCGCCATCGCGCCGGGCCTCGAACTGGGCCTCGAGGCGCTCGCGGCACGGACCGCGAAGCTGCCCCGGATCGAGCTGCGCGCACCGGACCGGGCGATCGGCCGCGACACGGTGAGCGCGATGCAGTCCGGCACGATCTTCGGCTACCAGGCGCTCGCCACGGGCCTCCTCGAACGGATCCGCGCCGAGCTCGCCCAGGCCTGCGACGTCGCGCCATCTGGCGTTCTCGCGATCCTGACCGGTGGCCTCTCCGCGGCGCCGTGGGCCCGCGCCCTCGAGGGCGTCGACCACATCGATCCGGACCTGACCCTCAAGGGCCTCGCGATCCTGCATGCCGAAGTCTCGGGCGGCGTCCCACTGGACCTGGGGATGGCATGACAAGCGGTCGTGGCGGCGGTCGGCTGGACGGGCGCCTGATCGGACTCGGGGTGACGGGCTCGATCGCCGCCTACAAGGCCGTCGAGCTCCTGCGAGCCCTGCGCGCGGAGGGCGCGGACGTGTCCGTCATGCTCACGCCATCCGCCACCCGGTTCGTGGGGCCGCTCACCTTCGCCGCGCTGTCACGCCACCCGGTCGAGACGGACCTGCTCGAGCTCCTGCCGGACGGGCGGATCGGGCACATCGTTCTCGCCGACACGGCCGACGCGATCGTCGTGGCCCCCGCGACCGCCCACTGGCTGGGCGCGATGGCAAGCGGCCTCGCCGGCGACGTCGTGACCGCGACCTGCCTCGCGACGAGCGCCCCCCTCGTCGTCGCACCGGCGATGGACGGTGACATGTGGACCCATCCCGCGACCCGGGCCAACGTCGCGCGCCTGCGCGACGACTTCGGCTACCGGATCGTGCCGCCGGGCGACGGCCCGCTCGCGTCCGGCCAGTCCGGCGTCGGCCGCCTAGCCGAGCTCGATGCGATCGTGGATGCTGTCGTCGAGGCCGTCGCGGACCGACCGGTCCGAGCCGCCGATCCCGCGGCTCGACCGCCGTTCGTGGCGCCGGTGCACGACGCGGACCTCGAAGGCCGGCACATCGTCGTCACGGCGGGCGGCACGCGCGAGGCGATCGATCCCGTGCGATTCATCGGCAACCGCTCCACCGGCAAGATGGGCGTCGCGATCGCCCAGGCCGCACTCGACCGCGGCGCCCGGGTGACCCTCGTCGCGGCGAACGTCGAGGTGCCGCTGCCCGACCGCGCGACGATCGTCCGCGTCGAGTCGACTGCCGAGCTGCGGTCCGCACTCCTCACGCTCGCGCACGCCGGCGCCCGAGCGGCCGGCTTCGATGCCCTGGTCATGGCAGCGGCCGTCGCCGACTTCCAGCCGAGCCACACGGTCGACCACAAGCTCGAGCGCGGCGCGGCGATGACGCTCGCCCTCGAGCCGACGCCGGACGTCCTCAAGCAGATCGGCCGGATCGTCCATGGGCTCGACGGTGAGGGCGCCCCGACACGGGATGCCGTCGAACCGCAGCCCTACCTCGTCGGGTTCGCGGCGGAGACCGGCTCGCTCGACCGGGTCGCGGCCAAGCTCCAGCGCAAGGGCGTGGACCTGATGGTCGCCAACGACGTCGCGGAGGCGGGTTCGGGCTTCGGCACCGACACGAACCGGGTGGAATTCCTCGACCGCGACGGCGGCCACGAGGCGCTGCCCCTCCTCACCAAGCGCGAGGTCGCGGACCGCCTCCTGGATCGGGTCGCCGCGGCGCTGGACGCGCGGGACGCAGCCGCGCAGACTTCCCCCAGCCCACCTCACAGCCTGGAGCCGGCATGAGCGCCACCGCAGACACACCCCGTCGCCTGACCGTCCTCGACATCGCGAAGCTCTACGCCGATGGCGCGCGCATCCCGATGCTCACCGCCTACGACTACCCGACCGCCAGGATCCTCGATGCGGCCGGCATCCCGATGCTCCTCGTCGGCGACTCGGTCGGCCAGGTCATGCTCGGCTATGAGACGACCGTCAGCGTGACGATGGCCGAGATGGTCCATCACACCAAGGCCGTGGTCCGCGGCACGAAGCACGCCCTCGTCGTCGCGGACATGCCGTTCCTGTCCTACTCCTCGCCCGAGGAGGCGATCGAGAACGCCGGGATCTTCATGCGTGAAGCCGGCGCCCAGGCCGTCAAGGTCGAAGGCGGCATCCGGACCGCCCGCGTCATCGAGACCCTCGTCCGGGCCGGGATCCCGGTCATGGGCCACATCGGGCTCACACCGCAGGCGATCAACACGTTCGGCAAGGTCAAGGTCCAGGGCAAGAACCGCGACCAAGCGCGCGCCGTCATCGCTGACGCCCAGGCCGTCCAGGAGGCCGGCGCCTTCGCGATGGTCCTCGAGCTCATCCCGGCCCAGTTGGCCGCCGCGATCACGGAGCGCCTGCACATCCCGACCATCGGCATCGGGGCCGGGGCCGGCTGCAGCGGCCAGGTCCAGGTCATCACGGATCTCATCGGTCTCGGCGACTTCGTCCCGCGCCACGCCCGGCCGTACGCCCAGGTGGGACAGGCGATCAAGGACGCCGCCGCGGCCTGGGCGACGGATGTCGCCGCGGGCACGTTCCCGGGCGACGCGGAGTCGACCCAGATGGACGAGGCCGTGCTCGACGAGGTCCTGGGCCGGGGCGTCCCGGACCGGGCGAGCGGCACGATCCCGATCGGCGGCATCCCGCTCGATCGCGACCTCTAGCGCCCGCCCACCGGACGTTGACCCGCATCCTTCGGACCCGCGCCGAGCTTCGCGACGCCCTCGCCACCGCTCCACGGCCCGTGGGCCTCGTCCCGACGATGGGCTGGCTGCACGACGGCCATCGCGCGCTGATCGCCCGCTCGCGCGCCACCGAGGCGACGACCGTCGTCTCGATCTTCGTCAACCCGCGTCAGTTCAACGTCGCCGCGGACTTCACCCAGTACCCGCGCAACGAGGCGCGCGACCTGGCTGCCTGCGAGGCCGAAGGGGTGGACCTCGTGTTCGCGCCGCCGGTCGACGAAGTCTTCCCGCCCGGCTTCGATACGACGGTCTCGGTCGGGGCGATCGCCGAGCCGCTCGAGGGGTCCGCCCGACCCGGCCACTTCGACGGGGTCGCCACGGTGGTCGCGATCCTGTTCGGGCTCGTCGGCGCGGACCGCGCGTATTTCGGCCAGAAGGACGCCCAGCAGGTCATGGTCATCCGCCAGATGGCGCGCGACCTGGCCATCCCGACGCGGGTCATCGCCTGTCCGACGATCCGCGAGTCGGACGGCCTCGCGATGTCGTCACGGAACGTCCACCTGAGCCCGGCCGAGCGAGCCGCCGCCCCGGTCCTCCACCGGGCGTTGCTCGCGGCGCACGACCGCTGGGCCGCCGGCGAGCGCGACGCAGACGTGCTGCGAACCGTTGTGCGCGAGATGATCGCGGCCGAACCGCTCGCGGTCATCGACTACGTGTCGTGCGCCGACGGCGTGACCCTCAAGGAACTGGGCCACGTCACCGGCCCGGCGTTGCTGTCGCTCGCCGTCCGGTTCGGGACGACTCGCCTCATCGACAACGAGCCGCTGACCGCGGACCCGGATCCGGCTTACTGAGGCGTGCTGGTCGCCGGTCTACGGATCCTCGTCGCCTATCTCGTCTTCTACGCGGCCCTTGGCTCGGCCTATCCGTTCCTGCCCGTCTTCTACAAGGACATCGGGCTCGAGCTCGATCAGATCGGCCTGCTGATCGCGGTCCAGGCGACACTCATGCTCCTCTTCAGCCCGCTCTGGGGTGGCCTGTCCGACCGGTTCCCACGGTCACGCCTGACACTGCCGCTCGCCGCCGCCATCGCCACGTTCGGCGCGACCGCCCTGTACCTCGCCCTTGGGTTCCTGGCCGTCCTCGTGGCGTCACTCGTGCTGTTCATCGGCCTCGCGGGCGTCAGCCCGATGCTGGACGCACGGACGCTGGAGACGCTCGGGCCGGAGCGCCGTCACCGGTTCGGCCAGGTGCGGGCGTTCGGATCGCTGGCGTTCGTGGTCGCGACCCTGATCGTCGGCGTGCTCCTCGACGGCTACGGACCGCGCTCGCTGTTCTGGGTCTACATCCCGATGCTGGCCCTGACGGTCATCGTCACCGCCACGATCCCGCGGCGCGGGGCCGGTCGCTCGGTCAGCCTGCGCAGCGGCGCGGCCCGGATCCTGTCGGTGCCCGGTGTCCCGCTGTTCCTCGCCGGCTTCGTCGTCGTGTGGGCCGCGCTGACCGGGACCAACACGTTCTATTCGATCCAGGTGGTCGCCATCGGCGGGACGGGGGCGCAGGTCGGGCTCATCTGGGCGATCGGCGCGACCGTGGAAGTGCCGATCATGTACGTCTTCCCGCGCCTCGCGAAGCGCGTCGGGGCGGAACGCCTTCTCGTGCTCGGGGCCATGTCGTTCGCGCTGCGGACCGGGCTGTCGGCCTTCGCCACGGACCCGCTCCAACTCCTCGCCATCGCGCCCCTGGAGGGCGTCGGGTTCGCCTGTGTATTCGTGGGCGGGGTGACCGTGCTGGCCGCCCGCGCCCCGGCCGGGACCACCGGAACCGCCCAGGGCATCCTCACCAGTGGCTCCGGCCTCGCGACGATCATCGGGTCCACGGTGGGCGGCGCCATCGCGGCGGTCATCGGGATCCCCGGGCTCTTCCTCATCTGCGCGGCCGTGTCGATACTCGGGTCCGCCATCATCGCGATCGCCATCGTCCTGCCGGGGCGGCCGGACGCCGGTCGGGGCGGGGCCGCGCCGCTCAGCCCGGCGGGCTGACCTCGGTCGCGACCGCGAGGATCCGGTCGATGAACAGGTGCTCCCAGACGAGCGCCTTGATCTCGGCGATCTTTCCGGCATCGGCGGGATGGGTCTTCACCAGCAGGTCATGGACCGCCGAAGCCACGATGTATGTGTCCTCGGGAACGAGCGTCGCGAACAGGTCGGCGCTGCGGATGGCGTCGACGGTGGCTGCGCTCGGGGCATAGCCGCCGGTCAGTACGAGGCCGATGGCGTCGCTCCCCTCCTCCGCCCCGTCGTGATGGGCGCGGACGATGGCCGCGATCACGTCGGCCCGGTCGCCCGGCACGATGACGAGGCTGCGCGGGCCGATGCGCTGGAGCATGTGCTCGGGCTCCATCGCGCCGATCGCGACACCGCCGATGACCTGGTCCAGGTCGGGCCCCGCGTGGAGCGTCTCGCCGTGGACGCCCTCGAGGACCATCGCGAGGGTCGGGTTCGAGAGGATGGGCCGATACGGCAGGACGCCGAGCAGCGGGATGCCGTGGCGGGCCAGTCCCAGCTCGAGGGTCCGGGCCAGGCCCGGCTTGGCATCGAGGTCGACCTTGTTGACGATGGCGCCGGCGACCTGCACGCCATGGCGCTCGAAGAGGGCCGCGTTGAGCACGATCTCGTCGATCGGCCGCCCGACGCCGCCTTCGGAGACGATGACGGCCGGCGCCCCGAGCATCGCCGCCACGACCGCATTCGACAGCCCGACGACCGCCCCGACGCCGGCGTGGCCCGTCCCTTCGATGAGCAGGATGTCGCGGTCGGCGGCAAAGGTGGCGTGGGCCGCGCGGATCCGCTGCGGAAGGTCCTCGACGACGCGCCCCTCGATGTACGACTGGGTGAAGCCGCGCGGGATGTGGACCGGGCTCATCCGGGCGAGCGGCTCGGTCAGGCTGAAGACGCTCTTCATGAGGACCGCATCCTCGTCGGCAGGGACGCCCTCCTCGATGATCGTCCGCTGGCCGACCGGCTTCATGAACCCGGTCGAGAGGCCGCGGCGCTCGAAGCCGTCCATGACCCCGAGGCTGACCGTGGTCTTGCCCCGGTTCTGGCCGGTCGCGGCGAGGTAGATGTGGCGCATCGTCAGGAGGCGGACCGGGCGGACCAGCCTTGGGTCGACCGGGCCGGGCCGGCGGCGGCCATCAGCCGTGCGTGGCGGTCTTGCGCTCGATCTGGGCGACCGCGTCGCGGAGGCGCGTGAGGGTCTCCTCGTCCACGGCATCCGGCTCCAGGTACGGCCCAAGGCGCTCCATGACGTCGACGATGAGCCCGAGGAAGACGCTCGCGTCCGCGACGAAGAACTGCGGCTCGTTGTTGTAGCGCACGAGCGTGAGCCGACCCTGGAGCACGCGACGGTCGTCGACATGCGCGACCTGGGTCGCGAAGTTGTGGCCCTGGATCCCGTCGGGGTTGTTGAGGAAGTTCAGGGCGTTGTCGATGGCCAGGCCGAACCGGGCCCGCCAGGCCACGAGGCGCTCGTGCACCTCGGACGGGATGCGCACCTCGGCGACCTCGTCGAAGACCTCCGGCGCCACCGTCAGGAGCCCGACCAGCGTCGTGCCGGCGCGCGGCCCGAGCATCACCTGGAGGGAGCGCTCCAGCGTGAACACCTCGGAATCGAAGCGCGGACTCGTGATCACGTCCGTCAGCAGGTCCTCGACGTTGTCGAGGATGCCCGGCTCCGCGACCGCGTTCGCCAGGTGGAGGATCTCCTCCTTGAACAGGAACTTCTCTTCGTGGTCCAGCATGCCCGGGATGGTAGCACCGAGGGTGCGGCGGCCGAAGCGCGGCAAGCGTGACGCTTCCGCTGGAGGCTCCCGGACCCCCGTGTGCACCACGTGACCATATCGACCAACGGACCGTCCTCGTTTGCCGGATGGTGCGTGTGATGCACGGCACGGACAGCGCCGGCCTCGTCGTGAGCCTCGCGGTGCACCTTGTGCACAGAACGATGAAGCAGGACGCGCAGGGTGTCCGATATGGTCACCACATGCACCCCATTGCGGCCGCCGCGTGAGGAGGATCCCGATGGATGTCCGGCGCGCCACAGCAGCCGATGCCGAGACGCTGACCGAGTGCATCGCGCTCGCCTTTGCCGAAGATCCGATCTGGTCGATCGCGCTCCGGCGAGGAGATGGGAGGACCGACCACGTCCGCCCGTATTGGCAGGCCTCCGTCGAGGCAGCCCTCCGATTCGAGACCGTCTTCGTGGCCGACGAGGGAGCGGCCGTGGCGGTCTGGATCCCGCCCGGCGAGGAGGAGTTCAGCGACGACCAGGCAACGGCGATCGACGTCCTGGTCGAGCGGTCCCTGGATCCACGGTCGTACCGCGCCATCCACGAGCTCTACGACCGGTTCAGCGCATCGCGGGCGGGCGCGCCTGGACCGCACGCCTACCTGAGCCTCCTGGCGACGCATCCAGCCCACCGGGGTCGCGGGATCGGGCAGGCGCTGTTGGCCGCGAACCTGACGACCTTCGATGCCAAGGGAACGCCCGCCTACCTGGAATCCACCAACCCGGCCAACGACCACCGCTACGAGCGTGCCGGCTTCCGGCGGATCGGCGGGTTCGGTGCCGTCCTGGACGACGCCCGAGTTACGGCGATGTGGCGACCGGTCGGTGGTGCTGGCGGCGTCTGACCGATCGTCGGACCGGCCGAGCCCGCCGGGACCGGCCGAGGCCGGCCGGGCATGGTGAAGCCCCGTGCCGGCGGACCGGACGGGGCTTCGAGCCAGTCTGTGGTGATGTCGACTTACGGGTACAGGCCGCGCATCTCCATCGCATCCGCGACGCGCTTCACGGCCACGAGGTAGGCCGCGGTCCGCATGTTGCACTGCTCGCGGCGCGCGACCGCGAGGACCTCGGAGAAGGCCTTGACCATGATCTCCTTGAGCTTCGCGTTGACGACGCTCTCGCTCCAGTGATCGCGGTTGAGGTCCTGGACCCACTCGAAGTAGCTGACCGTGACGCCACCGGCGTTGCACAGGATGTCCGGGATCATGAACTTGCCGTTCTTGAACATGATCACGTCGGCTTCCGGGGTCGTGGGGCCGTTCGCCGCCTCGGCGATGAGCCGGGCCTTGACGTTGCCGGCATTGCGCTCCGTGATCTGGTTCTCGAGCGCGGCCGGGATCAGGATGTCGCAGTCGACTTCGAGGACCTGGGCGTTGCTGATATCGGTCGATCCCGGGAACCCCTGGACCGTGCCGTGCTCCTGCTTCCAGGCCACGACCTTGGCGATGTCGAGCCCACCGGCAGCGTGGATCCCGCCGGTCGAGTCGGAGACCGCCACGACCGTGGCGCCCTCGTCGCAGATCAGACGGGCGGCGATGGAGCCGGCGTTGCCGAAGCCCTGGATGGCGACCCGCGCCTTGGGCAGCTCCATCCCGAGGTGACGGGCAGCTTCGACGATGCAGAAGACGGTGCCGCGAGCGGTCGCCTCGTTGCGACCCTCGGACCCACCCAGGCTGATCGGCTTGCCCGTGACGACACCCGGGACCGTGTAGCCGGCATGCATGGAGTACGTGTCCATCATCCAGGCCATGATCTGGGCGTTCGTGTTGACGTCCGGCGCCGGGATGTCCTTCTCGGGCCCGACGAGGATCTCGATCTCGGTGAAGAAGCGGCGGGTCAGGCCCTCCAGCTCCTTCTGGCTGAGCTGCTTCGGGTCGACGATGACGCCGCCCTTGCCGCCGCCATACGGGATGCCGACGACCGCGCACTTCCAGGTCATCCACATCGCGAGGGCCTTGACCTCATCGAGGGAGACGTCCTGGTGGTAGCGGATGCCGCCCTTCGCCGGACCGCGACCCAGGTTGTGCTGGACGCGATAGCCGGTGAAGACCTTGACGGAACCGTCGTCCATGTGGACGGGGAAATGGACAGTGAACTCGCGACGCGGCTCGCGCAGGACGAGGCGCATCCCGGGATCGAGATCCAGGCGTTCGGCCGCAAGGTCGAACTGGCTCTGGGCGACTTCCCAGGCGTTGATCGTCGCGGCGACGTGCTCGGTGGTCATGGAGTGGAGAACCTCCGGGGCGGGTGGACCTTCGCGGCCACCTCATCGGTGTGGGCCGTCTCCCGGACGACCCCACGGGGCGCATCGACCGGTCCGATGGGACCGTTGGTGACCGACGACGCGCGACTCATGCCCCCCGAGTATACCGCCAGACCCGACCAGGGCGCCGGTACGGTGGTACCAGCCCGCAACATCCCTGCAACCTTGCCGCAACGTGCGACGGACGTAGTCAGGCCCGGTACAGGACGGCCGCTCCGACGCAACCCGGGCCCAGGTGCGGACCGACGGACGGCCCGACGAGTTCGATGGTGACCGCCGACGGATCCAGATCCGGGACACGGGCGAGGACCTGGTCGCGGAACGCCTCGACGTCCGGGCTGACTGTGTGCAGGATCGAGAGCCGCTCGATGGGGCGCTCGCAGATGATGTCGAGCAGGCGCTCGCGCGCCTTCGACCGCGTCCGGACCTTGTCGGCGGTCTCGACGACGCCGTGTTGGACCCGGATGATCGGCTTCACCGAGAGCAGTGTCCCGATGGCCGCCTGCGCCCCGCTGATCCGCCCGCCCTTCTTCAGGTACTCGAGGGTCTCGAGGGCGACGACCATGATCATGTCGCGGGCGCGAGCCTCGAGGATCTCGGCGATCTCGCCCGCCGGGCGGCCCTCCGCCGCCAGCTCGACCCCCATCCGCGCCAGGATGCCCTCGGCCATCGACGCACCCATCGAATCGACGACGTGGATCTCGCGGTCCGGCAGCATATCCCGGGCGATCTGGGCGCTCTTGAGCGTGCCCGACAGTTGGTCGGCGACATGGATCGACACGATCGCCTCGGCGCCGGCGGCGAAGGCGGCCTCGTAGGCCTCCTTGAACTCGCCCGGCGACGACGCCGCCGTCTTCGGCCACGGGGCGTCAGGCGCCACCATCCGGTCCCAGAAGGCCTGCGTCGAGAGCTCGGTCCCGGCCTTGAACGTCTCCGAGCCGAAGGTCACAAGCAACGGGATGACCGAGATACCCCGCGCGGCGGCTTCGGCCATGTCCAGGTCCGAGGCGGAATCGGTGAAGATCGCGACGCGACTCAAGGTCGTGCTCCCTCTGGCGGTCTTGCGGCGACTTGCCGACGGTCGTGGCCCGGATGTCCCGGGCATGATACGGGCCGGGTCCAGCCGTCGGCGGAGCCGCTACCCTGTCCGCCATGGATCGCTCCCTGACCGCGGTACTCGTCGGCACGTTCACGCTCCGGTTCAGCACCGGCCTGACGGGCTCCATGCTGGCGTTCTACCTGGCCCACCTCGAGCAGCACGGCGGCCCGTCGGTGGACGGCACGATCGTCGGCCTGTACGCGGCGACGTTCTACCTCGCCGAGCTCGTCCTGTCACCGATGTTCGGGATCCTGTCGGACCGGATCGGTCACCACCGGGTCATGACGTTCGGCCCGATCTTCGGCGGGGTCGCCGTCATCCTGACGGGCCTGACCACCAACCTCGTGCTGCTCGGCGGGACGCGGATCCTCGAAGGCGCGTCGGGCGCCGCCAGCGTCCCGTCGATCCTGGGGTTCATCGCCCTCGCCACGGCCGGCAACGAGGTCATGCGAGGCAAGACAGCCGCCCGCTTCGAGGGCGCGACCCTGGCCGGGCTCGGGCTCGGGGCGATCGTCGGCGTGAAGCTGTTCGAGTTCATCGGGCCGACGGCGTTCTTCCTGAACGCGATCCTCTACGGCGTCTCGTTCCTCATCTACAAGTTCGGCGTCCAGGACCCAGCCGGCGAACAGGAGTCGGTCGCCGGCGAGCACATCCGCGTCAGCCGATACCTCGAGCTCATCCGCACGTCGCATGTCTGGCTGCTCGCCCCGACCTGGATCGCCATCAACGCGGCGATCGGCGTGTGGCTCAGCCAGTCCGTCTTCCAGCTGGCCAAGGGCGACCCGCGGTTCCCCGATCAGGTGCTCATGGGCGGGTTCACGGCCAACCAGATCACGATCGGGGCGATCATCATCGCGGCCGTGTTCGGGGCCGGCCTGCTGTACTGGGGCAACCGGTTCAAGACGCTGCGGCGGACGACGATCATCGGCTACGGCGTCATCGGTGGCGGCGTGCTCGTGGTGGCCGGCCTCATCGTGAACCACCTCGCGACGACGCTCCCGCTCGTGGCCGTCGCGGCGGGTCTCGTGGCGGCCGGCGGCCTGTTCGTACTCGCCGGCGCGACACCGGCCGCGCTCGGCCTGCTGGCCGACATGTCGGAGCGATTCCCGTCGGACCGCGGCGCGATCATGGGCCTGTACTCGGTCTTCCTCGCGCTCGGCCAGATCACCGGCAGCCTCATCGGGGGTGTCGCCGCCGACTGGCGCGGCATCGATGGCATGTTCATCGCCACGCTCGCCCTGCTCGGCGTCGCGGTCATCCCCCTCGCCCAGTTGCGCGCACAGGAGCATCTCCTCGACGGTGGCGGGCTCGGGACCGGCGGCACCCCGGCCGTCTCCACGGACTCGGCGGCTACGTGACGATGGGCACCCCCTGGACGCCGGTCCCGCTCGTCCGAGGGACCCACGGCGCGGTCGTCGCGCCGCACCATCTCGCGACGGCGGCCGGGCTCGCCATCCTGCGCGCCGGCGGCAGCGCGGTGGACGCGGCGATCGCCACGAACGCGGTCCTTGGGGTGGTGATGCCCAGCGGCTGCGGCATCGGTGGCGACGCGTTCTGGCTCATCTGGGACGAGGCGACCGGACGCCAGACCGCCCTCAACGGATCTGGCCGGGCGCCGGCCGGGGCCGATGCGGCGGGGCTGCGTGCGGCCGGCCTGCGAGAGCTCCCGCGGGGCGGGCCGCTGAGCGTCAGCGTGCCCGGGGCGGTGCGCTCGTGGGGCGATGCGCACGCCCGTCATGGGCGGCTCGACCGGTCGGCCATCCTGGCACCGGCCATCGAGCTGGCACGGGCCGGCTTCCCGGCGTGGGACGGGTTCATCAACGCGGTCGAAGGGACCGCCCCGCGGGTGCTCGCCGACATCGGCCCGGGCGCCGGCTTCTTCGAGGTCTACCGACCCCACGGCCGGGCCTGGCGCCCGGGCGAGCGCGTCCGGCTGCCGGCCCTCGCCGCCACGCTGGAAACGCTGGCGTCGGAAGGCTTCGATGCCCTGTACGACGGCGACCTGGGCGAGCGGCAGGCGCGCGGCCTCGAGGCGGCCGGCAGCCCGATCCGCATCGGTGACCTGCGCGGCCACGGCTCCACCTGGGGCGAACCGATCGCCACCGACTACCGCGGTGTCCGGGTCACCTCCCATCCACCGAACAGTTCCGGCCTGGTCGCGCTCGAGATCCTCGCCATCCTCGCTCGCTCCGAGGCCCCGCCGGCGTCGGCGTTCGGGCCGGAGGGCGTGACCGATCCGGCCTGGATCCACCGCGGCATCGAAGCGTCCAAGCTGGCGATGGCCGATCGCGACGCGTACCTGACCGACCCGACGTTCCGGGACGTGCCGGTCGACCGGTTGCTGGGCGCCGAGCACGCGACCGAGCTGGCCGCCCGGATCGACCCGCGACGCGCGGCGCGGCCACCGGCGGCGACCAACCCTTCCGGCGGCGGCACGATCTATCTCGCGACGGTGGACGCGGACGGGAACGCCGTGAGCCTCATCGAGTCGAACTACCTGGGCTTCGGCTCCGGTGTCGTGGATCCGGCGACCGGCATCCACTACCAGAACCGGGGCAGCTACTTCAGTCTCGATCCGGACCACACGAACGTCCTCGAGCCCGGGAAGCGGACCCTGCACACGCTGCTCCCCGGGATGCTATTCCGGGCCGGCGAGTCGCGGCCGTGGATCGTGGCCGGCTCGATGGGCGGCGATGCCCAGCCGCAGATCCACGCCCAGTTCGTGTCGGCCGTCGTGGACGGCGGACTGGATGTCCGGACGGCGGTCGCCGCACCGCGCTGGTATGTCGAACCGCCGGACCACTTCCAACCCCCGGTCGAGGTCCGCCTCGAGCCGCGCCATGGCGCCGGCATCGCCGCAGCGCTCGAGGCGCTCGGGCATCCGGTCACGCTCACGGCGGCGTTCGACAGCGGACTCGGACACGAGCACGCGATCGAGCTCGTCGGGGGCGGGCCGGCAGATCCGGACGGCTCGCTGGCCGCCGCGACCGACCCGCGCAGCGCCGGCCTGCCCGCCGTCTGGTAGGGCGTCCGCCGGGGTTCTGCCGAGCCTGCGCCATATGCGATACTCCGGCGGCCGGTGGCAGGCTGCGCTCACACGAGGCCGCCACCGGCGTCGTCATCCGCGCCCCAGGGAGGCCTCCGTGACCTCGAACGTCAGCCAGAACTATCCGTACTCCAGCGAGTCCGAGGTGGAGCGCGCCGCGACCATCCAGCGCCTGCTCGGCGAGCGGCCGGACCTCGCCGGGACCCTGGCGACGGAGGCCTCACCGGTCGACGCCCAGGATCGCTGGTGGGTCTGGAAGTGCCCGACGAAGGGTTGCCCGGGCCTGCTCCACGCGGCCGGCTACGCGATCGAGAAGCACGCCGTCTTCGTCGTCTGCGACGGGACCTGCGCCAAGACCTTCCTGCGCTGAGCGCGCCGCCCATCGTGGGTGTGCCGGGCCCAGCGTCCGGGCCGCCCGCCGCCACGGGCCCAATCGACCGGCGCCGGCTGGTCACCGAGGGACTGGGGATCGTCGTCACGGCGCTCGGGTTCGGGTTCGCCTACGGGCTTGCCGCCCGCGACGCCGGCTTCACTGTCATCGACGCCATGGCGATGAGCGTGATCGCGTTTGCGGGCGCCGCCGAACTCGCCGCAGTCGGCTACGTGCTGAGCGGGATGGCGTGGCCGGCCATCCTGGTCCTGACGGCGCTCCTGAATGCGCGCCATCTCCTCTACTCCGCGACGATCCGACCCTGGCTGGCGGACCTCCCGGTGCGCCGCCGGGCCGTGATGGCGCACTTCCTCACCGACGAGGCGTTCGCGCTGTCGATGGCGCACTTCCGCCGGATCGGCCGGGGCGACGAACGCGGCTACTGGATCGCGGCCGGGGTGATGCTGTTCATCCCGTGGAATCTCGCCACGCTGGCCGGCGTGGTCCTTGGCGGACAGATCCCGGATCCATCGAAGCTCGGCATCGACATCATCTTTCCGGCCGCGATGATCGGCCTGGCCGCCGGGATGATGACCGGCCGCCGGGAGTTGACCGCCGCCGTCGTCGGAGCGGCCATCGGCGTCGCGGTCTCGCTCATGGCGGGTCCGCCGATCGGCATCGTGGCGGGCGGGCTCATCGGTCCGCTGGTCGCCCTCGCGATCCCGGCTCGGGTGGCCCACGAGACGGCGCCCCTCGGCACGGTCGCCTCCGCCGAGCACTACGCCACGCCCGGCGAGTTCAGCGCGGCTGCCGAAGCGGAGGCGGAGGCCGACGTTCGCGCCGCCGCCGACACGACCGAGGGCGATCTCCCGCCCGAGGGCCCGTCCACGTGAGCGGCAACCTCGTCCTGCTCGCGATCCTCATGTTCGCGGTGACCTACCCGTCGCGCGCCCTGGGCCTCGTCTCGCCGGGCATGGACCGGCTGCCGAAGATCGCCGTCGAGTACCTCCAGCTCGTCGGACCGGCCGTGCTCGCGGCCCTCGCGGCGGTGACCGTCATGGTGGTGGTAGGCGACGACGGCCAGCCGACGTTCCGCGTCGGGATCGAGTGGATCGCCGTCTTCGTCTGCCTCGCCATCGTCGGGCGCTGGCGGAACCTGCTGCTGGGCCTGGTCGCGGCCGTGGCCATCGTGGCGATCGGCCGGGCGGGCGGCCTCGCCTGACGGTCCCCCGCCCCCCGGCCTGGTGGGTTCGGGCCGCCTCAGGCTCGGCGCGCCTCGGCCTCGATCTCGACCCGCAGGCTCGGGTGGATGAGGGCCGCGACGACGACCAACGTGGCAGCCGGCCGGATCGCCCCGAAGATCTCGCCGTGGACCGCGACGATCGCGGCGGCGTCGGCGGCGTCGGTGATGAACATCCGGGTGCGGACCACATCGGCAAGGCCGAAGCCGCCTTCGGCGAGCGCCCGCTCGATGATGGCCAGCGTGGCACGCGCCTGGCCGGCCGCGTCGCCGGGATGGCTGGACACCCCGTCCGGGCCGAGGTCCGTGGTACCGGCGACCCAGCACGCGTCGCCGATGACGACCGCACGGCTGTAGCCACCGATCGCCTCGAACGGGCCACCCGACGAGATCAGCCGGCGCCCGGCGCCGGAGGCCGTCTCGCTCATGCCGGCGACTCGCGCCAGGCGAGGACCTCGGGGTCGCGGGCCACGGCGAGCAGCAGGCCGGCCAGCATCGTCGTCCTCGGCACGATCGAGTCGACGTCCAGATACTCCGCGGGGGCGTGGTCGTTGCCGCCGATCGGCCCGAGCCCGTCCAGCGAGGGCACGCCCATGCCCGAGGTCGTGTTGGCATCGGAGGCCCCACCGGTGGACGTGTCGCGGACCTCGAAGCCGAGCCGGACCGCGACCGCCTGGGCGTGCTCGACGAGCCGGCCGCTCCGCTCGAGCTTCTCCATCGGCCGCCAGCCGGCCATGACGTCGACGGTGGCGGTCGTGTCCGGGACCTCCGTGGCGGCCGCGATCGCCCGGACCGCGGCGTCGACGGCGTCGAGCCCCTCGGCGTGCGTGGAGCGCATGTCGACCTCGAGATGGCAACGTTCGGCGACGACGTTCGGACGCGTCCCGCCCGCGATGACCCCGACGTTGACCGTGACGCCCGGCCAGCGGCCGTTGAGGGCGTGCAGTTCGCGTACGATCCGGCTCGCTTCCAGGATCGCGCTGCGGCCCTTCTCGGGCTCGACGCCGGCGTGCGCGGCCCGCCCATCGACGGTGATGCGCGTATCCAGGATCCCCTTGCGCGCCGAGACGATGTCGCCGTTCGCCCGGGCGCACTCGAGGACGAAGCAGGCGTCGACGGTCGGGGCGATGGCCCGGATGTGCGGCGTGGACGTGGGCGACCCGATCTCCTCGTCCGGGTTCGCGACGAAGGTCAGCCGTTCGAACGGCACGCCGCCCAGCTCGCCGATGAGGGCCTTGATCGCGTACAGGCCGGCCAGCAGCCCGGACTTCATGTCGGTGACCCCCGGGCCGTAGGCGACGCCGTCCTCGATCCGGAACGGGCGGGCGGCTGCCGTACCGGGGTCGAAGACCGTGTCCATGTGGCCGATGAGCAGCACTCGCGGCGCCCCGACCCGCCCGTCGAACGTCGCGACGACCGTCTTGCCGTACCGACCGTCAGGGTCGGGGCGGTGCTCGACGGTCGCCCCGAGGCCCTCCAGGAAGCGCCCGGTCCACTCTCCGACGGCATCGACGCCGGCCGGGGTGTAACTCCCGCAGTCGATGTTGACGAGCCGTTCGAGGTCCGCCAGATAGGCGGGCAGGTCGGACGCGATGACGGCCCGCAGGGCGTCGAGTTCGGGATCGCTGGCGATGGACGTCACGGTGGCCTCCTCCGTGGCCAGTCTATCGCCTGTGCTTCGCCTGTCCTGGCCGTCCCTTGGCCGTGTCCTGCCCGTGGCGGCTTGCTATCCTGCCCGGACCGTGCGACTGGTCGAGACGCGCTTGTTCGAGGGACCGAATGTCTACCGGTTGGAGCCGGTGGTCAAACTCGAGGTCGCCGTCGGCAAGCGCCGGACCTGGTACGGCCAGCGCGATCCGGGGCGGCATGCGCTGGTCCGACTCGGCGCCGACATCCCGGCCCGCGACTGGCCCAACGACGTCGTCGCGGTGGTCGCCTGGATCCGCCGGCTGCGGCTCGAGCACGACGAGGGCCGGCGCGGCCTGGCCGTCCATCGCTCGTCGGACCCGGGACACTGGATCGTGACGTTCCCGTGGGCCGGCCTGGAACGGTCGCTCACGATCACGGAAGCGGCGCTCGCCCTCGCCGAGCGCGACGTCTCGCCCGCTCCGACGGCGCATCTGACCGGAGCCCAGGATCGGCTCCTGGCCCGCTGGACGGCCCGGATCGCGGAAGCCGGCACGACGCCACCGTCGTGGGTCCGGGACGCCGACCGATCCATCCCGGTCGTATCGATCTCGGGGACCAACGGGAAGAGCACGGTCACCCGCCTGATCACCCACGTCCTGCTACTGGCCGGCCGGAAGGTCGGCACGACCACATCGGACGGCGTCCTCGTCGACGAGCGGATGGTCGATCCGGGCGACTGGACGGGACCCGGCGGCGCCCACCAGATCCTCGCCCGGGGCGATCTCGACGTTGCCGTGCTGGAGACCGCCCGGGGCGGGATGGTCCTGCGCGGCGTCGGCTACGAATCGAACGAGGCCAGCGTCCTGACGAATGTCTCGTCCGACCACCTGGACCTGCAGGGCATCCACACCCTCCCCGAGCTCGCCGAGGTCAAGTCGACGATCTGCCGGATCACCAAACCGGACGGCTGGGTCGTGCTCAACGGCGACGATCCGTACGTCTCGGCGGTGGCTCGGCGCGTCCGGGCGAACGTCGCGTACTTCTCGCTCCTGCCCGATGGCGGATCGGCGACCGTCCGCCGGCACGTGGCGCGCGGCGGCCGGGCGTACCTGGTCCGGGGCGGCTGGCTGGTCGAGGCGGAAGGCGACCGGACGACCGACATCGCCGAGGTCCGCCGGATCCCGATCACGATCGGTGGCCTCGCCCGGCACAACATCGCGAACGCCCTGGCCGCGGCCGGTGGCGCGCGCGGACTGGGGGCCACGATCGCGGAGGTCGCCGAGGGCCTGACGGACTTCCGGCCCGATGCCGACCGCTCGCCCGGCCGGCTGAACCTGTTCCGCCTCGGGGCGAAGGTGATCATCGTGGACTTCGCCCACAACGAAGCCGGCATCGCCGCCGTCCTCGACGTCGCCGAGGGCATCGCCGGGGGCGCCGCCGGCCGGGCCGCGCCGATCACGGTCATCATCGGGACCGCGGGCGATCGGCCGGACGACACGCTCCGTGGCATCGGCCGGATCGCCGCGGAGCGCGCCCAGCGCGTGGCGATCAAGCAGACCCTGGGCTACCTGCGCGGACGCACCCCGGAATCGGTGGTGGGCGAGCTGTTGGCGGGCGTGACCGCGGCCGGCGTGGACGCCTCGACCGTGCCGATCTACGACTCCGAGACGGCCGCGCTCAAGGCCGAGTTGAACGGCGGCTCGAACGGCAACGCGACGGGGACCCGGCCCGATGCCGCCCGCGTGATCGTGTTGATGTGCCACTCGGAGCGGGACCAGGTCTTCGACCTGCTCGAGGCGGTCGGGGCGCGGCCGGTCGACATCGCCGCGGAGCTGACCGAGCTCGTGCCGCGCCTCCAGGAGCGACCGCGGCGGACCTGAACGCTCAGCCTTCGGGCGCTTCGAGTTCCCCGGGATCGGCGAAGGCGGTCCCGCCGCGCGACACACCGGCGGCGGCCATCGCCTCGCGATAGACCGCGATGGCGTCGTCCACGCAGCACACGACGAGGTCGCCTGGGATCGCTCGCCGGAGCGCGGCACGGACCGCCGCCATCTCCTCGAGGATCTTCTCGGCACGGGTCGCCCGAGCGGTCCCTGCCGCCTTGGCCGCCCGGACCCCTTCGAGCACGTTCGTGGCGGTCTCGCCCGGTTGCCGCCCGCGCAGATTCTTGTCCTCGCGCACGATGACTTCGTCGAACGCGCCCGCGGCGATGGCCCCGTAGTCGCGCTGGTCCTGGTCGCGCCGGTCGCCCGGGATCCCAAGCACGCCGATCGCGCGTCCCGTCCGAGTCGCCCCACCGCTCGTCCCGATGCGGCCGGCCTTGGTCTGCGTGTCGACCATCATCCGGTTCACGAAATCAGCCAGCTGGCGCATCCCGTCGACGTTGTGGCAGTAGTCGATGACGACGCGGACGCCGCCCGCATCCACGAGGTTCAGCCGGCCGGGGGCCTGGAAGAACGATGTCGAGAACGTCCGGAGCCCCTGGCGGATGTCGTGCAGGTGCGCCCCGGCGGCCCACGCCCCGGCCGAGGCGGCCAGCGCATTCGCCACGTTCATCCGCGCCCGCCCGCCGAAGGTGGCAGGGATGAGGTGGGTGTACAGGACGGGCATCGTCCGGGAGCCGAGCTTGAGGACGATCAACTCGCCCTCGTCGGTCATCTCGAGACGGAACGCCGCGCCGCCGCGACCGGTGTGCCCGTCGACCCGGTCGTAGCCGTCCTCGCCCTTCGTCATCGACATGCTGAAGAGGACCACTCGCCCGGCGCAGTGGCGGCCCATCCGGTACACGTGCGAGTCGTCGGCGTTGAGGACAGCCGTGCCGGAGCGCGGCACCGCGTCCACGACGACGCCCTTGACGTTCGCCAGCTGGCCGATGGAGTCGATGCCGCCGAGGCCGAGGTGGTCGCCGGTCACGTTGGTGACGACGGCGACGTCGTTGCGGTCGTAGCCGAGGCCCTCGCGCAGGATCCCGCCGCGGGCGACCTCGAAGACGGCCGTGTCGACGGTCGGGTTCTGGAGGACCATCTGGGCCGACTTCGGCCCCGACATGTCGCCCTTCTTGATGAGCCGGCCGTCGATGACGATGCCGTCCGTACTGGTCATCCCGACCCGCCGGCCCTTCAGCTTGAGGATGTGGGAGATCATCCGCACCGTCGTGGTCTTGCCGTTGGTGCCGGTGACCGCGACGATCGGGATCCGGGCCGAGGAACCCGCCGGGAACATCGAATCGATCACGGGGCGGGCGACGTACTGCGGCTCGCCCTCGGTCGGATGGGTATGCATCCGGAAGCCGGGCGCCGCGTTGACCTCGACGATCGCGCCGCCGGTCTCGCGCACGGGGGTCGTGATATCCGGGCAGATGAAGTCGATGCCGGCGACGTCCAGGCCGACGATCTGGGCTGCGGTCTCGGCGATCTCGACGTTGTCGGGGTGAGCCTCCATCGTCCGGTCGATCGAGGTGCCGCCGGTCGACATGTTCCCGGTGAGGGCCAGCTTGACCCAGACGCCTTCGGGCAGGACCTCGTCCATGTCGTGGCCCTGGTTGCGAACCAGTCCCTCGGCCGCCTCGTCCACCTTGATCCGGGTCAGGACCTTCTCGTGGCCGATGCCGCGGCGCGGGTCGGCGTTGGCGATGTCGACCAGCTGGCGGACGGTGTGCTCGCCGTCGCCGGTCACGCTCGCGGGAACGCGCTCCGCGATGGCCGCGACCTTGCCGCCGATGACGAGGCAGCGATAGTCGTTGCCCGCGACGTACGACTCGACGACGACGTCGCCGCCTCGGCTCTGGGCGAGGGCGCCCTTGAAGGCGGCCCGCACGGCCTCCTCGGAGCGCAGGTCGAGATGGACGCCTCGTCCGTGGTTGCCGTCGAGCGGCTTGACGACGCACGGGAAGCCGATGCGCTTCGCGGCGGAGACCGCGCCGTCCTCCGTATCGACGAGATCCGCGCGCGGCACGGGCAGGCCGGCCGAGTCGAGCAGCCGGTTCGTGAGGTTCTTGTCCGAGGCGATGTCGACGCCGATCGCGGACGTCAGCGACGTCATCGTCGCGCGAATCCGCTGCTGATGGACGCCATGCCCGAACTGGACGAGCGAGTGGCGGTCGAGGCGGATGAACGGGATGTCGCGGCTCACGGCCTCGTCGATGAGGGCCTGGGTGGAGGGCCCGAAGGCCTGGCGCTCGGCGAGACGGATCAGTCGTTCGAGCTCCGAGGCGAAGTCGAACGCGACGGAAGGGTCGTCCGGCGCGACCAGGTGGTTGACGAGCGCGACGGCCATCCGGCCGGCCTCGAGCCCGACAGCCTCTTCCTTGTACTCGAAGATGCAGTTGTACTGGCCGTGCTGGCCTGCCGCCCGGGTCTTGCCGTGGCGGACATCGGTGCCGGCAAGGTTCTGGAGCTCGAGCGCCACGT
>Ga0302299_10000387_pt1 | contig 23520 bp, 20 predicted proteins | sample III_Fen_N3_4_FD_198795 | JGI IMG/M metagenome (GOLD analysis project Ga0302299, IMG submission 198795) | Peat permafrost microbial communities from Stordalen Mire near Abisko, Sweden - III_Fen_N3_4 | ecosystem: Environmental > Terrestrial > Soil > Wetlands > Permafrost | place: Sweden: Abisko... | reverse complement strand
TGGGCGCGCGCTTCGCTGTCGAGGCGGCCGACCGGTATGCCGGGGTGCTCGCCGGTGTCGCGCTGCATCCGAACGAGGTGCCCGGGCTGGTGGCCTGCGGTGGGCTCGATGCCGCCTACGCCGAGATCGAGCGGCTCGCGGCGCTGCCCCGGGTTCGGGTAGTGGGGGAGACCGGTCTCGACTACTACCGCACCGGGCCGGATGGCGTTCCGGTGCAACAGGACTCGTTCCGCTGGCACATCGACCTCGCCAAGCGGCTCGACCGCACCCTGCAGATCCACGACCGCGACAGCCACGACGACGTGCTCCGGGTGCTGGCGGAGGAGGGCGCCCCGGACCGCACCGTGATGCACTGCTTCTCCGGCGGCCCGGAGATGGCCCGCGAGTGCGTCGACCGCGGCTACCACCTCTCCTTCAGCGGCACGGTCACCTTCAAGAGCGCCAAGGCCCTGCGCGACGCGCTCGCCGTGACGCCGCTCGAGCTGCTGCTCGTCGAGACCGACGCCCCCTACCTCACCCCGCACCCGTGGCGTGGGGCGACCAACAGCCCCAGCCTGGTGCCCCTGACGGTCCGGGCGATGGCGGCCGTGCTGGGGGTCGCGGTGCCCACCCTGAGCGAGGCGCTCAGCGAGAACGCCGAACGGCTCTACGGGCCCTGGTGACCGCCGTTCCTCCCGCATCGTGGACGGCGTGACGCACCTCTCGTAACGGGTGAGGCTGGTGTGACGGGAGTTGTCCAGTGAGGCGCGCCGAAGGACCGGCCTCCGTTACCGAAATTTGACCTTCGCCCCCAGCGTCCTGCACGGTGGAGGGAATGGCCGGGGCCGGATCGCCTCGGACGAAACGTGGAAACCGCTCCTCGCCGCTGACGTCGGGGGGCACCGGTTCCCCACGCAGGCGCCCCGTCAAGGGCTCCTGGCCGGCCCCCGGCTGACGTCCGACGCCGGTGCCCGGGGAGCACGACCACTGGAGCACTTGTGCTGTTCTCTCGACCTCTTCGTCATGCCGCTCAGGGCGCCGCCGCGCTCGCCGTGGCCGCCGGTTCCGTCGGTGTCGCCCACTACGACAAGGCCGTCGAGGTCTCCGTCGACGGGAAGCCGAGCTCGGTGCACGTCCTGGGCTCCACCGTCGCCGACGCCCTCGACAAGGAGGACATCACCGTCGGCCCGCACGACGTGGTGGTGCCCTCGATCGGCTCCCCGATCAACGACGGTGACCACATCTCGGTGCGGTTCGGCCGCAAGCTGACGGTGGACGTCGACGGTCAGACCAGGGAGTACTGGACCACGGCCACCACGGTCGACTCCGCGCTGAAGGACCTCGGTATCCGTGCCGACGGGGCCGTGCTGTCCGCGTCGCGTTCGCAGCCACTCGGTCGCGGTGGGCTCACCCTGGCGGTGACGACCCCGAAGCAGGTCACCTTCGTCGCCGACGGCAAGACCCGCACGGTCACCTCGACGAGCTCCACCGTGTTCGGCCTGCTCGCAGAGCTCGGCGTCACGAAGAAGATCGACGACGTCGTGTCCCCCTCGATGCCGACTGCCCTCGACGACGGCATGAAGGTCGTCCTCAAGCGCGTCGTCATCAAGAACCAGCGCACCACCGCGGCGGTCGGCTACGCCACGACCCGGCAGAACGACGGCTCCCTGTACAAGGGTCAGACCAAGGTCGTCAAGGCCGGGCACCCGGGCAGCAAGGTCGTCATCCGTCGGCAGACGTGGGTCGACGGCAAGCTCGCGAAGACCACGCTGGTCTCCTCGAAGGTCACCACGAAGCCCGTGGCCGCCGTCGTCAAGGTCGGCACCAAGGCGCGCCCCGTCGCCGTGAAGCACAGCACCAGCCGCAGCACCAGCGCCCCGCGCAGCAGCGGCAGCACCTCGGGAGCCGGGCTGAACCTCGCCCGGGCCGCGATGTGGGACCGCATCGCCCAGTGCGAGTCCGGTGGCAACTGGAGCATCAACACCGGCAACGGCTACTACGGCGGTCTGCAGTTCGACATCTCGTCGTGGCTCGCCAACGGTGGCGGCGACTTCGCCTCGCGGGCCGACCTCGCGTCGCGCGCCGAGCAGATCACCGTCGCCAACCGCTACTACGCCAAGGCGGGCCTCGGCCCGTGGGGCTGCGCCGGCGCCGCCTGACGCACCACCCCTCGGCGACACATTGCGAGATACCCACGCTGGTGGGCCACTTCGGTGGCTCCGGGCGTGGGTGTCTCGCAAGAAGACGGGCCGCCGCGGGGCGGGTCGCTCGCGAGTCGGCGGTTGCCGTTGCGTCGCTAGGGTGAGCGAATGACCGACGGCCCCGACGTCCCGCTCCTCGGGGCGGCCGAGATCCGCGCGCTCGCCGCGCAGCACGGCATCCGGCCGACCAAGTCGTGGGGGCAGAACTTCGTCGTCGACGGCAACACGGTGCGGCGCATCGTGCGGGTGGCCGGCGTCGGGGCCGACGACACGGTGGTCGAGGTCGGGCCCGGCCTGGGGTCGCTCACCCTGGCCCTGCTGCCGGTCGTGCGGCGCGTGGTCGCCGTCGAGGTCGACCCGGTGCTCGCGCTGGCGCTGCCCGGTACGGTGGCCGCGCACGCACCAGCGCTGGCCGACCGGCTCGAGGTGGTGCAGGCCGACGCGCTCGCGGTGCGCACCCTCCCCGGGCCGCCGCCCACGGCGCTGGTCGCCAACCTGCCCTACAACGTGTCGGTGCCCGTGGTGCTGCGCTTCCTCGAGCTGTTCGCGGAGCTGCGCACCATCCTGGTCATGGTGCAGCTCGAGGTCGCCGAACGGCTGGCCGCACCGCCCGGCTCGCGTACCTACGGAGTGCCGAGCGTCAAGGCAGCCTGGTATGCCGACGTCCGCCTCGCCGGGTCGGTGTCGCGCAGCGTCTTCTGGCCGGTGCCCAACGTCGACTCCGGGCTGGTGATGCTCACCCGCCGCGAGCCGCCAGTGACGACGGCCACCCGCGAGGAGGTGTTCGCCTGCGTCGACGCGGCGTTCGCGCAGCGACGCAAGACCCTCCGGGCGGCGCTGGCCACCTGGGCGGGCTCGCCGAGCCGGGCCGAGGAGGCACTGGTGGCGGCGGGCGTCGACCCGCGCACCCGTGGTGAACAGCTCGACGTCGCGGCCTTCGCGGCCATCGCCGCTGCCCGCTCGACGGCCCGGGGCGAGGGCACCTAGCCAACGGGTCCTCTGACTAGGGTGGGCGCATGACCGCAGCCCCCCTCGTGCCCGGCCCCGTGACGGTGCGCGTTCCGGCCAAGGTCAACCTCGAGCTGCTCGTGGGTCCTCGACGCGCCGACGGCTACCACGGCCTGTCGACCGTGTTCCACGCGGTGAGTCTCTACGACGACGTGACCGTGTCGATCGCCGACGAGTGGGGTGTCAGTGTCAGCGGCCCGCTGGCCGCCGGGGTCCCCGAGGACGAGCACAACCTCGCCCTGCGCGCGGCGCGCCTCGTGCACTCCCGCTTCGACGTCGAGCCGGTGCACGTCTCCATCCGCAAGGGCATCCCGGTCAGCGGCGGGATGGCCGGCGGCTCGGCCGACGCAGCGGCCACCCTCGTCGCGCTCGACCACCTGTGGGGGCTCGACCTCGACCGCGAGGAGATCGAGGAGCTCGGCGCCGACCTCGGCAGCGACGTGCCGTTCCTCGTCGCCGGGGGCACCGCGATGGGCAGCGGCCGCGGCGAGATGCTCGCGCCGGTGCTGGCGCGCGGCACCTACCACTGGGTCTTCGCCCTCGCCGAGGGCGGCCTGTCGACCCCCGCCGTGTATGCCGAGTGCGACCGGCTGCGTGGTTCGGCCGACGTCCCCGAGCCGGTGGCCACCCCGGCCCTGATGAGCGCCCTGCGCAGCGGTGACGCGCGCGAGCTCGCCCCGCAGCTCACCAACGACCTGCAGGAGGCCGCGATCTCGCTGCGCCCCGACCTCGGCGAGGTATTGGCGGCGGGGATGGAGTACGGCGCGCTCGGCGGCATCGTGTCCGGCTCGGGGCCGACCACGGCCTTCCTCGTCGAGGACAACGAGGCCGGCATCGACCTCGCCGTCGCGCTCACCGCCAGCGGGGTGGTGCGCGACGTCCGCCGGGCCAGCGGCCCGGTGCACGGCGCCCACGTCATCCACCACCGGGTCGACTAGTGGCCAACCTCGTCTCGGTCGAGCGCGCCTCCCTCGCGCTCGGCACCGCCCAGGTGCTCGACACCGTCTCGCTCGGCGTCGGCGGCGGTGACCGGATCGGGGTCGTCGGCCGCAACGGCGGTGGCAAGACCACCCTGTTGCGCGTGCTCGAGGGCTCGCGCGAGGTCGACTCGGGCCGGGTCGCCCGGGTGGGTGGGCTCACCATCGGGGTGCTCACCCAGGACGACGGGATGGACCCGGCTGCCACCGTCCACGAGACCGTGATCGGCGACCGGCCCGAGCACGTCTGGGCCGCCGACGTCCGCATCCGCGACGTGCTCACCGGGCTGCTCGGCGGCACCGACGCACCGGCAGTGGGTGGGATGTCGGCGGTGGTCGGCCCGCTCTCCGGCGGCGAGCGGCGGCGGGTCGCGCTCGCCGCGCTCCTCGTCGCCTCGCCCGACCTCCTCCTGCTCGACGAGCCGACCAACCACCTCGACGTCGAGGGCGTGGCCTGGCTCGCCGACCACCTGGTGCGGCGGCACGCCCGGCCGGACAACGCCGTCGTCGCGATCACCCACGACCGGTGGTTCCTCGACGCCATCGCCACGCAGACCTGGGAGGTCGACTCGGGCTCGGTGCACTCCTACGAGGGTGGCTACGCGGCCTTCGTGCTGGCCAAGGCCGAGCGCGAGCGGATGGCGGGGGTCACCGCCGAGCGCCGCGACAACCTGCTGCGCAAGGAGCTCGCGTGGCTGCGGCGCGGGCCGCCGGCGCGCACCAGCAAGCCCAAGTTCCGCATCGACGCCGCGAACGCCCTCATCGCCGACGAGCCGCCCGCCCGCGACGACGTCGAGCTGATGCGCTTCGCCACGACCCGGCTCGGCAAGGACGTCGTCGACCTCGTCGACGCCCGTATCCAGCTCGGCGACCGGGTGCTGCTCGACCGGGTCACCTGGCGCCTTGCGCCCGGCGAGCGCACCGGCATCGTCGGGGTCAACGGTGCCGGCAAGTCGACGCTGCTGCGGGCGCTGTCCGGTGACGTGCCGCTGGCGGCCGGCAAGCGCAAGGTCGGCGTCACAGTGCGCCTCGCCGTGCTGTCGCAGGAGGTCCGTGAGCTCGAGGCGTGGGCCGACCGCCGGGTCATCGAGGCGGTCGAGGACGTGCGCTCGGTGGTGCGCCTGGGCAACAAGGAGCTCACGGCATCCCAGCTCGCGCAGCGCCTCGGGTTCACCGGGCCGCGCCAGCAGACCCGGGTCGGCGACCTCTCCGGCGGCGAGCGGCGCCGGTTGCAGCTGACCCGGCTGCTCATGGACGAGCCCAACGTGCTGTTGCTCGACGAGCCGACCAACGACCTCGACATCGACACGCTCACCTCGCTCGAGGACCTCCTGGACGGGTGGGCCGGAACGCTGCTCGTCGTCTCGCACGATCGCTACCTCCTCGAGCGGGTGTGTGACCGCCAGGTGGCACTGCTCGGCGACGGCCGGCTGCGCGACCTGCCCGGCGGGGTCGAGGAGTACCTCCGGCTGCGCCACGCGGCGGCCGAGCGGTCGGCGGTGTCGGTCGCGGATGCCGGGCGCGCGGCGGCCGCTGTCAGCTCACCTGCGGCAGGTGGCGGGTCCGGGGACGCGCCATCAGCCTCACCTGCCGTGGCGCGCGAGGCCCGAAAGACGATGGCGCGGGTCGAGAAGCAGCTGGCCCGCCTCGCCCAGCGCGAGGACAAGCTGCACGCGGCGATGCTGGCGTCGGCGACCGACCACGAGAAGGTGCTCGGCCTGAACCGCGAGCTGCGCGAGATCGTCGACGAGCGTGAGTCGCTCGAGCTCGAGTGGCTGGAGGCGGCCGAGGTGGTCGGCTAGGCCGGACCGGACTCCGCCTCCGGCGGAGCGTCGGCGCGATCGGCGAGCTCGCCGAGCATCCAGTCGCACCACTCGACCGCCGCCCGGCGGTTGCGCACCCCGCCCTCGAGAGTGATCCGGCTGGCGAACGCCGGCCGGCGCGGGTCGCGGGAGGTGGGGTCGGCCGACGCCTCGGCCAGCTCGACCTCGTAGGCCGTGAGCCGGGCGGCGTGCTGGTCGCGAGCCCGCCGGACCAGGTCGCGGGCGGCCTCGGGTTCGACGGTCCACACCGACCACAGCCTCAGCACCTCGAGGTCGCGCACCGGCTGCGGCTCGAGGTCGCTGGCGACCCAGTCCGCCAGGGTGGCCGTCCCGTGCGCGGTCACGGCGTACCGCTTGCTCTGGCGCGGACCGGCACCGTCGATCTCCTCGTGCTCGACCAGGCCGTCGGCCTCCAGCCGGGCCAGCTCGGGGTAGATCTGGCTGTGCCGGGCGGTCCAGAACCACCCGACCGGGCGGTCCATCCGGCGGGCGAGGTCGTACCCGGTCGCGGGCTTCCGGGCGAGCAGGCCCAGGATCGCGTGGCCGAGCGTCGACGTCATGGCCGCAGAGTACAATCTATGTCAACATCGACATATGACCGCTCACGCCGCGACCTCCCGCCTGATCGCCGTCGTCGTCACTGCCGTGGTCCTCGCCGGCTGCGGAGGTGCCCCGGCCGCTGAACCGGCACCTGGCACGCCCACTCCGCTGCCCACGGCCCCGGTGCCGCGCGCGGTGGCCGAGCGCTGCCTGATCGACGTCCCGGGGGAGGTCGTCGACCTGCCCTCGGCCACGGCGCCCGACCGGCTCGGCGCGGTCGCCTACGGCACGGGCAGCACGGCGCTGGTGCTGCTGCACCAGATCGGTCGCGGGGGCCTGTGCGGGTGGGTGACCTACGCCCGTTGGGCCGCGGACCAGGGGGTGCTGGCCGTGGCCGTCGACGACTGCACGCACGGGCCGTCGCGGTGCGCCGGGCCCGCAGCCGGGGACACCCGCGCGATGGTGGCGCTGGCGGTCGACTGGTCCCGCGCTCGCGGTGCCACCCGGGTGGCCGTCATCGGGGCCTCGATGGGTGGGGCCCGGGCGCTCGGCGTCGGTCAGGCCGCCGGCGCCGACGTGGTCATCGACCTCTCCGGCCCCGTGCACTGGGACGGTGTGCCGGATGCCGTCGACGCGGGCCGGGCGACCACGGTCCCGCTCCTCCTGGTCACCTCCGCCGCCGACCGCACCATCCCGGCTGACGAGCTCGCTGCAGCCGTCGCCGCTTCCCCGGCGCAGCACAAGCGGTTCGTGAAGCTGCCCGGCCGCGCCCACGGGTGGGACATCACCATGGACGGCATCGCCGCCGACGCCGCGGTCACCCCGACCGGCCGGCTGGTCCTGGACTGGGCCCGCACGGGTGGTGGGCGCTGACCCGCTGACCGAGCTGCCCGGCATCCCGGGGCCCGGTCGTCACCGGGACGGACGGAGGCCGGGCTCAGGCCTCGCGCTCGAACGGGCGGAGCAGGCGGCGCAGCAGCGCGGCGAGGTCGGCTCGCTCGCTGGTGCCGAGGTCGTCGAGCAGCTCGTGCTCGCGGGCCAGCAGGTGCGACAGCGCGGAGTCGACGACGGCCATGCCCGCCGGCGTGAGCCGCACGATGACACCGCGTCGGTCGGTGGGGTCGGGCTCGCGCTCGACCCAGCCGCGCGCGACCAGCCGGTCGACCCGGTTGGTCATCGTGCCGCTGGTGACGAGGGTCTCGGTGACGAGCTGCCCGGGGCTGAGCTCGTAGGGCGTGCCGGCCCGGCGCAGGGCGGACAGCACGTCGAACTCCCACCCGTCGAGGCCGTGCTCGGCGAAGGCGCTGCCGCGGACCCGGTCGAGACGCCGAGCCAGGCGGGAGACCCGGGAGAGCACCTCGAGCGGGCCGACATCGAGGTCTGGCCGCTCCCGCCGCCACGCGGAGACGATACGGTCGACATCGTCAGCGGGCATACGCCGATGCTACTGCTGATCAAGTTTCTTGACGTCGAGACAACGAGCGTCCTGGAGGACGACATGCGCGAGCACGCGAGCTGGGACCCCACGGCATACGGCAGGTTCTCCGGTGAGCGCAGCCGACCGTTCGCCGACCTGGTGGCGCAGGTGCGCGCCGACGACCCGGCGCTCGTGGTCGACCTCGGCTGCGGCCACGGCCCGCCCACGCTCACCCTGGCCGAGCTGTGGCCGAGCGCCAGGGTCGTCGGGGTCGACTCCTCCGAGTCGATGCTCGAGTCGGCCCGCCTGCTCGACCCCGCAGGCCGGGTCGAGTGGACGCTGTCCGACCTGCGCGCGTGGGACCCCGCCTCGCTCGGCCAGGCCCCGGACGTCATCGTCACGAACTCCACGCTGCAGTGGCTGCCCGGCCACCTCGACCTGCTCGACGCCTGGGTCGACGCGCTCGCCGACGGCGGGTGGCTCGCCCTCCAGGTGCCGGGCAACTTCGACGCCCCCAGCCACCGCCTGATGCGCGAGACCGCTGAGCACCACGAGCGGGCCGGTGAGCTCGGTGCGGCCCTGGATCTTCCGGCGGTGGGGGAGCCGGCCACCTACCTGCGCTACCTCAGCCGGCTCGGCTGTCAGGTCGACGCGTGGGAGACGACGTACCTCCACGTGCTCGACCCCGAGGCCGAGGACGAGAACCCCGTGCTCACCTGGGTCGCGGCCACCGGGCTGCGGCCGGTCATCGACATCCTCACCGACGAGGACGAGCTGGCGGCATTCGTCGACCCGTACGCCGCGGCGCTGCTCGACGCCTACCCGCGCTCGTCGGCCGGGGTGCTCTTCCCCTACCGCCGCGTGTTCGCGGTGGCCCGCAAGGTCGCCACCCCCGCCTGACGTCCCGGGGTCAGTGCTTGTCGGTCGTCAGGGTCGGCTTGGACTCCAGACCGGTGAGGCCGTTCCACGCGAGGTTGACGACGTGCGCAGCCACCTCGTGCTTCTTGAACCTACGTGAGTTCAGCCACCACTGGCCGGTCAGCGCGATCATCCCCACCAGCATCTGCGCGTACATCGGCGCAGCCTTGGGGTCGAGCCTGTGGCTCTTGAACTCGGCGGCGAGGATGTGCTCGACCTGACTGGCGATGTCGCTCATCAGGCTCGCGAACGACCCGGTGGCCTGGCCGGCGGGGCTGTCGCGCACCAGGATCCGGAAGCCGTCGGTCGAGGTCTCGACGTAGCCGAGCAGCGCCAGGGCGGCACGCTCGATGATCTCGCGGGAGGTGCCACCCGAGGTCAGTGCGCCCTGCACGGCCGCGAGCAGGCTCTCGATCTCGCGGTCGACGACCACGGCGTAGAGCCCCTCCTTGCCCCCGAAGTGCTCGTAGACGACCGGCTTGCTGACCCCTGCCGCCGCGGCGATCTCCTCGACGGTGGCCCCCTCGAAGCCCTTGTCGGCGAACTGCTTCCGGCCGATGCCGATCAGCTGTTCGCGCCGCTCACGCCCCGTCATCCGGGATCGGGCGGCGCGCGAGGGCTTGTCTGTCGAAGGGTCGCTCACCCGGCCATTGTGCCCGGATGCCGGCGCCGCCCGTCCCACGCTCGGGTGCACGGGGCGTCGCGGCCCGTCGCCGTGCGGATCGTGCGGTCCACTACCCTCGCCGGTATGCCGTGTGCTTCCCGCGCGCGGCGGTCCCCGGTTGGTCTGCTGGCAGGGCCCGCCTGACTTTGAATCAGGACAAGCGACGTAGGTTCGATTCCTACCCGGGGAGCGTTCGGCGGAGGCCGGGGCCCTCCAGCGCTGGGGGCTGTCACGGGCGCGGGATGCCGCGCGATCGGCACCCTTCGCACTGAGGTCTCGTGCGCCAGAGGTGCCAGAAGCGCGAGGGGCCGCGCGATCGGCATCCCCCCGTGCACCTGGCCTGCCCGTTCGGCGCCGCAGGACGACAAAGCCCACACAGTCAGAGCAAAACAAGTCAAAACGGGTGCCCGTATCGCTTTACATCGAGCGGTTTGAGTGGTTTGATAGTCCAACAACGGCCCAACGAGGGGCCCGGTGAGGACGAGGGAGTCCGATGTACGCAGCGGAGCGGCAGCAACGGATCATGGCGGAGGCCCGCCAGGCCGGCCGGGTGGAGGTCGCCCTGCTCGCCGACTCCCTCGGGGTGGCCGCCGAGACCGTCCGCCGCGACCTCACCGCCCTCGAGCGCCGCGGATCGGTGCGCCGCGTGCACGGCGGCGCCATCCCCGTCGAGCGCCTCGAGCTCGAGCCGACGCTGGCCGCTCGCTCGGGCCGCCTCGCCGACGTCAAGCGCCGCATCGCTGCCCGGGTGCTCGACGAGCTTCCCGCCGGCGGCACCGTGCTGCTCGACTCCGGCTCCACGACGCAGAGCGTCGTCCAGCTGCTGCCGCCCGACCTCGACCTCACCGTGCTCACCAACTCGGTCTCGGCCGCCGCCGCGCTGTCGACCCACCCGGGCATCACGCTCTACCTTCTCGGCGGGCGGGTGCGGGGCATCACCGGTGCCGCCGTCGGCGAGTGGGCGACGAGCTCACTCGAGGGCGTCGTCGTCGACGTCGCGGTCATGGGCACCAACGGCTTCTCGGTCGCCCGTGGCCTCACCACCCCCGACCAGGCCGAGGCGCTGGTCAAGGCCGCGATGGTGGGCTCGGCCCGCCGGGTCGTGCTGGCCACCGACTCCAGCAAGGCCGGCGACGACCACCTGCACCGGTTCGCCACCCTCGCCGACGTCGACCTCGTCGTCACCGACACCGACCTCGCCGACGACGTGGCCGCCGAGCTGCGCGCGGCCGGCCCCGAGGTCGTGACCGCATGATCGTCACCCTGACCCCCAACCCGAGCATCGACCGGGCCATCGTCATCGACGCCCTGCACCGCGGGGAGGTGCATCGCGCCACCTCCAGCCGGGTCGACCCGGGCGGCAAGGGCGTCAACGTCTCCCGTGCGCTGGCCGCGCAGGGCACCCCCACCCTCGCCGTGCTCCCCGCCGGCGGCCCGGAGGGGCACCTGATGGAGGAGCTGCTCGACGCTGCAGGGGTCGCCCGCCGCAGCGTCCCCGTCGCCGGCACCCTGCGGATGAACATCAGCGTGCTCGAGCCCGACGGCACCACGACCAAGCTCAACGAGCCCGGCCCGACGCTGACCCCCGCCGAGGTCGACGCCCTCCTCGCCGCCACCCTCGACGCCGCCGACGGCGCCGCCTGGGTGGTCGGCTGCGGCAGCCTGCCGCCCGGCGCACCCGACGAGCTGTATGCCGCGCTGGTCACCCGGGTGCGCGAGCGCGGCATCCGGGTGGCGGTCGACTCCTCCGGCATCCCGATGACCGCGGCCGTGGCCGCCCGCCCGAACCTGATCAAGCCCAACCACGAGGAGCTCGCCGAGCTGATGGGGCACCCGCTGCCCACCCTCGGCGACGTGCACGCCGCCGCCCGCGACCTGGTCGCCGACGGCATCGAGGTCGTCGCCGTGAGCCTCGGTGGCGACGGCGCCCTCCTCGTCACCGCCGATGAGCTGGTGCACGCCCGCGCCACCATCACCACCCCCCTGTCCACCGTGGGCGCCGGCGACTGCATGCTCGCCGGTCTGCTCCACGGTCTGTCGAGCGGCCGAGATGCCGCCGACGCCCTCGCCGGCGCTGTCACCTGGGGCGCCGCCGCTGTCACCCTTCCCGGGAGCCGCGTGCCGGCCCCCCACGACCTCGACGGCATCCCCGTCGAGGTGACCCGTACGCCCGAACCGTCACTCGTCCTGCGTTGACCCCGAAAGGAAGCACCATGCCCCTCATCACCGACGAACAGGTCGTCCTCGACCTGACCGGTGCCGACCGCCACGAGGCCACCCGTGCCCTCGCCGAGCGGTTGGTGGCCAGCGGCCGTTGCACCGACCTCGACACCTTCCTGGCCGACGTCACCGAGCGTGAGTCGAAGATGGCGACCGGCCTGCCCGGCGGCATCGGCATCCCGCACGCCCGCAGCGCCGCCATCACCGAGCCCGCGCTGGTGTTCGGCCGCTCCGCCGACGGCATCGACTGGGGTGCCAAGGACGGCCCGGCCACCCTGGTCTTCCTCATCGCGGCTCCCGAGGGCGGCGGCGACGCGCACATGCAGATGCTGCCCAAGCTCGCCCGCGCGCTGATGAAGAAGGACTTCAAGGCCGCCCTGGCGTCCGCAACCACCGAGGCCGAGGTCGTCGACATCGTCGAGGCGCAGGTCGCGCTCGACCCGCCGAAGGCCGCCGCCGCTCCCGCCACTGCGGCCACCGCCGCCGCTGCCACGAGCACCGCCACGACGTCGGATGCCGTTGCCGCCCAGTCTGACTCGGCTGGCGGTCACACGTCGGTCGCCGTCGATGACGGGCCCCGCTCGCTCACCCTCGTGGGCGTCACCTCGTGCCCCACCGGCATCGCCCACACCTACATGGCGGCCGAGTCCCTCGAGAACGCCGCCAAGGCGGCCGGCCACGTCATGAAGGTCGAGACCCAGGGCTCGGCCGGCACCACGCCGCTCAGCGCTGCCGAGATCGCCGCTGCCGACGCGGTGGTCTTCGCCCACGACCTGCCCGTCAAGGACGCCGGCCGCTTCGCCGGCAAGCCGATCGTCGACGTCGGCGTCAAGAAGGGCATCTCCGACGGCCCCGCCCTGATCGAGGAGGCCGTGCGCATCGCCGCCCAGTGGCGCGCCCACCCGCAGCTCGCCGCCGAGGCGATGTCGGCCGGCCCGGCGGTGCAGGGCGGCCTGGCGACGAAGGTCGACAGCGATGCCAGCGCGCTGACCAAGCTGCGCCAGTGGCTGATGACCGGTGTGTCCTACATGATCCCGTTCGTCGCGGCGGGCGGCATCCTCATCGCCATATCGTTCATGCTCGCTCAGGTCGCCATGGGCAGCCAGGGCCCCATCGAGGTCGTCAAGTACGGGCTCGCGGCCGAGGGCAACTTCAACATCACCCAGAACTTCAACCCGCTGAGCCTGATGTCGTGGGCCGCCTTGTGCTTCGTCATCGGCGGCGCGGCCTTCGGCTTCCTGGTGCCGATCCTGTCCGGCTTCATCGCCTTCGCGATCGCCGACCGGCCGGGCCTGGTGCCCGGCATCGTCGGCGGCTTCGTGGCCAGCCAGATGGGCGCTGGCTTCCTCGGCGGCCTGGTCACCGGCCTCGTCGGCGGCTTCGTCGCCCGGTGGATCTCGGGCTGGAAGGTGCACAAGGGCGTCCGCGGCGTCATGCCGGTCGTCGTCATCCCGCTGCTGTCGACGTTCATCACCGTGGGGCTGTTCATCACCCTGCTCGGCCGGCCGATCGTCGCGCTCAGCGAGTCCCTCACCAGCGCCCTCAACAGCATGAGCGGCACCAGCGCCATCCTGCTCGGCGCCATCCTCGGCGCGATGATGGGCTTCGACCTCGGCGGCCCGATCAACAAGGTTGCGTACGCCTTCGCCACCGCCGGCCTGGCAACCGCCGGTGCGGCATCCGACAGCCCGCAGCTGAAGATCATGGCCGCGGTCATGGCCGCCGGCATGGTGGCACCGCTCGCCCTGGCGCTGTCGACCACCCTTCGCCCGCAGCTGTTCTCGGAGCCCGAGCGTGAGAACGGCAAGGCCGCCTGGCTGCTCGGCTTCTCGTTCATCTCCGAGGGCGCCATCCCGTTCGCCGCGGCCGACCCGGTGCGCATCATCACCTCCTCGGTCATCGGGTCCTCGATCTGCGGGGCGCTCGCGATGGCCTTCGGCCTGAGCATCCGCGCCCCCCACGGCGGCATCTGGGTGCTGCCGATCATGGGCAGCATGACCCAGATCCTGCTGTTCCTCGTGGCGCTGGCCGTCGGCGTCGCCGTCATGGCCACGATCGTCATCTTCCTCAAGTCACGCGACCGCCGGCTCGCCGAGGTCGACGCGGTCGCGACCGTCTGATCGCCACCGGCGCGGACGGCATCCGGCACCCCCGTCGGATGCCGTCCGCTCCCTCCCTCCCGCTGCACCGTCCGTCCCCCTAGCGTCATCCCCATCGCCATCGAGACCACCCCAAGGAGCACCCCCATGGCACAGCGCACCGTCACAATCGCCTCGTCCGTCGGCCTGCACGCCCGCCCGGCCGCCCTGTTCGTCGAGGCGGCGAGTGAGACCGGCCTCGACGTCGAGATCGGCCGCCCCGGCGAGGACGCCGTCGACGCGACGAGCATCCTCGGCGTCATGGCCCTGGGCGCCACCCACGGCGAAGAGGTCGTGCTCACGGCCGAGGGCGACGGGGCCGACGCGGCCCTCGACAACCTGGTCGCCCTCCTCTCGCGCGACCTCGACGCGGAATGAGCACCATGGTCGCAACGGAGACCCGCCAGGGCATCGGCGTCAGCCCGGGGTCCGCGTACGGGCCGGTGGTGCAGGTCGCGCCCCCGGTGCGTCCGCCGGCCAACGAGCCCGCCGTCGTCGACCGCGAGGCAGCGCTGGCCGAGGTGAAGGCGGCCTTCGAGTCGGTCGCGGTGGCGCTGGAGGGCAAGGCCCGGCACGCCGACGACACCGCCCAGCAGATCCTCAAGGCCACCGCGCTGATCGCCCGCGACAAGGGACTGGTCAAGGCGGCCGACAAGCAGCTGGCCGCCGGGCGAGGCCGGGCCACTGCCATCGCCAACGCGGTCGAGGAGTACTGCACGCAGTTCGAGGCGCTCGGTGGCTACTTCGCCGAGCGGGTCACCGACCTGCGCGATGTCGGGTCGCGGGCCGTCGCTGCGGTGCTCGGCGTGCCGGCCCCCGGGGTGCCCGACTTCTCCGAGCCGAGCGTCGTCGTCGCCGAGGACCTCGCGCCGGCCGAGACGGCGACCCTCGACCGCTCGCTCGTGGTCGGCATCGTCACCCAGGCGGGCGGGCGCACCAGCCACACCGCGATCCTCGCGGCCCAGATGGGCATCCCCGCGGTCGTCCAGCTCACCGGCGCCACCGGCATCCCGGCCGGCACGCCGGTGGCGCTCGACGGCGACACCGGCGAGGTCACCATCGCCCCGGACATCTCCCTCGTCGAGGCCCAGCGGGTGCGTCGCGAGAAGCGGTCGCAGGCCCTGTCGGCCGGCAGCGGGCCGGGTGTGACCCGCGACGGCACCCACGTCGCGCTGCTCGCCAACATCGGTGGCGTCCAGGATGCCGAGGCCGCCGGCGCCCTCGACCTCGAGGGAGTCGGGTTGTTCCGCACCGAGTTCGTATTCCTCTCGGCCGACAAGGCGCCGACGGTCGACGAGCAGGCGGAGATCTACCGAAAGGTGTTCCGGCCCTTCGGTGCCCGGCGTGTGGTCGTCCGCACGCTGGACGCCGGGGCCGACAAGCCGCTCGCCTTCGCCGACCTCGGGCCCGAGGAGAACCCGGCGCTCGGCCGGCGCGGCCTACGGCTGTCGGCCGAGCGGCCCGAGCTGCTCGACGCCCAGCTCGAGGCGCTCGCCATCGCCGCGAAGGACACCGGCGCCGACGTGCGGGTCATGGCGCCGATGGTGGCCACCGTCGAGGAGGCCGCGTGGTTCGCCCGCCGGGTGCGCGAGAACGGCCTGCCCAAGGCCGGCGTGATGATCGAGGTGCCCGGTGCCGCGCTGCGGTCGGCCCACGTGCTCGCCGAGGTCGACTTCGGCAGCCTCGGCACCAACGACCTCGCGCAGTACACGATGGCCGCCGACCGGATGCAGGGCGCGCTCTCCGACCTGCTCGACCCGTGGCAGCCCGCGGTGCTCGACGTCGTCGCTGCCGCCTGCGAGGGGGCGCGGCGGGTCGGTCGGCCGATCGGCGTCTGTGGTGAGTCGGCGGGTGACCCGCTGCTCGCGCTCGTGCTCGCCGGCCTCGGAGTGTCGAGCCTGTCGATGGCGCCGAGCAAGGTGCCGGTGGTCCGGCTCGCGCTCTCGCTGCACTCGTTGCCCGAGTGCCAAGGGCTCGCGACCGTCGCCCGGGAGGCGCACACCGCCAAGGACGCGTTGGATGCCGTCCGCTCGCGCGCCCGCTCGGAGCTCACAGACCTCCTCTGACGCCCCGCGAGTGCGGAAGTGGTCGCTCCCACAACCACTTCCGCACTCACGGCATCCGGAGTGCCGGGTCAGGTGTCGAGGATCGGCACGGCGACGTCGCTGCCGCCCTGCCGGGTCAGCCGCTCGCGCACCTGCACGAGCATCGGCACCGGCGCGAACCCACCCGCGAGCAGGGCCTCGCCCTGGACGAACCCGTTCGACGCCCGCAGCATCGCCTTCGGGGCGAAGCCGAACGTGCGGCCGAGCTCCTCGATGTCGTCGGGGCTGTTCATCCGCATCAGCATCAGGTTGTCGCACTGGCTGAGGATCTGCGGGTGGATCTTCGAGGGCCGCTGCGAGGACAGCAGCAGCCACAGGCCGTACTTGCGGCCCTCCGCGGCGATCTGGATGAGGCGGTCGAGCAGGCGTTCGGCCACCTGGCTGGCCGGCTCGGTCCCGCACAGGTTGTGCGCCTCGTCGATGACGAGCAGGGTCGGGACCCGACGGTCGCGCTGGGCCCACAGCTCGTCGACGACCTCGAGGCAGACGGCGATCGGCTCCGACGGGTCGCCGAAGCCGCCGAGGTCCATCACGGTGACGCCGGTGCCGCCGGTGACGGCATCCGCGGCCGAGGGCAGGTCGCGGGCCCAGACCTCCCACTCGAGCAGGCCGAGGTTCTCCATCCGCCGGGCGAGTGACTGCTGGCCCGGGGTGCCCGAGCGCAGCCCGAGCAGCATCGCGCCCACCTCCTGGTTGCCGATCTGCGCCAGGAAGCTGATGAAGGCGTTGTACTCGTCCTGGTCGTGGATCGGGTCGAGCTGCAGGGTCGCTGCCTGGGCCTGCCGGGTCATCGTGCGGAACCGCATCCGCAGCGGTTCGTCGTTCTCGGTGCGCGTGGAGTCGCTGCGCAGCACCCGCACGTTGCGCTCCCCGATCCGCCGCGCGTCGGCCTCCGCGACACCGGGCAGGGTCGACCCGAGGTGCACGAAGTCGGCGTTCGGGTCGAAGACGGCCATCCGCAGGTCGGTCTGCAGCAACAGCCGCTCGAGCAGCACCCCGAGGGCGTACGTCTTGCCCGACCCGCTCTGCCCGCACAGGAAGGTGTGTCGGTTGAACCCGCCGGCGCGCAGGCTGGCATCCGCGCCGACGTCCCCGGTGCGCCAGCTGCCGATGACCATCGTGCCGGCGGAGGCACCGTGCAGGCCACCGAGCTCAGCGGCCACGGCGAGCTCGAGGGCGGCGTGGCGAAACGATGGGCGGGTGCTCCGCTGCAGGGCGCCCGCGGCGTCCAGGGAGCCGATGACCACTCCGGAGCCGGTCAGCGGTTCGTCACCGACCGGCTCGACGAGGTCGACGACCTGCCCGAGCACCCGGACGCCCTCACCGGCGGTGATGACGACCATGTCGCCGGGCGCCACGCCGTCGTCGGGCCCGGCCCGGAACGTGAAGCCCCGTCCGTCGCGGGACTCCGCCCTCGCCTCGTTCGCGGTCATCGCGTTCTCCTCTCGAGGCCCACGGGCCGAACGGCCGGGTACGCGTGGTGCCACGGGTCATTGTGTCGGATGCCGGGCCGGTCCGCTCAGCCCTCTCGCCCGCCGCCCGCCGTGCGGAAGGGGCACCGCCCCGCCCTCAGGGTGGCGGACCGGCGACCGGTAGCATGACGGGCGTCCCGGAGCACCCCGCAGCACGTCTGGAGCCCTCGAGCGTGAGCACCCCCCGCCCGGCCGCCGTTCTCGTCCTCGCTGCCGGTGAGGGCACCCGGATGAAGTCCGCCACTCCCAAGGTGCTGCACCCCATCGGGGGCATCGCCCTGCTCGGGCACGCGATCCGTGCGGCACGCGCGACCGGGGCCGACCACGTGGGCGTCGTCGTGCGCCACGAGCGCGAGCGCGTCGTCCAGCTGTGTGCCAGCCTCGACGCCGACCTCGTCATCGCCGACCAGGACGACATCAAGGGCACCGGCCGGGCCGTCGAGTGCGGACTGCTGGCCCTGCCGCCCGGGCTGAACGGCACCATCCTGGTCACCTACGGCGACGTGCCGCTGCTCACCGGCGAGACCCTGGTCGAGCTCACCGCCGCTCACCTCGAGAGCGGCAGCGCCGTCTCGGTCGTCACGGCGCACCTCGGCAACCCCACCGGCTATGGGCGCATCGTGCGCGACACCGAGGGGCACGTCGAGCGCATCGTCGAGCAGAAGGACGCGACGCCGGCGCAGCAGGCCATCACCGAGATCAACTCGGGCATCTACGCCTTCGACGCCGACGTGCTGCGCGAGGCCCTCGCCCGAGTCGGCACCGACAACGCGCAGGGCGAGAAGTACCTCACCGACGTCGTGGCGCTCGCCCGCGAGGCCGGCCGCCCGGTGCGGGCGCACGTCATCGACGACCTCTGGCAGACCGAGGGCGTCAACGACCGCGTGCAGCTGGCGGCGCTGGGCCGCGAGCTCAACCGCCGCGTCTGCGAGCGGCACATGCGCGCCGGCGTCACCATCGTCGACCCGGCCACCACGTGGATCGACGTCGACGTCAGCATCGGCGCCGACACCACGGTGCTCCCCGGCACCCAGCTGCTCGGGGCCACGAGCATCGGCACGGATGCCGTGATCGGCCCTGAGGTGACGCTCAACGACACCGAGGTCGGCAACGACGCACAGGTCACCCGGGCGGTGGCCCACCTCGCCGTCATCGGCGACGGCGCCACGGTCGGCCCTTACTCCTACCTGCGCCCCGGCACCCGGCTCGGCTCCCGCGGCAAGATCGGCGGCTTCGTCGAGACCAAGAACGCCGACATCGGCGAGGGCGCCAAGGTGCCGCACCTGACGTATGCCGGTGACGTCACCATCGGCGAGGGCGCCAACATCGGGGCGGGCACGATCTTCGCCAACTACGACGGTGTCGCGAAGCACCATTCCACCGTCGGCCGGTACTCGTTCGTCGGGTCGAACTCCGTGGTCGTCAGCCCGGTGAACGTCGGCGACGGCGCCTACGTCGGTGCCGGCTCGGCGGTCACCGGCGACGTCGAGCCGGGCCAGATCGCGGTGGCCCGCGGCCGCCAGCGCAACATCGACGGCTGGGTCGCCCGCGCCCGGGCCGGCACGAAGACCGCCGCGGCCGCCGAGGAGGCCACCGCCCGGCATCCCGAACCCGAGCAGCCGACCACCCTGGAGGGGAACTCCCTGTGAGCAGTAACCGGCCCCCGTCGGCGAACATCCGCAAACGGCCGAAGAAGCAGATGATGCTCTTCTCGGGTCGTGCGAACCCCGGTCTGGCACAGGAGGTTGCGGCACAGCTCGGCACCGAGCTCGTGCCGACCAGCGCCTACGACTTCGCCAACGGCGAGATCTACGTGCGCTTCGAGGAGTCAGTGCGCGGGTCGGACGCGTTCGTCATCCAGAGCCACACCAGCCCGATCAACGAGCACATCATGGAGCACCTGCTCATGGTCGACGCGCTCAAGCGGGCCAGTGCCAAGCGGATCACCGTGGTCATGCCGTTCTACGGCTACGCCCGCCAGGACAAGAAGCACCGCGGGCGCGAGCCGATCAGCGCCCGGCTGATGGCCGACATGTTCAAGACCGCCGGCGCCGACCGGCTGATCTGCGTCGACCTGCACACCGACCAGATCCAGGGCTTCTTCGACGGCCCGGTCGACCACCTGATGGCGATCCCCATCCTCAGCGACTACGTCGCCATGAAGTACGGCGACCAGGACCTCGCGGTGGTCTCCCCGGATGCCGGGCGGATCAAGGTCGCGGAGCAGTGGTCGAAGCGCCTCGGCGGGGCGCCGCTGGCCTTCATCCACAAGACCCGCGACATCAACCGGCCCAACGAGATGGTGGCCAACCGGGTCGTGGGGCTCGTGCGCGACCGGGTCTGCGTGCTCGTCGACGACATGATCGACACCGGCGGCACCATCACCAAGGCCGCCGACGCCCTGATGGCCGACGGCGCGAAGGCGGTCGTCATCGCCGCCACGCACGCGATCCTCAGCGGCCCGGCGGTCGAGCGGCTCGAGGCCTGCGCCGCCGAGGAGGTCATCGTCACCAACACGCTGCCGATCCCGCCGGAGAAGAAGGTCGGCGGCGTCACCGTGCTGTCGATCGCACCGCTGATCAGCGCGGCTATCAAGGAGGTCTTCGAGGACGGCTCGGTCACCAGCCTCTTCGGCGGCCGCGCCTGACCGGTCGGGGCAACATCGACCAATAGGTCAAAGTGGTCCCAGACCGGCCGGGGCAACATCGACCAATAGGTCAAAGTTGCCCCGCCCACCGTGTCCCGGGATCGACCAATAGGTCACTCTTGGTACGCCCGGCTGGGGCGCGTTTTCTTTGACCGCTGCGCGGTGGGATGCCGTGGGCGGCTTCCTGGTTGGTCACCGTCCCCGCCTGGGTCACCTTCCGTATCGCAGGCGGGGCGGGCTGGGCAGGCGGGGCAGGCGGGAGAGGTGGGGGTTGCGGTGTCGGTCGACTCGGAGTCGGGTCAGGGGGTGGCGGCTCTGCGGGCTCGGTAGGCTGCGACGTTGGCACGGGTGCCGCAGGTGCCGTCGCAGAACTTGCGCGAGCGGTTCTTGCTGAGGTCGACCAGGAGGTCCTCGCAGTCGTCGCCGGCGCAGATCTTGAGGCGCTCGGTCTCGCCGGCGCGGATGACGTCGACGAGCGCCATCCCGACCTCGACCGCGATCCGTCGGGCCAGGGGCGCGTCGTCGGAGGTCGCGTGCACGTGCCATCCCAGAGCGCCGTGCCGCACCAGCCGAGGGAGTGCCCGGCCCTCCTCGAGCAGCGTGTTGGCCGCCTCGACCAGGCCGTCCTCGTCGCGACCCCAGATCTCGCGCAGCCGCGGGCGCAGCGCGCGCACGGCATCCAGCTCCGCCGCAGTGGTGGGACGGCGACCGGTCCACTCCCAGCGGTCCATCCAGCCGATCAACGCCGCGAGGTCGGGCAGCTCCTCGCGGTCCTCCTCACCCAGGGCCGGCCCGGTGTTGGCCAGGGCCGCCGCGTGCATCAGGGTCAGGTCGGTGTCATGGGTGAAAACCATCTTGACTCCTGACATGTGGCGGGCATACCGTCATGGGCAACAGCATACTTTGCTCCTGACATTTCGCCGGGAGCTCCGCGACGAGGGGGACCGGCATGGTCGAGGTGATCAAGAGGAACCTGGGGCTCGGCCTGGTCGCCATGCTCCTGTCCAGCGCGGCGTTCGGCACCTCGGGACCGTTCGCGAAGTCCCTGATGACGGCCGGCTGGTCGCCGGGCGCGGTGGTGCTGGCCCGCATCACCGGCGCCGCCGTCCTCCTGATGCCGTTCGCGCTGTGGAGCCTGCGCGGCCAGTGGCGGGCGATCCGCCGCGAGCTGCCCCGGGTCGCCCTCTACGGCACGCTCGCGGTGGCCGCCGCCCAGCTCGGCTACTTCCAGGCCGTCTCGCGGATGGACGTCGGAATCGCCTTGCTGATCGAGTACCTCGGCATCGTGCTCGTCGTGCTGTGGGTGTGGGCTCTCACCCGCCAGCGGCCGCACCGGCTCACCGGGCTCGGCATCCTGCTCGCCCTGGCCGGGCTGGCCCTCATCCTCGACATCACCGGTCAGACGACCCCGCCGCTCACCGGCGTGCTGTGGGGTCTGGTGGCCGCCGCTGGGCTGGCCGGTCACTACGTGCTCGCAGCCCGCCCGACCGCCATCCCGTCCACCGCCTTCGCCGGCCTGGGGTTGGCCGTCGGAGCGGTCGCCCTCGCGGCGCTCGGGCTGGTAGGGGTGCTGCCGATGGAGGTCGGCGACGCCACGGTCGAGGTGGCGGGCACCGGCATCCCGGCCTGGCTGGCCCTGGCCGAGCTGGTCGTCGTGGCCGCAGCCTTCGCCTACGTGCTCGGCATCGTCGGCGCGCGCCTGCTCGGGTCGACCCTGGCGTCGTTCGTCGGGCTCACCGAGGTGCTCTTCGCCGTGCTGTTCGCCTGGCTGCTGCTGGCCGAGCTGCCGGGGCTGCTGCAGCTCGTCGGCGGAGCGGTGCTCCTCTCGGGTGTCGTGGCGGTGCGGCTGGGCGAGCGCGACCTGGCCCGCGCGGCCGGCGCGCGGGAGGCCGCTGCGGGGACGGATTTCCACGTTCCCTCACCCGTCGCCTAGACTCGGGGGGTTGCCTCGGCGAGGGACGTCGCACCGGCCAGAGCTGTCCGGTACAGACCGCGCAAGCGGTCGACGCATCCGTGATCGACGCTGGCGGACGCAGATCCGGTGGATCCGCGGGCCGTACGCGCGCCACGTTCGGTGCCACGCCCCGCGTCGAGGACCGACTGCCGCATCCGACTTCGACTCCCCAGGAGCACACGTGTCCGACAACAACAACAAGCTCGTCGCCGAGACCCGCACCCAGTTCGGCAAGGGCGCCGCGCGCAAGATCCGCCGCGACAACAAGATCCCCGCGGTGATGTACGGCCACGGCAGCGAGCCGGTGCACATCACCCTGCCGGGCCACCAGTCGATGCTGGCGCTCAAGCAGAGCAATGCCCTGCTCACCATCGTCATCGACGGCAAGGAGCAGCTGGCCCTGGCCAAGGACGTGCAGCGCGACCCGATCAAGCCGGTCATCGAGCACATCGACCTCGTCATCGTGAACAAGGGCGAGAAGGTCACCGTCGACGTCAACGTCCACCTCGAGGGCGAGGCCGCCCCCGAGACCCTCGTCAACACCGACCACTCCAGCCTCCAGCTCGAGGTGCTGGCCACCGACATCCCCGAGAGCATCACGGTCTCGGTCGAGGGCCTGAAGGCCGGCACCCAGATCCTGGCCGGCCAGGTCGAGCTACCCGAGGGTGCCACCCTGGTCACCGACGCCGAGGCGCTGGTCGTCAACATCACCGCGCAGGTCTCCGAGGAGGCCCTCGAGGCCGAGCTGTCCGAGGCCGAGGCCGAGGCGGGCATCGAGCGCGAGGAGTCCGACGAGGAGGCCGGCGAGCCGGCCGCCGTCGAGGGCGAGAAGGCGTCCGACGAGGCCTGATCCCCCGGGGCTGCTCGCCCCACAGCACCACTGCCTCAGGGCCCGGTCCGCACGGACCGGGCCCTGCGGCGTCCTCCCCGCCCACGGCATACTGGACCGGTGAGCAACTCCGGACCCTGGCTCGTCGTCGGGCTGGGCAACCCCGGCCCGTCCTATGCGGGCAACCGGCACAACGTCGGCGCGATGGTGGTGGACGAGCTCGCCCGACGCCACGGCTCCCCGCTGAAGTCGCACAAGGCCCGGGCCGTCGCCGCCCAGGTGCGGCTCGGCACGGGCCCCGGCGGCATCCCCGGCCCCTCGGCCGTCATCGCGGTGCCCAACTCCTACATGAACGAGTCCGGCGGGCCGGTCTCCGCGCTGCTCCGCTTCTTCTCGGTGCCGGTCGAGCGGCTGGTGGTCGTGCACGACGAGCTCGACATCGATGCCGGCACGGTGCGACTCAAGCGCGGTGGGGGCGAGGGCGGCCACAACGGGCTGCGCTCGGTCAGTTCCTCGCTGGGCACCAAGGACTACCACCGGGTGCGGGTCGGCATCGGCCGCCCGCCGGGGCGCATGGATGCCGCCGACTTCGTGCTGCGCGACTTCTCGCCGACCGAGCGCAAGGACC
>Ga0302299_10000386_pt1 | contig 23543 bp, 19 predicted proteins | sample III_Fen_N3_4_FD_198795 | JGI IMG/M metagenome (GOLD analysis project Ga0302299, IMG submission 198795) | Peat permafrost microbial communities from Stordalen Mire near Abisko, Sweden - III_Fen_N3_4 | ecosystem: Environmental > Terrestrial > Soil > Wetlands > Permafrost | place: Sweden: Abisko... | reverse complement strand
GGATCGCGCGACCGCGCGCGATCTCGCTGCGCACGAACTCCGGATCGACACCCTCGCGCGCGGCGGCGTAGGCCATCTCCTCGGTCACCAGGCCCTTGCGCGCGTAGTGCATCTGCGACTGGTTCTTGTCGCCGCGCTGCTCGCGCCGCGCGACCCATTCCGCGCGCAGCTTGGGCAGGCCCACGGCCGGATCGAAGCCCTGCGGGCCGGTCGTATCGTAGACATCCAGCGCGGGCTCGCCGCCCGAGAGGTGGATGCGCCGGAAGGGCACGCGCAGCGTGGCCTGCTTGTGCTGCACCTCGCGGTAGAGCTTGTGCGAGGAGGGGAAGGACTGGTCGAGCGGCCGCGCAACGCGCGGGGCTCCGTCGGTGGGCTGGCTTTCCGTCTGCATGAGCTTTCCTACGCCGGTATGACCCGGATCAGGTTCGAGGGGTGCTTCTCAGGCGCGTGCGCGCCGCCCCCAGCTGGATTCGAGGCGCGCCGAGTCTAGCGCTTGCGCCGCGAATCGACGAGCCGCCACATGCACCAGCAGCCGACGCTCGCGAGCGGACTCCAACAGCGCGCGCGCTGCAGGACCTCTTTCGGACCTGGGCGCTGTGCGAGGCCGTCGAGCAGGCGCAAGCCCTCCTGGACGCCCAAATCGCCTTCCGCGAGGACGTCGAGACGCCCGAGGCGGAACATCAGGAACATCTGCGCGCTCCAGCGGCCGATGCCGCGCACCTCGACGAGTTCCTCGATCACGCGCTCGTCGGAAAGGCGCGCGAGGCGCGCGAGCGCCAGGCGGCGGTCCTGGATGCGCTGGCACAGGTCGCGCAGCGCCGCGATCTTGCCGCGCGAGAGTCCGGCCCCGCGCAGGCGCTCTTCGGGATGCGCGAGGAACAGCTCGGGCTCGGGGAACAGCGCTCCCCCATCGAGCGCGCAGACGCGCTTCCAGATCGTCTCGGCCGCCTTGCCCGAGAGCTGCTGGTAGACGATCGCGCTCGTGAGCGAGGCGTAGTGCGAGCGCTGGCGCGGATGCGCACGCAGCGGAAAGCCCGGGAAGGGTTCGAGCGTGCGCAGCACGCGACCGAGGCGCGGGTCGCGGCGCGCGAGCGCGCGCAGTTCAGCGGGGGTGGGCTTCATGGCGCAGGGCCCAACACTCTAGCTGTTGGTAGGATTGCGCCCATGTGTTTGGCCCACGCACTGCTGTTGCTCGGCGCGGCCTGCGGCGAAGCCCCGCGCGCGGTCGACCTGCGCCCGGAGTTCGAGCAGCTCGCGCTGCCTCCGCGCAACCAGGGCCCGCGGCCGACCTGCTCGATCTTCGCGACTTGCTCGAGCCTCGAGTTCGCGCTGGCGCGCGCCGAGCGCAAGCCTGTGCGCATGAGCCCGGAGTTCCTCAACTGGGCCGCGAACCAGGTCAGCCACGACAACGCCGACGGCGACTTCTTCCACCAGGCGCTGGCGGGCTTCGCGCGCGAGGGCTTGTGCGCGGAGAGCAGCGAACCCTACGCCGCTGCCTGGGATCCCTCCGCGAACCCGCCCGCGACGGCGCTCGCGGAGGCGCACGCGCTGCGCGAGCGCACGCGCGCGAAGTTGGCGGTGCACTGGATCGTGCCCTGGGTGCCGAACCGCTTCGGCCTCTCGGCGCAGCAGTTCGCCGAGGTCAAGCGCACGCTCGCCGCGGGCTGGCCTGTCGCCGCGGGCGCGGGCCACAGTCGCCTGCTGGTCGGCTATCGCGACGATCCGGCGGCGCCGGGCGGCGGCGTGTTCGTGACCAGCGACTCGGCGCTCGCGGCCTACGGCGAGGTCAGCTTCGACTTCGTCCGCAAGGAGGTCGCGGACGTGTTCTGGGTCGAGGGCCAGTCGAACTGAGCGCTACTCGAGCACGCCCAGCGCGCGCTGCAGCGCCAGACGCACGCGCGGCGAACGCTCGCCCTGGAGCAGCGGCCGCAATCCCTCGATCTCGACGGGGCTGAGCGCGTCGCCCGCAAGGCGCGTGATCGCCATCTCGCGCACGAAGGCCACCGGATCCGTGTGCGCGAGCTCCAGCACGCGCGGGCGCAGCTCGGCCTGCTGTGCGGCGGCCGAGACGGCGCGCGCGCGCAGCAGGAACTCGGGGTCGGAGAGCGCGGTCGCGAGCGCTGCGGGCGAGAGCTGCGCGATCGCGCGCCAGCGCGCCGCGGGGGCTGCGGCGAGCCCGGCCTGGTGCGCCCACATCGCCGCGGGTTTCTCGAGCGCGAGCTCGCACAGCAGCATGCCCTCGGGATCCGCGACGAGGTCGACGAGTGGCGCCGGTCCGGCCGCGAGCACGAACTCCTCGCTCGCCGCGTGCACGCGCAGGCGCTCGCGCCGCGTGCTGCCGTCCGCGAAGAAGAGCTCGAGCTCGAGCGGCACGTCGAAGAGCGGCACGAGCTCGTCGGTGCGCTGGTGCTGCTCGACGCGCAGGTTGAGGCCCGCGGCGCTCTCGGTGAATGCGAGCCCGAGCACGGGATGACCGCCGCCCTCGACCCACTGCTGCAGGAAGGGCAGCACGTTGCGGCCGGTCGACTCGAGGAAGGCGCGCGCGAAGTCCTCGGTGGTCACGAAGCCGTCGTGGTGCGCCTCGAGGTAGTGGCGCGTGCCGCGCCAGAAATCGCCGCTGCCGAGCTCGTGCTCGAGCATGCGCAGCACCCACGGGCCCTTGTCGTACTCGTGGTGGCACAGGCGCTCCGAGGCGTGGCCGCGCCAGGTCTCGCTCAGCGGCAGGCGCGTCTCCTCGCCGCGCGCGAGGTAGATCTCGCGGTAGCGCTCGAACCACAGCGCCGTGCGCGCGGCGCCCTCGCGGCGCTCGAGGTACAAGAGCTCCGCGTACGAGGCCCAGGCCTCGTTGAGCCACAGGTTGCGCCAGCCCAGGCAGGTGACGAGGTCGCCGAACCACTGGTGCGCGGTCTCGTGCGCGAGCAGCATGCGCCGCTCGCCGATCTCGTCCTGCTCCTCGAGTTCGTCGTGCAGGATCGCGCTCGTGAGCAGCGTCATGCCCGCGTTCTCCATGCCCGCCATGACGAAGTCGTCCACGCAGACCTGGTCGTAGCGCGGCCAGGGGAAGGGCTGGCCGAAGCGCTCGGATTCGAAATCGAGGATGTCCTGCGTGTCCTCGAAGGCGCGCGCCAGCACCTCGGGCGGCGTGCCCGGCGGCGCGAACATCCCGAGCGGCAGCCCCCTCCACTGCGCGCTCGCGCTCGTCCAGCGCCCGGCCGCGATCGCGAACAGGTAGGCCGGGATCGGCCGCTCCTCGCGCCAGTGAAACGTGCGCGTGCCGTCGGCGTTCTCGATGCGCTCGAGGCGCACGCCGTTGGCGAGCAGCTCGAGCCCGCCGCCGAGCGTGATGCGCGCGTCGAAGCGCGCGCGGTCGTTGGGCTCGTCCCAGGTCGGGATCCAGGCGCGCGCGTCGCTGGGCTCGTTCTGCGACCAGACCTGCGGCGAGCCGTCGGCGCTCTCGACGAAGTGCAGGCCGGTCTCCGGATGCGCGCGGTAGCGCACTTCGAGCGCGAGCTCGCTGCCCGCGGCGTGTTCCTCGGGCAGCGCGACCAGCACGCGCTCGCCTTCGAGGCGCCAGGAGAGCTCGCGGCCGCGTTCGTCGCGCACCGAGGAGATCTCCAGGCCGCGCGCATGCAGCGAGAGGCTGCGGGTCGCATCGCGCAGGCAAACGAAACGGTTCACGACGCTGCCCGAGACGGCGTGCTGCTCGAGGTCGAGCGCGAGGTCGAGGCGCACCTCGACGAGATCCGCGTCGAGCTCGCCGCCGGCCTCCGCGATCGACTCCGGGCCGAGCGGCCAGCGCGCCAGGACGTACTCCGCGGCGGCCTCGGGGCGGGCGGCCGGCACCACCCGAGGGTCGTGCGCACGATTGGCGCAGGCCGCGGCGAGCAGCGCCAGGCAGTACGGCACGCGTCCCCAGCCTCGAGCAGGGAGCGCGCTACTCTTCTTCGCCGTCGTCGTCGCCGTAGAAGTAGTCGTCGTCGCCCTTCTCCTCGGCGTCGTCCTCTTCCTCATCGTCCTCGTCGTCCTCGTCGTCCTCGTCCTCGTCGTCCGAGTCGTCGATGTCCGGCAGGTCGAGGTCGAAATCGCCGTCGTAGTCGTCGGAGGCCAGGACGAGCAGGCCTCCCGGGCCGCGGTCGGGGGCGAGCAGCGTCTCGGTGTCGGGGCCCTGGCCGCTCTGATTGCGCAACTGCATGGAGGTTCTCGGGGGTACATGCGGCGCGTCCTGTGGCGCGCCCGAAGTCTCTCGTCGGTGTCCCGCTCGCCTCGTCCGGGCGCGGGGGAGGGTTCTTTTCCAAGGAGGGGGCTGGATACGCAAGAAAAAAAAGAGCGGAGCCCTCGCGCGCCCCTGCTTGGCTTGTCTCGCCCTGCCTACCCCGCTACCTTCCCTGCGCTGGCATGCGCCCCGATAGCCCCATGCACCCCCTGCAGAACCTGCCCCACGCGGGGCTTCTCCGCGCTGCAAGCCTGTGCGCCTGCGGCCTGCTCGCGGGCTGCGTGAAGGAAGTCCGGCGCGACTGGGGTCCGGGCACCGCGCGCTTCGAGGGTTCCGTGTCGCGCCTCGGCGGCGAGCGCGAGGGCCTGTGGACCTTCTGGTTCCCGAGCGGGGAGCTGCGCGAGCAGGGCCGCTACGAACGCGGGCTGCGCGTCGGCCACTGGAAGCAGTGGCACGCGAACGGAGCGACGCGCTCGGAGGGCGAGCGCGAGCCGCTCCCCGGACAGCAGGAGAGCCCGCGTGAGGGCTACTGGCGCTTCTGGTTCGAGAACGGCGCGCCCGAGGCGCAGGGCGTGTTCGTGCACGGCCTGCGCGAGGGCCATTGGGACTACCATCTGACGGACGGCGAGCTCGACGGCAACCGCAGCGGTGAGTACCACCTCGACCAGATCCTCCGCTGAGCGCGCGCGGCGCACGGGCGTCCTGCTCGCGAACCTCGGCACGCCCTCGAGCGCCTCCGTGGCCGACGTGCGGCGCTACCTGGCGGAGTTCCTCGGCGACCCGATGGTCGTGCGCGCCCCGCGCTGGATCTGGTGGCTCGTGCTGCGCGGCATCATCCTGCCGTTCCGCGCTCCGCGCTCGGCCGAGCTCTATCGCAACATCTGGACGCCCGAGGGTTCGCCGCTGCTCGCCCACAGCCGTGCGCAGGCGCGCGCGCTGGCCGAGCGACTGGGCCCCACGGTTCCAGTCGCGCTCGGCATGCGCTACGGCGAGCCCAGGCTCGAGTCGGCGCTGCACGAGCTGCGTCGCGGCGGCTGCACGCGTGTGCTGCTCCTGCCGATGTTCCCCCAGGAGAGTTCGACCACGACCGGCACGCTGGTCGAGAAGGCGCTCGAACTCGCGCGAGCGCTCGAGCTCGAGCTCGACACGCTGCCGGCCTTCCACTCGCATCCGGAGTACATCGCTGCGCTGGCGCGCTCGGTGCGCGAGGCGGCACCCGCAGGGCCGGCCCTGCACCACGTCTTCAGCTTCCACGGGCTTCCGGCGGCGTACGTGGCTTCGGGCGATCCCTACCTCGGCCACTGCCAGGCGACCGCCAAGCTGCTGGCGGCCGAACTCGGCCTCGCCTCGGACGACTGGACGCTGGCGTTCCAGTCGCGCTTTGGTCCGCAGCGCTGGCTGGAGCCCTACCTCGAGCCCAAGCTGGTCGAGCTCGCCGCGCGGCACCCGCGCCTCGTGCTCGTGACCCCGGGCTTCCTGGCCGACTGCCTCGAAACGCTGGAGGAGCTCGGCCTGCGCGCCCGGGAATGCTTCCGCGAGGCCGGCGGGGAGGAACTGCGCCTCGTGCCCTGCTTGAACGAGCGCCCCGACTTCATCGCGGCCCTCGAGCGCATCGTCCGCGAGCGGCTCGAAGCAGGAGTTGGTAGCGGTGGCCGGACTTGAACCGACGACACGCGGCTTATGAAGCCGCTGCTCTACCGACTGAGCTACACCGCCAAGGCGGTCCATCCCGGCCCGTGATCCGGAGAAGGGGGCGAGGACTCTACCACGGGCCCATCTGGGATCAAGCCGAGCGACTGGAAGCAGGACCTCTCACCTTTTTTCGAGAATTCGGGGCGTCGGGAGGCTGGCGCGACGTTTCTATCCATAGCGGAACGTCGGTGTGTGCCTCTCTTCCCGGAGGTCGTCCCCCGACACCCGCCCCCCTCGGTGCTTGGCTTGGCTGGCTCGGCACCCTGGACTTGGGGGTCACCCGAACGAGAGAGAGCTGAAAAAGCACCCGCTTCAAGCGGGTGCTTTTTCTATTTCCAGCCCGCCGGCAGGCCGCCCCTAGGAGCTGGCGGAGTGGTAGATCAGCTGCTTCGAGAGCACTTCGCCGGTCTGCTCGTCGAAGACCTGACAGACGTCGATCGGCCGGGCATACAGGTGCAGCGAGACCGCGGGCTGGCCGCCGAAGGGCCGCACGCGGTGCAGCGCGATCCGGTCGTGGATGTAGGCCACCTGCCCGGGCTCGAAGACGCGTTTGCCGGTCGCGCGCAGCGGCCTCGCCGCTCCGCTCGGGGAGTCGTACTGCAGTTCCTCGATGCGCCCGTCGAGCACGGCCATGAAGCAGTGCTGGCCGGCGTGGTCGTGGATCGGGCTCTGCTGGCCGGCGCCCCAGCACAGGACGAGCATCTCGAACTGCTCGTTGCGTGCCACGAGGTTGCGCGTGTAGATCTCCGGGTCGAAGCGCACGTGGCTCTTCCAGTCCGCGTGCGCGCGCGCGTAGGCCCCGAGCAGGCGCACGGCGTCGCGCCCGGCGGGGTCGAGGCGGAAACAGGCGCTCAGCTCGGCGGCCAGATCTTGGATGGGCGGCTTCATCGGGGAGTCTCCGGATTGCGTTCGTGTGGGCGCTCGGGCAGGACCTCGGCCAGCGCGTCGAGCAACACGCGCAACGACTCGCGCGTGGTCGAGCGGCCCAGGCTGAAGCGCAGGCTGCCGAGCGCGTGGCGCGCATCGCAACCCATCGCCGTCAGCACGTGCGAAGGCGAGGCCCCGCCGGCGGCCGAGGCGACCGCGACGCTGATGCCCAGTTCGCACAGTGCCGCTTGCGCCTCGAGCGCGTCGGCGCCGGGAAAACAGACGTTGAGCGTGTTGGGCAGGAACGAGCCGGAGCCGTTGCGCTGCGCCGCCGGGAAGCGCTCGCGAATCGCGAGCCAGAGCTCGTCGCGCAGCGCAGCGAGCGCCTGCGGCGAAACGAGTTCGCCGCGCTCGAGCAACTCGAGGGCGCGCGCAAAACCCGCCACGGCGAGCAGGTTCTCGGTGCCGGCGCGCATGCCGTTCTGCTGGCCGCAGCCGTGGATCAGCGGCGCGAGCGCTACGCCCTTGCGCACGTAGAGTACGCCACAGCCCTTGGGCGCGTAGAGTTTGTGGCTGGCGAGGCTCAGCAGATCGCAGTCGAGCGCACGCACGTCGACGGGCAGCTTGCCGAGCGTCGAGACGGCGTCGGTGTGGAACAGCACGCCGCGCGCGCGGCAGAGTGCGGCGATCTCGCGCACGGGCTGGACCACGCCGGTCTCGTTGTTGGTGGTCATGACCGAGACGAGCAGCGTGTCGGGCCGCAAGCGCGGCTCGAGATCGCTGTGCCGGACGGATCCCGCGCCATCGACGGGCAGGAGCTCGAGCTCGTAGCCGCGCCGTTCGAGTTCGCGCGCGGACTCGAGCACCGACTTGTGCTCGATCGCGCTCACGATCAGGTGCCGGCGCGGGCTCGCCGCAGCCGCGCCGAAGAGCGCCCAGTTGTTCGATTCGGTCCCGCCGGAGGTGAACCAGAGCTCCTCCGGCGCCGCCCCGATCGCACGCGCGATCGTCGTGCGCGCGGCGTCGACCGCACGCCGCGCGCGCAGGCCCTCGGCGTGCCGGGCGGAGGGGTTGCCGTACAGGTCCGCGAGCAGGCCCTGGCAGGTCTCGAGCACGCGTGGATGCAGCGGCGTGGACCCGTTCGTATCGAAGTAGAGGTCGGGCAGCATGGCGGGAGACGGCTCGGCGATTATGCCGGGCCCCTTCCAGGATGCACGCCCCCACTTTCCCAGCCCCGGGTCCGTGGCGAGGCCAGGCCGCTGCTGCGCTGCGGGAAAGGCAAGCGCGGTCGCCAAGTCAGCCGATAGGCAGCTCGGACGACCACCGATGGGCTCGACAAATCTTCGCAGCGGCTGGACCGGCCTGGTGCAGGCGCTCGTGGACTCCGAGGGCCGCGGCATTCGCGCGCGCATCCTGCTCGAGTGCGTCGCACGCGAACCCTGGGTGCTGGCCTGCAGCCTGTGGCGCCGCGGGTCCGGCGCGGATGCCTGGACCTGTGTCCTCGCGCGCGGCCCGCAGGACCTGCTGCCCCAGCTCAGCTTTCTCCAGGAAGCGGCGGCGGGCCGCACGCCCGCCGACCTCGTGCCGGGCCGGGGTGTGCTGCTCTCGGGCCAGTCCGAGGGAGCTCTCGCGCTGACCTACGCCGGCTCGCCCGAGTCCGAGACCGACCTCGATCTCGTGAGCGGATTGCTGCACGTCGCGCGCCTGATCGATGCCGCCGAAGGCGAATCGAGTGCCGCACCGGTCGAAGCGATCGTGCCCGCCCTGCCCCGGGAGGCTCTCGTGCGCTCCAGCCCCGGACTCGAAGCGCTCGAGTGCAGCCCCGCCGCGCTGCTCGCCTCGATCGCGACTTCCGAATCGTCTCTTTGCGCCCGATCCCGGATCGAGTTCGAGCTCGATGTGGAACCTGGCGCCGATGTCATCCGGGTCCGACTGCCTGCGTCGGAGTTCGTACAGGCGATCCGCAATCTCGCCTCCAACGCGCGCGAGGCGCTCGAGCAAGCGCAGCAGGGTGGACGAATTCGACTCTCCTTGAATCGACCGCGCGCGGGCTTGGCCTGTGTCGTCGTCGAGGACTCGGGGCCCGGGGTGCCGCAGGAAGTGCAGGAAGCACTGCGATCGGGCGCTCCGGAGGATCTGCCGGGGCCCGGACTCGGGCTGGCGGTGAGCTGGGGAATCGCGCTCGGTTGCTCAGGTTCCCTGCGCATCGCGAGCAGCAGCGAGAGCGGCACACGTATCGAGTTCGAGTTGCCCGACTGCGGCCCAAGCTGACGCTTTTTTCACCGGAAAACACCTTCCGGCTCCTGGGGTCGTTCCCTATCATCCGGGCGTGCTTCGGTGATGAATCGAAGCACAGCGAGTCTCATCAAGAGGTGTTGCACTTTGCGAGCGGTGCTTCACCCGGGAAGCTTGATGAGTCTCCTCTCTCCCTCGGGCTGGTGGCCTCAAAACCACCAGCCCCCTTCATTTTCAGGGGGCTGGATGCGAGTTGAAGCGAGTTCCGGACTGCGCCGTTCGACTCAGAACCGAATCTGCCACTGGTGGCCGAATCCGTCGGGCTCGGTCAGGAGCAGCGTCCCAAGTTGCGCGTCGTAACTGAAAGCCGCGGACTGTCCGTCGCGCAAGACCTGCAGCGGCGCATAGGGCAGGTTCGTGAGCTGCAGTTCGTCGGCCGTGGCATCCAGGTCCGAGTGGTTCCAGCGCAGCGTGCCGAGGTACGCGAGGCCGATCGCCTGCGCGTCGACACTCAGGCGCCGCAGGTTGCGCGAGCCCCACACGCTCAGACGGTTCGCAGTCGGATCGGCGAGCCACTGGAAGGGCGTGAACTGGCCGGTCTGGTCCTGCTGCACGTGGAAGTGGAACACGCTCTGGCCGTCCTCGTCCGCGAGCTGGTTGCCGGATGAAGGCTCGACGGCGCTGATCGACGCGAACCAGTTGCAGGCAGCGTGGTCGTCGAGCGCGTCCCAGGAGTGCCCGTTGTAGGCCACGCTGTTGAACGTGTTGTCGACGCCGAGGTTGGCGAGGTGGCTGACCCAGGTCTGCGTCTGGTACGGAATGTAGGGATGCGTGTCGCCGGTCGCGAGCACCGTCATGACCTTCAGGTGGCCGAGGTTGCGCGCGAGGTCCGTGTCCGCGCCGACCTGCCCGGTCAGAGGGTCGATGTCGATGCTCGAGCAGCGCTGGAACGAGAAGGCCGCCGTGGCCGGCGTGCCGCCATTCCAGAACTGCATCAGGTCGGAAGCCTCGAGGTTCGCGCCGTTGGGCAGCGGGCCGTCGTCGGCATCGTTGTCGTCGATCTCGTTGGCGAAGGCGTGCGCGATCGAGACCGATCCGCTGTGGTTGAGGATCGCCGCGAAGTGCGGCGCGTCGGAGTCGAGGTGCCGCGCGGCGAAGGTCGAGACCGCGCCGCCGCCCATCGAGAAGCCCACGCCGTAGATGCGCTGGCGGTCGATCGGATAGAGGCTGCAGACCAGATCGAGCACGCGCTGCGTGTTGATCTGGCTCACGAGCGAGCTGAAGTGCCGCTGGCTGCCGCCGAGAGGCGCGACGAAGTACCAGCCGCGCGCCTGGCACTCCTGCGGGAAGCTGGTCCACAGGAAGGCATCCGCGTGGCTGACGTTTGCGCGGTGGAACGCAACCAGCATCGGTCGCGGGCCGACCGGGGCGCCCGAGGGGATCTGCAGGACGAAGGACTCGGTGTAGCCGCTGCCCGTGTTGCGCAGCGTCACGTTGTACGCGCCCGGGTAGCCCGGCACGGGCAGGACGTTGGCTGCCATCCCGAGTGCGCCGCCGCTGCTGCCGCTCAGGCCGGAATCGGGCGTGCCCCCCACCGGAACGCTGCCGGGGCCGCTGTCGAAGAACTGCTGCGCGCTCTCCAGCGGGGTGAGCGGCGGGGGTGCGCTCGGGCCTTCGGGGGCGACCGCTGCGGGGGCGTTGCCAGCGGGCGCGCACGCGCCGATGAACGGCAGGCCCATTCCAAGGCAGAGCAGGAATTTCCTCATCGCAGGGTACAGGCGGCGTCCGGGGCGGGTCCGGAAGAGCGTCCAACCTAGTCTACCCCGAACGCGGAACCGGGGCGGATTCCCGCTAGAAGTGGATGCGCCAGACGTCCGGGGTTGCGCCCGCGGCCGGAAGGCTGAGGCGGCCAGTCTGCGGATCGTAGCTGAACGTGACCTGCACCCCGTTGCGCTGCACGGTCTGCGGCGGGGTGCCTAGCTGGATGCCCTCGATCACGAGTTCGTCGCCCGTCCCGTCCGCCGTCGAGACGCTCAGCACGAGGTCGCCGGTATAGGCCAGGCCGAAGTCGCGCGCGTCGAACTGCAGGCGCAGGAGATTGCTGCTCTCCGAGAGATCGAGCTCGTTCGAAGCAGGGTGGGAATCCCAGCGCCAGGGCGTGAAGCTGCCGGCGGCAGACTGCACGAGGTCGAAGCCGAACCAATTCCCGCCCACGTCCGCCAGCACGCTCCCGTGCAGCCGGTGCGCGGGAAGCGGAGCCTGCAACGCAAGCCAATCGCAAACGGCGTGGTCGTCGAGCGTGCTCCAGCTGTGCTGGTTCCCCGCGACCAGGACGAGGTGCATGGGTGCGCCCTCGGCGAGCAACTCATCGCGCAGCTTGTACATGTCGCCCTGCAGATACGCGTTGGGCTCCTGCGTCGCCATCCAGAGCAGCGTCGGTGTCGCGGACAGGTTGAGTGCCATGTCCAGGTGCGGGAGCGGGCCCGGGGCGAGATCGATCGTCGAGCACTGCGCGTAGCGGAACGGGTACTGCGTCGGGTTGCCGCCGAAGTGCGACTCGATCAGGCTGCGCACGGAGGCGCTCGAGTTGTTGTACACGTCCAGCAGCGCGACCGACCCTGTGTGATCCACGAGCGCGGAGAAGCGCAAACCATCCGCCGCGTTGTGGCGCGCGGCCTGGCTCAGCAGCGCGCCGCCGCCCATCGAGAAGCCGACGCCGAAGATGCGCTGGGTGTCGATCGGATAGAGCGGGACGAGGTAGTCGAGCACCGCCTGCGTGTTGATCTGTCCCTCGAGGCAGCCGAAGTTGTTCGCGAACGCCCCGAGCGGCGCGATGAAGTGCCAGCCGCGCGCGCGCGCCTCGCGCCACAGGTCCGTGTGCAGCAGTGCGTCGAAGTGCGAGGTGCTGTAGCCGTGGAAGACGACCAGCGCGGGAGCGGGGTGCCCGAAGCTCACAGGCGCCGGCGCGAAGAGGAACTTCTCGACGTAGCCGCTGCCCGTGTTGTGCAGCTCGATGTTGTAGATGCCGGGATAGCCCGGCACCGGCCAGCCGCGCGACCAGGTCGGTCCGCCGATGTAGGCCGAGTGCGGCTCGGGAATGCCCTCGGGCGGCACGTAGCCCGGTCCCGATTCGATGAACGCCCGCAGCGCCGAGCCCGTGTTCGGCACGGGCGAGGGAAGCTGAGGCGCAAGGCCCACGAGCAGGCTGAGGACGAAGAGCACGGGGCTCCAGTCTTAGCCATTTCCCAGCTCCCCGCAAGTCAAGGAGTGTGGGAGCGGCACAGTTCGCGCAGCACCCCGTAGCGGATTCCCCGCCCGCTGACGCGCAGCGCGGTCGGCGCGAGACGCTCGAGCGTGGCAGCCGCACAGGCCAATCCCGCGGGCAGGATCTCGGCCCGCTCGCGCTCGAGAGGCAGTTCGAGGCGCTCGGCGAGCGTCAGGGCGGCGAGCTTGCGCGCCCAGCGCGCTGCCGCGTCGGGAGCGATGGGCACTCCTTCCGCGCGCGCGGGATCGAAGCGCGCGAAGCCCTGCTCGAGGCAGGCGAGGTTGACCGCACTTCCGCCGAGCAGCACGCATTCCTCGCCCGCGGCGCCGTTCTCGGGCAGGCGCAGAGCGGCCTCGCGCGCGGCCTGCTCGAGCGCCGCGAAGTCCGCGGGCGCGGGAAAGCGTTCGTGCAGCACCACGGCTCCGATCGGGATCGAGAGCCGCAGCGCGCCATCGGCGCTGCCGAACTCGGTGCTGCCACCGCCGACGTCGACGATCGCCGCGCGCGCGCCGGCGAGCTCCCCCGCGACCGCGAGCTGGCCGAGCTGCGCCTCCTCCTCCTCGCCGATGACCTCGATCGCGAGACCGGTGCGCGCGCGCACGCGCGCGACGAACTCGGCCGCGTTCGAAGCCCGGCGCAGCACGGCGGTGCCCACGGCTCGCGTGCGCGCCGCGGGCAGCCCGAGTTCGCGCAAGCGTTCGGCGAAGAAGGCCAGCGCCTCGAGCGCGCGCTCGGCCGCAGCAGGAGCGATCGCGCCACTGCGCGCGAGCCCCTCGCCCAGGCGCGGCGTGCGGCAGTGTTCCTCGAGCACCTCGAGCGAGCCGGCCGCGTCCAAGCGCGCGACGAGCAGCAGCGTCGTGTTCGTGCCGATGTCGAGGGCGGCGAAGTACTCGTTCGCGGACGGTCTCATGCAGCTCACAAGCTAGCGCAACCGAGGTCCGGAAACGTGCCGAAGCAGCGGCCGTCGAGCGCGAAGACCTGCACGCGCTCGCCGCCGCGGTCGAGCACGGCCACGCGCGTGTGGCGCTCGTCATCGCCTTCCTCGACAGCCAGGGCGCAGACATCGCAGACCTCGCCCTCGGCCTCGCCCGAGCGCGCCAGCAGCCGCACCAGACTGCCGTCCGGCGTGAGCAGCGCGAGCGCGCCCGCCTCGCCCGCCTGCGCCACGAGCAGGCGCTCGTCGGCGAGCGGCGCGAGCGCGAAGGGCCGCAGCCCGCCGGCACGCAGCGCGTAGTGGAACTCGCCGTCGCGGAAGACCTGCACGCGGCCCGCGTGCTCCTCGCTGGCGTACAAGAGGCGCCCGCGCAGCGCGAGGTCGCTGAGTCCGCGGAAGCGCTCCTCGGGATCCCCGAGCGGGCGCAGCGAGCTCAGCAGCCTTCCGTCCGGAGCGAGCAGTGCGAGCGCGTGGCGCCGCTCCCCGCCCGAGCCGGCGACGAGCACGAGTTCGTCTTCGACACCGGCTGCGGCGAGCGCCGAGAGCTCCTCGAAGCCGCCCGGCCGCTCGCGCACCGCGGCCGGTCCGGCGAGGCGCTGCACCTCGACGCCGAAGACGCTGAAGGCGCGCAGCGCGCGCGCGCCACGGTCCGCGATCCACACGCGCCGGTCGCCGTCGAGCGCGAGAGCGCGCGGATCGCAGGCCGCGGAGCCTGCGGGCGGGATCGCGAAGCCCGCGCCCAGCGGCCGGCCGTCCCAGTCGAAAGGCGCGAGCTTCGGCCCGCGCTCGTCGCGCAGCACGTAGAGCACGCCGGCCACGGAGCACAGGCGCGCCCTCACGCGCGCTCCAGCGTGGCGAAGACCACCTCGGCCGGGGCGCGCACGCGCAGCGGCAGTCCGATCACGCCCAGGCCGCGCGAGACGAGCACGCGCGTCGCTCCGGCTTGCAGGCGCGCGCCGGGATGTGCGGGACCGAGGCCGCGCAGGAAAGGCAGGTCGATCTGCGAGCCGTGCGCATGGCCGCAGAGCATCAGCGCGCAGCGCGGCTGCGCCAGGAGGCGCGCGCTGCCGGGGTTGTGCACGAGCAGGATCTCGTGCTCGTCCGGCGTGCTGCCCGCGCGCGCGCGCTCGAGGTCGAGCAGGCGCGCTTCCTCGAGGTCCTCCAGACCGCAGACGCGGATGCGCGCGCCCGCGTGCTCGAGGCTCAGCGACTCGTCGCGCAGGAAGCGGATGCCGCGCAGCGCGGCCTGTTCGGCGATGCGGCCCTCGAGGCGCCCGCGGTAGTCGTGGTTGCCGAACACGGCCAGCGTCCCATGGCGCGCGCGCAGCGCGGCGAGGTCGTCGAGCACGCGCAGCGCGTCGCTCCAAACGTGCGTGATGAAGTCGCCCGTGATCACGACCAGATCGCAGCCGCGGCGGTTGACCGACTCGACCGCGTGCGCGAGATCGCCGCGGCCGAGGAACGGGCCGGCGTGCAGGTCCGAGAGGTGCGCCAGCGTGAACCCGGACAGGCGCGCATCGAGCCCGGGCACGCGCACGCGCTCCTCGCGCAGCACGAGCCGGCCCTGCGAAAGGAAACGCCAGCGGTAGAAGGCGCGTCCGCCGCAGAGCTGCGCGCCGAGTTCGACAGCGCGGAAGAAGGCGCGGCGCGGCCGTCCGTGCCGGCGCGGCGGCACGCGGGGTGTCCGAGGTTCGGGCGACAAGGCCCGCAGGATAGCCTCTGCTCAGTGCCCGGACGCGGGCTCGAAGGCCGCCGCGATGCGGCGCTCCTCGCCGGGCGCGAGCGCTCGGCGTCCGCTGGCGTCCACGAAGACGGCGCCGGACTCGCCCGCCCGCAGGTGCAGTCCATCCTCTTCGATCGAGACCTGCAGCGCGCCCTGCGTGCTGCTCACGATCCCCACGGCGCTGCTGACCGTGCAGGCGCCGCGCGCCTGCAGCCGTCCGCCGTAGAGGAACACGCGCAGCGGGCCGAGGCCCTCGCAACGCAACATGCCTGCGCCTTCGAAGACCAGTTCGCTCTGCGCGTCCTGCAGGCGTACGCGCGCGTCGGCCGCGGCCACGATGCGCGCGCCGCGCTGGATCGGCCGCGCCGCCTCGCCCGGCGCGAGCAGCTGACCGTCGAGTTCGACGGCACCCTGCAGCACGAACGCGTTGGCCGCGCGCGGGTCGCTGCCCGGCAGTCCGAGCGCGCCGAAGACGAGCAGCAGCACGAACGGGATCGCCAGGCCGAGCCAGGCGCCGCGCTTGCGCGGGCTCCAGGAAAAGCGCGCGGGCGGCGGCGAGAAGGCGATCAGCGAGCGCCGCGCGGCCGGCGCAGCGGCCTCGCTCTCCGGCGCGGATTCGCGCGCGCGTGGGGGCGCCGGCGCGGCGGGATCTTTGCGCGCGCGGTGCAGGCGCGAGAGCATCTCGACCGTGTCGCGGTACTGCTCGTCGCACTCCTTGCAGGCCGCGAGGTGCGCGCGCCACTCGGCGCGGCGCTCGAGCACGCCGCCCCCGGAGAGGAAACCGCGCGTCAGCTCGCGCGCTTCCTTGCAATCGAGTGTGCTGTCGCCTCGGAGCGGCATTCCGTGGGCTGGATCGGAAGAAGCGCCGCCGGGCTTGAGCGCGATCAGGAAAGCCTTTCCAGGGCCAGTTCTAGGCGTCTCAAACTGCGCTGCGGTCCGAGCCAGCCGAGCACCTCGAGCGTGTCGGGGCCGCCGGCCATGCCCGAGAGCGCGCAGCGCAGCGGCTGCAGGAGCTCGGGCGTCTTGAGGCCGCGCTCGGCCTGGAACTGCTTCAATCCTTCGCGCAGCGCGGCGAGGTCCACGCCGTTCGAAAGGCGCGGGCGCAGCCACTCGAGCAGCGCGCGCAACGTCTCGACGCGGCCGGCGTGCTTGCGCGCGTTCTTCTCGGCCGTCTCCTCGTAGACGAGCTTCTCGTCGTCCGCGAAGAGGTAGGCGATCTGTTCCGGAAACTCGCCGTAGGTGCGCAGGCGCTCCTTCGAGCCCGCGACGAGCGCGCGGAACCACTCGCCGCGCGCGGCGATCTCGGCGCTGCTCATCAGCCCGGCGGCCACGACGAAGGGCGCGCACATCTGCGCCACGTGCTCGAGCGTGTCGCGGCGGATGTACTCGCCCGACATCCACAGGAACTTCTCCATGTCGAAGATCGCGCCGGCCTTGGTCACGTCCTTGATGTCGAAGTGCTTGACCAGCTCGTCGACCGAGAAGATCTCCTGCGAACCGTTGAGCGCCCAGCCCTGCAGGCACAGGAAGTTGACCACGGCCTCGCGCGGGAAGCCCTTGTCGGCGTAGTCCTGCAGCGCCGTGTCGCCCGTGCGCTTGCTGAGCTTCTTGCGGTCCGTGCCGAGCATCAGCGGCAGGTGGCCGAACTCCGGCGTCGGCGCGCCGAAGGCACGGTAGAGCAGCACCTGCTTGGGCGTGTTGACCAGGTGCTCCTCGCCGCGGAAGACGTGGCTGATGCGCATGTCGATGTCGTCGCAGACGACGACGAAGTTGTAGGTCGGCGTGCCGTCCGTGCGCACCATGACCCAGTCCTCGACCTCGCGATTCTCGAAGCTCATCTCGCCGCGGATCAGGTCGCTGAAGCGCGTCGTGCCCTGCGGCACGGCGAAACGCAGCACGGAAGGCTCGCCCGCGGCGACGCGCGCGGCTGCCTCGGCCGGCGCGAGCGCGCGGCAGCGGCCGTCGTAGGCGACCTTCTCCTTGCGCGCCTCCTGCTCCTTCGAAAGCTGCTCGAGGCGCTCGCGGCTGCAGAAGCAGGCGTAGGCGCCGCCCGCGGAATGCAGGCGCGCGGCGAACTCGCGGTGGCGCGCGATGCGCTGGCTCTGGTGGTAGGGCGCGTGCGGCCCGCCCACGTCCGGGCCTTCGTCCCACTCGATGCCCAGCCAGCGCAGCCCCTCGAGGATCGCGCGCTCGAACTCCTTGGTCGAGCGCTCGGGGTCAGTGTCCTCGATGCGCAGCAGGAAGGCGCCGCCGTGACGGCGCGCATAGGCCCAGTTGAAGAGCGCGGTGCGCGCCCCGCCGATGTGCAGCTTGCCGGTGGGACTGGGAGCGAAACGGACGCGGATGTTCGATGCCACGCGCGGCAGAATACGCGTTGGAGCGCGCTCCTCAAAACGCTAGATTCGCGACGCATGCCGTCCGAAGCGCTGACCAGGCCCGCGCGCTCGACCGTCCAGCGCGCACCCAAGGTGCTGCTGCACGAGCACCTCGACGGCGGCCTGCGGCCCGAGACGGTGCTCGAGCTGGCCGGGCGCTGCGGCTACCGCGGGCTGCCCGAGCGCGAGCCCGAGCCGCTCGCGCGCTGGTTCGCGGCCGGCGCGGACCGCGGCAGCCTGGCGCTGTACCTCGAGGGCTTCCGCCACACGATCGCCGTGCTGCAGAGCGCAGAGGCGCTCGAGCGCGTGGCCTTCGAGTTCGTCGAGGACATGGCGCGCGACAACGTGGTCTACGCCGAGGTGCGCTTCGCGCCGCACTTCCACACTCAGGGCGGACTGGGACTCGACGGCGTGATGGAGGCCGTCGTGCGCGGCTTGCGGCGCGGCATGGACGAGTACCCGGTCAAGGTCGGGCTGATCGTGTGCGCCATGCGCAACCTCTCCTCGATGCTCTCGATGCAGATGGCCGAGCTGGCGGTCGCCTGGCGCAGCCGCGGCTGCGTGGGCTTCGACCTCGCGGGCGAGGAGGCCGGCCACCCGGCCAAGCACCACATCGATGCCTTCCAGCTCGTGAAGCGCATGAACTTCAGCATCACGATCCACGCCGGCGAGAGCTTCGGGCCAGAGAGCATCTGGCAGGCGCTGCAGTACTGCGGCGCGCACCGCATCGGCCACGGCACGCGTCTGGTCGAGGACATGGTGCTCTACGAGGGCAAGCCCATCAGCCTCGGCCCGCTGGCGCAGTACGTGCTCGACCACCGCGTGCCGATCGAGGTCTGCCTCTCCTCCAACGTGCACACCGGTGCGACACCCGAGCTCGCGCGCCATCCCTTTCCGCACTACCTCGCCAAGGGCTACCGCGTGACGCTCAACACCGACAACCGGCTGATGAGCCGCACGAGCATGACCGACGAGTACATGCTCGCGGTCAAGCACTTCGGCTGCACGCTCGACCAGCTCGAGAAGCTGTGCATCAACGGCATGAAGAGCGCCTTCGCGAACTACGACGAGCGCATCGCGCTGATCTTCGAGCGCATCAAGCCGGGCTACGCGCTGCTGCGCGAGGAACTCGGGCGCACGGCTGCTCAGTAGGCGATGCTGCCGAAGAGCTGCGCGTCGAGCGCCAGCACGTAGGGCGCCGCCCCGCCCGGGGGCAGCACGTCGTGCACGACGAAGATCAGCGTGCTCGAAGGCGCCTGCGGCGGCGGCAGCGGCACCGTCAGCGTGGCCGTCCCGTTCGAACCGCTGGCGGCCTGCACGTTCTGCGTCAGGGCCACGAGCGCGCCACCGAAGAGCACCTGGTAGAGCGCGCCGCGCACGACATAGCCCGCACCCGCGGGCTGGCCGCCGCACACGAGCGCGACATCCGCGCGCAACTGGTTCGGCTGACCGGCGACGACCGAGAGCGCGATCTGCCCCAGCGCGGCCGGCTCGCCCAGCACGCGCGGTCGCGTGTGGAAGACCGTGCTCGTGTCGATCGTCTGATTGCCCGAGGGATCCTTGAGCAGCAGCTGCACCTGGATCGTCGAGTTGGGATCGAGGCCGTCGAGCACGACGTCGTGGTGCGTGTCGTAGGCCGGCGGCCCGAGCGGCAGGCGCTGCACGACGTAGCCGCCGTTGTAGGAGAGCCAGATCTTGGTCATCTCCGTCGTCTCGAACTCGAACTTGAGCGTGTTGGTCGAGGCCCACAGGAGGCGCACGGGCCCGGCCAGCTTCGGCGCCTGCGTGTCGGGCGAGCTCGAGTTCGCAACCAGCGGGTTCATGCCCCAATCGAGCTCGTAGCCGTCGGGGTAGCCGTCGCCGTCGGTGTCCCACTCTTCGGGGTCCGTGCCCTTGAGCTGCTCGTCGATGTCCCAGAGCCCGTCGCAGTCGCGGTCGAGGCCGAAGGGATAACCCATGCCGAGCGGCAGTCCGACGAAGGTCACGGGCCGGCCGGCCGCGGCCTCGGAGATCAGGGAGCTGCCGGACAGCGCCGGCGCGCTGCGCGAGGCCGGCTGGAACTTGCCGCTCGTGGAATCGAAGCGGCCGTGCATCTGGATCGGCGCTCCGGCGGGCAGGCGCGGGCTGCAGTAGAAGACGAGGTCGCAGTTCCCGCGCTGCGCCTGCAGTTCGAGGTAGCTGAGCTCGGTCGCCTGGAACGTCGCGGCGTTGGCCGCGTTGGCGGTCGCGATGTAGCCCGTGGAGGGCGCGAGACCCGAGTCGAACTCGTTCAGGAAGGCCACGATCTGATCCGCCTCCTGCGCGGTCAGGTTGAAGATCGGCAGCCCGGTCTGGGGATCGATGCGCACGACCGCGTCGTGCAGCGTCGCGGCGCCGCCGCCGTGAGTCCAGCCCGCGCCGAGTTCCGTGCGCGTCCCGAAATCTCCGCCGATCACGAAGGCGGGAGCGCCCTTGTCGCCCACGCCGCGCAGCGCGGGCACGTCGGCCGAGCGGATCATGCCGTCGGCCACCTCGCTGACGAGATCGCCGCCCGTGCCGATCGGCAGTTGGTGGCAGGAGGAACAGGTCAAGCTCCCGAGCACGGGCTTCTGCAGGAAGACGTTCGCGCCCGCGAGCGCGGCGGCCGAGTAGCGCCGGTCGAGCTGCGCGCGCGGGTTGGGCGGGTAGACGAGGTGATTGAGATAGTGGCGCAGGTACTGGAAGTCCGGGCCGATCGGCGCGGGCTGGCCGCCGACCTGGTTCTCGAGCAGCGTGACGAAGGCGCTCTGGAAATCGTTGATCGAGTGCTTCTCGCCGCGCCAGTGGTAGGGCGCCTGGTCCTGCAAGCGGCGCACGCTCTGCGTCACGAGCGCGCCCTTGTCGTCGATCGGGAACGTGAGCTGGTCGTCGGGCGTGCCCTCGGGATCGAGGAAGTTGCCGAGGTTCCAGGCCAGTCCGTCGCGGTGTCCGTCGATGTGGCACGAGGCGCACGAGGAGGTCAGCGACTTCGAGAAGTTGGCGTTGGCGAACAGGTGCCGGCCGAGGCGCTCCTCGTCGGTGATGCCCTCGAAGCCCAGCGTGAAGGGCAGGCTGCCGTTGACGACGAAGTTGCCGCCGCCGGGTAGCGCGGAGAGATCCACGGCCGTGACGCTGTTGTCGACGCGCTCGTAGACGTAGAGCTTCGTGCCGCTCGGGCCGAGCAGGCTCGCGCGCGGGCCGGTGCCGCGCGGATAGAACTGCTTGGGCGGCAGCGTCACCACGCCCGACCAGGCGACCTGCGGACCCGCCTGCAGGTCGAGCACCACGAGCTGGTCGCTGCCGAAGGCCGTGACGTAGGCGCGCGTTCCGCTCGGGTCGAAGCTCACCGAGGTCGGCTGCGCGCACTTGGCGTCGGGCGGCGCGATCGCGTCGAGGTCGAGCACGACCGGCGGCGCGGAGTTCGACGTGTTCACGACCGTGATGCGGTTCGAGACGACCTGCCCGGCGACGAAGTTCTTTTCGCCGCGGTGGTCGGCGTTGAGCGCATCGGTGTTCGGGATCCACAGCTCGCTCGTCCCAGGCCGCGGGCAGACGTTGAAGAGCGTCGTTCCGAGCCCCGTTCGCGTCGCCGCCGGATCGAGCGCGTCGAGCAGCGGATTGGGCTGCGTGACGATCGAGAACAGGTCGCGGTCGGGCAGCGGCGTGACGCCCGGGCCCGTGATCTTCTTGACGCCCACGACCTTGCCCGGATTGCCGGGCGCGCCGATGGGCGCCGTGTTGTTGCCCGAGGTGAACGAGACCAGCCAGGCGCGGCCGTTCTGCCAGATGATTCCGCGCGGATCGCTGGCCGGGATCGCGATCGACTTGACCAGCGCGCCGCTCGCGCCGAGGAGCACGTCCACGCGATTGGCGGCCGAGCAGGTGACGTAGGCGCGGTCGCCGCTGTCGGTGAAGGCGATGCCGTGCGGCTGCGCGCCGACGCGGATCGTGCGCGTGATCGTCAGCGCTTGCGGGTCGACCACCAGCACGCTCGAGGCGACCTCGTCCACCACCCAGAGCTCCTCGGTGCCCGGCCGGCGCGCGAGCGAGACCGCGCCGAGGCCGACCGGGATCTCCGCCAGACGCGTGTCGCTGCTGCTGTCGAAGATCTCGACGCGCGCGCCCGGCGAGTTGAGCGTGTAGAGCCGTGAGCCGTTGGCGGAGAGCACGAGCGGCGCGAGCTGCGCGCGCTCGAAGTTCAGGTAGCGGCCCTTCTGGTTGTCGCGCGGGATGTCGGCGTTGGTCAACGTGCCCTGCGCGCAGAGCGGCACAGCGGACAAAAGGAGGGCCAGGACACCGCGCAGGTGTCGATCGAGGGGATGCATGGTGGCAGCGTGGAGACGCAGGGGCGCTGGTCCCTGTTCCCTAGAGCTTATTCCACTTCGGCCGCTTCGGCCATGCACTCAGCCGGGCGGGTAGGCGTCGAAGCGCGGGTGACGGGCCTCCACGACCGTGTGGATGCCTCCGCGGACGAGGAAATCCCCCACCACCGACATGCGCGCGGGCGCGAGCAGCGCCACGAGATCGGAGAGGATCCGGTTCGTGACCGCCTCGTGGAAATGGCCCTCGTCGCGGAAGCTCCACAGGTAGAGCTTGAGGCTCTTGAGCTCGACGCACAGCTTCCCGGGCGTGTAGCGGATGCGGATCGTGGCGAAGTCGGGCTGGCCGGTCTTCGGACACAGGCAGGTGAACTCCGGCGTCTCGAAGCGGATCTCGTAGTCGCGCCCGGGCTCGGGGTTCGGGAAGGTCTCGAGTGCGCGCGTGGGGCTTGTGGGCATTCCCGCACAGCATCGCCGGGCGCTGCCTTCCCGGTCAACGCTTGCCCGAAACGCGCGCCACGCAGGCCTTGCCGGAAGACGCCTCGAGGCTCCACTCCAGGCCCGCGCGAGCACTCCAGTCCGCGGGCAGCTCGAAGACGAGTTCGCCCGCTGTGTCCGTCCGGACATCGAGCACGCGGCTCTCGAGCGCGCGCGGGTCGAAAAGCACGAGTTGCCACTCGAGGCGTTCGAGAGGTGCCGCGGCAAGCTGCGCCCGCAGGCGGCCCCCCTCGAGTTGCGGCGCCTGCACGAGTGCCGGCTCGGGCAGCGCGCGCACGACCTCGTACTGCGCGTCCTCAGCTCCGGGACCCTCGAGGCTGATGCTGCGCACGCGGCCGCACAAGAGCCAGCGCGGCTCACGCGCGAGGTCGAAGAGCGCGACGCGCGTCTCGCCCTCCTGGATCCAGGCGCCCTCGGCCGTGCTGCTCGGCGCGCCCTCGTCGGAGTGCCAGGAGAGGCGCGGCGTTCCCGAACGCGCCCCGGAGACGCGCACGCGCACGCAGCGCAGCCACTGTGGATCGATGTCGAGCACCTGGTGCAGGCCGCGCGTCTCGCGCCAACTCTTGGGCTCGTCGGCAAGCGCGCGGCGCTGCACGCGGCGCGTCGCCGGCAGCACGTCGGCCAGGAACGGCGCCTCGCGCGAGGAACTCGGCTGCAGCAGCAGGAGTTCGGCCGGGAAGCTCGCGCTCCCCGACCAGGCCACGAGCCCGGCCACGTCCGCGAGCACGAGCTCGTGCTCGAGGCCCGCCGCGCGCGAGAGCCAGCCGCTCGCCTGCGCCGGCGGCACGAGCACGAGGCCGCGATCCTCGCGCGGCGGCGAGAGCAGCACGAGCTCCGCGCCGCCCGGCGGCTTCGTGTGCGCGAGTTCGCTCGTGAGCGTCTCCAATTCGCGCGTCGCCGTCGGCCAGGAGCGCACGATCGGCCGGTCGAGCGCCAGCAGCACCAGCGCCAGGATCCAGGGGAACCAAGCGCGCTTCCAACCCGAGTGCGCCGTCGCCGCCGCCGCGCAAGCAGCGCCCAGGCACAGCGCCGGCGCGCACAGCCAGCGCAGGTTCGAGAGATCGGAACCCATCTGCGCCGCCGCGAGCGGTGCGGGCAGCAAGCAGACGAGGATCAAGAGGCTCCAGGCGAGCGCGAAGCGTCCCCAGGTGCGCGGCGCGCTGCGCGCGGCGATCAGCGCCGGCTGCAGCACGAGCAGCAGCGCCGCTCCGGCGAGGCCGGCGCGCGCGAGGTCGGGTTGCGAGGGATGCACGGGAACGATCACGCGCCCAAGCGCCGCGAGCCAGCTCGCGAGCGCCTCCTCGTCGAGCTCGAAAGGCCACCACACGACGCCCGCGAGCAAGGCCGGCGCGAGCGTCGCGAGCGCGAAGCCGACGAGCGTCGTGAACGTGGTGCGCACGCGCGCGAGCGCGCTTCGGTGCCGGC
>Ga0302299_10000385_pt1 | contig 23547 bp, 21 predicted proteins | sample III_Fen_N3_4_FD_198795 | JGI IMG/M metagenome (GOLD analysis project Ga0302299, IMG submission 198795) | Peat permafrost microbial communities from Stordalen Mire near Abisko, Sweden - III_Fen_N3_4 | ecosystem: Environmental > Terrestrial > Soil > Wetlands > Permafrost | place: Sweden: Abisko... | reverse complement strand
CGGGATGGGGATGGGGTCGAGGATCTGCTGCAGGAACGTAGCCTGCTGCCGCATTGCCTCCTCGGTTCGCTTGCGTTCGGAGATGTCGCGCTGGACCGAGAGGATCGCCGGCCTGCCCTGGAACTCGATGCGACGCGCCGACACCTCGACCGGGAAGCGCACGCCGTCACGCCGGACGTGGACGGTCTCGAAGACCGACGACCCCTCTCTCATGATCTGGGCGGATCTCTCCGCGATGGTCTCGCGCAACTCCGGCGCGTTGATCGCCGCGACCGGCATGGCGAGCAGTTCTTCGCGGGTGTAGCCGAGACGCTCCGAGAGGACCCGGTTCGCTTCCACGAAGGTTTTTCCCGGCTCGTGGATGGCCACGGCGTCGCCGACGTTGTCGAAAATGGCGCGGAACTGCTCCTCCGACCGCCGCAGCGCTTCTGTGGCCACGTGTTCCGGGGTGACGTCGCGGTAGGTTGCCACCACGCCCACGATCTCGCCCAGGCTGTTCCTGTGCGGTCTGTAAGTCGCCGTAACCCAGCCCGAGATGCCGGTGGGCTCGGCCCGGTACTTGATCTCGAGAGTCGTCGGCGACTCGCCGGCGAGGACGCCCTGCAGGACCTCGCGGATGCCGGGGGTCACCAATTCCGGCGTGGCGTCGGGCGGGCGTCTGCCGATGACCTCCGAGGCCGGGCGGCCCATGATCCTTTCCATGACCGGGTTCCAGACGGCATATCGCAGCTGCTGGTCGAAAACGACGAGCCCCTCGGCCAGGCTGGCGATGATGGTTTCGGCATAGGCGGTTCGTTCGCGTATCGCGGCCTCGGCCCGGCGGGCCTGCGTAACGTCGTCGATCAGGACCACGATCCGGCTTGGGCCGGCGCGCGAAATCCGGATGACCACGGCCCGGTCGGACGGCCGATCGTCGACGGCGATCTCGGCGGGTTCGCCGGTCAGCGCCACACGGGCAACTTGCTCGACCAGCCGCGGCTTCAGATTGGGCCTGAGTTCGAAGGCGAGCTTGCCGTTCATCTGCTCGGCCTTGATCCCGGTCAGCTTCTCGAAGGCCGGATTGACGTCCAGGATGCAGTAGTCAACCGGATTGCCGGACGCATCGAAAAGCGTTTCCGCCAATACGACCGCGGTAGACATCTGCTCGAAGAGCAAGGAGTACACGTTCAGGGCCGGATTCCGATCGCCGCCGTCTGCCGGTCCGGGGCCGCCGGCCCCCGCGTATATGGCCGGATCGCGCTCGACGGCTCGATCATCCGGCCGCGCGGCGACCGGGTCGTGGATTCTGTTCGACCCGGACCGGCCTGCGCTCTTCACGCAACGTCCTCATGCTCCGAACGATTGGCAGTGCGCTACCCACCACGCCAACACGTATGCCGGAGTCGGGCCAATCGCGCCCCGGAGTATGGCTCTCCGGCGTCGCCCGGCAGCGGTCGACACGCTGATGATTGCACCGTGTCGGTGCCATATCAATGCCCCAGCCGGGCCAGCACGATGCCGGCCGCCCCGAGCCCCGCGCCGGCCACCCCGAGCCCAGAAGTTACAGCGCCTTGACCGCCGTGATCAGCTCGGCGAGACCCTTCTTGGCGTCGGCGAAGAACATCCCCGTCTTGGGGTTGAGGTAGAGCGGGTTGTCGATGCCGGCGTAACCGCGGCCCATCGAGCGCTTCAGCACGATGATCGAGCGAGCGTGGTCGACGTCGAGGATCGGCATGCCGTAGATCGGGCTTGAGTGGTCCGTTCGTGCCGCCGGGTTGGTCACGTCGTTGGCGCCGACGATCAGGGCGACGTCCGTCCGCTCAAACTCGGGGTTGATGTCGTCCATCTCACGCAATTGCGGATAGGGCACGTTGGCTTCGGCGAGGAGGACGTTCATGTGGCCCGGCATGCGCCCGGCCACGGGGTGGATCGCGTACGAGACCTCGATGCCGCGGGCCTCGAGGAGGTCGGCCAGCTCGCGTACGCCGTGTTGGGCCTGGGCCACCGCCAGCCCGTAGCCGGGGACGATGATGACCTTGCTCGCGTAGGCGAGCTGGATCGCGGCGTCGTCCACGGAGACCTCGCGTATCGTGCCGTCCGCTCCGCTGAGGGCCGTCTGGGTGCCCTCCGCGGCGCCGAAACCGCCGACGAGGATGTTGCCGATGGACCGGTTCATCGCGGTCGCCATGAGCCGCGTCAGGATCGCGCCCGACGCCCCCACCAATGCCCCGGCCACGATCAGCATCACGTTGCCGACGACGAAGCCGGCCATCGAGACGGCCGTGCCCGTGAAAGCGTTGAGGAGCGAAATCACGACCGGCATGTCGGCGCCGCCGATCGGCAGCACCATCAGCAGGCCGAACACGAGAGCGCAGACCAGGGCCGCGACGAGCAGTACGTACAGGATCTCGGGGTCGTAAGTGACGACGCCGGCGCCCGAAAGAATGAGCACGATCGAGACGCTAAGGGCCGAGATGACGACGATCCAGGACACGATGCGTCCCAGCGGGATCACGATCGGCTGACCGCGGATCATGCCCATCAGCTTGGCCGAGGCAACGAGGGACCCGGTGAACGTCACCGATCCGATCAGGACGTCTGCCAGGATGAACAATGTCCGCCAGCCGTCCAGGCCGGGGGAACCACCGGCAAGGACTCGCTGACCGTCCAGGGCGATGAAGTCGTTGAGTGCCAGGAGCGCCGCGGCGCCGCCGCCGACGGCGTTGAACAGCGAGACCAGCTGGGGCATCGACGTCATGGCGATTGTCCGAGCCATCCTCAGCCCCAGGCCTCCGCCGACGACCAGGCCGCCGATGATGATCGCCCAGTTCACCAGACCGACTCCGGCCTGGGTCACCTGAATCAGTTCGGCCACCACAGCGACGATCATGCCGGTGGCGGACAGGCGGTTGCCGGTTCTGGCGCTGGCCGGCGAGTTCATCAGGTGCAAGCCCATGACGAACAGCGCCGCGCCGGCGATGAATGCGAGTTGGACCAGATAGCCGATGTTGGTGGCGTTCATCGAGCTCCCCTCGTTACTTGGCGGCTCGGTCCGTCGCCTGGGTCGGGCGCCGTTTGAACATCTGAAGCATGCGGTCCGTCACCCAGTAGCCGCCCACGACGTTGGCTCCGGCGAAGGCCATGGCCACGAAGGCAAGCCCTCCGGCCAGCGGGTTGTTGGCCGTGGCGGCCAGCCCGATGGCGCCGACCAGAACGATGCCGTGAATCGAGTTCGTGCCCGACATCAACGGCGTGTGGAGCGTGGCCGGGACCTTGCTGATGACCTCGAAGCCGAGCAGGATCGCCAGAACGAACACCGTCAAGGAGTCGAGTAGGGTAGCGACGTTCATGCCTTGGCGCCTCCTCGGGCTTTCGGCTGTAGGAGCTGCCGGGTGGCCTCCTGGACCACCTCGCCTCCGTGGGTAATGACGGTAGCGGCCGTGACCTCGTCCTCGAAATCGAGACGCAGCTCGCCGAGCTTCACGAAGTTGAGGAGCAGGTTGGATATGTTGCGTGAGTAGAACGAACTGGCCCCGGCCGGCATCGAGGCCGGCAGGTTCAGCGGGGCGTGGATGGCGACGCCGTTGTCCGTCATCGTCACCTTACCCGGTCGGGAGAGCTCGCAGTTGCCGCCCAGGTCGCTGGCGGCCATGTCCACGATGATCGATCCGGCCCGCATGCAGGCGACGGCTTCGGCCGTGACCAGAACCGGCGGACGGCGGCCCGGCACTTGCGCCGTCGTGATGACGATGTCGTGGGAGGCGATGATGTCGTTGAGTTCTTCCTGCTGGGCGGCTTGTTCCTCGGCCGTCAGCGCTCTGGCGTAGCCGCCCTCGCCCGATGCCTCGATGGCCGACTTCAACGTGACGAACTGCGCCCCGAGCGACTCGGCCTGCTCCTTCGTCGCGGAGCGGACGTCGTAGGCCTTGACCTGAGCCCCAAGGCGTCGGGCGGTGGCGATCGCTTGCAGTCCGGCCACGCCGACACCCAGGATCAGGACCTTGGCCGGCTTGGCGGTTCCGGCCGGCGTCGTCAGCAGCGGGAAGTAGCGATCGAACGCTTCGGCGGCCACGAGCACGGCCTTGTAGCCGGCGACGTTTGCCTGCGACGACAGAGCATCCATACCCTGCGCTCGCGACAGCGTTCGAGGTATGGCGTCCAGGCTGATGGCGGTGACACCGAGGTCGGCCAGGGCGGCCATGGCGGCCGGATCCACGAGCGGCGCCAGCATTCCGATTACGGTCTGGTCCGGACGTAGCATCTTCATTTCTGACGCGGACGGCCGGTTGATTCGCAGGATGACATCCGACTGCGAATAGAGGCTCGCGGTCGTGACGATCTTCGCCCCGGCCTCGACATAATCGACGTCCTGGAAGAACGCCTCGGCGCCGGCGCCGCGCTCGACGAGTACGCTGACCTGAGCGGCTCGCAGCTTCTCGACCGCCTCGGGGACCAGCGCCACGCGCCGTTCTCCAAGAGTGGTCTCCCTGGCGACGCCAACTTTCATAGCGATATTCACCTGCTGTACTCGCATGGATCGGCCCCGTTCAGGCGAGAGCGTCCAGCGACGGCACCCGGTGTCCGCGAGGACTCCTGGTGGCGGGGCAACTAGGACGCCTCCGAAGTCTAGCGGTGCCGGGCGGCGGATGTCTCGGGCGAGGCCGTTTGGAGGCGACCCGAACCCACCCGGATGGGTTGTGGTTCGTACCGCGCAACTTCAGCCACGTACGCCGGTCTCGTCACGCCAAACCGGGCCGCCGGTGAGCGCGATGAGACTCACACTTCCGTCCCGAGGGTCTGGTTCGGCGGAGAAATATCACTGGTCACGCGATGTCAAAAGCGTATAGTCGGATGCGCCAACGCCCGGTCATGTGAGATCAATTTGATCCGCGCCCTGGGCTCGGAGGAGAGGCTCGGAATGGTCACAGTTCGCAAAGCCGATCCGGCGCTTATGGACAAAGGAAGTCAGCGACCGCGAGAACTCAGCCCGGCCGCTCGCGAACGCGAGCAGCAGCAGCGGCAGTTCAAGAAACTGATCGGACAGCTGAAAGGACCGGAGCAGGTCTTCGAGGTCCGGCTCGATCCCAACGAGAAGCCGATCACGATCCGTCAACGCCTTCTGCGCGTGGCAACTGAGGCCAACGTGGAAATCGCGGTGCGAAAGCACGGCGACGGATTCCTTGTCGGGTTGCTCACACCTGAGCGCCGCACGAATCGCGGCCGGCGCGCATCCGGATCCGGCCCCACGGCCTGACCTGAGGCGGGTCGCGGGAAATCCGGCCGCCTTTCTGGAGGCTCTCATTTGGGTGCCGATCCGGACAAGCTGGAACGCGGTCCAGATACATCGTCGGCCGGCGAATCGGCCGCCCCCGAGCACGCCGGCAGCCGCAGAAGGCTCGTCGAGACCCGCTGCGGCTTCGCCGACATGGCGCGACGTGAGGCCGATGCCGCCTCCACGCGGGCCCTGGAGGCCAGGCGACGGTACGACGAGCGGCTCCAGGCCGTGATCCGAGCAGAAGCTACCGTCGATCCCGTTGCCGCCCACGCCGCCAAGGACGAAGCGCATCGCGCCTTCCGGGCCGCGGTGGCAGCTGCCCGCGGATACCAGCAGGTGGAGTCCGCGGCCAACTCGTGGCTGACGGAGATAAACCGGGTGAACGCCCGGGTCCGGGCCACCGAGTCCGCCGTCCGCCGCGAGCGGGACGCCGCCCAGGCGCAGCAGCGGGAGCTGACCGAGCTGTACGAGATGGCCGAGTCGAGCGCGACGATGGCCGCCGAAGCGATGAGAGCCTGCCAGGCCGCGCAGGCCGCGCTCGAAGCCGAATCGTCAGGCGGAGCCGAGGCCGAGCCTCCACCCGCTGCCGGGTCCGGCCCCGTGGCCGTGGCCGAAGCCCCCGCACCCGCCGCCGGCCCCGTCGTGGTGCCCGGCGCCGCGCTTCCGCCGCCGCCACCGGCCCGCCTGCTCGCACCCGCGCCCGTCGGCCCGGAACCGATCGACGGCGATCAGCCCGGCGACTGGCTCGTCATCGACATCAGGTCGTCGCAGCCACAGGCCGTGATTCGGCTGATGCGTCGCGAGGGTGCGGTGTTCGCGATCCTGGTGGACCGGCTGGCCGCGAGGGATCCTGCGGCCCGGAGCTGCTGGCAGTTGCTGCTGTCCAACTTCGTCGATGCCGTCGCGGCGGCCGCGATCGAGGATGCCTGGCTCGAGTTCGGGAAGGACGTCCCGTTCTGGAGTCAATTCACGCCGGACGAGGCCCGCGAAGTGGCGCGCGGCCTGGCAGCGCTGGGCTTCCGCTTCGACGGCTTTGGTTCGTTCGTGGGTGGACGGATCCCCAGCCAGCGGGACCTGGCACTGGCGGTCGGAGCGGCGGGGCTGCTCCCGGTCAGGATCAGGCGCTGGCCGGCACCGGATGAGGCGGCAGCTCTGTTTTCCGGCGCTAAACCGGCCGGCGACGCGTTCATCGCGGCCGGGGCTCCGGCACTCACGCTCGGCGAACTGGTGCGGCTGCTCGGCCGCCGGGCGGAGCCGCTGGCCGACATCTGGAACGATTGGGATCGCGTCCGGCCGCTGCTCTTCGCCACCAACCTGTAGAGGGTCAGCCCTCGTCGGGCTCGACCGGATCCTCCTCGATCACGACGACCCGGTAACCTTCGGCTGCGGCGACTCCGAGCCGTGCGCCCGCCTCCGCGAGCCGGCCTCTGACCCGCCCGAAGACCGCCTCCGCGTCGTGGATCTGGCTGGCGTGGCAGCGCAGCGCCGAAATCTTGCGGTCTACGGTCGCCGTGACGTCGATCCAGGAATCGGGCTGGTTCCCCCACATCAGATACAGCCGCCGGACCTTGTGGATGGCGAGGCCACCCCGCGCCAGCCAGGGGAAAGCCATCGGGTTGCGGGCTGCCGGATAGACGGCATCGACCGCGGCCAGGGCGGCTGCCCGGTGGTCGGTGTGGTTGACGCCGCCGCCGTTGTGGATGACGACTTCCGGGTCGCCGCAGAAGACCGCATCGGGCCTGAAGGTTCGGATCTCCTTGACGAGCATCTCCCGCAGCGTCAGGTCGTTGACCAGCGCGCCGTCGGGCTGATGCAGGAAAGTGACGCCCGAATAGCCCACGATCTCGGCCGCGCGGCGCTGCTCCTCTTCGCGAGCCCGGGCCAGATCGAGAGGATCGAGGAACGGGTCCTCGCTGCCGGCGTCGCCCGATGTGCAACACACGAGCCAGCCTGTCGAACCGGCGTCGATCCAGGCCGCGGCCGTTGCTGCCGGCCCAAAGTCGGCGTCGTCGGGGTGACCGACGATGACCATAAATCTGTTGGGGCGCCAGGTGTGTGGTATTGGCCGCTCGTCCGTCATCTGTGTGGCCGACTCCTGATTTCGCGGTGTCGGGTGTCAACGCGAGGACCGCTCGTCCTCGTGGACTGCCCTGAATGGCCGAATGCAAGCTTTCGCAATCGCGCTATCATGCCGCCCGAGGCTTCGCTCGTCTCCCCCCACGGGCGAAGCCTCTCTCTATGCCCCGGTCAAGGTCGGCCGGCGCCTCGGGTCAGGCCGGCCGTCATGCCGCCCGCAACGTGCCGAGGGCTGCCAGGACTTCGACGGCGTGATCCTCCGGTTTGACCTTCGGCCACACGTGGGCGATCCGGCCGTCCGGACCCACGAGGAAGCTCGACCGCAGAATGCCCAGGTATGTCTTGCCGTAGTTCGTCTTCTCGCCCCAGGCGCCGTACCGCTCGGCAACGGCGTGATCCTCATCGGCGAGGAGCGTGAACGGCAAGCCGTACTTGGCCCGGAACGCGGCCTTGCTGGCCGGTCCCTGCGGGCTCAGGCCCCAGACTTCGGTATCGGCCGCCTTGAAGGCGGCGTCGTTGTCGCGGAAGGAGCAGGCCTCCTTGGTGCAGCCCGGGGTATCGTCGGCCGGGTAGAAATAGACCACGGTGAAATGGCCGCGCCGGTCGGCGAGACGGTGGACCGTCCCCGTGTCGTCGCGGAGTTCGAATTCGGGGGCGAACTCGCCCACCTTCGGCATGGCGCTCATGGCCGCAGCGTAGCAGGGTCGCGGCGGGTGCCATCGCGGCCCGTGAGGTTTCCCGCGGCGTGGATCGGACTCCTGCTTCGAACCCCTAGTCACCGCCACGAGCCGCGTCTCATCAGCGCGTCAGCGCGGCAACGCCACTGCCGCCACCGCCACGCCGACCGCCACGCCGACCGTCAGCCAATCGCGCCACGTGACCCGCAACTCGCGGAAGTGGCTGCGGCGGACGCCGCTGTCGAAGCCGCGCGCGTCCATCGCCAGGGCCAGCCGTTCGGCGCCGCGAATCGCCGCCACGAGCATCACTACCAGCCGATCGGCGGCATCGCGAATCCTGCTCGCCGGACTTCCGGCACCGATGCCACGCAGATGGCGTGCGGCACCGATGACCGCCCAGTCGTCGGCCATGAACGGAGCCACGCGCATGGCCCCGAGCGTGCCGTAGGCGAACCGGTCGGGGACGTGCCACTGCTGGACCAGCGAGTCGGCCATGCGGGTCGGGTCGGAAGGCCCGAAGACGAGGAGGGTCGTCAGGCCGATGACAACGACCCGAAGCCCGATTGCCAGCCCGGCCGATACTGCCGGCGCGGTAATCCTGACGGGGCCGATTTCGAGGACGGCCGCCAGCGACCGATCGGCGTTCGACGCGGCCAGCACGATCGAGAAGAAGGTCAGGCTCAGGATCGCGAACCCGAGCGGAGCCATGCGGCGGGGGATGCGTCGCAGCGGCAGCCCGGACCACAAGACGAGGGCCGCGACGGCCGCCAGCGTCAGGCGGACCGGCACGATCGGGTCCAGGGTCACGATCGCCGCCACGAGCCAGGTCAACCCCGCGATGAGCCGCGCGGCCGGAGTGACTCTGGTCAGGAACGCCGGGCGGATCGGGCCGAGTGAGGCCGGGACGAGGCTCATCGCGGGACCTCGGCGCCGGCCGCGGCGCCGGCTGCGGCGGCGGGTCCCGCGGTCGAGCCCGTTCCCGACCGCCACGGCTCGGCGGGCGAATACGGCGGCTCGGCCAGAAACCGCTCCGGCGAACCGTCGAAGACGACCCGACCGCGGTCCATGGCCACGACTCGGTCGCAGTGGGGGAGCAGCCTCGGGTCGTGGGTTGCCAGCAACTGCGCCTGGCCCGTCGCCCGGAGTTCGTCCAGCAGCGTCATCACCGCCTCGGTGCCGCGCCGGTCCAGCCCGAACGTCGGCTCGTCGAGGAGCAGCACCGCCGGCGGCCGAATGACGAGGGCGGCCAGACTCAGCCGCCGCTGCTCACCCTGGCTCAGACGGAACGGGTCCTGCCCGGCAAGCTCGCCCAGGCCGAACCTGGCCAGGACGCCGTCCGAGTCCGGCGGCGGCAGTGGCCGACCGCGGCCCGTCCGCGCGGCCAGCTCCGTGGCGGCCACTTCATCGCGAGCCGTTCTGGCGACGAACCCCAGCTCCGGGTCCTGGAACACCAGCCCGATTCGCGACGCAATCTCCCCGGCCCGCAGCCTGGACGGATCGCGCAATTCCTCGCCCGTTCCGCCGTCGCCCGTTCCGCCGGTGCCCGCGATCGACCGCAGACCGACACGGCCGCGGGTCGGGCGGCGCAGCCCGCACAGCACGAACAGCAGCGTGGACTTGCCGGCGCCGTTCGGCCCGACGACGGCGATCCGCTCGCCCGAACGCGCCTCGAGCGAGACGCCGTCGAGGGCCCGGTGGGTACCGCTTTCGTCCGACGGGTAATCGAGGGTCAGGTTCACGGCTTGCAGCAGGACCTGCTCGGGCCGCCGGTCGGGGCGGGACGCGATCGCCGCCGCTGCGGACTCGACGCCCGCCGACGGGACGTCCGCTCCGGACCACGCGCTCGGCACCCACGCGCCGCTGCGCCGCAGCAGCGAGACGGCCCGGCGGCCGACGGAATCGGCCGGGGCGAAGGTCAACTGGCGGCCCTCGTCGTCGATCAGCAGTACGTCGTCGGCCATCGGCAGGGCCGCCTCGAGGCGGTGCTCGATCAGGACGATCGTGTGCTCGCGCCGCCGTGCCAGAACGGCCAGCTGCTCGAGCGTGTCGAACATGCCCGGCGGATCGAGATTGGCCGTGGGCTCGTCCAGCACAATTAGGGACGGGCGCGCCGCCAGAACGTCGGCGATGGCGAGGCGCTGCTTCTCGCCGCCTGACAACGTCGCGGTTGCGCGCAAGTCGAAGCCGCCCAGGCCGACCTGGGCCAGGGCCTCGGGAACGCGAGCCTCCATCTGCGCTCGGGGCCAGCCGCGGTTTTCCAGCCCGAACGCCACCTCGTCGTCTACGCGGGCCATGACCAGCTGGCAGTCGGGGTCCTGGAACACGAGCCCGACGCGTTCCCCGAGGAACCTGGCCGGGGTCGTTTCGACATCCATGTCGCCGACACGAAGTCGGCCCTGCCACGTCCCCGGAAGCGTGTGCGGAACGAGCCCCGCGAGCGCCCGGGCGAGCGTGCTCTTGCCCGAGCCGGATGGCCCCAGCACGAGCAGCGTCCGTCCCGGTTCGAGCCTGAATGTCAGGCCCGCCAGCGCCGGTCTCGATCGGCCGGCGTATGTCCAGCCGAGCCCGTCCGCCTCGATCGCCGGCGCGGGCGAGGCCAGGCGCTCAGGCCCGGCGGATTCGGTCATAGGCCCGATGGGAATGCTCCGAGCGCGCCGGTCCGGCGCAAGGACCGGACCAGCAGCCAGGCGCCGATGCCGGCGATCAGGGCCCCGGACAGAATCTCGAGGGCCGCGATCGCAAACTGAAGCTGGCCGGTGTACGTGGCGAAATAGACGGGGACGTCGTGCAGAGCCTCGCCGGCACCGGCCCCCGCCCCGGCGAGGAACGCCACGATCGGGCCGAAGTTGCGGTACATCACGAAGCCGAACACGATCTCTGCGCCGGCGCCCTGGACGAATCCGGACAGCAGAGTGTCCAGGCCCCACTGGCTGCCTAGGATGACCGCCACGATGGCGGCCACCATTTCGGCGAACAGCGCCGCGCCGGGTTTGCGAACGATCAGCGGAGCCACGACCGCCGGCATCAGCCACATGCCGCTGATGATGTATTCCCACGGCTCGCCGAGCGGCCGGAGCCACTGCCAGACATAGGCGTTCCAGGCGTAGAAGACGACGCCGAACGCGACGGCGATGATGGCGACCACGATGATGTCGACGGTCCGCCAGCGAGCCGACTCCGAGTCGCCGCGGATGGCCAGGACGTTGCTCAACTTGTTTCCTCCGAATTGGATTTACCGGTTCTCGTTTCGACGATGAGCAGGCTGCCGTGGCGGAGCGTGACGGCCGCCTCGGCTGTGATGCGGACGTTGGACAGACCCCGGGCCGGTCCCGGTGGCAGAGTCTCGTCGTTGAGTGGGTACTTCAGCCCGCGAGTCGTGACTCCGACGGCGGCCGCGCCGAGCGGCAGCAGCGACACGAGGTCGCCGACCGCGCCCGGGAGCGGGCAAGTGGCGGGTTCGGCGCTTTTCGCGCCGGCTGCGCCGGCCGCATCTGCCGCATCCGCTCGCAAGAGCCGGACTCTCGTGGTCGCGTCGAGAAGCTCGACCTCCGCGGTGGCGGCATCGGGCAGCGCCAGCAGGCCCACGTTCGCCAGGGCGTGGTCGAAGCGCTGCCCGCCCATCGCCCCCAGCAGGGTCACGTGGCTCGCCCCCCGCCGGAGCGCCGCTTGAACTGCCAGTTCGGCGTCCGATTCGTCCTTGTCGGTGGCAGCGCGCTCAATCGGCACGCCGGCCGCGGCGAGTTCCGCGAGGCGGGCTTCGGGCAGCGAGTCGCCGTCGCCGACGAGCAGGTCGGGGCGAAGGCCGATAGACACGGCCTTGTCCCAGCCGCCGTCGGCGGCGATGACCAGACTCACCCCGTCCATCCAGCCCGGCCAGGCCGCGTCCAGGTCGGCGCGGCGAGGCGCGGCGCCGTCGGCCACGACCACGGCCCGGATCCCGCCCGCTCGGCTCAACAAAAAGCACCTCCATCGAAAGCGACAGAGGTACACCGATCTGGACTCCCTGCGCCGGCATTACCCGGATCAAGTTCCAAGGGTCTGCGGATGGATCCGCACTCTCAGCGCCGCGAGGCGCTCCCCTGTCCGTCTTCTGTTGTCGTTTGACTCTACACCCTCCGAGTCGATTGGGGAGAGTCGGGTCGAACGGAAGCGTCTCCGTCGGAGTCAATCGTATGAAATGTCGATGTCCGCGGGCCCGGAGATCGATCCAAACCGCTCGCCGCATCGAATACAGAAATAGGGGCGAGGCGCCAGGGCCGACAGGTGGTCATCAACTTGAGGGACCGCATCTTGCCACTGTTGCACGGGGCGGGAAGACCGATATCTTCATTAAGAAACAACAAGCATGAGTGGTAGATTTCGAAACGTGACCGAGCCGCTTCAGCAGGGAATCCAGAGGGTCGCCGAGGTCGCCGCCCGCAAGGGAGTCGCCCTCGATATCCGGTATCTGGCCGCGTCTGCGAGCGCGCCCGAGGAGCTGGCGGCCGCCATCGACGCGGAGCTGGGCCAGATCGTAACGACCCTGGTGTTCGTGGCGCCACGCCCCGAAGGCCGCGTGGCGCCGATCGTCTGCCTCGTCTCGGGGCTCAACGAGGTCGATCTGGGGTTGGTCGCCGCCGTCACGGGCGAGGTCTCGCTCCGCCCGGCCACCGCTCGCGAAGCGCGCGAAATCACCGGCTTCGGCGTCGGTTCCATACCGCCCTTTGGGCTGGGCCGCGAAGTGCGGGTTCTGATGGACGAAGACCTGTGCCGGTACCAGTGGATCTGGGCGCCGGCCGGCGGCGAGGACGCCGTCATGCGGGTCTTCCCGGGCACCCTCCGCATGCTCTCCAATGCCACCGTTGAGCCGCTGGCCGCGGCTCCGTGGCTCGCCGCCGCGTCCGGCCGGCTGGCACTGAGCTTCGAGGCCGGAGCCGGCGCATAGCTCCCACCTAGGTGGAAACCCTGAGGACGGCCGGGGAGTTGTCCCCATAGGTGGACAGACGGTGGACAAACGGGTAGGCGATCTTCCGAATAGGTGGAAAACCCGATTGAATGAGCCTGCCAATTCCGGTAGCTTTCTCTTCGACGTCCGGAGGTGCTGAGCGTCTGCTAATGGCTGCGATGACATCAAGGCTCACGCAGCGAGTAGGTTCCTTCGGGCGTTTCTTCATGTCCGTCGCCCGGTAGCCCGGCCGGCGCGTGCCCTCCCCTCAGACCCGCCCGGGAAACGTCGAGGCGGCGTCGGGGGAGGTCCAGACGCCGCCTCGGCTGTGAGCGCGAAACCCGGGGGTGAGGAGGAGGAGTTGCCCGGGGGCTTCGCAAGTGTTCGGTTTTGGCCGGACCGTGGACCGGCGGGGAATTGGCTCAGGTCGGGCGCCGCTCGTCCCGGCCCCAATCGGTATTGGCGTAGAGGTTGCGCAGGAACAGCAGCCGGTTGACCTGGCTCAGCGACCAGCGGGAGTCGCCCTGCGGCAGGCCCACGACGAAGCCGATCAGACCCGCGGCATCGGCGCCGGAGAAGCCGCTCGTGACGAGCAGCCGGTAGGCCGCCTGCGTCTGGATCTCGCGGGGAGTGGTGTCGGGCGGGATGAAGGAATCCAGGGAAATGAGCATTGCGCTCAGGTCCTCGGCCGGCTGCGCTCCGCCGACTTCGATCGAAACCGGCTGGCGGCCGGACCCGACCATCGGCTGGCGGCGCCCCGCGGCGGGTCGCCGAGCCATCGGCCCGGTTTGCCCTGTGCTGCTGTGGTCCGCTGTGCCGGCCATCGTTCGAGCCTTCTCTCTCCGTTTACTGTGCCCTTGAGTTAACAGTCGGCCCTGAGGGCCACCGGCACGAGGCCCCACCCGGGCCAGGACCGGGGTACTTGCGATCCAATCCTGGTGCGTTCGAATGAGCCGATAGGGCCCGAGTCGGTACACCAGACGTCCGAAACGCCCGGATCGGCCGGGGCTGCCGCTAGACTGCCTGCGTGCGTGTACGTCAGTTCGAGCTGCGGCTTCTCGCCGTTGCTCTCACGATCCTCTGGGCGGTCGGCGGAGGAGTGATCCTGATCGCCTACCGGCCGGGTGGCCCCGTTGACCTCCTGGTCGGTGTCGCCGCTCTGCTGCCGCTGCCGGTCAGCCTGGCCGCCGTCGTGTGGCCGCCTCTGGTCCGGAGCGACAGGGGTTCGGCCGGGGTCTTCTGGCTGGGCCTGATCGCGGGGCTGCTGCTGCTGCCGTCGATCGCCGGTGTCGGCGCTCAGGTGCTCCAGGGCGGAACCCAGCCGCTTCTGCCGTCGTTCGAAGTCACCTACCCGTGGATCATCGCGTTGGTTGCCACGAGCCTGTTCGCCGGCATCGGGATCGGCCGCCAGGGCGTCTCGGAACCGGGCTTCGGCCGGAAGCGCATGTCGGCCGCGGTCGTTTTCACCGTGGTTGCCACCTCGGTCGTCGCGGGTGCATTTGCCGCAGTCAGCGCCGCCGACAACGCCGCCCTGGGCGACATGCCCATGGCCCACTCACGATTCGGCCCGACCGCCGTGGGGGCCGCAGCCTCATCAACAGGCCTCACGACCCCGGCCGATTGCAGGAGTCCCCTGACCCTCGCGGGCAGCGCGCACCTCGACCTCGATCTCTCCGCGGACGTGGACTCGAGCGGCGTCGGGACGGTCACACTCTCGGGCAACCGATCGGGCAAGGACGTGTCCTGGCTGGCCCAGGTAGTCCGAAGCGATCTCTTCGGCCAGTACGCCTCGGCGCGAATCGGGTCGGCGGCGTGGGAGCAAGCACCGGGGACCAGCTGGACGAGCGTCAACCCCGCCGCGCTGGACGGCCAGCTGATCGACGTGCAGGTTCTGGCGCACGCCCTATCCGCAGAGAACAGGATTACCGCCGAAGATCATGGTCTCGAGTACGTAGACGGCGCCCGAGCGCGTCACTGCCGGCTGGCGATCGACGGTCCCACCTTCGAGGCCTCGTTTCCACAGGTCTCCTGGCTGCTCGGGTCGGCGTCGCTCGGCAGCTGGCGAGGCGAGCTCGACTTCTGGGTCTTCATGGACAACGAGGTCGGGATGGTTTCCGGGAGCGTCAACGGCGATGCTCAGGGGATCCTGCCGCACGGCCTGCTCGCCACGGTCCGGGTCAAGCTCACGGCGGTTGACCGCGACACGCCGATGACAATCCTGCCACCCCGAATCTGAGCGTCGCCCGATGCCCCCAACCGACCAGCCCGATACCGCGAAGAGAGACAGGCTGGCCCGTTTCTACCGGGTGCTGCGATATCTGGCCGCGCATCCGGAAGGCGCGACCGTGGACGCCGTCGCCGGTTTCGTGGCCATGTCGCGCCGGACCGTCTATCGCGATCTCCGCGCCCTCGAGGGCGAAATCGGGATTCCGCTGTGGAGCGAGGACGGTAAGTGGGGCATCGTCGAAGGCGCCTTCCTGCCACCGCTCCGGCTGACGCTCGATGAAGCCGTGGCGTTCTTCCTGGCCGCGCGCCTGACCGTCCAATTCGCCGACCGCTACGACCCCGACACGGGCGCCGCCTTCCAAAAGCTCGCCGAGATTCTGCCGCCGGCCGTGGCCCGGCATCTGGAGCGCACCGTGGACGTCCTGGCCAGCCGGCCGCTGGACGAACGTCTCACCCGCCACCTCCGGATGCTGTCGCGGGCGTGGGCGGATCGGCGGGTCGTCGAGCTCACGTACGACGCCGCCACCTACAGCCCGGGGAGGCCGCCGCGCCGCTCCCGCGTCCATCCGTACATGCTCGAGGCATCGGCGACGACGCGAGCCCTCTACCTCATCGGCTTCGACGAGTCGCGCGGCGCCGTCAGGACGTTCAAGCTGCAGCGGATCCTGGAGCTGTCGCTGGCCGTCGAAACGTACGAACCGCCCGATCCGGCGGTCCTCCAGGAAGGCCTGGGCCGGGCCTGGGGCTTGATCACGGATCAGGAGGAAGTCGAGGTTGCGCTGCGGTTCGACGCCGCGGTCGCTTCGCTCGTGACCGAGACGACGTGGCATCCCACCGAGCAGGTGACGCGCGAGGCCGGCGGCGCGGTCGTCTGGCGGGCGCGCGTTCCGGGCACTATCGAGATCCGGCGCTGGATTCTCGAGTGGGGCGCCGACGTCGAGGTTCTGGCGCCGCCGGAACTGCGGGCCGAAGTCGCGGCCACATACCGCAAGGCTGCGGCCAAGTACTGACAAGGCTGCGGCCAAGTACTGACCGGAACGGCCACGGCAGGCTAGGCTTGCGGCATGCAAGACGACGCGCTGGGTTCCGACGCGGCCGGCCGGGTTCATCCGCAGATGTGGGCCGTCAACCTGGTAAGCGACCCGATCCACGGCTACATCGAGCTGACCAAGCGGCTCGACCCCGAGCACGCACGGGCGCTTGGTCTGGCCGAGGAAGAAGCGGCCGAGGGCGACCTGCTCGATTCCGCCTGGCTGCAGCGGATGCGCCGTATCAGCCAGCTGCAGAGCGCGCGCTGGGTCTTCCCCACGGCCGAGCACAGCCGCTTCACCCACAGCCTGGGCGTGATGCACGAGGCGGGGTTGTGGGCGCGGCATCTCTATCCGAGCCTTCGCGCCGCGCTGCCGATCGTGGAACCGGGTGTTGTGCTGCCGTCGGAAGGTCTGGTCGTCGAGACACTTCGGCTGGCCGGACTGCTCCACGACGTCGGTCACGGGCCGTTCGCACACTTCTTCGACGAGCACGTGCTGTGCCACTTTCCCGCGCCTGCGGACCCACGCCGCAACCGCAAGAGCTTGACCCACGAGGATCTCTCGCAGCTGATCATCGAGCGCGAGCTGGGCGACGCGATCCGGGCCATCCGGCGGGCGCCGGGTGACGTTCCCTCGCGCGACGCGTTGCGGCCGGATGAGACGATCGATCCGCGCTGGCTGTCGTTCCTGATCGGCAAGCCCGCCCTGGCCGACACGTCGATGCCGCGCTGGCTGCGCTGGCTCCAGCCGCTGCTGTCGGGCGTCTTCACGGTGGACAACCTCGACTACGTGCGCCGCGACGCCTACCTGATCGGCGTCTCCACCGGTCCGGTGGATGTGGAACGGCTGCTGCGCTACTCGTTCGTGAGCCCGGCTGGGCTATCGCTGTACGAGCCCGGACTCGGGGCCCTCGAGATGTTCCTCACTGCCCGCCTGTTCCTGTACCAGCAGATCTACTACCACCGCTCCGTCCGGGCCATCGACCTGGACCTGGCCGAAGTGTTCCGGCCGAGCATCCTGGCGATCTTCGGCGATGGTTCCCCGGCCGACGACCTGGGCCACTACGCCGACCTGGACGAATACGCCCTGCTGCATCAGGCGGCGCTGTGGGCCCGCGGCGAGGCGCTGTCCGCCGACCCGCACCCGGGCGATCTGACGGTCACGCCCGAGGTGGGGCGGACGTGGCGGGCGATTCTGCTGCGCCGGCCCCGCTGGCGAGCCGAGGCCGAGTTGCGCCGCAACTACGAGGCCGCGGGCAGGGAGGCGGCGCTGGCGGCGGCGCGGACTGAACTGGGGCCGGAAGTGCCGGGCCGCGTCGCGGTGGACCTGGCCGAGATTGATGCCCGGCCGGCCGAGGCTACGGCCACTGATTCGCTACTCGCAATCGTGGGCCGCGACGGTGCGCCGGCTCTGCCGCTGAGCGCCGCGCTGGCGAGGTTGCCGGCCTACTCACTCGTGGCGCGGCGTTACGGGCGGTCGGGTTAACCCGGCCGACGCCGTCTATTCCTTGCGACCGGCGCTCGGGGCCGCCGACGGCAGCGGCGCGCAATTGGTCGCCTCGGCCGGCCGCAGGGTCCGCATCTCCGGAATGTCGCAGCGGAACGGCAGAACCGTGAACGGGTCCACCCGCGCGATCTCGTACTGAGGCATCAGGTCCTTGGCCACGATTGCGGGATCGAGCTCGAAGGTCGATATCTCGAGCGGGCTGAACAGGCCGTAGTGGACGTGGCAGCCTGAGGCGTTGCCGGTCGCACCTTCGACGCCGATGATCTGGCCCGCCTTGACCTTCTGGCCGACCTTGACCGAGACGCTCGACTCGTGGGCGTAGATGCTTCGGTAGCCATTGCCGTCGTCGATGACGATCACGATCGGCAGGCTGCTCCACCAGCCCTTCTGATCGAGCAGCCGGTAATACGCGTCGGGGCTGCTCGTCCAGCCCATGTAGTCGTCGTACTTGCGCCCGGCCGCAAGGACCGTTCCGGCGTGAGCGGCGCGCACGCGATCGCCGCATTGGGTCGCCATGTCGAGGCCGTCGTGGAATCGGTCGCCCTTGACGAAGAACTCGCCCCACGGAGATGGGCCGAACGGAAGCGTGACGACCGCCCCGGCGAGCGGCCACGAGTATTCCGTGAGCGCGCTCGGCGATTGCGGACCGGCCGATGCCGGCGGAGCGGCCGATGAGGGGACCAGCGACGCCCTACCGGCCGACAGCCCGCCCGCGGTTGTGGCGGCCGTCGCCGTTGCGGGCGCGACCGACGAAGCCCCGGCCACCGTCTGCGCCTGATCCCGGGCTTGCGCGCCGCTTCCGGCCGGCGAGCCCCGCACGAACGCCATGACCAAAACGGCGCTCATCATCACGACACCCAGGATGAACACGGGTGGGATCTTCCGACCCGGGCGTCGCCCGCGGGTCTGTGCCTCTGTGCTGGGCCGGTGGGCCTGCACCTCTGGGCGGGGCCGTTCGCGGAGGCTGGTCACGCACAGGTTGTAGCACTTCGCGAAGCCCCGCGAGCGGCCTTTGCGCAGGCCGCTACCAGTCCGGGTTGAGCTGCCTGTCGAGAACCTCGGCCGGCGTCATGCGCGGCCGTATGAGCTGGGCCCGGCCCCCGCGAACGGCAACCTCGGCCGCAGTGGCGTGGGACAGGAAGAACGGCATCGCCTCCGTGAAGCCGTAAGCACCGACGTCCAGCACTGCCACGAGATCGCCGACACGCGGCCGCGGCAGCATCGCGTCGGTGGTGAAGACGTCGATGCCGGTGCACAGTGGACCGGCGACGGTGGTGCGGACCATGGCCCGGACCGCATCGGTGGTCAGGACGGCGAGGCGATGCTCGCTCTGGACGAGGGCGGGCCGAAGAACGTGGTTGATGCCGCCGTCCAGAATCGCCACGGGCGCCGACTCGGGGCCCTTGACGTCCACGACTCGGGCAACGTATGCGCCCGCCGGTCCGACCAGGAACCGGCCCGGCTCCAGGACCACCTCCATCTCGCCGAGTTCGCCGTCGGCGTCCCATCCGCCGCGCAGTTCGTGCAGGCGGCGGCCGAGATGCTCGAGATCGAGGGGCGTCTCGCCGTCGGAATAGGGGATGCCGAGACCACCGCCGGCGTCCACGACCCGCAGCCTCGTGCCCGCCTCGGCGGCCATCTTCCGCCCGATCTCGACGAGATCCGCCACGTGGCCGACGAGCTGTTCGGCGTTGCGCAGGTTGGACGCGCCGAAGGCGTGGATGCCCAGCAGCTCCACGTTCGGAGAGGCGGCCGCGGCCCGGGCGGTCGCCATCAGCGTCTCGAGCGGCATCCCGAACTTGCCCTCGACGCCGCCGATCAGCCGCACCGTTTCCAGGCGCGCGTCCTCGGACACGGCCAGGCGGAGCAGGATGGGCTGGCGCCTGCCGGCGGCCGCGGCGATCGCCTCGAGGCGATGCAACTCACCGGGCGACTCGACGGTGATGAAGCCGATGCCCGCGGCAACGGCTGCGGCCAGCTCGGCGTCGCGCTTGCCGGGGCCGGTCATGGCGATCGCCGCCGGCTCGAAGCCGGCCCGCAGGACGAGTTCCAGCTCGCCGCCGGACGCAACGTCGGCACCGACGCCGCAGCGCCGCAAGTGCGTCACCACGGCAAGCGCGGGGTTGGCCTTGACCGCGAACGCCACACGGAAACCCGGCGGAAGGACCGCCCTCAGCGCATCGACGCGGCGGGAGATGAGATCCAGGTCGTAGACGTAGAAGGGCGTCCCGAACTCCTCGGCCAGGGCCGAGGGCGAGAGATCGGCGAGCCGGCCGCCGTCGAGGATACCGTCGATTCCGGAGCCGGAGTCGGCGCCCGAGCCGGCCGAGCCCGAGCCCGAGTCGGCGCTCGAGCCGGAGCCCGAGCCCGCGCCCGCGCCCGCGCCAGCGCGCGAGCCGGTCGTCAACGCAGAGCCTCTTCCAGCGCGACCCGCGCGTCCGTGCGTTCGTCGCGGTACTTGACGATCATCGCGGCCGACAGTGTGAGACCGTGGGCGTCACCGAACTCTCCGGAGACGGCCCGGCCACCCGGGGCAACGACCGCCCCGGCCGGAACCACGAGCGGTTCGTCGAGCGTGCCGACCAGGACTCGTTCGTTGACCAGGTCGTACAGGCGGCTCGTCCCGGTCAGGATGACACCCGCCGCGATGACCGCGCCCTTCTTGACGAGCACTCCTTCGAGCAAAGCGGCCTGCGCACCGACGAAAGCCTCGTCTTCGACGATGACGGGGCGCCGTCCGGCCGGCTCTAGAACGCCGCCGATCTGGACACCCGCCGAAAGGTGCACGCGCGACCCGATCTGGGCGCACGAGCCGACGAGCACGTGCGAGTCGACCATCGTGCCCTCGCCGATCCAGGCCCCGATATTGATGTACGACGGCGGCATGACGGTCACGCCCGGGGCCAGGTACACGCCGGCACGAACGGAGGTGCCGCCCGGGACTACCCGCCAGGGCTTGCCCGAGGCCAGAGCCGTAGCGGCCTCGAGCGAGTCCAGGAGGTTCTTGACCGGCAGGCCGACCCGATCTCTAAATTGGAGTGCGCCGCCGAGATCCCAGGTCCGGGTATCGCGATCGGCGAACAGACCCAGGATGCTCTGCTGGACCTCCGGGTTGACCCGCCAGCCGTCGGCGAAGTTCTTGTCCGGTTGCGCGACTCGAAGACGTCCCGCGTCCAGGTCGGCCAGGATCGCGTCGCGCTCCGTTGCGTCGCTCACGCGTGCGCCGCGGCTGTGGCTCGGGCGAGCGTGGCGGCCGAGGCGGCGCCGGATCCGGCAGCCGCGGCGGCGCTGCCGTCGAGCAGTCCGGACGCTTCGAGCACGAGCCGGAGCTTGGCCCGGTTCGGCTCGTCGAGCGGCAGGAGGGGCTGGCGCAGCGCATCGGTCAGAAGGCCCATGATCGACATCGCCGCCTTGACCGGAACCGGGTTGGGCCCGCCGGCGAAATTGGCCTTCATAAGCGGCAGCCAGCGTTCGTGGATCAGCCGTGCCTGCTGCCAGTCGCCGGCGAACGCGGCGTCGCACATCTCCGCCATTTGCGCGGGGATCTCGTTGGCGCAGGTGGAGATGACGCCGTCGCCGCCGAGGGCGAGCATCGGCATTGTCCACGTGTCGTCGCCGGCCAGCACCGAGAAGTCGGCCGGGCGGTCGCGCAGGATCGTCGCGATCTGGTCCATGTTCGCCGACGCCTCCTTCACGGCCACGATACCCGGATGTTCGGCCAGCCGCAGGAGCGTCGCCGCCTCCACGTTCACGCCGGTTCGGCCGGGCACGTTATAGACGATGATCGGCAGGCCGCCTTCGTCCGCGACCGCTCGGAAGTGCGCTTCGAGCATCCGCTGATCCGGCTTGTTGTAGTAAGGGGCGACGACCAGGGCCGCGTCAACGCCGAGCTTGGCCGCGCGCTGCGTCGAGTTGATCGCGGTGGCGGTGCTGTTCGAGCCGGTGCCCGCGATGACGCGCAGACGGCTGCGGCTCGGCCGTTCCGACGCGATCTCGACGGTCGTGCCGATGACCCATTCATCTTCGTCGTGGCTCAGCGTGGGCGTTTCGCCGGTCGTGCCGCACGGGACCAGACCGTGGATGCCGGCGTCGATCTGGCGGCGGACGAGACTGCGGAAGGTGTCCTTGTCGATTTCGCCGCTCTGCGTGAACGGGGTGACGAGAGCGGTGAACGCTCCTCGGAACTGGCGGATTGGTGGCATCGGAGAGGCTCCTTTGGTCGGCGCCCTGCGGCGCGGTTGGTGTTCGGGTTAGGGCTGGGGCTGTTGCTGGAGTCGGAGTCGGAGTCGGGCTAGGCGGGAGTCGCGGTCGGTGTCGCGGTCGGCGTCGGGCGGCGGCCCTTCAGCTTGTCGCCGCGGCCGTCCGGGCCGCCGGCTGTTTGGCGATGATCGAATCGACGACGTCGTCGAAGCTGTGGAATCCGGCGGCGCGAGGCTCGGCCAGCAGCCACTCGGCGGCGGTGATGGCGCCGGCGGCGTAGGCCGATCTGTCGCGGGCCGTCAGACGCATCTCCAGGCTCTCTCCCGGCGCGTCGAATCCGACGAGGTGCATGCCGGGAGCGGCCCCGGCCCGGATGACGGAGACGTCCAATTCATCCAGGGCCGGGGCTCCGTGGACCATCTGGCGGGCCACGCGGGTTTTGCGGGGGTGAGCGGCGATCAATCGCCGCGAGATCTCGAGAGCGGTGCCGGACGGACGGTCCGCCTTGGTGCGGCGGTGCCACTCGACGAGATAGGGGTCGTAGTCTTCGAATGGGCCGAAGAGCCGCGCGGCATCCTCGACGAGTCGGGCGAACAGCATCACGCCCAGGCTGAACGAGGCCGAGGCCACAGCCGCGGCGCCGCTCTGGGTGAGCATCCGGCCCACGGTGTCGCGGTCGGCCGCCCAGTTCGTCGTGCCGATGACGAAGCACCGCACTCCGCCGTCGAGGGCGGCCCGGACGTTCTGTACAACGGCTTCGCCGACGGTGAACTCGAAGAGGACGTCGGCGCCGTGGAATGCGGAGGCGGGGTGCCCCGCGGCCGATTCGGGCATGCCGAGGATCGACGCGGCGGGAGTGCCGCGGCCGGCGAGCGCAGCGGCGACCGCGCGGCCCATGCCTCCGTCTCCGGCAACGATGCTCAGCATCTGCTCAAGTCCTCCGTGGTTGGTTCTGGTTACAAAGAAAACCGCGGCACCCTGGTGGTGTCGCGGCCCGCGGGAGCTTCCTGGCCCCTCAACTCCGCGGTTCGCTCCGAACGCCGCCGAGCCCTAGGGCCGTGCCTCCCGGCATGGCCGCCAGCGCTTCGATTTGGGCTTGGCGCGTTCTTGGACGGACATCATGGGCGGAGTATGCATGATTCCGCGGATATGCGCAAGGGTTGCGGGGATTATGCAGGGTGCATACCTACGATATGCATAACAGTATTCATGGCGAATAGCCTCGGCCGGATGCGGGGCCGGTGCGGGCCGAGCCGGTGCGGGGCCGGAGCCGAGCCGAGGTCCCGTGGCCGATGCCGGGCCGAGCCGAAGTCCCGTGGCCGATGCCGGGCCGGGCCGAAGTCCTGTGGCCGAAGCCGAGCCGGGCCTAGCTATCTGTCCATATTCAAACCCGGGTAGCACGTGACTGATTCGCGGCACCCTGCGCCGACTTCTCGGTCATTCGGGCGGGGCATCGCTGCCGGCGCTGAGCGTGGAATCCGGGGCCACGGTTGCCTCCCGCTCGACCGCGGCGGCCTTTGAGGGCGCATTTCTGATCCCGTGCTACCCGGGTTGCAATCTGATCAAGTAATGCTCCCCGCGCCCCAGCCCCGCCCCAGCCCCGCGCCGCCACCGCCCCAGCCTCGCCCCTCGCCCCGCGCCCCACGCCCCGCC
>Ga0302299_10000384_pt1 | contig 23578 bp, 18 predicted proteins | sample III_Fen_N3_4_FD_198795 | JGI IMG/M metagenome (GOLD analysis project Ga0302299, IMG submission 198795) | Peat permafrost microbial communities from Stordalen Mire near Abisko, Sweden - III_Fen_N3_4 | ecosystem: Environmental > Terrestrial > Soil > Wetlands > Permafrost | place: Sweden: Abisko... | reverse complement strand
GTGCGGATCCAGGCCGCGAGCGAGCTCGCCGAACGACTCGGCACGCGCATCGCGCTCGGCAACGACGTGGGCGTGGCGCTCGACGCGGAAGCCGAACTCGGCGCGGGCCACGACCTCGCCTCCTTCGTGGGAGTCTTCTGGGGCACGGGCATCGGCGGCGGCGTGATCCTGAACGGCAAACGCTGGCTCGGCCGCGGCGCCTCGGGCGAGATCGGGCACATGGTCGTGAAGCGCAACGGCGCGCTGTGTCCCTGCGGCCGGCGCGGATGCCTCGAGGCCTACGCCGGCCGGCGCGCGATGGAGCTGCGCGCACGCAGGCTCGTCGAAGAAGGCAAGCGCGAGACGAGCCTCTTCCGCCTGATGGAGAAGAAGGGCCAGACGCGCCTCACGAGCGGCGTGTTCGCCAAGGCGCTCGAGAAGAACGACGAGCTCGCGCACGAGCTGATCGAGCGCGCCGTCGCGGCCCTCGGTGCGGGACTCGCTTCTGCCGTCAACCTGCTCGACGTCGAGGGCGTCGTGATCGGCGGCGGACTCGGCAGCCGCCTCGGCGAGCCCTGGGCCGCGCGCATCGCCGAGGCGATGCAGCCGCATCTGTTCGTTCCCGCGCGCCCGCCGCTCGTGCGCGTCGCGGCGCTCGGCGACCTCGCGGGCGCCATCGGCGCAGGCCTGCTCGCCCGTCCCGCAGCCGCGCAGCGCCAGGCCTGATTTCGCGCGCACGCGCCGACACGCTAGCCTGGGCAACGAGATGCCCATCGAAGCCGTCGACCTGCGCGCGAAGTTCGAGCTCTTCCACGAGCACTGGCGCCCGAAGATCGTGGCCGAGCTCAACGGCCAGGAGGTCAAGCTGGTCAAGCTCCAGGGCGACTTCGTCTGGCACAGCCACGCCGACGCCGACGAGCTCTTCCTCGTCTGGCGCGGACACCTGCGACTCGAATTGCGCGAGCGCACCCTCGAGCTCGAGCCGGGCGAGATGGTCGTCGTGCCGCGCGGAGTCGAGCACCGCACGTCGGCTGACGAGGAGACCTGGGCGCTGATCTTCGAACCCGCCGCGACGCGCAACACCGGCGACGTGCGCGACGAGCGCCTCACGGCTGCCGGAGGCGAGCGGATCTAGTCCGCGGCCATGATCGTCGAAAAGTCGCTCGTGCTCCCGCAGTCCCCCGCGGCAGTCTGGCCCTGGCTCAGCGAGCCCGAGCGCCTCGGCCAGTGGATCAGCGACGCGCAGCGCTTCGAGGCGCGCCCCGCGAGTCCGCTCGCCGCGGGCTCGACGCTGGTCGTGCACCTGCCGCGCTCGGCGCCGGTCGAAGCGCGCGTCGAGCGCATCGAGCCCGGACGCGAGCTCGCGCTGCGCGCGCGCGGCCTGCCGAACGACATGGAGGTCGTGCTCTCGTTCTTGCTGAAGGCTGAGGGCAGCGGATCGCGCCTCGTCCTGCGCGCCGAGACCCAGCTCACGGGCTTCATGATCTTCGCGGAGAAGATGATCGCCGGAAAAGCCGAGGCGAAGCTCGCGGCCTGGTCCGAGAAGCTGCGCGCGCTCGTCGCGGCGGGCTGAGCCTGCTCAGCTCCCCGTCGGCCACCCGAGCAGCGCGTCGATCGTTCCGCTCGAGACCGCGTGGTAGCGCGGCCGCGCCTTGGCGTAGATCGCCTTGGCGCGTTCGAGGCCCGCCGGCGTCTGCTTGAGCTCCTTGTAGAGCGGCTCGAGGTACTTGCGTCGGCCGACGTCCATCAGGAACTCCTCGAGGCGCGCGTCCGCCGCGCCGTAGCCGCAATGGATCGAGAGCCGCAGCCAGATGTCGAGGATCTCGCAGTTGCCGGTCTGCGTGAAATGGAAGCGGCCATCGAGCGTGCCCATTCCCTGCGCATCGATTCCGTCAGCCACGCCCTCGAGGAAGTGCAGCCACTGCTGCGTGACCCAGCCGTCGCAGACGAGCGCCGAGGCGTCCTTCTTGGCCTTCCAGCGCTCGACCTCGCGCTCGACCTTTGCGAGCGACTGGGTCTTCGGCCGCGGCGCGTCGGCCGGGAGGCCGGGCTGCTCGAGCCAGGCCTCGAGGTCGATGCCGGAGGCTTCCTTGCCGTTGAAGAGCTCTTGCGCCATGAACGCGCGCAGGTCCGCGGTCGTGACGCTCCGGAAGGCGTGCTGGTCGAACCACTTGCGCAGGAATACATCGAAGCGCGCGCGGCCGACGAGTTGTTCGAGGCGCGAGAGGAACAGCGCGCCTTTCGTGTACGGGATGTCCGAGAAGCCGTCGTCGGGATGGTGGCCGTCGAGCTTGGTGTGCAGCACCTGCTGCCAGGGCTCGAGCTCCTTCATCCCGCGCTCGAGCTCACCGATCGCGAGCTCGCGCTCCATCTGCGCGCGCTCTGCGCCGTAGACGGCCTCCATGATGCGCGTCTCGAAGTACACGGTGAAGCCCTCGTTGAGCCAGAAGTCGCTCCAGGTCGCGTTGGTGACGAGGTTGCCCGACCAGGAGTGCGCGAGCTCGTGCGCCACGAGGCTCACGAGCGACTTGTCGCCCGCGAGCACGGTCGGCGTGGCGAAGGTCAGGCGCGGGTTCTCCATCCCGCCGAAGGGGAACGAAGGCGGCAGGATCAGGAGGTCGTAGCGCCCCCAGCGGTACGGACCGAAGAGCTTCTCGGCCGCCTGCACCATCTTCTCCGTGTCGCCGAACTCCTCGCGCGCGGCTGCAACTTGTCCGGGCTCGGCCCAGATCCCGCAGCGCTTGGAGATCGGCAGGAAAGCGATCTCACCGCAGCCGAGCGCGATCAGGTAGGAGGGAATCGCCTGCGGCATGCGGAAGCGCCAGGCGCCGTCCTTGCCGCGGCCGAGCTGCTCGGCGCTCATCACCGGCGTCAGGCCATCGGGGCAAGTGATGCGCGCCTCGTAGGTCAAGCGCACGCCCGGGGAGTCCTGCAGCGGGATCCAGGTGCGCGTCAGGATCGCCTGGCCTTGCGTGAAGAGGTAGGGACTCTTCTTGTCGTGCGTCTGCTCGGGAGCGAGCCACTGCAGCGCCTGCGTGGCCTTGGTCGTGTGGTAGCGCACGAGCACCGAGCGATCCGAAGCGCCGAGCGCGATCGTGAGCGCCGAGCCGAACTGCTTGTCTTCCGGACCGAGTTCGAACGTGCGCGGCTTCCCGTCCTCGCCTTCGACGGCCTCGATCACGAGCGCCTGCGCGTCGAGCACGAGTTCGGCCTTGGGATCGAGCCGCTCGAGATCGAGGCGCACCGAGCCGCGCGCCTCCTGTCGCTCGAAGTCGAGCTCGAGGTCGAGGCTCGCGTGCTTCACACGCACACGGTTGGGCTGGGCGTGGCTGTGGATGTCCATGGGCAGGGGTGACGCGCGGCCGAAGGCCGAGCAGGCGCTCGCGACGAGCGCGAAGCCGAGGGCAGGGAGCGTGTTTTTCACGGCTTCAGGCTCGCCAAAGGGGGAGCATTTGGCAACCTTCTCTGCCGCCCACACGTCCTACCCAGCCACGCACCGCGCGGACTCATGGCCCTCCAATCCTGGCCCCGGAGAACCATCGTGCTCGCCCTCGCGATGCTCAGCGGTTTCGCCATCCTGGGCGAGGCCTCGCTGCGCATCGCGCGCTTCGCCTATCCGAGCGTCGCCGAACGTGACGTGATCTGGAGCCCCGAGCGCGACCCGGCGCTGTTCGAGAAGCGCGTCTACCAGCGCGACGAGCACGAGATCTGGAAGCCGGTGCCGGGCGCGGAGCTGCCCTGGGCGCCGGCGGAGCACCTGGACGCGTCCGGTTTCCGCGGTCAGGCCGTGCCGCTCGCGCGCACCGCGGGTGTCGTGCGCATCGCGATCCTCGGATCCGACGAGGCGCTCGGCGTCGGACTGCCGTTCGAGGACACCTGGCCCTGCCTGCTGCGCCAGGTGATCGAGGCGCACGGCGTGCGCGCCGAGGTGCTCTGCGCCGCGGTGGAGAACTCGACGCTGCGCCAGGGAATCGAGCGCTGGCGCGCGGAGTTGCGCCCCTTCCATCCCGACCTCGTCCTGTGCACGTTCGCGGGCGAATACGAGTCGCGCGCGGCGAATCGCGGCTGCTCGGACTCGCAGCGCATCGCCGACAACGGCGGTTTGGGCTTCCCGGATCCGCGCGAACGGCCCGAACGCCTTCCGGCCTGGTCGCGGGACTTGCGTCTGTTGCAGTGCGGGCGCTGGATCACGGACGTCCTCGACGGCGACTACTGGAACTGGCTCGGCGGCGAGTTGCAGGAGCAGCGCTTGCGGCCGCTCGAGGAGCGCTTCGATGCGCGCGGGACGCGGCGCGTCTCCGCGCGCGAGTTCACCGAGCTCGCCAGGCAGCTGCGCGACGAGGTCGAGGCCGAGAAGTGCAAGCTGATCCTCTTCCCGATCGCCGGCGAGAGGGCTCTGCGCGGCGAGGCGGGAGCCGTGCGCGACTACCAGACGCTGCTCGTCGAAGCAGCCGTGCGCGAGAAGATCCCCAGGATCTCCGCGCTCGACCGTTTCGAGATCGCCCTGCGCGCCGGCTCGAGGATCGAGGACTTCTTCAGCGCTGGCCGCCTGAACGTGCGTGGCCACAAGTTCCTGGCCGACGAGATCGGGCATGTGATCGTGCCGCGCTTGAAGGAGTTGAAGTTCTGAACATGGGCTTCCTCTGGCGCGTCATCCGGCACGAGCACACGCGCGCGGCCCTGCTGCTCGCGCTGATGCTCGTGGCGTTCTTCTGGACGCCGCTCAGCCGCTACTCGGACAGCCGGCTCTCCGCAGCGGACCTGCTGCAGGATTTCTCGCTGCTCAAGCTCGAGCCCGGCCACGTCTCGGGCAATGCGCTGCTCTCGGACTCGGTCACCGAGATGAAGCCCTGGCGCATGTTCAACCGCGACGAACTCGCGGCCGGGCGCTTCCCGCTCTGGAACACGCTCAACGGGACGGGCTGCCCGCACTTCGCCAACTACCAGTCGGCCGTGCTCTCGCCCTACTCCGTCCCCTACTACCTGCTGGACGTCAAGACGGCGCTGATCGCGGTCTCGTTCCTGAAGCTCTTCTCGCTCGGCTTCCTGACCTACCTCTTCCTGCGCCAGATCCGGCTCTCCTTCGGTCCGGCAATGCTCGGCGGCACGGCCTTCATGTTCTCGGGCCACAACGTGCTGCTGCTGACGTTCCCGCACGTCGGCGCGATGGTCGTGCTGCCCGGCGGGTTCCTGTTCGTCGAGCGCGCCGTGCAGAAGCACCTCGAGGGCCGGCGCTTCGCGTGGGAGCTCGTCGGGCTCGTGCTGGTGATCCTGACCGGCGCACTGGCGGGCAATCCCGAGCCGTTCTACTTCGGAATGCTGCTCACGGGCGCGTACAGCCTCGCGCGTCTCTTCGGAGTCTGGCTTGCGACGCGCGGCGAGCCGCACGCGCTGCGACGCCTCGCGCCGCTCGCGCTCGCGCTGCTGCTCTGCCCCGTGCTCGCGCTCGGGCTCGCAAGCTGCCAGATCCTGACCTTTCTCGAGTACCTGCAGAACAGCCGCGTGTTCGAGCAGCGCAGCCAGGTGCAGACGCCGCTCGATGCGCACTTCTGGCCGCTCGCCATGTTCCCCGACATCCTCGGCAACCCGGCCAGCGCGTACATCCTCGACTACAGCATCCCGCCGCCGAACTTCGAGCTCGTCAACACGGCCCACATCAACGGTCTCGTGTGCTTCCTGGCGCTGCTCGCGGGCCTGTTCGTGCTGCGCAACCGCTACGTGCGCTTCTTCTGGATCGCGGGAGCCGCCTGGGCCTGCTACGCCTACGACCTCTTCGGCGCCTCGCGCTGGTTCGAGCTGCTGCCCACGCTCGGCATGGCGCCCATGAACCGCAGCCAGGGCATCTGGCTCTTCTGCCTGGCCTGCCTCGCCGCGCTCTTCCTGGAGGAGCTGATCCGGCGCAAGGAGCAGCGTGCCTGGCTCGGCGCGCTCGCGCTGCTGCTCACGGCGACGGCATTCCTCGTCGCGCACCTCGTGGGAGCGGATCGGCTGATCGCCGAGTTCGCGAAGGTCGCGAGCCCCAACCACGACAAGTTCGCGGACTTCGTTCCCGAGCGGATCGCGATCGTGATGCGCTACTTCGCCGGCGGCGCGCTGCTCGCAGTGTTGCTGCTGCTGCTGCGCTCGCACAAGCAGCGCGCGCTCGCCGCCCTGGGCTTCGTGCCGCTCGTCTTCTTCTCCACCGGCTGGCACTGGCGCGACTACGAGCCCACCTGCGAGGACCGCTTCTTCTACCCCGAAACGGATGCGCTGCGCGAACTGAAGAGCAGCGTCGGCGAGGAACGCGTGGCGATCCTGGGCGAGGATTCGATCCCGCCCATGGCGAACCTCGCCTGGCGCATCAACCTGCTCGCGAACTACGACGGCCTGTGGGTGCGCGACTTCGACGCGCTCTACCGCGTGCTCTTCGGCGACACCTACAACTGGCGCCCGATCATGAAGGGCAGCGAGCGCGCGCTGCGCCTGATGGGCACGCCCTGGGTCGTCGCCAAGTGGAACTGGATCTTCCTCGACAGCGGCTTCGGCGAGCTCAAGCGCAGCAAGGACTCGAAGCTCGTGCGCCAGGAGATCCGTGCCGAACACGATTTCGCGCAGTCCTTCAAGGTCCACGAGAACGGCCTCGAGGCCGTGGTCTTCTACCTCAGCACCTACCCGGGAACGCCGGATCGCGAGCTGCTCTTCCAGCTGCGCTGTCTCGACGACGGCAAGCTCGAGGTCGAGCAGAAGACCAGCATCGCTGCGATACGAGCGACGATCTACTCGCGCGACCAGCGGCGTTTCCCGCTCGACCGCGGCGCGGATCCGCTCGGGCGCGAGGTGGTCTTCCGCTTCCCGCCGCTCGCCGACTCGCGCGGCAAGCGCTACGAGGCGCAGCTCTCCTGTCCCGACGCGCGCGAAGGCCAGGGTGCCTATGCCTGGTCCTTCACGCTGCAGGCCTACGGCGAGGGCAAGGCGCGCAGCGGCAAGACCGAGCTCCCGGGCGAGGCCTGGTTCGACTTCTCCTGGAGCCAGGACCAGTACCAGCTCGTCAAGCAGCTCGGCGACTACGGCCTGTACCGCTGCAAGAACGCGCTGCCCGTCTTCCACTCCGTGGGCGGCGCCGTGCACGCTGCCGACGAGCAGGAGTGCCTCGCGCTCCTGCGCACGCCGCTCTTCGATCCGCAGAACATGGTCGTGCTGATGGACGAGCCTGGAACGAGTGGAGCGCCCGCGAAGAGGGCGGCGGCCAAGGACGCTGGCCGCCTGATCAAGACCGAGGATTCGGTCAAGGTCTACTTCGTGCTCGACGACGCGCACTCGATGGTCTGGATCGAGAACGAGGCCACCTTCCTGGCCAACAAGTTCCGCTGGGAGGCTGTCGAGACCGTGCCGGCCGCCGAGTTCGCGCGCTTCCAGATCGTGGAGGACGATCCCGAGCTCGCGCACAAGCTGGGCCTGAACACCGTCGCACCACAGGAGGCCGGAGAGCCGCAGATGCTCGAAGAGACCCCCGAGCACTATCGCTTGAAGGTCCGACGCGCGAATCCCGGCTGGCTCGTGATCAGCCAGGCGCGCTATCCGGGCTGGAAGGCGCGCATCGGCGGCAAGCAGGTCCCGCTGCTGCGCGCGAACTACGCCTTCAACGCGATCGCGCTGCCCGCGGGCACGAGCGAGGTCGAGTTCAGCTACGAGCCGCTCTCGTTCCGGCTGGGGCTGTGGATCAGCGGCTTCTCGGCGCTCGTCGCCGCGCTGCTCTTCTGGCGCCTCGCGCGCCGCAAGCCGCTCACCAGCGCAGCGTCCCCGCAACCGGCGACTTCGAGGGCATGAGGTCTCGCGGCAGGCTGTAGACCTCGCCGCCGCGCAGCAGCACGGCCTCGGCGATGTCGTCGAGCACGTCCTCGTCCGCGCTGCCGCTCTTCGTTCCGTGGAGCTCGAGTGCGCCGCTCACGCGGTCCAGCTTGCCGAACAGCACGGCGTCCTTGTCGAGCAGCAGCTCTCGCACGCGGCCCGTGACCGCGAACTTCGCCAGCGCCCGGATCTCGTCCAGCGCGCGCCCGCTCGAGACGCGCTGCTGGTAGTGCTCGAGCACGCGCTCCTCGTTCGTGCGCATGATCTCCTGAACGACCGGCCAGACGCGCTTGTGCAATTCGGTCGAGGTCGCCTTGGCGAGGTTCTCGTGCAGCGAGCGCGGAACCAAGCCCGCGTAGCGGCAGACGCGCTGGTAGATGTGCACCTCGCGCTCCGGTCCGGCCAGCACGAGCGGCGCCTTCTCGTCGCGCAGGATCGTCCACAGCGCGGCGTCGATCTGGCGGAAGTAGCGTGCGAGATCCTCGTCGCGCGAGGCATCCGTTCCGTTGGTGCCGGAGACGATCGAGCGCACGCCGCCGCGCGAGCTCTGGTGGTGCGTGGTCTCGCGCTCATGTTCCTGCTGGCCGAGCGCCAGTTCGAGCGATCCGAGCCCGGGCGCGAGTTCCACGTGCGCGAGGCCGGTCGAGTTGCCCTTGAAGAAGCTCACGTGCGCCTGCGAGAGCACGAGCAGGTAGAAGTGCTGGTTCGTGCCGAGGAACTCGAGCAGCGGTCGCACCTGGAAGCTCTCGCCGACGAAGACGCGCTCGGGAACCTTGACCGGCAGGCGGAACAGCGCGGAGTGGCCGGCCGAGTGGAACAGCGCCAGGCCCGCGGTCGATTCGCGCCAGAAGGCCGGCTTGGAGAGATCGCCGAGCGGGCGCAGCAGCTTGTCCGCGGCGCGCGCGCCGACCTGCTCCACGAGCCGCTCGCGCGCCTCGCCGAGCAGCGCGGCGAAACGGTTGCGGTCCTCCGCCGAGCCGCCCCGTCGCGAGGGCAGGTAGAGGGAGAGGCAGGGCGCCTTGCGCTCCGCAAGCAGGATGCGCAGCTCCTCGAGGGCCAGGGCGCGCGGCTGGAGGCCGGGAAGGGTCTTGGAAGTGGAACGCGGGGTTCGGGTGCGGACTTGCATGGCGGGGACTCTTCGACTCGGTTGCACGCCTTCCCCATGAGCCCAAAGAGCGCGCTCGCGCGGGACCAAAGTCGTATTCGCCCGGCGAGGACCCAGAAAAAGCCGGAGCGGCGTGGGCCGAAGCCCGCGCCGCCCCGCTGCGGACGGTTTGCCATTCACCGCCAAGCCAGCCGGCGGGCCGTCCGCTAGCTGCGCAGGCCGCTCACCGGCGCAGCATTCCAAAATGGGAGGTGTCGTGTGCAGCACCACTTCGCGGTCGCGCCGTTTCCTGGATTCCTGGCGGAGCGGCTTCGAACGGAGCTGCGTGACAGGCGTGATTATCTGCCCGCGAAGGCCTCCGGCTCCATGAGCAGTACGGCCATCCGATGTGGGTCGAAGGCCGTACGCTGCGCGCGCTCAGCGACTGCCGCCGCGCGCAAGGCGCGCGACTTCCTGCTTCCCGAGCGGTCCGGCGGCCGCGAGCACGCACTGCCCGGGAAAAAGATGCTCGCGCGCGACGCGCTGCACGTCCTCGCGCGTCACCGCGGCGAAGCTCGCCAGCAGGCGTTCGAGATAGTCGGGCGGGAACTGGTGCACCTCGGCCGAGACCATGTAGCTCGCGCGCCGCGCGGCACGCTCGAACCCGAGCGGGAAGCTGCCGACGAGGTAGCTCTTGGCGACCTCGAGTTCTTCCTCGCCCACGAGTTCCTCCTGGATGCGCACGATCTCGCGCCGGAAGCCCTCGACCGCCGTCTGCACCTTGTCCGGCGAGGTGCCGATGTAGGCCGTGAACATCCCCGGCAGGATGCCCGAGGAGGAGTGGATGCTGGCGTTGACGCTGTAGGCGAGGCCCAGTTCGTCGCGCAGGATGCGCGCGATGCGGTTGGTGAAACCCGGACCCGTGCCGAGCACGTGGTCCATCACCACCAGCGCGGAATAGTCCGGGTGCTTGCGCGGGATGCCGAGGTGGCCGAGGTAGACGTGCACCTGCGCACGCTTGGAGTGGAACACGCCGCTGCGCACCGCGCGTTCGGGGAAGCGCGGCGGAGTCGTGACGAGCGGAGTCCCGGCCGGCCAGCGCGCGAAGAGGCGCTCGCACTTGCGCCGCACGGCCTGCACGTCGACCTGCCCGCAGACCGCGATCAGGCCGCGCCGCGCGACCCAGTTGCGCTTGTGGTACGCGCGCAACTCGCGCGCGCCGATGCGCGCGACACTCGCGCGCGTGCCGTAGGTCGCGCGGCCGAGCCAGTGATCGCCGTAGACCAGATGCCGGAAGAGCAAACCGCCCTGCACGCGCGGGTCGTCCTGCTCGACGAGCAGCCGATCGAGCAAGCGCTGGCGATGCAGCTCGACCTTCTCCGCGGGGTAGGTAGGCGTGATGGCCATCTCGGCCAGCGACTCGAGCAGCAGCTCCCAGCGTTCGTTGACGATCGAGCCGCTCACTCCGGCCGCGTCGCCGCCGGCCTCGCCGCCCTCGGGTTCGAGCAGCGCCGCGAGCTCTTCCTCGTCGTGCTTGGCCGTGCCCTGGTCGACCAGCGAACCGGCCAGGAAGGCCATGCCCTCGCGGCCCTCGGGGTCGAGCGCCGGTCCGCCGCGCACGTGCACCGAGGCCGCGGCGATCGTCGCGTGCGGGCGGGGCGAGACGAGCAGCACGGCGCCGCACGAGAGCTCGAAGCGCTCGATCGGCAGCTCCAGACGCGGCACCGAAGGCGTGCGCGCCTCGACGAACTCGCGCGCGCTCATCGCTTCCTCCGTTTTCCGGCGGCCACGGGTTTCTCCTGCGGCAGGCACCAGCCCACGACGCGCCGGCTCGGGGAGAGCAGCTTCGCCGACGCGGCGCGCAGCTCCTCCGCGCTCGTGCGCGCGATACGCTCGAGCGTGCGCAGCGCCAGACGCCAGTCGGCGTCGATCGCGAACTCGCCCAGGTCCTCCGCGAGGTCGGAGACGCTCTCGGCGTCGTGCGCCTCGCCGGCGGCGATGATGCGCTTTGCGCGCGAGAGTTCGGCCTTCGAGACGGGTTCGCGCGCGAGCAGCGCGAATTCGGCGTCGATCAGGCGCTCGAGCTTCTCGGGCTTGGTGTCCTGCGCGCACTCCGCGAAGAGCCAGAAGCAGCCGCTCTCGACGCGCGTGTCGTTGTGCGTCGAGATGCTCGTCGCGACGCGTTCCTCGATCACCAGACGCCGGTACAGGCGCGAGAGGCGGCCGCCGGTGAGCAGTGTCGAGACGAGGTCGAGGATGCAGTCCTCGTCGGTGCCGAGCGCAACCGTGGGCCAGGCGATGCACAGTCGGCTCGCCGCATCGTCCCAGCGCAGCACGAGGCGCTGCTCGCCGCGCGGCGGCGCGGCCGGCGCGCGGAAGGCATCCGCCTCGGCGTAGGGCTTGCCCGCGGGGATCGAACCGAGGTGCTTGCGCACGAGCTCGAGGGCGCGCGCGGGCTCGAAGTCGCCGCTCACGACCAGCACGGCGTTGCCCGGGTGATAGAAGCGCTCGTAGTAGTCGCGCATCTCGCCCACGCCGAGCGCCTTGAGCGTGTCGGTGTAGCCGATCACCGGCCGGCGGTAGGGATGGCGCTGAAACAGCGCCGACTGCACCTCCTGCGAGAGCACGCGCCAGGGATCGTCCTCGCCCTGCGCGAGCTCCTCGAGCACGACCTGCTTCTCGGCCTCGAACTCCGCGGGTGCCAGCAGCAGCGCGCGCATGCGATCGGCCTCGACCTCGAGCGCCGATTCCCAGCGGTCGGAGGCGAACTCGAACCAGTAGGCCGTGTGGTCGGCGGTGGTGAAGGCGTTGTTGGTTCCGCCCAGCGTGGTGGTGATGCGGTCGATGGCACCCTTGCCGTAGCGCGAACTGCCCTTGAACATCATGTGCTCGAGGAAGTGCGAGACGCCCGCTTCCTTCTCGGTCTCGTTGCGCGCGCCGGCGCGGTACCAGAGCATCACGGCCACGACGGGATCGAGGTGGCGCTCGGCGAGCAGCACGCGCAGTCCGTTCTCGAGCACGTGCTCGTGGATGCGCGCGCCGCCCTTCTCGAAGGAGCTCTCGCTGCCCGGCTTGCGCACGGCAGCGCGGCTCACGCGTCCCTCCGCGGCTGGCGACGGGGCCCCGATCGTTTCGGCGGGCCGCCGCGCGGCGCGCCCGCGCCGCCCTTCTTGGAGCCGGGTGCCGCCTTGTGCCAGATCTTGCCGGTGCGCTGTCCGACCGGGCCGCCGCGCTTGCCCGCGGGGCCGAACGCGGCACGCTGCTCGCGCTCGCGCACGAGGTGCTCGACCTGCGCGTGGCGGCGCGTGATGCCAGGCTTGCCGGAGTGCGCACGCATCTTGCGCGGCGCCTTGTCGGTCGGCCGGCGGCGCGGACGCTCGTAGTTCTCGCCGCCGTCGATCAGCGCGCGCACTTCCCCGGACATGAGCTCGCGCCAGCGCCCGGGCTTGAGGCCGCGGTCCGTGATCGGGCCGATGCGCACGCGGCGCAAGTGCAGCACCTTGTGGCCGACGCGCGCGAATGCGCGCCGGATCTCGCGGTTCATGCCCTCGCGAATCGAGACCGAGAGGCGCGAGGAGGCCGTGCGGCGGTCCTTGACCAGCACGCGTGCGCCTGCGGTGCGGCCCTCGGCGAGGTGCACGCCCTCGCGCACCTTCGTCAGCGCCTCGTCCTCGATGTGGCCGACCACCTCGACCTCGTAGGTCTTCTCGACGCCGTAGCGCGGATGCATCACGCGCTGCGCGAAATCGCCGTCGTTGGTGATCAGGATCAGGCCCTCGCTCTCCTCGTCGAGGCGGCCGACGGTGAAAATGCGGCCCTTGCGCGGATCGGTGATCAGGTCGACCGCGCGCGGGCGCGTCTCGCGCTCCTCGTTGGTGCAGACGACCCCCTTGGGCTTGTTGAGCAGGTAGTAGTGCAGCCGCGCGCCGCGCAGCTTGAAGACCTGCCCGTCGACCTCGATCGTCTGGGTCGCAGGATCGACGCGCACGCCGAGCTCGCGCGCGACCTTGCCGTCGATGAAGACGCGACCGGCGATGATCAGCTCGTCGCACTTGCGGCGCGAGGCGACGCCCTGCGAGGCCAGGAACTTGTTGAGCCGCACGAACGGCGAGCTCTCGCCCTCCTCCGGCTGGACGAGCGCGTCGGCGGGCTCCGCGCCTGCGCCGGGTAGGATGTCCGAGTCGGGGGCGTCGTCGTTGCGTCGGCGTTTCGAAGTCATGTTGCTCTTGCCAGCAGCAGTTTCAGGTTTCCGCGCGCCTCGAAGCGCGCGCGACCGGTTGCGGCGGGAACGAGCCAGGTCTGGCCCCGCTCCAGCTCACAATCCTGGTGTTCGGTGTGCAGGCGGCCGCTGCCCTCGAGCACGACCGCGACGAGCACGCGGGAGTGCGTCTCGATCTCGGCCTCGTCCGCGGTCTCGAGCAGCTCGATCGTGAACTCCTCGCCGCGGCACAGCTCCGCGTGGCGCAGCCCGGGACGCAGTTCGTGCCAGGACGCCGGACGCGGCCCGAGCGGGGGCGGCGCGTCGAAGCGCGTCGCGCGCAGAGCATCCGCGATCTGCAGCGCACGCGCCTTGCCATCCGAACCGACGCGCTCCCAGTCGTAGAACCGGTGCGTGACGTCGGCGTTCTCCTGGATCTCGACCAGCGCGATGCCGGCGCCGATCGCGTGCACGGTGCCGGCCGGCACGTGGACGAAGTCGCCGCTGTGCACGGGCCATTCGAGGACGTGTTCGGTGATGCGCGCGCTGCCGGCGCTCGCGGCCAGCGTCTCGCGCGTCGTGCCCGGCACGAGCCCGAGCCACAGGCGCGCGCCGGGCGCGGCCTCGAGCACGTACCAGCACTCGCTCTTCTTCTCCTCGTGCGCGATGCGCGTGCGCTCGTGCGGGTGGACCTGCACGCTCAACGCCTCGCGCGCGTCGAGGTACTTGACGAGCAGCGGAAAGCTCCCGTCCGGCGAGGGCCGCGAGCGGCCGAGCAGCTCCTCGCCGTGCAGGCGCAGGATGTCGCGCAGGGCCGTGCCGCGCTCCGCGCCGAAGGCCACCACGGAGTTGTGTCCGGCGCGATCGCTGATCTCCCAGGTCTCCCCCACGGGTCCGTTGCCCGGGAGCTTCAGGCCCAGCAGGCGCTCGAGGGCGCGGCCGCCCCAGGGCTTCTCCAGGGCGAAGCGCTCGAAGCGCAGGGGGCCGAGACTCGGGGAGGCCTGCATGGGCCGCGCAGGGTAGCGCATCGGCCTTCCGAAACCGACTCCGGGCGCTTCTTTCCTGATTCACACAAACACGATAGCTGTGCAGTCGTAAAATTGGATCGCATGCGCACCTTCCTTCCTCCCTCGGCCACGCGCGAGAGCATCCTGGACGCCGCCCGCACACTCCTCGCACGCCAGGGCTTCCGCAAGACCTCCATGGAAGACGTCGCGCGCGAGGCCGGACTCTCGCGCCGCACGCTCTACCTGCACTTTGCGGACAAGCAGGACCTCTTCCTGGCCACGATCGGAAAGCTCGTCGAGGGACTGCTCGCGCGCCTCGAACAGGAAGCACGCGCAGCGGGTTCGCCCGAGGAGCGCCTGCTCGCGATGCTCGAGCTGCGCGTGATGCACCGCTTCGATGGCGTCGCGGATCACTACCAGAGCCTGGATGAGCTGATGGCCAACTTGCGGCCGGCCTACCTCGAGCGGCGCGAGCAGTGGTTCGCTGCCGAGGCGCAGCTGCTCGCGCGCGTGATCGAGGAAGGCATGCGCGCTGGGCACTTCACGCGTGCGAACGCGGGCGCGCTCGCGGGCACGCTCGTCACCGCCACGAACTCGCTGCTGCCCTACTCGCTCTCGCCGCGCGAGCTCGGCTCGCGCAAGGAGGTCGAGCGCTCGGTTGCCGAACTCGCGCGCCTGCTCGTGCGCGGGATTCGCGCCACGCCCTTCGCCTGAGGCGGCTCGAGGAAGCCGCGGCGCTTCCGATATCAGGCCCCCAGCAGCCGCCGCGCTTCTGCCCGCGCCGTCGCGTGCGCGGCTCCGCCGGCGATCATGTCGGCGATCTCCTCGACGCGTGCATTGCCCGAGAGCAGCGCGACCTCGGTGCGCGTGCGGCCGCCCTGCACGCTCTTCTCGACCTTGAAATGTCGCTCGGCGAGCGCCGCGATCGCGGGCAGGTGCGAGACGCACAGCACCTGGTGCTGCTTGCCGAGCGCGCGCAGGTGCTCGCCCACTTTCGGACCGAGCCTGCCGCCCACTCCCGCGTCGACCTCGTCGAAGATCAGCGTCGGAATCGTCTGGCGCAGCGCGAGCGCCGTGCGCAGCGCGAGCATGATGCGCGCCGCCTCGCCGCCGCTCGCCACGCGCGCGAGCGGCTGCACGTCCTCGCCCGGATTGGCGGCGAGCAGGAACGCGACCTCGTCCGCGCCGTCGGCGCCGAAGCGGCGCTCTTCCTCGAGCGCGCGCGTGCGCTCCTCGGCCGCGTTGGGCGAGTGCAGGTCGGGGCGCACGCGCGGCTCGACACGCACCTCGAAGCTGGCGCGCTCGAGACCGAGCTCCGCGAGGCTCGCGCGCACGGCCTTCTCGAGTCGCGAACGCAGCGCACGCCGCGCCTTGCCGAGCAGCGTCGCCGCGCGTTCGAGCGCCTCGAGCGCGGCAGCCGTGCGTGCGCGCAGCGCGTCGAAGTCCTGCGCCTGCGTGCCGAGCGCCGCGAGCTCGCGCGCGGCCTCGACGGCGCGCGCCTCGAGGCCCGCGACGTCGGTGCGGTACTTGCGCTGCAGTTCCTCCAGGCGCGCGAGGCGCCCCTCGACCGCTTCGAGCCGCTCAGGCGAGCTCTCGCTGCCCGCGACGAGCTGCGTGAGCGCGGACGTCGCCTCCTCGAGGTGCGCCAGCGCCGCGCGGATCTCCTCCGCGCAGGGTGCGGCTGCAGCGAGCTTCGCTTCCCACTGTTCGAGCACACGCTCGGCGCGCTTCAGGCGCTCGAGCGCGCTGCCGTCCTCCTCGGAGAGCTCCTGCACGAGCGCCCCGAGCTGTGCCGCGATGCCCGCGGCGTGGCGCAGCAGCTCGCGCTCGGCCGCAAGCTCGGCGTGCTCCGACGCGGAGGGCTTCGCCTCGGCGAGCTCGCGCGCCTGGAAGCGCAAGAGGTCCTCGCGCTCGGCGCGTTCGCGTGCGCGCGCCTCGAAGCCCGCGAGCTCCACGCGCAGCGCGAGCCACTGCGCGCGCGCCGTGCGGTAGGCCGCGAGTTGCGCTCCGAGCGCGCCGAATTCGTCGAGCAGGCGCGTCTGCTCGGCCGGCTGGAACAGGCGCTGGTGTTCGTTCTGGCCGTGGATCTCGACCAGGAGCTCCGCGAGCTCGCGCAGCGCGCGTGCGGTCGCCGGGCGGTTGTCGATCCAGGCGCGCGTGCGGCCCTCGGCGGAGAGAGCGCGCGCCAGCACCAGTTCGCGCTCGCCCTCCTCGCGCCATTCCTCGGGCAGCGCGCCGCCGGGAACGAGGAAGCGCCCCGTGACACGCGCCTCCGTGGCGCCCTTGCGCACCAGCGAGGCGCGCGGACGCTCGCCGAGCAGGAGCTCGAGCGCGTCGATCAAGAGGCTCTTCCCGGCGCCGGTCTCGCCGGTGATCACGTTCAGACCCGGGCCGAACTCGACCTTGGCACGCTCGAAGAGAGCGAGGTTCTCGATGCACAGTTCCTGCAGCATGGCAATAGGAGGACGCCCGGGAATGGCCGCGGTTGCGCGCGCACGGGCGGAATTCCAGTCTGCAATACGGAAGCGGCCGCGGCGAGGGCCCAGCGCGGCTAGTGCTTGCGCCGGGGAGCCTGCGCGTCCTTGCAGGCCTCCAGCTGGAGCTGGAGCGCCGCCCGCGCGTGCGAGGGCAGCAGCCCCTCGAGCGCGTGCTCGAACTCGGTCTGCGCCAGCGCCCAGGCCTGCTTCTCGACCAGGTCGATCCCGCGCGCGGCGTGGATGTTCGTGCCCTCGGAGATCTCCTCCACCGTGCGCGTCGCGTTCTCGACCTCGATCCAGGGCAGGTCGAGGAACAACTCGCGCACGCGCGCCTGGATCTCGTAGCGCGCGTAAGGCTGCGCGCCGGCAAAGGACCATTCCCCGGCCTGGCCCTTGCGTGCGAACAGGCGCACGCGCGGCGTGTCGTACTGGCTCTGGATCCAGGGGAACTGCTCGTCGCTCCAGAACTGGAAGGCGGAGTATTCCTGCGTGCCGAAGCGCGTGAGGTAGGCGCTCCAGTCCTCGACGCGGCCGTGGAACTGCGCGTAGAGCGTGATCGACTTGCCGAGGTAGCTCGCCGGGTGGTCGACGAGCTCCTGCCAGGTGACCACCGGCGGCTTGAGCGCCTCCTGCGAGGAGGCGAAACCGCCCGGCACGAGCAGTACCAGTGCGAGTCCGAGATGGCGCGGGCGCAGGAACATGCACTGCGCCTATCGGAAAGTTCTTCGCGCGACTGTAGCGGCTCAGAGGACGCGCGCGCCGCCGACCCAGACCTGCGAAAGCTCGAGTTCGCGGCCTGAAAGCACCAGCAGATCGGCCTGCAGGCCGACACGCAGCTCGCCGATTTCACGTTCGAGACCCAGCGCGCGCGCGGGCGTCGTGCTCGCCATCGCCAGCGCCTCGGGCAGACCGAGCACACCGCGCAAGACGAGCAAGCGCAGCATTTCGAGCTGCGAGAGCGCCGAGCCCGCGAGCTTGGGCGCCTCACCCGGCTTCTGCGGCGGATACCAGGCGGCGCCGCCCTGCAGCAGATGCTCGCGCCCATGCGAGTGGAAGCGTTCGCAGCCTGTACCCGCGCCGCGCAGGGCGTCGCTCACGAGGCACAGGCCGCCGGCTCCGCGCGCGCGCAGCGCGAGCTCCATGGCTTCCGGCCCGACGTGCACGAGGTCGCCGATGATCTCGGCGAAGAGCGCCGCGTCGGTCAGCGCGAAGCCCGCGAGGCCCATCTCGCGGTGGTGCACGCCGCTCATCGCATTGAAGAGGTGCGTCGCGCCGCAAGCGCCAGCGCGCGCTGCCGAGCGCGCTTGTGCGCTGCTGGCCTGGCTGTGGCCGAGCGAGACGCGCACGCCCGAGCGCGCGAGCTCCCCCACCAGCTCGGCCGCACCCGGCAGCTCCGGCGCGAGCGTCATCGTCTTGATTCCGCGGCCATTGCCAGTCGCGGGTCCGAGGATCGCGCGCAGCGCGGCGGGTGAAGGCTGCGCGAGGTCTCCGATCGGCAGCGCGCCGGCCGAGGCCGGGCTCACGAAGGGTCCCTCGAGGTGCAGGCCGGCGACGCGCGCACCACCCTTGGGCGCGAGCGGGTCCACGCGCGCGGCGAGCGCGGCGCACTGCTCGCCGAGCAGCTCGGGCCGCGCGGGGAAGAGCGTCGGCTGGAAGCAGGTCGTGCCGGCGCGTGCGAGCGCGCGCGCCATGCCGGCAAGGTCCTCGAGCGGGTCGAAGCCGCCGAAACCGTGCACGTGCAAATCGACGAAGCCCGGCACGACGAGCGGCAGGTCGGCGCCGCCGATCTCGCCTTCGCTCTCGACACGTGTGATCCGGCTTCCATCCCAGCCGAGCGTGCCGGTGAGGAGCTTGCCGTCGACGAGCAGCCTGCCGCGGATCTGGTTCATGGCGTGGCGGGCGTGAGGTAGAGCAGCGCCGAGGTGCCGTAGAGACGCGTGTCGCGCGTGCAGGGCGTCTTCAGGCGCACCCACTCCGTGCCGCGCGCCGGCGTGTGGAAGACGAGCACGCCGCCGGGCGTGATCCAGTGCGCGAGCAGCTCATCCACCGCCGCGAGCACGCCCGGCCGCGTGCGCGGATCCTCGAGCAGCGGGTAGGGCGGGTCGTAGAAGACGAGTTCGTAGCGCTCGCGCAGCTGCGGCTGGCCCTTCTTGGGCTTGCGACGCCAGAGTTTCGGATCGAGCGCGCTGCCGCGCACGATCAGCGCGCGCTCGGCGAGCCCGAGTTCCTCGATGTTCGTACGCAGGGCATCGAGCGCCATCGGGTGGCGCTCGAGCAGCACGGCGCATTCGGCGCCGCGCGAGAGCGCTTCGAGCGAGAGGCTGCCGCTGCCGGCGAAAAGATCGAGCACCTGCGCGCCCTCGACGCGCTCGCCTAGCGTGCCGAAGAGCGCCTCGCGCACGCGGTCGAGCATCGGGCGCGTGCCTTCGCCCTCGGGGGCGTCGATGCGGCGGCCGCGAAGTTCTCCAGCGATGATGCGCACGCGCCAGAGCCTACAAAAAAGAGGCGCGCGGGGGCGCAGGCTCGAACGCTAGAATCGCCGCGACACCATGCCCCGTCTGCACGTCAACATCGACCACGTCGCCACGCTGCGCCAGGCGCGCCGCGAGAGCTTTCCCGATCCGATCGCCTGGGCACTCGCGGCCGAAAAGGCCGGCGCCCAGGGCATCACCTGCCACCTGCGCACCGACCGGCGCCACATCCAGGACGAGGACGTGAAGCGCCTGCGCCGGGCGATCGGCACGCGCCTCAACCTCGAGCTCTCGCTCGAGCCGGAGATCGTGGAGTTCGCGCTCGCGATCCGGCCGCAGTCTGCCTGCATCGTGCCCGAGAAGCGCGCCGAAGTGACGACCGAGGGCGGCCTCGACGTCGTGCGCGAACGCCGGCGCCTGCTGCGCGTCGTGCCGCTGCTCGAGAAGAAAGGCGCCGAGGTGAGCCTGTTCATCGATCCGGATCCGCGCCAGGTCGAGGCCTGCGCCGCGGTCGGGGCGCTGTTCGTCGAACTTCATACGGGCGCCTACGCCAATGCGACAGGCAGGCAGCGCGCGAGAGAGTTGCAGCGCCTGCGCGACGCGGCGCAGCTCGCGCTCGCCCTCGGCCTGCGCGTCAACGCGGGCCACGGGCTCGACTACGAGAACGTCGCACCGGTGGCGGCGATTCCGCGCGTCGAGGAACTCAACATCGGCTTCGCGATCGTCGCGCGCTCGCTCTTCGAGGGCGTGCACGAGGCTGTTTCGCGCATGGCGGCGCTCGCGGGCGAATCCGGAAAGAACGTCCGATCCAGAACGGGAGCTCGATGATGTCGCTGCTCGTCCAAGGCACGCGTTCGCGATTCCAGGGGAGCTACGTGGCGCTGCCGACGCCCTTCCGCAAGGGCGAGGTCGACTACGCTGGCTTCGAGCACCTGATCGAGTGGCACATCGCCTGCGGCACCGACGGTGTCGTCGTCGCCGGCACCACAGGCGAGGCCGCCACGCTCAGCGATGGCGAGCGCATCGGCCTGTTCCAGTGCGCCGTGGGCGTCGCGCGCGGCCGTTTGCCGGTCGTGGCCGGGATCGGCACGAACTGCACGCGCACGACGGTCGAGCTCGCGCGGCAGGCGGCATCGGCCGGCGTCGACGCGCTGCTCGCGGTCACGCCCTACTACAACAAGCCCAGCCGCCGCGGACTCGTGCTGCACTTCTCGGCGCTCGCCGAGTGCACCGACAAGCCGATCATCCTCTACAACGTGCCCTCGCGCACGGGCGTCGACCTGCCCGTCGAGGCGGTGCGCGAACTCGGCGACGCGCACGCGAACATCGTCGCGGTCAAGGAGGCCAAGCCCGACCTCGAGAAGGTGCGCGCGCTCGTGCGCAACCCCAAGGTCGCGGTCCTGTGCGGCGAGGACGCCTGCATCGCCGACTTCATGGGCCTCGGTGCCGTGGGTGTGATCGGTGTCGTCAACAACGTCGTCCCGCGCAAGGTGGCCGAGCTCGTGCGCGTTGCGCTGCCGGGCGGCGACTCGATCAAGGCGGCGCGCCTCGTGGAGGAACTCGCGCCTCTGTGCCGCGACCTGTTCCTCGAGTCGAACCCCGTGCCGGTCAAGACCGCGCTGGCGCTGATGCACAAGCTGCGCGAAGAGGTGCGCCTGCCGCTCGCGCCGATGGAAGCGGCGACGCGCGCGAAGCTCGAAGAGACGCTGCGCGCCTGCAAGTTGATCTGAGCCGGCGCGCTGCCGGATTGGCACCGGACGCCGCCATTCGGGCGGTTTTTCGGCCTCCGCGGGCCCTCCAAGGCATCCCCACCCCGATTCCAGCGGTGGCACTCGCCTTGCATTTGCGGCGCGTCTTTCGACGAGGAGCCCACCCATGTACGAGCACTTCACCCGCAAGTCCCAGGAAGCCATTCAATCCGCGCAGACCGCCGCGCAGTCGGCGGGACATCCCGAACTGACGCCGCTGCACCTCGCGCGCGCGCTGCTCGCGGAACCCGAGGGCCTGATGGGCGCCCTGCTGCAGAAGCTCGACGTCGACGCCAAGGCACTCGCGGCGGAGTTCGAGCAGCAGCTCGGCAAGCTGCCGCGCGCGAGCGGCGGACAGACGACGCTCTCGCGCGCATTGGCCGAGACGTTCACCGAGGCCGACGCGTCGATGAAGCGCATGGGCGACACGTTCATCTCGGCCGAGCACCTCCTGCTGGCGCTCTCGAAAAAGGGAGGGCCGGAAGTCCAGGGCCTCTTCGCCGCGCGCAAGCTCTCGGCCGCGCGCATCGAGGCCGCGATCACCGAGGTGCGCAAGGGCAAGAAGGTCACGAGCGAGGATCCCGAGGCGAGCTTCGAGGCACTCAAGAAGTTCGCGCGCGACCTGACGGCCGACGCGACCGCGGGCAAGCTCGACCCCGTGATCGGCCGCGATGTCGAGATCCGGCGGGTGATGCAGGTGCTGACGCGCCGGCGCAAGAACAACCCCGTGCTGATCGGCGATCCGGGGGTCGGCAAGACGGCGATCGTCGAGGGACTCGCGAACCGCATCGTCGCCGGCGACGTGCCCGAGGGCCTGAAGAACAAGAAGGTCATGGCGCTCGACATGGGCTCGCTGCTCGCGGGCGCCAAGTACCGCGGCGAGTTCGAGGAGCGCCTGAAGGCCGTGCTGAACGAGGTCGCCGAGGCGCAGGGCAACATCGTGCTCTTCATCGACGAGCTGCACACGCTCGTCGGCGCGGGCAAGGCCGAAGGCGCTGTCGACGCGGCCAACATGCTCAAGCCCGCACTCGCGCGCGGCGACCTGCACTGCATCGGCGCGACGACCATCGACGAATACCGCAAGTACATCGAGAAGGACGCGGCCCTCGAGCGGCGCTTCCTGCCCGTGCAGGTGGACGAACCGAGCGTCGAGGACACGATCGCGATCCTGCGCGGCCTGCGCGAGCGCTACGAGGTGCACCACGGCGTGCGCATCCGCGACGAGGCCCTGGTCGCCGCGGCGCGACTCGCGCAGCGTTACATCACCGAGCGCTTCATGCCCGACAAGGCCATCGACTGCGTCGACGAGGCCGCGGCGCAGCTGCGCCTGGCGATCGACTCGATGCCGCCCGAGCTCGACACGCTCGAGCGCAAGAAGCGCCAGCTCGAGATCGAGAAGACGGCGCTCGCGCGCGAGGACCGGCGCGAGAGCGGCAGGCGCGTGGCCGAGATCGACTCGGAGATGGCCGAGCTCGGCGAGAGCGCCAAGGCGCTCAAGGCGCGCTGGCAGACGGAAAAGGAACTGATCACCACCATCCGCGCCGGCAAGCTGCTGATGGAAAGCCTGCGCGAGGAAGCGACGCGCAAGGAGCGCGAGGGCGACTTCGAGCGCGTGGCGCGCATCCGCTACGGCGAGCTGCCCGAGGCGCAGAAGAAGCTCGACGCCGCTTCGGCGCGCCTCGAGCTCGTGCAGAAGGACGGTGCGCTGCTGCCCGAGGCCGTCGACGCCGAGCTGATCGCGCAGGTGATCAGCCGCTGGACCGGCATCCCCGCCGCGCGCCTGCTCGAGACCGAACGCGACCGCCTCCTGCACATGGAGGAGCGCATCGGCGAGCGTCTGATCGGCCAGCAGCGCGCGGTGCAGGCGATCGCCGAGAGCGTGCGCCGCGCGCGCGCCGGACTGCAGGAGACCACGCGACCGTTGGGCTCGTTCCTGCTGCTCGGACCGACCGGCGTCGGCAAGACCGAGCTCGCACGCGCGCTGGCGGACTTCCTCTTCGACGACGAGAAGAGCCTCGTGCGCCTGGACATGAGCGAGTACATGGAGAAGCACTCCACCTCGCGCATGATCGGAGCGCCTCCGGGCTACGTCGGCTACGAGGAAGGCGGCGCGCTGACCGAGGCCGTGCGGCGCAAGCCGCACTGCGTGATCCTGCTCGACGAGGTCGAGAAGGCGCACCCCGACGTCTTCAACGTGCTGTTGCAGCTGCTCGACGACGGGCGCCTCACCGACGGCCAGGGCCGCGTGGTGGATTTCACGCAGACGCTGGTGCTGATGACGAGCAACCTGCGCAATGAGGCGCAGGTGCGGCAGTTCTTCCGGCCCGAGTTCATCAACCGGCTCGACGACGTGCTGGTCTTCGAGGCGCTCACGCGCGAGCAGATCCGCAGCATCGTGGACGTGCAGGTGAAGCGCATCGAGAAGCACCTGAAGGAGCAGGAGATCAAGCTGCTGCTCTCCGCCGCCGCGCGCGACCAGCTGGCGGAGGAAGGCTGGAGCCCCGAGTTCGGCGCCCGGCCGCTGAAGCGCGCGATCCAGAAGCATGTCCAGAACCTGCTCGCCGACTCGATCCTGAAGGGCACGCTGAAGCGTGGGGATCTCGCCTGGGTCGATTTCGAGGATGGCGCGTTCCGGGTCCTGGCCAAACCGCAGGAGCCCGCGCAGCCGGAAATGGCCGGCGCCTGAAGCGCAGTCCCGTCCGCGGCAGGCCGGGGACGGATTTGGACAGGTTGCTCCAACATCCAGGGCAGGATTCGTAGGCTGGTCCGCCAGTCCTGGCAGGGGCC
>Ga0302299_10000382_pt1 | contig 23722 bp, 20 predicted proteins | sample III_Fen_N3_4_FD_198795 | JGI IMG/M metagenome (GOLD analysis project Ga0302299, IMG submission 198795) | Peat permafrost microbial communities from Stordalen Mire near Abisko, Sweden - III_Fen_N3_4 | ecosystem: Environmental > Terrestrial > Soil > Wetlands > Permafrost | place: Sweden: Abisko... | reverse complement strand
TCGCCGAGACGAGGATCCCGTCCGACGCGAAGGCGCGCGACGCTGTCGGCGTCCCGGGGGCGGTGGCCCCGCAGTCGGCGATGCCACCGAGGGAGTCCGCGGTCAGGACGGCCCAGTAGCAGTGGGCACCGCCGTGCATGTCGGTGAGGGCGAGCTGCAGCGCGAGCCGCGACCCGTAGGGCGCGTAGCTCGCGACGATCACGCGGCTCTTCCACGTCGTCGAGTCGGCGCTGCCGGTCGTGGTGAGCACCGGCTTCTGGCCCGACACCACCGTCATGCCGTCGGGGGTCAGCGCCGTCCAGACGGCCGTCGTCAGGTGCACCCCGTTCACGTGGCCCGTCATGTCGACGTTGAACGTGCCGCCGTTGCCGAAGTTCACCAGCATGCTGTCGATCGTCATCGACGGCGTCGTGTCGACGGTGACGGGCACGTCGTAGTCGGATGCCTTCCCCCTGCTCACCAGGTGCACGTGCACGCTGTGGGGGCCGTCGGCGATGAGCTGGGTGCCCACGGTGTCGGCGGCCGGGACGTCGAACACGGTGGTGTAGGCCGCCCACGTGCCGGTGTCAGGAACGCCGTTCACGTGGGTCAGAGCGACCGGCGCGCCCCCGTCGAGGGAGTAGGTGGCCGCCGTGTCGGGCCCGGGGTCGAACAGCTGCGCCTGAACCGACACCTCGACGAAGCCGGCGCCCATCGTCGCGGTCTGGCCCGCGCCGACGTTCGCCTGCGTGGCCAGGTCGATCTGCAGCGGCAGCACCGCGAGCTTCGTCGTCGTGAGGTCGCTCGAGTACGACGACACCACGAGGAGCGCCGGCCCGTTGGCGAGGGAGCCGACGGGGACCGAGAAGCCGGCGCCCGCCTTGGCTGCTCCCGAGGCGACGCCGTAGGTGAGTGTCTGGAGGGGGGTCACCGCGTGCGTCCCCTGGACGATGACGGCGTCCGGATGGAGATAAGTGACGAAGCCCGGGTTCTCGACCTCGACCAGCCCGTCGATGGCGTTCGACACCGTCGACGTGATGTGGCCCGAGACGGGGTTCACGATGGCCGTGGTCGTCGTGTCGGTCTGGCGGAACCAGTTCAGGCTCGCCGACAGGTAGTCGGTCGCCGTCTGGACGACGACGCTCACCGGGACCCCGCCGTCAGGTCCCGCCGGCATCGTCGTGTCGATGCGCCAGGTGCCGTCCGAGGCGATCGTGGCGGAGGCGAGAGTCTGCGCTCCGCTCACGCTCTGCAGCACCAGGTCGACGGCGTCGCCCGCACCGCCGGCCACCGTGCCCGTGACGGTCTCGGCAGCGCCACCGTGCGCGACGGCGACGGCGCCGCCGGACACGGTCAGCGGCCCGAGCGTCGGCGTCGTGGCACCTGCGGGAGCCGAGCCGGCGAGCGACAGAACGACGAGCGACGCCGCTGATGCGCAGATCGCGGCGAGGCGCGAGCGGTTCATGGATCCCCCCGTGACGGCCCCGAGCACCGGAGCCGCGGAGAGTGTAAGCACGGGGGGCGCCGGGAGTCGGAGCAGCGACACCGGAATGGAGCCATTCCTTGCGCTGCGGCACACCTGGCCGCGGTCGACATCGCCGAGCGGCGGCTAGGCGGCGCGATGCCCCCGCCTAGCCGAAGCTGTCGACGTGCAGGCGGTCGAGCTGGATCCCCAACGACGCCAACGACTCCTTGACCGAGTTCACCATCACGGGCGGCCCGGCGAGGTAGACGTCGCTGTCGGCGAGGTCGTGGTGCTCCCCCGACTCGGCGAGCTCCTCGAGCGCGTGGGTGACGAAGCCATGCGTGCCCGACCACTCGGCGACGGGCGCGACGAGCGCACCGTGCAACGTGGCGTGCGGCAAGCGCGCGACGAGCTCGACGAGCTCGTCCCAGCACACCAGGTCGGCCTCGGTGGCGGCGCCGTAGAGCACGCGGACGCGGCGCGCGGCGTGCTCCGGCGCTCCGTCGGCCAGCAGCCGCAGCATCGACAGGATCGCGGAGATCCCGGTGCCGCCTGCGACCAGCAGTACCGGGCGCTCGCCGGGACGCAGCCACATGTCGCCGTAGGGCAGCTCGACCGGGATGGCGTCACCGGGCCGCAGCTCGAAGAGCGCGGTGCTCCCGGGCCCGTCGTACCGCTTCGCGATGAGCTCGACGGACGGCGACCCGGGGAGCCCGGCCAGCGAGTAGCACCGGCGCAGATCCGGAGCCACCTCGAGCAGGGCGTACTGGCCGGGGCGGAAGTCGGCGACGACGGCCACGCCCGACGCGTCAGCGAGAGCCAGGACGAACCGGCCGATGGCGGGCCCGATCTCCTCGGCGCTCGTGAGGGTCGCGACGAGGTCGCGCGTGGGCCGTTCCTCGGTCGGCGTCGTCGACACCCGCTGCGCCTTGATGACGACGTCGGACGTCGGCGTCGTCTGGCACAGCACGATGCGGCGCCGGCGCTCGTCGCGCGCGTCCACGGCCGGCGCCCCGGGGAAGAGGAGCTCCACCGTGCCGTCCACGAGAGTGGCCTTGCACGACGTGCAGCTGCCCCAGCCGCACTCGTAGGGCAGCCACACACCGGCCCGACGCGCCGCGCCGAGGATCCGCTCACCCTCCCGCACGCGGAAGCACACATCGCCGTCCGCGACGGTCACGAGGTGCGAGCTGCCGTCGTCGCTCATCGGATGTCCTCCTCGGGAACGACGGGGATGCCGGAGATTCCTCCGAGGAGGTCTGGGGCACCCTCATGCGATCGGTGGGTCGGGTGCGTCGAGGGCGGCCGCCGGAGCACTCGCTCGCGCCGGCCGCCCTCGACGGGTGGCCCCGGACTACAGCCCGGACGCACCGATGACGCGGTCGCGCGCCGCGGTCGCCGCCTCGATCACCTGGGCGGGGTCGCCCGCGACCGGGGCCGTCGAGACCAGAGCGGCGAGCGAGGCAACACCGGCGTCGGCGCGCGGCACCCAGGTGTCCACCCAGCCGCGCAGGACGTCGGCGGTCGCCGGGTCCTGCTCGATGGCGTACTGCACGAGCGCCGTCGTCCAGGCCTGGCTGCGCGCGCTGTCGCGCTGGAACTCCGCGAGCAGCAGCGCCAGGAACTCGTCGCCGTTGGCGATGGCGAGCGAGGCCAGCGACTCGTTGACGAGCGAGTCGAGAGCAGGCTTCAGCGCGAGGTTGAGCGCGACGAACGCCTCGCCCCAGTCGTAGGTGCCGAGCATGCGCTCGGACACCTCGCGCAGCGGCTGCCACGCCGCTCCGGTCTGCCACGGGTCGCGCCCGGTCGCGGTCGAGGCGATCTCGTCGCCGTGGGAGTTGGCCAGCAGCCGCGTCACGTAGGCGAAGCGCTGGATGCGCCGCATCTCGTCGCCGGCCTGGAAGTGAGCGCAGTTGATGATGAACGCCGACGGCGCCATCTGCCCCACGTAGAGCGCGTTCATCTGCAGCACGTGCAGCGGGAACCTCAGCGGGACGAGCAGCTGCGTGAGCGTCGACACCCAGCCCGGGTCCAGTGCGGGGACGCTGGCGGCGTCCTCGTGGTGGTCGATGAGCAGGTCGAGGTAGGTCTCGCGGTCGTGCTGCAGCATCACGTAGTCGGAGTAGGTGAGCTTCGCCGGGTCGCGGAAGCCCTCCCAGTCGCCGACGTTGAACGGCGAGCCCTCGCGGTGCTCGAGGTACCACACGTTGATGGCCGCGGTCGGGTCCATCTCGAACGGCGCGGGCTCACGGCGGAAGTGGTAGTTGAACTTCGCCGCGGTCGCCTCGTAGATGCTGGGCCGACGACGCACGTCTCCCAGCAGGCTCCAGGTCTTCGGCGGCTTGCGCTCGGTGACGGCCATCGGTCAGTCCTCCCTCTCGAGGTACCAGACGACCTCGTCGTCCGACACGGTCATGCGTCCTGCGAACCCCGCCAGCGAGGGCTCGAGCTGGTGCAGCGGGAACGTGCGCCCGAGGGCCTCCTCGAGGCTTGCCCGGGTCATCACGCAGCGCTGCGGTGTGCCGACGCGGATGTAGCCGCCCTGGTCGTCGACGTCGACGTCGAGATCGGGGTTGTCGTTCTGGATGGCCTCGATGACCGCGTCGGCGAGAGCGCCGTCGAGGCCTCTCACGACCGGTCCGACCATCTTCACGTGGGTTGACATCGTGCTCCTTCGCACCTGCCGTCCCGCCGGCCCCGAGGGGCCGACGACGACGTCAGGGAGTCTCGAATCGGTTGTGGTGGCGCTCGCCGTCCTGCGGGATGCCGACCAGGATCTCGTCGTCCTCGACCTTGACGGGGAACTCGAAGAGCCGGCACCCGGTGGGGTTGAGGCCGTGCCCGTTGGCGAGGTCGAACTCCCAGCTGTGGCCGCCGCACAGCAGCACGCCGCGGTCGGCGTCCCACTTGCCGTCGGCCAGCAGGATCTCCTGGTGCGGGCACATGCCCTGGTAGGCCTTCACCCCTCCGTCGAGGAGGTGGACGAGCATGACCTGCTCGCCCTCCACCTCGACGTCGAGGAGGTCGCCCTCCCACAGGTCGTCGAGCGCGGACGCCGACACCCAGCGGATCTCGTCGCTCATGCGTAGACGACCTCGAGGACGTCGAGAGGCATGGCTCCGATCCCGCTGAGCGTGGAGTCGTCGGGCAGGATCTCGCCCTCGCGCTTCACCTTCATCGGGCGGTCCTGCACCGCGACTCTCTTGCCCGCGGAGTGGTACGCGATCTTCTCCGCCACCACGGTCATCGGGTCGGTGTCGTCCACCAGAGCGAGGACGACGACGAAGTCGCCCTCGAGGAAGCCCTGCACGGGGAACATGGCCATGTCGGTTCCTCTCCTCAGACCGTCAGTCGCGCGGGCGCGAGCGCCCAGGCGTAGTCGTCGCCGTCGACGCCGCACTCCTCGGGCGAGAGGCCCATGTAGGCGAGCGCCCCCTCGATCGACGGCGGCTGGATGATGCCGCCGAGCAGCCGGTCGATGATCGACAGGTGGCCGGCGAACTGCTCGGGTGTCTGCTCGAAGACCCACTTGCACGGCTCGGAGCAGAAGACGTACCGACGGCCGCCGTGCATGAGCTGCAGCGGCAGCGGGCTGTCGAGGTAGCCGGCCGCGTACCCGGCTGGCGTGCAGACCGGGACCTGGCAGCTGTTGCAGACCATCGGGAACGTCTCCGGCAGCGTGAGCTCGGGGTGCCCGGCGCGCACGTTGTCGCCCATGACGTCCCAGTACTTGCCGAACGAGTCGTTCCAGCCGGGGTACTTCTCCTCGAGCCAGGCGCGCTCCTCAGGACCGGTGCCCGCGACCGGGTTCCACCACACCGTGGGCCGCCAGAAGTAGACGCCGATGTGGTACGCGTGGTGCACCCAGTTCATCTCGTTGAGCAGCTGGTCCCAGTACCAGGGCTTCTCGAGCCCGAAGTCGCGGAACTGGTCGATGAACTGCTTGTTGATGAACTCCTCCATGAACTCCTTGAAGGAGTGCGTCCGGTGCTCGATGGGCGTGTAGTAGTCCATCGAGAGCCCGGTCAGGAGCGAGAACAGCTTCCAGGCGCGCCAGAACATCTTGTCGAGCAGGTTCTGCGCGACGTCGGTCTTGCCCGCCTTCATGAGCACCTTGATGGTCGGCTCGCCCTGCTGCGCGTGCCGGGCCTCGTCGGTCTGGATCGACGAGATGAGGGCGCCGAAGTCGAAGTCGCCCACCTTCATGGCGTCCGCGGCCATGCCGAGGAACTGCAGGTTGGTGAAGCCGGTCTCGAAGGTGAACGTGAGCTGGATCGCGGTGGAGACGGCGTCGTTGGCGGTGAACATGTCGTCGAAGACGTGCCGAGCGGCGATGATGCCCCACTCGTTGGTGTGGTACGCCTTGTGCGCCCAGTCGAGGCGCGGCTCCTTGGCCAGCGCCTGGTACGGGAAGTAGGTCTGCAGCTGCCCGTGCCGCATCTCGTCGAGCGTCCCGTAGGTGGCCATGTTGCGCCACGCGGCCGCGCGACCGAAGCGGGCCATCCGCGACTCGCCGATGCTCGCCTGGTACTCGGCCACCGCGATCGCGCCGTAGTGCGCGAGGATCGCGGCCTTCCAGCCGGGGTCGAGGTTGTCGAAGATGCTCGTCCGCGACAGCACGTTGTTCACCGAGAACAGTCCCGCGTCCTTGCCGGACTGGTTGTGGACGTACTCGGTGTAGGCGATCTTGTACGGCTCGTCCCACGTCCACCAGTCCTCGGCGGGCACGCCGAAGCTGTTCGACAGGGCGGGCGGGAAGGCCTCGTCCTCGGTGACGTAGGTGAGGTCCCAGTTCATGTCGCGAGTGAGGTCGTACCACTCGCTTCTCGGCAGGTGCGGCACTGCGGCTCCTTTCCGGTCGCCGGTCGCAGGGGGTGCTGCGGAGCGGGACGCCGGGACGACGTCCGTGGCGTAGCCGGAAGGATCCGGGTGCCGCCCGGGCGGGGGCGATGCCCTGGGAGGGCCAACCGGCCGCGCTCGTTAGCCGCCGGCGGCTAGGGCTCCCCGACACCACTTTCCGGACAATCCAGTCCATACCCGGCAGCGCACCCTGGTCGCCGGGGCCGGATCCGTGCGACTCTGACGCCCCGTGACCTGAAGGGACCGGCATGAGCCTCGACCTCACCTCCTCCCCCGTGGAGTTCGCCCAGGGCGACCACGTCTGCGGCTTCTACTACGGCGAGGACGAGCGCGACGCGCTGCTGCTCCCGTTCCTGCGCGCCGGTCTCGAGCACGGCGACAAGTGCGTGGCGGTCGTCGACTCGACCCGGCCCGACGAGGTGGTCGAGCGCATCGGGGGCACCGCCGACGACGTCGCGTCGGGCCAGCTCGAGTTCTACGACTCCGACCAGACCTACTTGCGCACGGGCGCGTTCGACCCCGAGCTCATGATCGAGTTCTGGGAGGGACGAGCCAGGGAGATCAGCGACGAGGGCCGCTTCGGCTTCGTCCGTCTCCTCGGCGAGATGTCGTGGCTCGAGCGCGTGCCGCCCGAGCGCGAGTCGGTCGTCCGCTACGAGACGTGGGCCGACGAGTTCGTGACCCGCTACCCCCAAGCGGTGCTCTGCCTCTACGACCTGCGCAAGCTCGGCAGCGGCGTCCTCATGGACCTCCTGCGCACGCACCCGAAGCTTCTCCTCGGCGGCCTCGTGATCGAGAACCCGCACCACCTCTCGGCCGACGAGTTCTCAGCAGCCCGAGGCTGATCCGTGGACGCCGCCGTGCGCGCCGCACCACGCGCACCGCGCGACGCGACCGCTCCCGAGGAACCGCGGCCGTCACCGGCGCCCGTCGACCTCGACGACGCCGCCTCGCAGCTGCGCGGCGAGCTGTCGAACCTGCGCGGGCTGCTCGCGCTCTCGCTGCTCATGACGGCGCGACGCCACGAGGAGGAGATCGTCCACGTCGCGGTCACCGCACTGCCCGCGCTCGTGCCGGTCCGCCCGCTCGGCGTCCATCTCGTCGACGGAGAGCGCACCACGTGGCTGGCGCCCACCGGGGCGTGCACGCAGGCCGGCGGGCGCAGCGAGGCCGCGGCGCAGATCCGCCGGCTGCCCGCCGACGACGGCCCCCTCGTCCTCCCCGGTGAGCCGTGGTGCTGGGCGATCCCGCTGCGCAGCCTCGGCGACCTCATGGGCCACCTGCTCGTCGCCGCCGACGCCGAGCCCTCGGTTCCCGACCTGCTGCTGGTGCGCTCGCTGGCTCAGCAGACCGGAATCTCGCTGGCCAACGCACGGCTGCACGCCCGCAACGTCGCCGCCAACGCGCAGCTCGCCAGCACCGTCGCCGCGCTCCGGTCCAAGACCGCCATCCATGACCGCCTCACCCAGGTCGCGCTCAGCGGCGAGGGAGCCGACGGCATCGTCGCGGCGCTGCACGAGCTCACCGGGCTGACCGCCACGGTCGAGAGCCGCGGCGGCGACGTGCTCGCCCAGGCGGGCAGCGAGACGACGTCGCCGTGGGCCGGATCGTCGGAGCGGCGGGACGTCGTGGTGCAGCGTGCGGTGCGCGCCGGTCGCCCGATCCGTGCCGAGGGCCGGCTGCTCACGGTGGCCCGCCCCCGCGACGACGTCCTCGGCGTGCTGTCGCTGTGGGACCCCGAGCGGCGTTGCGGCGAGGACGACACCGTCGCCCTCGAGCACGCGGGCACGGTCCTGGCCATCGAGCTCGCCCGGCTGCACAGCCTCGCGGAGACCGAGCTGCGCCTGGGTCGCGACCTCGTCGCCGACCTCGTGAGCGGCACCGACGAGGACGCCTACCAGCGCGCCACCGCGCTGGGTCACGACCTACGTCGTCCGCACCGGGTGCTCGTGGCCAGTGCCGGCCCCTCCTCGACGGCGGCGTCCGACCCGCTGCTGCTCCATGTGCGCGCGTGGGTCGCCGCGTCGCTCGGCAAGCCGGGCGACCCGCCACCGTTGCTCATGCAGAAGGACGCCACCGTCGTCGCGATCGCGTCCGACGCCGTGCTGGCCGAGGGGCCGGCGCTGGAGTCCTTGCGCGCCGCTCTCGGCACCGGCGGGCGGATCGGTGTGGGTGGCGCCTGCAGCGCGCCCGACGAGTTCCCACGCTCCTACCGGCAGGCGTCGTTGTCGCTGCGGCTCGCCGACACCCTGCCGACCCGTGACCCGGTCGTGCACTACGACGACCTCGGCGTCTACCGGCTGCTGTCGGAGACGGCCGACCCCGAAGGGCTCGACGAGTTCGTCGACCGGTGGCTCGGCGTCCTGGTCGCGTACGACGCCACGCATCACGGCGACCTGGTCACCACGCTCGCGCGCTTCCTCGACTGCGGCGGCAACTACGACGCGACCGCCGCCGCGCTCACCGTCGGCCGCACCACGGTGCGCTATCGCGTGCGCCGGGTGCAGGAGCTCACCGGTCACGACCTCGGCGACCCCGAGACCCGGTTCCAGCTGCATCTCGCGCTCAAGGCATGGGCCACCCGCAGGTCGGTCTCCTGAGGCGCGCTGCTGCCCGTGGTCGCGCCGATGGGCGCGATCTCACTGGGCGCAGGGATTCTCAGTCGGTCACGCGAGGTCGCGGTGGGTCAGGGCACCCCGCACCCGGTCGACGATCACCGAAGCGCGGCGAGGCGTGCGGCGCTCGGGCCGCCACCGGGCCCAGGGCTACGTGCTCGGTCCCCGCGCCGGTGGAGCAGGTCGGCCAGGGCGTCGTGGCCGTCGCACGTCCTGAGTGAGCGGCTCGCCCGATCGCTCGCCGGTTCGCCGGGTCTGCCTTAGTGTCGTGAGCGTGCACAGCATCGGATGGGTCGTCGAGCTCGACGACACCGAGCTCCGGTCCGCCGTCCTCGATCTCGCCTCGTCGCTGACCGACGCGGGGCACGCCGTCCGCGGCGAGGGCGAGGCCGACGTCGTGGTGGTCTGGGCCGACCGTCCTCTCTCCGCCGAGGTCGCCCGACGGATCACGCGCCCCGACGTGCGCTCGGTGCTCGCCGGGCCCACGCTGCGGACCGCCGACGTCGATGGCGCACTGGGCGAGGCCGCCGGCGTCTACGTGTCCGGGATGACACCGGTGCACGACCTGCGGCTGCGGGGCGGCGACGCCGACCGCCCGTCGTTGAGCGGGCACCAGCACGCCGAGGGCGACCACGTCGGGCGGCACGACCACGTCACCGACCGCGTGGCCCTCGTCGACAAGACAGCGGCCGACGTCCACGTCCTGCGTTCGGCGATGGTCGGGCTCACCCGCCACCCGGTCATGACGTGGCGGCCGAGCACCTCCACCGGGGTCTGGACGCTCGGCACGCTGCCGGGATCCGTCGATGGCCGCGTCACCGCGCTCGCACTGCTCGAGCTGCTGCAGCTGGCGAGCGCTGGGCCGGCGCCTGCGTCCGTCCGCGTGGGCCTCCTCGGCTACGGCGCCATCGGTCACGAGCACAGCCGTGCGGTCCGCGGTGTCGACGGGCTCGAGCTCAGTGCCGTCTGCGACACCGCCCAGGCGCGTCTCGACGCCGCGTCGGCGGCAGTGCCCGGGATCGTGACGACCGGCGACGCCGAGGAGCTCATCGCGCGCGACGACGTCGACCTCGTGGTGGTCTCCACGCCGCCGAGCACGCATGCGGACTGGGCGCTGCGAGCGGTGCGCGCGGGCAAGCACGTCATCCTCGAGAAGCCGTTCGCGATCGCGACGTCCGAGGCCGACGCGGTGATGGCCGAGGCGGCCGCCCACGACCGGCTCGTCGCGGTCTACCAGAACCGACGCTTCGACCCCGACCACCTCGCCGTGCGGAGGGCTGTCGCCTCGGGGGCCCTCGGGGAGGTCTTCCACGTGGAGACGTTCGTGGGCGGCTACGGGCACCCCTGCAACCTGTGGCACTCCGACGCCGGCGTCTCGGGCGGAGCGTTCTACGACTGGGGATCGCACGTGCTCGACCAGATCCTCGACCTGCTGCCCGGCGAGATCGAGCACGTCACCGCCGCCACCCACAAGCGCCGCTGGTTCGACGTCACCAACGCCGACCACTCGCGCGTCACGATCCGCTTCGCCGACGGGGTCGAGGCCGAGTTCGTGCACTCGGACCTCGCGGCCGCGCTCAAGCCCCGGTGGTACGTGCTCGGGACGTCCGGGGCGATCGTGGGCAGCTGGCGCACCGAGAAGGTCGTGTCGCGCACCGACATCGGCACGCTCGCCGAGGACGTCCTCGCACCTGCCGACTCTCCCCCGCTGCTCGACCTCCACGCGGCCGACGGCAGCATCACCCGGCTCGCGACGCCGGCCGCGGACCCCTACCAGTTCCACCACGAGGTGGCGGCGCGTCTCCGGTTCGGCCTGCCGATGACCGTCACCGCCGCGCAGTCACGACGCGTGCTGTCGGTGATGGAAGCAGCACGGGCCTCCTCGTGCGACGGCAGCCGCCCGGTGGTCCCCCGGTGACACCGGTGCGCTGGGGCTTCCTCGGCGCCGGGTTCGTGGCCTCGCGCGGGGTCGCACCCGTCGTCCACGACTCCACGGTCGCCGTCCTGCAGTGCGTGGCCGCACGCGACCTCTCACGCGCCGAGGCGCTCGAGCCGGCCCGCGCGGTGACGGAGTACGAATCGGTCTGCGAGGCCGACGACGTCGACGCCGTCTACGTGTCCCTGCCCAACGACGCGCACCTGCCGTGGGTCGTACGCGCCCTCGAAGCCGGGAAGCACGTGCTGTGCGAGAAGCCGCTCGCCCTCGACGCCGACCAGGTGCGGGCGATGCGCGACGCTGCCGACGCCGCCGGCGTCGTTCTCGTCGAGGCGGCCTGGAACCGCTGGCACCCGCGCACCCGGCGCGTCGCCGACCTGCTCAGCGACGTGGCCGCGCCTTCGGTGTCGCGCAGCTGGTTCACGTTCCCCGGCGTGCCCGACGGCAACTACCGGCTCGACCCGTCGCGCGGCGGCGGGGCGCTGCTCGACGTGGGCTGCTACGCGATCGGCGCGGCGCTGCTGGCGCTGGGCCCGGACGTCGCGGTCGAGGCGGCACAGGCGAGCACGGGGCCGACCGGCGTCGACCTCACCATCTCCTCGGCTCTGCGCTCACCGGTCGGGACCGCGGAGATCCGCGGGTCGTTCCAGGAGCCTGAGTCGCAGGGCTGGCACGTCGAAGCGCCGGGCCTGGTCCTCGACGTCCCGCATCCGGCGTTCACGTCGTGGCGCGAGCCGTCGTCGCTGGTCGTGACGCGGGATGGCGCCGAGCTCACCGAGACGTTCGGCTCCTGCGACGCCTACCGGCTGATGGTCGACGCCGTGTCGGACCGTGTGGCCGGCGGCGACGCTTGGGTCCTCCCGGTGTCGGAGTCGCTGGCGGTCGCACGCGCGGTCGACCTCGTGCGCGAGGCGGCCGCGCGATGACCGACCTGACGGCGCTCCACGATGACGTCGTCGAGCTCGACGGCGGGCCGCGACTGGCTGCGCGCCGGGCCCCTGGGGAAGGCCGGCCCTTCCTGCTGGTGCACGGGCTGGCCTCCAACGCGCGCTTGTGGGACGGCGTGGCCCGGCGCCTCGCCGCCGCAGGGCACGAGGTGGTCGCCGTCGACCAGCGCGGACACGGGCTGTCGGAGCAGACCGCCGACGGCTACGACACCGCGACGGCGGCGTCCGACCTGAGCCGTCTCATCGCGGCGCTGGGCTGGGTCGGCGATCGGGCCCCAGTCGCGGCGGGGCAGTCGTGGGGCGGCAACGTGGTGCTCACGCTGGCCGCGGTGCACGGCGGGGTGGCCGCCATCGCGCTCGTCGACGGCGGCTGGATCCACCTGTCGGACCGCTTCCGCACCTTCGACGAGTGCTGGGCGGCCCTCGAGCCGCCGCAGTTCGACGGGTGGACGCGGGCCGAGCTCGAGGAGCGCTCGCGCGGCTGGGCCACGGACTGGCCCGAGGAAGGACGCCGCGGCGCGCTGGGCAACTTCGCCGAGCTGCCCGACGGCACGGTGCGCCCCCACCTCCTGCGCGAGCACCATCGCAGCATCGTGCACTCGCTGTGGCAGGACGACCCGCGTCCGCTCTACCCGAAGGTCACCGTGCCCGTGCTGCTCATGCCCGCGGTCGACGAGGTGCCGACGGCTCCGACGCCACCGACGGTGGCGCTCGACGCTCTGCCGGACGCCGAGATCGTCTGGTACGTCGGCGCTCATCACGACCTCCACGCGCAGCAGCCCGAACGCTGCGCCGCAGACCTGCTCGCGCTCGCCGGGCGCGCCGATCGCCGCTGAGGCGCGGATCCCGCTAGACGTCGTCGGGGAGCACCGCGACCGGCTCGAGGGGGACGCCGCCTCCGCCGTGCTCGAGCCGCGCGCGCAGCGTCGCGCGATCGCCCACGGCCGGCTCGCTCGTGGTCAGGAAGTCGAGCAGCACCCGGGAGAAGCGCGCGGGCTCGTCCTGGTGCGGGAAGTGCCGGGCCTGCTCGAACACCTCGAGGCGGCTGCCCGCGATCGACTCGTGGGCGGCGTAGGCGTGCGACACCGGGATGATGCTGTCGAGCGCGCCCCACACGATGAGCGTCGGGCGCCCGGTGCCCAGGTAGAGGCGGTCGCCGGCGTTGACCCGCTGGCCGCCCGGGTCGATCACGCTGCGGACGGTGTGCACGAACGCGGTGCGGGCCGGAAGGTCGGCGAGCGACGCGTAACCGCGTGCGGCCTCGCGCACCGAGGGCGACGGCCGCACCGGCGACCACTGCAGGAACCGTCCGACCGACGACGCGGCCGACGCCAGACGCCGGTGCGCGATGACGGGCAGCACGAACTCCGCACCCGGGAGGGCGGCGGCGCGCAGGACCCAGCTGACCTCGCGGCCGAGACCGCCGCTCGCGACGAGGCCGAGTCGCTCGGTGTACTCGGGGAACTGGTAGGCGAACTGCATGGCGACACCGCCGCCGAGCGAGTGGCCCACGATCGTCGCGCTGGAGTGGCCGAGCTTCTCGAGCAGGTCGCGCAGGCCCGCGGCGAACGAGCCCAGGGAGTAGTCGCCGCGCGGCTTGTCGGACTCGCCGTGGCCGAGGAGGTCGGGGGCGATCACGTGAGCGCCGCGCGCGAGAGCCGACATCACCGGGTCCCACGTCGCGCTGCTGCTGGTGAGGCCGTGCACCAGCACGAGCACCGGCAGGCTCGGGTCGCCGGCGACCCGGTAGGCGGTGCGATGGCCGTGCAGGACCGTCTCGGTGCGGCGTACCTCGGGCGTGCCGGCGTCAGCCATGCCCCCACCCTGCCACTCCAGCGGTGCGCATCGGCGCGCACGGGGATCCGTGAGCCCGGATCGTGCTCGACGGGGTTCGGCGGGTCCCGGGGCGCCGCGTCCGCTCCGCACGCGCAGGGGGGCCGAGCGGTCCGTCCAGCGGACGGTTGGTGAGCGGGCCCTCGATTGGGTCGCGCTCGCAGGTCAAGCGATCGCCCGCTCAGGTCGATTGATACGCCGACGCATGCCACGTTGTCGAGATCGTAGGGGGTGTCCGGTGGCGTCTGCCCGCATGAGCCGTGCCGCCCTGGGCCTGACCCTCGACCTCGCGGTGTTCGGCTCCGCCGTGCTGCTCACCCTCGCCGCCCTGGTGTCGTGGCTGGGTTCAGGCGGGCGGCCCGACCTCGGCGGGCTGGTCTGCGTCGGGCTGATCGTGGCGGTGTCGCGCTTCCCGCTCGTGCTCATCCACCGCTCCGGCGACATCATCATCGGCTTCGAGACCTGCGTGCTGGTCTTCCTGGTGCTCGTCTACCCGCCGTGGGAGGCCTTCACCCTCTGGGCCATCGGCACCACCCTGGCCAGCGGGACTCAGCGCAAGGCCTGGCGATCGCGCGTCTTCAACGTCGGCATCACCACGCTCGGCGGCGCGATCTTCGTGGTCGCGTTCTCCGCGTACGACCACGGCCCCGTCACCCAGGCGTCGTCGCTCGTCGCGGTGCTGGTCGGAAGCGCCGCGTACTTCGCGCTGGACCTGTTCGTCACCGCATGGTCGTTGGCGCTCGAGGGTGGCTCGACGATAGGCGACGTGCTCGAGGGCAGCTCGGTGCTTCCCGGCCTCGTGTCGTTCGTCGCCGTGAACTCGCTGGGCTTCCTCGCCGCGGTGCTCGTCAAGGACGCCCCGGTGTGGACGGTCCTGCTCATGATGGTTCCGGTCACGACCATGCTGGTGGGCATCAGGTCGATCAGCGAGAACCGCATGGCGCAGCACCGTCTCGCAGGTCTGCTCGCGGCTGCCACGAGCGCCCCGGACTGGACCGGCGACGAGCAGATCGCCGAGTCGCTGGTCGAGCAGACGCAGATCACGTTGGGGCAGCCCGGCGTCGTGCTGCGCGACACGCCCGCCGTGGAGCCCGAGGTCGGCGTGCCCATGGAGGTCGAGGGCCTCCCCACGCGCTACCTCGTGGTGACCAGGTCGACGGCGTACCACGAGTTCTCCGAGCGCGACCACGCAGCGCTCGAGGCGCTCGGCGCCATCGGGGCTGCGGCCTTCAACCGTCGCCGGCTCATCGACGAGATGACGCACTCCGCACGGCACGACGCCCTCACGGGGCTCACGAACCGCACGGTGTTCTTCGACCGGATCACCCAGGCCATCGGCCGCGGCACCGGTCGTGACTGCATCGCCGTCCTCTACTGCGACCTGGACGGTTTCAAGGAGGTCAACGACCGGCTCGGGCACGACGTCGGCGACCAGCTGCTCGTGCTGGTGTCGCAGCGCCTGCTGTCGTGCATCCGTGCCGACGACACCGCGGCGCGGCTCGGCGGTGACGAGTTCGGCATCCTCATCGAGGACCGCGCCGGAGAGCGCTCCGCCGAGGTGGTCGCCGAGCGGGTGCGCGACGCGCTCATGGAGCCGTTCAGCATCGACGGCAGCGAGGTGCGCGTCCGGGTCAGCATCGGCATCGCCTCGTCCGGCCCCGGCCTTCAGGACGCCGAGAGCATCATCGACGCCGCCGACATGGCGATGTACTCCGCGAAGGCCGCAGGCAAGGCGCGCATCGAGCGCTTCGTCGCCGCGATGCGCGACAACGAGCGCTCGCGGCTCGAGCTCGAGGCCGCGGTGCGCGAGGCCGTCGCCGAGCAGCAGCTCGACGTGCACTACCAGCCCATCGTCGACCTGCACAGCGGCGTGGTGGTCGGGTTCGAGGCGCTGGCCCGCTGGAACCACCCGGTGCTCGGCTCGGTGCCGCCCGACGTGTTCATCGCCGTGGCCGAGCGCACCGGTGCGATCCGCGACCTGGGCCTGCAGGTGCTCGAGACCGCGCACGCGGCCGCGTGCGCCCTCGCCGACCGCGCGGGCCACCCGCTCGACATCAGCATCAACGTCTCCGCGGCCCAGGTGACCGACCCCCGGCTGGCCGACCGGGTGCGCGAGCTCGCAGCCAGCCGCAGCGACGTCCGGCTCGTGCTCGAGCTCACCGAGGGCTCGCAGCTGCACGACGACCTGGCCACGCTGCAGGCGCTGCATCGCTTCAAGGGCTATGGCGCCGAGCTGGCTCTCGACGACTTCGGGATGGGCTACTCCTCGGTCGGCTACCTGGACCGGCTGCCCTTCGACGTCATCAAGGTCGACCGGTCGTTCGTCATGCGCCTCGACGACCCGAGCTCGAAGGCGCTCGTCGGCGGCATCATCTCGATGGCGCAGGCGCTGGGGCTCAGCGTGGTGGCCGAGGGCATCGAGGACTGGGCGCGCGGCGAGATGCTCCGCGACCTGGGGTGCCGCCTGGGCCAGGGATTCTTCTTCGCCCGTCCGATGGACCTGCCCACGGCCCTCGAGTTCGCCGCCCTCGGCGCGCTCAACCTGACGCCGACCACGCGCCCGGCCTGACGCCCGAGGCCGTTGCCGGCCGGTCCCGCTCCGGATCGACGTCGTTCACCTACCATCACCGGCATGCCAGGAGGCGACGCGTGACGTCCGCGCCCTACCCGAGGTCGACCCGGGTCGGCAGGTGGGCGAGCATCCTCACCCAGCTGATCCTGGTATGCGTCGGCGTCGTCTTCCTGTCCACGCTCGACTCCGACCTCGCCCTGGCGCTCTGGTGCCTGATCGGCACCCTGTACACGGTGGTCGTCGTCCTCGTTCTCTCGGTGACGACGATGCGTCCGGATCTGGCCGAGCCGCCCGACGTCCGACGCGCCGCGGCTCGGGCCGAGTACCTCGTGTCGATCGTCTCGACCCTGTTCGCGAGCCTGGTCGGGGTCTGGGCGGCCGTCGTGCTCGTGCTGCTCCGCTCGTCGTCGGGCTCAGGCCCGGCGACGAGCTCCACGGCGTCGGGATTCAGCCTGCTGGGCGTGTGGGCGATGGTGCTGTCGTGGGGCCTGCTCCACTGGGGCTTCGCACAGGGGTACCGCTACCTGTACTACTCCCGCGCCGAGCGGCCCCTGCGGTTCCCCCGAACCGAGAATCCGAAGTTCGTCGACTTCGCCTACTTCTCGTTCACCCTCGGCACCAGCTTCGCGGTGTCGGACGTCGAGGCGCAGAGCAGCAGCATCCGCTGGGTGCTCGTGTGGCATTCGGTGACCAGCTTCTTCTTCAACGGGTTGATCATCGTGCTGGCGCTCAACACGATCATGACCGCGGGCCACTGAGTCCTCGAGCGGTCAGGCCGGAGTCTGGCGGCCGAGGACCCAGGCTCGCGAACGACGCCCCACGAGCAGGACCAGCACGAGCGCGAAGAGGACGCCGAGCGCGGCACCCAGCACCGTGACGAACAGCTGTGCGAGGTCGTCGGTGATCCGGCCACGAACCACGAGGGCGCCGATGGTGAGAGCGCCGACCAGCACCACGACGACGACATAGGCCGCAGCGCGGCCCCGCGCGACACCCAGCCCGAGCGCACCGAGCACGACGCCTGCGACTCCGACCGCCGCCCCCACGACGGCGACGTAGCCGCCGAGATCCTGACCGTTGTCGAACCAGAGGGACTCGTCGACGCGGGCCAGGAGCAACGGGATCTGGACGATCGCGTTGTCGCGTTCCACGACGAGAGCGGCGCCGGACAGGAGCACGACCACACCCGCGATCACCACGAGGACGGACACGACGGTCACGATGATCGGCCTGCGCGGGGCTGCGTCGTCCATCGCACGGCTCCTGACGTCGAGGTGAGGCGAGCCTAAGGGCGACAGGCAGGAGCGGCGAACGGACCGCGCAGATGAGCCGCTCCGCCGGCGGCACCACGAGGTCGCGCACCGCTAGTCTCGTCGTCGGCCCTCCAGACTCCGACGTCCGCCTCGACGCCGACGCGCGACCGACCACGGCCTCAGCGGCACGCGACAGGAGCAAACGTGTGTGACACCTTCGTCGCCCTGGGCGACGCCACGTCGGACGGCTCGGTGATCCTGGGCAAGAACAGCGACCGCGAGCCCAACGAGGCGCACGAGGTCGTGCTCGTCCCCGCCGCCGACCACGCCGCAGGCAGCAGCGTGCGGTGCACCTACATCGAGATCCCGCAGGCGGTACGCACGAACGCGGTGCTGCTCGCCAAGCCGTACTGGATCTGGGGCGCCGAGATGGGCGCCAACGAGCACGGCGTGGTGATCGGCAACGAGGCAGTCTTCACCAAGGCTGCGCACGAGCCGGAGCCGGGGCTCATCGGGATGGACCTCCTGCGCCTCTCGCTCGAGCGCGCGGCCACCGCCGACCAGGCGGTCGACGTCATCACGGTGCTGCTGGCCGAGCACGGGCAGGGTGGCAACTGCGGTCACACCAGCGACCTGTTCTACGACAACAGCTTCATCGTGGCCGATCCCACGGGCGCCTGGGTCCTCGAGACGGCGGGGCGCGAGTGGGCGGCGCAGCGGGTCGCGTCGACGCGCTCGATCTCCAACGCGATCACGATCGGCTCGGAGTTCGACCGCGCCTCGGACGGACTGGTGAGCCAGGCGGTGGCGAGTGGCTGGGCCGAGGACGCCGACCGCTTCGACTTCGGCCGCGACTGCTCCGACTTCCTGTACACGCGCTTCAGCGACGCCCGCACCCGGCAGTGCCGCACGACCGACTGCCTCACCTCGTCGCGCGGCGCGGTCGACGTGGCATCGGCGATCGCGATCCTGCGCGACCACGGCGGCCCCACCGCCGACGCCGCGCACGGGTGGACGCCGGCGCGCGGACCGGTCGTCGGGCTGCTCGGCCAGACGGTGTGCGCGCACGCCGGATACGGCCCGGTGCGGATCAGCCAGTCGACGGGGTCGTGGGTCTCGCACCTCGCGGCCGACGGCACGTTCACCCACTGGGTCACCGCGACCTCGGCGCCGTGCACGTCGGTGTTCAAGCCGGTCTGGTTCGACGGCGGCGCGCCCGACACGGGGCCGCGCCCGGGCAAGGTCTACGACGACGGCTCGCTGTGGTGGCGGCACGAGGACCTGCACCGCTCGACACTCACGGACTACTCCGCGCTGCTCCCCCTCTACCTGCCCGAGGTGCTCGAGCTGGAGGACCGCTTCCGTCGGGAGGCCGCCACAGCAGGCACGGCGGATGCGCGGCGCGACTGCTCGTCGGCGGCCTTCGCAGTGTCGTCGGACGCGGAGGCCCGGTGGCTCGAGTCGGTGCGTGCGACGGGATCCCGCTCGTCGGTCCCGGGCCTGTTCGGACGCGCCTGGAGGTCGTTCGACCGCGCCGCTGCTCGCGCCTGACGCCGCCGTGCGGCGGTAGACGTTCGACGGTCGGTCAGCCGAGCGAGCGCCGTACGTAGGCGTCGAGGCAGCGCTCGGCCGCGTTGCGCGCCTTGGCGATGGCCACCAGGGCCGCGCGGTCGAGCGGCTCGGCACCGAGCGCGCCGACGTAGGGCGCGATCGCCTTGCGGTACTCGTCCTCGGCCTCGGCCCACGCGGCGCGCGCCTCGTTCTTCGTCTTCGCCATGACGGTGACGCTATCGCCCCGCCGCCACTCCGCCGTCGATGTGTGCCGTGCCGTCGCTGTAGCGACGCGTGAACACACATCAACGGCTGCTTCCGCGGCTCACGTCTTGCGTGCATTGCTGCGGATCTGACCTGCCGCACGTCACCGAGGCTGTCCGGGCGCTCACCTGAGATCCGAGGGACCAGAGGATCGTCACCAGGAGGACTCCGCCTCGGTGTGCCCGGCGTCTTCGGTGGTTCACGTCGCCCGCCGCTGCCGCACGGAAGACGGCCGCCACGGTCCGAGACCCGGGCCAGTGCCCACCTCGTTGACCGACGGCCGTTCGCCCAGCTGCACGCGTGCCGGGTCAGCGGTTGTCTGGAGATCCGGTCGCGGCCCACTCCTGACCGAACCAGCGGGCCACGCGCGACGAGCCGAAGTGCGACTTCTCGGCCTTGAGCTCTGTCGACGGCCCGACCAGGTCGCCGTGCGGTGACACACCCGGCTGGAAGAAGACGTCGACCATGCCGATCTGGTCGCGCCCGAACTCCATGTAGCAGATGCCGTGCCCGTCGTACGCCGGTGCCTCCCCGCCGCCGCGGATTCGCGCCAGGATCGCCTCGGCGACCACCGCGGCCTGCCCCTCGGCGAAGACGCCGGCCTTCGGCGTGCCCACGCTGGTGACGTCGCCCAGGGCGTAGACCCCTGGGTGCCTCGTCTGCAGCGTCAGGCGGTCGACCGGGATCCATCCGTCCTCGGTCATGCCCGCATCGACGACGACGGCGGGAGCCCGGTGCACGGGGACGCCGAGGAACAGGTCGTACGCGAGCTCGCTGCCGTCACTGAGCAGGGCGACGCGACGCGCGGCGTCCAGGCCCTCCACCGCCACCCCGCCGTGGAACCCGATCCCGCGCTCGTCGAACGCCTCCAGGATCGTGGTGGACGCCTGCGGCGACGGTGGGATCGGCACCCCCAGCGGCAGGACGAGCTCGATCGAGGAGCGGTCGAGAAGCTCTCGGGCCTCGAGCATCTCGTGCATGAGCAGCGCCGTCTCGCTCGGCGCGGGTGGGCACTTGAACGGCGTCCCGGCGACGCCGATCACCACGCGACCGCCCTCGAACCCCGCCAGCACGTCCGCGAGGGCGAACGCCCCGGCGACGGTGTAGAACTCGTGACCGTCCTCGATCAACCCGGGTGTCAGCTCCGGGTGCAGGTCGGCGCCGAGAGCCACGACGAGGATGTCCGCGTCGAACGTCCCTGCCGTGGTGGTGGCGCTCCGCGCGACGGGATCGATGGCCGTCACGGTCGCCTGGACCACGCGTACGCCGGGCTTCACGACATCGACGTATCGGTGGACGACGTGCGAGGCGGGCACCCGACCGAACATGACGTCGAGCTTGGAGAAGCCGAACACGAAGCCGTCCGACCGATCGACCAGCACGACGTCGGCGTCGCCGCCGAGCTCCTCCGACAGGCGGGTAGCCACCTCGAGACCGCCGAACCCGGCGCCCAGCACCAGAACTCGCATCCCGGGAGCCTAGGGAACCGACGATCGTCCGTCAGCGACTTCCCGCTTCCGGACCCAGGTCCCCTGACGCCGACCGCCGCGATCACTTGCGGCACAGCGCGAGGCCGTCTCACGCACGGGATCTGCGAGCGCTGTGCGGTGCAACATCGTGGCCCGAGCAGGTGCACGAGCGCGGCGATCACCGATCAAGATCTGGGCGCATCGCCAGGAGGCGCGTCAGGAAGTCCTCGGGATCGTCGACGCCGAGCTCCAGGCAGGTCACGGGCGGCAGGAAGGCGTGGTCGGAAGGTCCGAGGTCGAGACGCACTCGGGGTCCTGAGTCGCCGGCGACGGTCCAGCGGCCGTGCAGGTGGTCGTGCACGCCGACGGCGACCCCGCCGGAGTCGACGACCCGAGCCGCCACAACCTGCTCGAGCTGGATGACGTGCGTCCATGTCCCTGCCCGGACCCTGATCTCGTCCGGGGTGAGGGTGACGACCGATCGCTCGGGGGTCATGCCACGCAGTGCGAGATGGAGCCGGTGGGTGCTGGCGAGCCGGATCGGGAAGCGAAGCTCGCCACTGGTGTCGGCCACGGCGGCCTCCTGGGGATGGCGTCCCAGGTCCATGGTGGCTCCAGGCGCACCCGGTGTCGCGTCGTCCTGACGTGACGTTGCATCCACCGACGCCGCTGCGCCGCCATCGCGTGCGCGGCGGACGTAGCGTGGCGGAAGAGCCTGACCACGACGTTGGAGGCGCCACCATGACGTTCACGTTCCGATCCATCCATGCCCTCGAGGTGCTCGACTCCCGCGGACGACCGACCCTCCAGGTCACGGTGGTTCTCGGGGACGGCACGACCGCGGTGGCCGGCGTTCCCTCGGGCGCGTCGACCGGCACGCGCGAGGCCGTGGAGCTGCGCGACGGGGACGCGAACCGGTTCGGCGGCGGTGGGGTCCTCACGGCCGTCGCGAACGTCAACGACGAGATCAGTGAGCACCTTCTCGCGGGGTCTTGGGCATCCCTTTCCGACGTCGACGGCTCGCTGTCGCGGCTGGATGGCACCCCGAACAAGGCCCGCCTGGGCGCGAACGCCCTGGTCGGCGTCTCGATGGCCACGGCACGCGCGCTGGCCGCCAGCGACGGCCAGGAGCTCTTCGAGTGGCTGCCCGGGTTCGGCCAGCCGCCGCGGATGCCCGTGCCGTGCTTCAACGTCCTCAACGGCGGCGCCCACGCGCCCAACCCGTTGGACTTCCAGGAATTCATGGTCTGCCCGCTCGGGGCCCCGTCGATGGCCGAGGCCGTGCGTTCAGGGGCCGAGGTCTATGCGGCGTTGAGGAAGCGCCTCGCCGCAGGCGGCCACGCCACAGGGCTGGGAGACGAGGGCGGCTTCGCGCCTGACCTCGCGGAGCCCGAGGACGTGCTCGCGACCATCGTGGCCGCGATCACCGACGCCGGCTACTCCCCCGGCAAGGACGGCATCGGGATCGCCCTGGACCCGGCCGCGTCCGAGTTCGCCCTCGAAGGCGGGGGCTACAAGGTCAACGGGCAGACCCTGTCCAGCGCCGACATGATCGACCGGTACGCCGCCATGGTCGACAACTACCCGATCTGGTCGATCGAGGACGGCCTCGGCGAGGCGGACCGCGAAGGCTGGCAGGCGCTGACCGCACGCCTCGGAGACCGGATCCAGCTCGTCGGCGACGACAACTTCTGCACCAACCCGGCGATCATCACCGACGCGATCGCGGCGGGCATCGCCAATGCCGCCCTGATCAAGCTCAACCAGATCGGGTTGGTCACCGAGACCCTCGAGGCGATGCGGATCTGTCACGACGCCGGCTACGGCCAGATGGTGTCCCACCGCTCCGGAGAGACCCCCGACACCTTCATCGCCGACCTCGCCGTCGCCACCGGATGCGGTCAGATCAAGACCGGAGCCCCCGCGCGAGGCGAGCGCGTCGCCAAGTACAACCGGCTCATCGAGATCTCCGCCGGGAACGAGCACCTGCCGTTCGGCCGCCTCTGAGCTGCCGGTGTCAGGACGCGTGCCCGAGTCGGGTTGCCGTGGTTTCCGGTCGTTTCGCGTCTTCGACGCAGTGACCGGCGATCGTTCGTCCCGCACCACGTTCCCGGCGATGAGGGCCGGGCAAGGTGGCGGAAGGCGACGACCTCAGACGGTGAACTCGGCGAGGACCGGGACGCGGGGTTCACCGGCCGCACGGTCGAGGAGCTCGAGGGCGTCGCGAATCCGCTCCCGGTCAGCCGGCGCGATCGTGGCGAGCACCTGGCAGATCTCTGCCCTGCGAGCTTCGGTGACATGCGCGACGAGGGCGCGACCGGACGGGGTGAGGCTGACCAAGGTCTCGCGCCGGTTGTCCGGGTTCTCCCGCGGTTCGACCCAGCCGCCAGGCCAGCAATCGTTCGGTGGTCCGGGTGCAGGTCGACGAGTGAACGCCGATGGCGTCGGCGAGGTCGCCATGGCGCAGCGACCCAGTGGCTCCCTGGCACTCGTAGGCATAGAGGCGTCCATCACGTGGATGCCCGATCTGTAGCCACCGCTGGCCAGGTCTCTCTCGATCAACTCCAGTTCGAGCAGCCGTCCTACGGCCTCGGCAAGATCGCCGCGTGAGTGAACGTCGGGGTCGCACCCGACGGATCCGTGCTCGTCCACGGCAACCCCGGCGAACTCCTCGACGACGTCGGCCTGCAGGTGGCCAAGATCGCCGCTGACGCAGCGACCGCGCGTCTCGAGAAGGTCCCGCTGCATCGGGCCGTCCCGAACCGGGACGACAAGCGGCTGCCGCCGAAGACGGCGCGGGAGACGCTGCGCGCACACGCGCGCAAGACGGCCACGCGCGCGAGCTGGCACGCCGATGGGGGCCAGTCCGCGAGGCTGGCCCCCATCATCCCGACACGACGGTCGGGCGATCAGTGCAGCGGACGGGTGACCTGGCCGCCGACGACGCACGACCAGCGCGACGATGGGTACATGCCCGC
>Ga0302299_10000381_pt1 | contig 23723 bp, 21 predicted proteins | sample III_Fen_N3_4_FD_198795 | JGI IMG/M metagenome (GOLD analysis project Ga0302299, IMG submission 198795) | Peat permafrost microbial communities from Stordalen Mire near Abisko, Sweden - III_Fen_N3_4 | ecosystem: Environmental > Terrestrial > Soil > Wetlands > Permafrost | place: Sweden: Abisko... | reverse complement strand
TGCCTCGATCGCGGCCGCGATGCGGTCCTCGACCACCTCGGGCGGGATGCGCAGGTCGAGGTGCCAGCGCTGCCGGGGCACGTCGTGGGCCTCGGTGGGCTGGAACCAGATCGACGCCCGACGCCCGGTGGCGTCGCGAATCTGGAACTCCCCCCAGGCCTCGACCGTGTCGTAGTCGAGCAAGGCCGCCCAGAACGGTCTGATCTCTGCCTCGTCCGCCGAATCGAGACCGAGTTCGAGCACGCTGGTGCGTTCCGGGTGCGGCGTCGCCCCGGCAGACAGGGCCAGCTCGCTGATGGTCCGGGCCAGCAGCACGTCGCGCGACGTCACCCCACCGACGTCGTGACTGGTCAGCCGGACGTCGAGCCGTCCGTAGGCCAGGTCGAGGTCGGGATGGTGGCCCATCTCCTCGGCGACCAGAGTGATTGCGTCGACGAGGTTGACCGTGGTGACGAAGTCCCTGGTGTCGAAGCTGGCATGCAGCCGGTCGATCAGCATCCGCCAGTCGGGCAGCCGTTCGCCGACCAACTCCGACTCCGTCAGCATGCGCTTGGGGTCGGGCGGGGTCTCGTTCTTGGAGCTCACTCAGGTCACCTTCCGTCGGATCGGCGGGGACGTTGACGCCACTGAGCAGAAGCCGTCCGGCTCACCGACTCTGGCACGGCCACCACTCCACCATGTCCAACCGGACTGCGGTGTGTCCACGCACCCGGTGGCAGTCGCCGGGACACATCGCTCGGCGCCGGCGAGCGGCCGCGGATGACAGACTGCGTCCATGCCTGACATTGCTGCTGTGCTCGTCGGTCGGTCGTTCCGTGTGGCGGAGATCGGCGGAGTGCCCACGCTCGACGACCCGGTCGCCGACCTCACCTTCGGCGTCGACGGCCGCGTCACCGGCTGCGCCACCGTGAACCGGCTGATGGGGTCCTACGCCGTCGACGGCGACGTGCTCACCTGCGGGCAGCTCGCCGGCACGATGATGGCGGGGCCGCCCGAGGCGATGGACCAGGAGCAGCGCCTGCACGGTGCTCTCGCCGGACACCTCACGGTGGTGGCCGACGAGTCGGGCGACCGGATCGAGCTGAGCACCGAGGACGGCGTCGCGATCGTGCTGGTGCCCGACGACAGCACCGAGCTGCTCTGACGTCGTCCGACAGCGGGATCCGGCGTAACCTCGGGCGCGTGCAGTACCTCCTCGGTCTTCTCGTCGCGCTGCCGCCGGTGCTCCTCGCCGTGGGCGCGGTGCGCGGTCGCGTGCAGGTGCGGCCCTGCTGCCCGGCGCCCGAGCACGACACGAGGCTCGCCGGCGTGTTCGACGAGCCCGCGGGCACGGCGTAGCCCGATGGCCTACGTCGTCACATCGCGTCGAGGATCTTCCTGACCGTCGCGACGTTGCGCCCGGTCCACGTGACCCCGAGCACGCCCTTCGCGAGGTGCTTCGACACCACGCTCTCCGCCACCCCGGCGGGCATCCAGAGATAGAGCTCGCCGCCCTCGAGCACCCACTCCTCCGGAGCGAGGTCGAGCGCACGGAGCTTCGCGACCGCGGCGTCGGTCGGCGCGGCACCGAGGAACACCACGAGGTAGCGGCTCGGGTCGGTCGCCACCTCGGCGAGCGGGTCGTGCGCGACGGCAGCGGCCACCTCGGCGCGGGTGCGTACCACGACATCGCAGGTGAACCCGAGCCGGTCCACGATCGCGGCCTCGACCGCGCGGGCCAGCGGGTCGGCCGCGAGCGTGGTCGTGCCGACGGCGTTGCCGGAGTTGAGCAGGGTGCGGACATCGGTCAGTCCGAGGTCGCCGAGCAGCGCTGCGAACTCCGACATCGCGATCCGCTTCGCGCGACCGACGTTGACGCCGCGCAGCAGCACGACGACGCGGGTGGGGGAGGCCATGGCGCGAGACTAGCCACGGCCGACGAGGCGCCGGAGGTCGTCGCGAAATCCCCCACGTGCGGATCGTGGGCCGCTACCTTCGGCGCATGATCCGCTTCCTGATCCGCCTCGTCATCTGGTTCGCTGCCGCGTTCATCGGCATCGTGGCGGCCGACATCTTCCTGTCCGGCTTCTCGGTGAGCGGCTGGACGTCCTACGTCATCGTCGCGGCCATCTTCGCGATCATCCAGTCGCTGATCGCGCCGATGATGAACCAGTACACCGAGCGCAACGCCAAGATGTTCCTGGGCGGCGTCGGCATCTTCTCGACGTTGATCGCGCTCATCATCACGAACCTCATCTCCGGCGCGCTGACCATCAGCGGCCTCGGCACGTGGATCCTCGCGGCGCTCATCGTGTGGATCTTCGGGGCGCTCGCCGCGTGGATCCTGCCCTTCCTCCTCGTCAAGAAGGTCGTGAACGAGCGCCGCGACTGACCGGGACCCTGCGCGTGGAACGGCCGCTCCGGACCGGGGCGGCCGTTTCGCGTTCCCGAGCGGCGTGGCCGATGATGGGGCGATGACCGAGACGAACGGCTACGACGCCGCCCTCGCCCAGGCCGCCGAGATCTACCCCGGCGTGCGGGTCGGACGCCCGGGGCGCTCGCGCGGCTGGCCGGTCATGGGTCCGCTCATGAACCTGCTGCGCGTCAAGATCTCCATCGACCAGGACGGTGCCCAGAACGTCGCACCCGGCCCGGCGATCCTCGTCTCCAACCACCAGTCCACCTGGGACCCCGTCGTCACGGTGATGTCGACCGGGTGGCACGTCACCGCGTTCACCAAGGCGGAGTGGTTCGAGGGTCCGTCCGCTCCGTTCTTCCGCTGGGTCGGCCAGATCCCGCTGCGTCGTGGCGACGAGACCTCGACCGAGTGGGCGCTCGACATGGCGGCGCGTGCGCTCGCCGAGGGCGGCATGGTCGGCATCTACCCCGAGGGCACGCGCGGCCCGAGCGACTCCACGCTCTACCGCCTCCACCAGCGCGTGCTCGTCGCCCTGCTCACCGGCAGCCCCGACGTGCCGGTGCACGCCGTCGCGGTCCGCTACTTCCCGAAGGGGCGCCGCACCCTCGCCCGCATCCGCATCTCCGAGCGCCTCCCGATCGACGCGCGCACGATGACCGGCCAGCAGATGGCCGACGTCATCCGCGACCGGCTCCTTCCGCTCGGCGAGCTCGACTACTGCGACCAGTACGCCTTCGTCGTCAAGGCGAAGGCGGCGCGGGAGAAGGCGGCCCGCGAGAAGCCTGCCGTGGACCAGAGGGCCGACGGCCCGGACGCGTCCTGACGGCCCGCGTCGGCCACGACCGCGAAACGGCGTAGGCTGACGGCACAACTCGATAGCCAGGGGAGCTCGGAGGAACGCCGGGCTGAGAGGGTGGCCGCCTGCCACCGACCCTCGAACCTGATCCGGGTAATGCCGGCGGAGGGATGGTCCCCAGTGCAGTTCTCCCCGTTCTCCCTCGATCGCGTCCCGCGTGGTCGCGGCCTCGTCGTGACCGTCGTCGGGGCTGCGGCCCTGCTCAGCGCGTGCGCGTCTGCGACCGGGACCAGCACGGCCACGGCCACGGCTCCCGCACCGAGCACCGTGCCCTCGTCGTTCGCGCCGACGACCGTCACGCTCATCACGCACGACTCCTTCGCGCTCACGAAGTCCCTGCTCGCCGACTTCACCGCGCGCACCGGCATCACGATCACGCTGGTGAGCACCGGCGACGCCGGCGAGGTGGTCAACAAGGCCGCGCTCACCGCCGGCAACCCGGAGGGGGACGTGCTCTTCGGCGTCGACAACACGCTGCTGTCGCGTGCGCTCTCGGCGGGCGTGTTCGACCCCTACGTCTCGCCGGCGGCCGCGTCGGTGCCCTCCGACCTCTCGGCCGCGACCGACGGCGCCGTGACCCCCGTCGACTACGGCGACGTGTGCGTCAACGTCGACGACCGCTGGTTCGCCGACCACAAGCTCGCGCCGCCGACCACGCTCGAGGACCTCACCAAGCCGGCCTACCGCGACCTGCTCGTCGTCGAGAACGCGGCGACGTCGTCGCCCGGTCTCGCGTTCCTGCTGGCCACGGTCGCCCGCTACGGCGAGGAGGGCTACCAGGGCTACTGGGCCGGCCTGCGCGCCAACGGCGTGAAGGTCGTCAACGGCTGGACCGAGGCGTACGAGGACACGTTCTCCGCGGGCGGCAAGGGCGACCGGCCGCTCGTGGTGTCCTACGCGTCGAGCCCGCCGGCGGAGATCGTCTACGCCGCGGATCCCAAGCCCACCAAGCCTTCCACGTCGGTCATGACCGACGGCTGCTTCCGCCAGGTGGAGTACGCCGGAGTCCTCAAGGGGACGACGCACCCGCAGGAGGCGCGCGCGGTCGTCGACTTCCTGCTCTCGCCCGCGGTGCAGGCCGACGTGCCGCTCTCGATGTTCGTCGACCCCGCCGTGCCGGGGACTCCGCTGCCGAAGGTGTTCACCGACTTCGCGGCCGTCCCGTCCGACCCGCTGACCCTCGACCCGGCGCTGATCGACAAGAACCGCAGCACGTGGGTCGACACGTGGGACCAGGTGACGTTGCGCTGACCGTCCTCGACCCGCCCCGCGCACCGTCGCGCGCCCGACGCCCGACGGCGTCGCCGCGCGCCTCTGTGCAGCCGCCGCCGGCGTGGTGGTTCGCCGCGCTTCCGGTGGTGTTCGTCGGGGTCTTCTTCGCGTGGCCGCTGGTCAACGTGCTGCACCGCGGGCTGTCGCAGGAGGGCCTCGACGTCCTGCGCTCCTCGGCGACGTGGCGGGTGGTCCGCTTCACCACGGTGCAGGCGCTGCTCAGCACGGCGCTCACGGTGGCGCTCGGCCTGCCGGCGGCATATGCCGTGCACCGTCTGGACTTCCGAGGTAGGCGCCTCGTCATGTCGCTGCTCACGGTGCCGTTCGTGCTGCCGACGATCGTGGTCGGTGCCGCGTTCCGCGCGCTGCTGCCGGCGTCGGCGCAGGGCACGCTGGTCGCGATCGTCGTCGCGCACGTGTTCTTCAACCTCGCCGTCGTCGTGCGCGTGGTCGGCGGCTTCTGGACGCATCTCGACGACCGCTGGGAGCAGGCCGCGCGCACCCTCGGCGCCGGCCCGGTCACCGTGTGGCGCACGGTGACGTGGTCGCTGCTGCGGCCCGCGGTGCTCGCGGCGTCGGCGCTCGTCTTCCTGTTCACGTTCACCTCGTTCGGTGTCGTGCTGGTCCTGGGCGGCCCGACGACGACCACGCTCGAGGTCGAGATCTACCGGCGTACGGTCCAGCTCTTCGACCTGCCGGGCGCCGCGACGCTCTGCGTGCTGCAGATCCTCGCGGTGCTGCTCGTGCTCGTCGTGGCGGGACGCCTGCAGCGCCGGCTCACCGTGACGCAGCGGCTGACACGCGCGAGGGCCGCCACGCACCCGCCGCGCTCGGGAACCGACCGCGCGGTGCTCGGCGTGACCCTGGTGGAGTCGCTGCTGGTCGCGCTGCCGCTCCTCGCGCTGCTGTCGCAGTCGCTGCGCGTCGGCGACCACTGGGGCCTGGACTGGTGGCGCGCTCTCGGCACCACGGGCACCACCACCCGCGACATCGCGGCGTGGGACTCGGTGCGCGTCTCCGTGACCTACGCCGTGGCCGCCGTGGCCATCGCCGTGGTCGTCGGCGGCGCGGCGTCGTGCGCGATCGCCTATACGCGCCGGGGGAGCGCCCTGCTCGACACCGGGCTCATGCTCCCGCTCGGCACGAGCGCGGTGACGGTCGGCTTCGGCCTGCTCATCACGTTCGCCGTCGCGCCGGTCGACCTGCGCGGCAGCTGGGTCATCGTGCCGATCGGGCAGGCGCTCGTGGCGATCCCGCTCGTGGTGCGCACGGTGCTCCCGGTCCTGCGCTCGCTCGACCCGAGGCTGCGCGAGGTCGCCGCGACCCTCGGCTCCTCGCCGGCGCGCACGTGGCGCACGATCGACCTGCCGAGCCTGTCGCGCGCGCTCGGCGTCGGCGCCGGCTTCGCGGCCGCCGTGTCCCTCGGCGAGTTCGGCGCGACCTCGTTCCTGGCGCGCAGCGACGCGCCCACCCTCCCGGTCCAGATCGGCCGGCTGCTCGCGCGACCGGGCGAGGCCAACTCCGGCCAGGCCGCGGCGCTGTCCGTGGTGCTCGTCGTCGTCACCGCCCTCGCCGTGCTCGCCACGGAGAAGCTGCGCCACCCCGCGGCGGGATCGCTGTGAGCGCGGGCCTGGCGGTCGACGGCGCCGCCGTCTCGCTCGGCGGCCGGCGGGTGCTCGGCGGCGTCGACCTGCGGGTCGGCCCGACCGAGTCCGTCGCGCTGCTCGGGCCGAGCGGGATCGGGAAGTCGACGCTGCTGCGCGTGATCGCGGGGCTCGTCCGGCCCGACGCCGGCACCGTGACGTGGGACGGTGCCGACCTCGCCGACGTCCCGGCCCACCGGCGCCGCATCGGCCTCGTCTTCCAGGACGCCGTGCTCTTCCCGCACCGCGACGTCGCCGGCAACGTCGCCTACGGCCTCGAGGCTGCCGGGGTCCCGGCCGCCGAGCGACGGTCCGAGGTGGCCCGTCTGCTCGGGCTGGTCGACCTCGCGGGCTACGAGGACCGGGACGTGCACACGCTCTCCGGCGGACAGGCGCAGCGGGTGGCCCTCGCTCGCGCGCTCGCGCCGCGGCCGCGGCTGCTGCTGCTCGACGAACCGTTCGGCGCGCTCGACCGCGACCTGCGCGAGCGGCTCGGTGCCGAGGTGCGCGATCTCCTGCGTGCGCAGGGAATCCCCGCCGTCCACGTGACGCACGACGACCAGGAGGCCGCGCTCGTGGCCGACCGCGTCGTCACCCTGGTCGCCGGCCCGGTCGGCGCGACGGTCGCTTAGGGTCGAGCGCGTGACCCGACGCGTGCCCTCCCGACACCTGCTGCTGCCCGCCACGACAGCCCTCCTGCTCGCGGCCTGCAGCTCGGGCAGCAGCAGCACTCCTTCCGCGTCGTCGACGTCCGGGATGGCGGCACCGACCTCGACGTCGAGCTCGTCGGGTCCGTCGGCGGCGACGGACCAGATCCTGCCGGCGGCGCCCGCCGGCACGACGACGACCACCGAAGCCGCGCCCGCGTCCGTCACACCGCCGGCCGGCATCGAGGGCCTGCTTGCGTGGGACACCGCGGGCTACCCGGGACCGGGCTCGCCCGGGCCAGGCACGCTCGCGCACGACCACGTCGACGGACCGGTGGCCTATGCCGTGCTCCCGCCCGTCGGCGGGCAGCACGCTCCCGTCTGGATGAACGCCGGCGTCTACACCGCACCCGTGCCGAGCGAGCGTGCGGTCCACGACCTCGAGCACGGCGCGGTCTGGATCACCTACGACCCGAAGCTCCCCACCGACCAGGTGGCCGCGCTCACGGCGTTCGTCGCGAAGCAGACGCTCATCGCGGAGTCGGGCGAGGGCGCCCCCGCGGGTCAGGCGAACCGCTACGTGGTCATGAGCCCGTGGGCCGCGAGCGACCTGCCGTCGCCGATCGTCATCAGCTCGTGGGGCTACCAGCTGCGCGTCACGGACCCGTCCGACCCGCGGCTGCAGGCGTTCGTCGACACGTTCCGCGCCAGCAAGGCCTACAGCCCGGAGGCCGGGTCGCCGGTCGACGGAGTGCCGACGGGCACGGGCGGCCGCGCCGCGAGCAACGGCGGTGCGGTCCCCAACCCCGACGGGGTGGTCGGCTAGCGTCGCCGCCGGCCTGCTAGGCGGAGACCTGCTCGAGCAGGGCGAGGTCGTCGGTCGTGAGCTCGAGGGCCGCCATCGGCAGCAGGTCGGCGAGCTGCTCGGGCGTGCGAGCGCTGGCGATCGGCGCGACGACCGCCGGGCGCGTCCGCAGCCAGGCGAGCGCCACGGCAGCAGGGCGTACGCCGTGCTCGGTGGCGATCACCTCGAGGGCGTCGATCACCCGCTCGCCGCGCTCGTCCTGGTAGCCGGCCGTGCCGCCCGCGCGCACGCTCTCCACGGCACCGCCGCCGACGCGGTACTTGCCGGTGAGGTAGCCGCGGGCGAGACCGAAGTAGGGGAACGTGCCGATGCCGCGCTCGACGCAGAGCCCGGCGTACTCGGTCTCGTACTCGGTGCGCTCGACGAGGTTGTAGTGCGGCTGCAGCGCGGCGTAGGGCGCCCAGCCGTTCGCGGCCTGCAGGTCGAGCGCCTCGGCGAGGCGCGCGCCGGTGTAGTTGGACGCGGCGAGGTGGCGGACCTTGCCCTCGCGCACCAGCGCGTCGAAGGTCCCGAGCGCCGCGGCCATGTCGTCGTCGAGGTGGTCCTGGTGCGCGTAGTAGAGGTCGATGCGGTCGGTCTGCAGCCGCTGCAGCGAGCCCTCGACCGAGGCGCGGATGTTCTCGGGGCGCAGGTTGTCGAATCCCGGGCGCTTGCCGACCTTCGTGGCGACGACGAGGTCGTCGCGGTTGCCGCGCGCCGCCATCCAGCGACCCAGGACGGTCTCGGACTCGCCCCCGCCGTTGCCGAGCCAGGCGGCGTAGGAGTCCGCCGAGTCGATGGCGTTGCCGCCGGCCGCGACGTAGGCGTCGAGCACGGCGAAGGACTGCTGCTCGTCGGCGCTCCAGCCGAACACGTTGCCGCCGAGGAACAGCGGGAAGAGCGACAGGTCGGTTCCGGGGAGGGCGATGCGCATGGTGCCGACTCTAGGTGGCGGCCCCGCGGTTGCGTGTCGCGCCTCGGGGGACCGCGTCGCCCTGCCTAGGGTTGTCCTCGTGACGACTGTGCTCGAGCGGCCCGTCGCGTCCGTCGTCGCCCCCGTGCGTGCGGCTCCGTCGCGCATCGGCGGGCTCGACGGCCTGCGCGCGATCGCCGTCGCCGCCGTCGTCACCTACCACCTCGGCTACGACTGGCTCCCCGGCGGCTTCCTCGGCGTCGACCTGTTCTTCGTCATCAGCGGGTTCCTCATCACGACGCTGCTGCTCGCCGAGCTCGAGAAGCGCGGCCGCATCGACCTCGGCGCGTTCTACCTCCGCCGTGCGAAGCGGCTGCTCCCCGCGCTGTTCCTCGTGCTCGCCGTCACGCTCCTGATCGTCGCGACGATCGCGACCGACGTCGCGCGGCAGACCGTGCGCGACACTCCGGCCGCGCTGCTCTACGTGAGCAACTGGTGGGCGATCGCGCAGGACCAGTCCTACTTCGAGCTCGTCGGCCGCGGCAACATGCTCGCGCACCTGTGGTCGCTCGCGGTCGAGGAGCAGTTCTACCTCGTGTGGCCCGCCGTCCTCGGCGGCCTCGTCGTCCTCGCGCCCCGGCTCGGGATCCGTCGCCGCTCGCTCGTGCGCGGCGTGGCGCTCGCCGGCGCACTGGTGTCGGCGGCCTGGATGGCCGTCGTCGCCGTCGGTGCCGGGATGCCGATCGACACCGACCCGACCCGGGTCTACTTCGGCGCCGACACGCACGCGTCGTCGGTCCTCCTGGGTGCGGCTCTCGCGACGGGATGGCAGGTCCTGCGCTTCCGGTCCGACATCGTGCCCGGTGCCCGCCGAGTCCTGGGAGTCGGCGGCTCCATCGCGCTGGCCCTGACCGCGTGGCTCCTGCTCACCGTGTCGCAGTACACCGAGTGGCTCTACCGCGGCGGGTTCCTGGTCGTGGGAGCGGTGTTCGTGGCGGTGGTCGCGGCGTCGACCCACCCGGGGTCGCCGCTCGGACCGCTGCTCGACGTCGCCCCGCTGCGCTGGGTGGGCGAGCGCTCGTACGGCATCTACCTCTGGCACTGGCCGGTCTTCCTCGTCACGCGACCGGGCGTCGACGTGCCCTGGGAGGGCCCGCTCGTCGACGTCGCCCGGGTGGCTCTCGTCCTCGGCGTGGCCGAGCTCAGCTATCGCTACGTCGAGACGCCGGTCCGCCACGGTGCGCTCGGCGCCTGGTCCGCGCGGGTGCGCGCCACCGTCAGCACCGGGGGAGCGCCCGCGCTGCTGCCGGGGACGCACGGGCTCACGGTGCTCGCGGCCTCGGCCGTCTCGCTCGGTGTCCTCGCCGGTCTGCTCGCCACCGCCCCGACCCCCGCACAGGTGGCGGCGAGCGCGGGGCTGGGCAGCACCACCGAGGTCGTCGAAACCGGCAGGTCGACGGCTCGGGTCCGCCCTGTCGTCGCCGTGCCGTCGTCGGTGCCGCGCACGACGAGGTCCGCCGTCGCGCTGCCCTACTCCGGGTCGCTCGACCACGGCGTGAGTCCGGCCGACCGGCCGCTCGAGGACGGCGTTCGGCTCACGTCGGCCGACATCTCGTGGTTCGGCACGTCGGTCGACCTCTGGGCCGTCGGCACCCTGCGCACGCTCGTGCCGGGAGTCGCGATCGACGCCGGCATCAACCGCTCGCCCGGGTTCGTCGAGGGCCGCGCGCTGGGGGACCTGTCGGCCGGGACGCTGCGCAAGGCGGTCGTGCTGCACCTCGGCGACGCGGGTCCGGTCTCGGCCGACGCGCTCGACCGCACGCTGACGCGGCTCGACGACCGGGCGCGCGTGGTGCTGGTGAACTCGACCGCGCGCTTCACGTTCGTCGGCCCCGGCAACCGCACCCTGGCCGAGGTCGCGCAGCGGCACCCCAACGTCGTCGTCGCCGACTGGAAGACCTTCTCCACCGGCCACCGCGACTGGTTCAAGGACGGCCTGCACCTCACGGCGAAGGGCATGCCGCGCTACGCCCTCTTCGTCCGCCGCGCCGTGCTCGGCGTCTGATCCCCGCTCACTCCTCGTGGCGCGGGAGTGGTTGACTCGTCGCGTCCCGTCGTCCTGGAGGTCCGTCCGTGCGCGTGCTCGCGATCGACCAGGGCACGTCGGGCACCAAGGCCGTCGTCGTCGAGGACGGCCTCGTGGTGGCCTCGGCCGAGGAGCCCGTGCGTCCGGCGTACCTCTCCGACGGGCGGGTCGAGCAGGACCCGGCTGCGCTGCTGGAGTCCGTGCTCTCGGCGGGTCGACGTGCGGTCGCCGACGCGGGCAGCAGCATCGACGCGGTCGCGCTGGCCAACCAGGGCGAGACGGTGCTCGCGTGGGACCCCGGGAGCGGCGCTCCGCTGACGACCGCGATCGTGTGGCAGGACGGGCGTGCCGAGTCGGTGTGCGCCGACCTCGCGGAGCACCGCGAGCGCGTCGCCGCAGCGACCGGCCTCGTCCTCGATCCCTACTTCAGCGCCCCCAAGATGGCCTGGATACGCCGGAACCTGACGCGCGACGGCGTGGTCACGACCACGGACTCGTGGCTCCTGCACGCGCTCACCGGTGAGCTCGTCACGGACGTCACCACGGCGAGCAGGTCCCTCGTGCTCGACCTCGACGCGGTCGACTGGTCGCCGGAGCTGCTCGCGGTCTTCGGCCTCGGCGACGAGCGGCTGCCGAGGCTCGTCGCGTGCGACGAGGTCGTCGGCACGACGTCGGCCTTCGGCGGCGCCGACGTGCCGGTGGTGGGGCTGCTCGTCGACCAGCAGGCCGCGCTGCTCGCGCAGGACTGCCGTGCGGCGGGCGAGACGAAGTGCACCTACGGCACGGGCGCGTTCCTGCTCACGTCGACGGGTGCGGCGCCCACGCGGTCGACCGCGGGTCTCACCACCTCGGTCGCCTCGAGGCTGCGCGGCGAGACGTCCTACTGCCTCGACGGGCAGGTCTACACGGCGGCGTCGGCTGTCCGCTGGCTCGTCGACCTCGGCCTGATCGGCCGCTCGCACGACGTCGACTCGGTCGCCGTGGACGACGACGCGGTGCTCTTCGTGCCCGCCCTCGCCGGGCTCGCCGCGCCGTGGTGGCGCTCCGACGCGACGGCATCGCTGCACGGCATGACGCTCTCGACCGACCGCGGTGCCGTCGTCGCGGCCGTGCTGCGCGGCATCGCAGCCACGGTCGTCGACCTGCTCGACGTCGTGTCGGCCGACCTCGGGTCGCCCGTGCCCCGCCTGCGGGTCGACGGCGGCCTCACCCGCTCGGCGTTCCTCATGCAGGCGCAGGCGGACCTGGCGCAGGTCCCGATCGAGGTCTACCCCTCGCCCGACGCCACTGCCCTCGGCGCCGCCTCCGCGGCCGTCATCGGGCTCGACCCGTCGCGCCCGGTGGCCGACGTGGTCGGCGGCTGGGAGCCGGTGGCGACCTACGAGCCGCTGTGGTCCGCCGACCGCGCTGCCGAGCACCTCGGACGCTGGCGCGCCGCCGTCCGCCGCGAGCTGGAGCTCGGCGCGTGACGGCCGGAGCCGCAGACGCGACAACCGTCTACGACGTCGCGATCGTCGGGGCCGGCATCGTCGGCTGCGCCGTGGCCCGCGGGCTCTCCGGCCTCGAGGTCGACGGCCGCCCGCTCTCGGTCGCGCTGCTCGAGGCGCGCGGCGACATCGGCGACGCGACGAGCAAGGCCAACACCGCGATCCTGCACACCGGTTTCGACGCGACGCCGGGCACGCTCGAGTCGCGCCTCGTCCGCCGGGGCTACGAGCTGCTCTCGGCCTACGCCGTGCCCGCGGGCATCCCGGTCGAGCGGATCGGCGCCGTCCTCGTGGCCTGGGACGACGAGCAGGTGGCCGCGCTGCCGAAGCTGGCGGCCAAGGCCGCGGCCAACGGCTACGAGCGCGGTGAGCTCATCGATGCCGACGAGGTCTACGCGCGCCTGCCGCACCTGGGACCGGGCGCGCTCGCCGGTCTCGTGATCCCGGACGAGTCGATCATCTGCTCGTGGACGAGCGCGCTCGCGTTCGCCACCGAGGCGGTGCAGCGCGGCACCGACCTCCTGCTGCGCCACGAGCTCTCCGACGTCCTGGTCGGTGGCGCCACCACTCGGCTGGTCACCGGTGCGGGGACGGTCGAGGCGCGCTGGGTCGTCAATGCCGCCGGGCTCGGGGCCGACCGCGTCGACCGGCTGCTCGGCCACGACCGCTTCACCGTCGTGCCGCGCCGCGGCGAGCTGATCGTGTTCGACAAGCTCGCGCGCGCGCTCGTCGACCACATCGTGCTGCCGGTGCCGACCGCGCGCGGCAAGGGCGTGCTGGTGAGCCCGACGATCTACGGCAACGTGATGCTCGGCCCGACGTCGGAGAACATCGAGGACCGCACCGACACCTCGACCACCGGGAGCGGGTTCGAGTTCCTCCTCGGCAGGGGCCGCACCCTCATGCCCGAGCTGCTCGAGGAGGAGGTGACCGCGTCCTACGCCGGGCTCCGCGCGGCGACGGAGCACGACGACTACGTCGTCGACGTCGATGTGGCGCAGCGCTACCTGCTCCTCGGCGGCATCCGCTCGACCGGCCTCACCGCGTCGATGGCGATCGCCGAGCACGTGGTCGAGCTGATTGCGGCACAAGGCATCACGACCACGCCCCGTGACGGCCTGCCGCCCGTGCCACGCATGCCGAACATCGGCGAGGCCTTCCCGCGTCCCTACGCCGACGCCGACGCCATCGCCGCCGATGCCGACTACGGGCGGGTCGTGTGCTTCTGCGAGCGCGTGACGCGAGGCGAGGTGCGCGATGCGCTCGCCTCGACGATCCCGCCGTCCGACGTCGACGGGCTGCGTCGGCGGACGCGCGCTCTCATGGGTCGCTGCCAGGGCTTCTTCTGCGGCGCCGAGGTGACGCGGCTCCTCGACGACGGGCTGCGCGCTCGGGACGACGCCGCGACCGGAGGCGCGTCGTGACCGACGTGCACGCCGACGTCGTCGTGGTCGGTGCCGGCCCCGCAGGACTCACGGCCGCGCGCGAGCCCGCGCGCGACCGCACGGTCCTCGTGCTCGACCGCGAGACGCAGGCAGGCGGGATCCCGCGCCACAGCGACCATCCCGGCTACGGCGCGCGCGACCTGCGGCGGGTGACGAGCGGACCGGCGTACGCCCGTCGGCTCGTCGGCCGCGCCCTCGATGCCGGCGCCGAGGTGCGCACCGAGGCGACCGTGACGGGCTGGTCGGGGGAGCGCAGCCTCGAGGTGACGAGCCCGCAGGGCCGCATCACCGTGACCGGTGGCGCCGTGCTCCTCGCGACCGGTGCGCGCGAGCGGCCGCGCACCGCGCGCCTCGTGCCGGGCGACCGGCCGTCCGGCGTGCTCACGACCGGGCAGCTGCAGAACCTCGTGCACCTGCAGCACCGCACGCCGGGGCGCCGCGCCGTCGTCGTGGGCGCCGAGCTCGTGAGCTGGTCGGCCGTGCTGACCCTGCGCGAGGCCGGCACCGAGACGGTGCTGATGACCACCGAGCACGAGCGCGGCGAGACGTGGTCGGCGTTCCGCGAGGGCGCCCGGCTCGCGCTGCGCGTCCCGGTGTCGGCGCGCACGCAGGTGGTTCGTGTCGTCGGGAAGGACGTCGTCGAGGGCGTCGAGATCCGCAACCTGCGCACGGGGCAGACGCGCGTCGTCGCGTGCGACGTCGTCGTGTTCACCGGAGGCTGGATCCCCGACCACGAGCTGGTCCGGCTCGGCGGGATCGACCTCGACCCCGCGACGAAGGGGCCGCGCGTCGACTCGGCCCTGCGCACGTCGCGGTCGGGGGTCTTCGCGGCCGGCAACGTCGTGCACCCCGTCGACACGGCCGACGTCGCCGCGCTCGACGGCCGCCACGTGGCCGCCCACGTACGCCGGTGGCTCGACACCGGCGCCACGCTCGAGCCCGGTGCGCGCATCGTCGCCGAGGCGCCGTTCCGCTGGGTCGCGCCGTCGCTGCTGAGCGCGGGCGCGGGCGCGCCGGCGCGCCGGCGCCTGCTGCTGTGGGCCGACGACGTGCGGACGGTGCCGCGCGTGGTCGCGCGTCAGGACGGACGGGAGGTCGGCCGCCGCAGCCTGCCGTGGTCGCTCGCACCGGGGCGGGTCTTCCGGGTGCCGTGGTCGCTGCTGGAGAAGGCCGATCCGCGCGGGGGCGAGATCACCGTCGGCCTGCTGTAGCAGGCGCTCAGGCCTTCGAGGCCAGGACGCCGTCGAGCTGCACGAGCCTGCCGGTGACGCTGCGGACGACGATCGTCAGCGGCCCTGTCACGGCCCTCGACAGCTTCGGCAGCAGGATCAGGGTCTGGTGGGTCGTCGTCGGCGAGACGAGGTTGATCGTGCCGATCGCCGTGCTGCCGACGAAGACGTTCACCGAGCCGCAGGTGGCGCACGTGGTGGCGAGGATCCCGACGCGGTCTGTCGTGACGTTCGCGAGGCTCCACCGGGCGAGGCGTGTGGTCGTCGTGAGCGCGGAGCCGTTCCACATCGTCGGGGAGACCGTGCGCTTCCAGGTCGACGAGACCGTGGCGCCGGCCTTGTCGTCGAGCGGGCGCGCGGTGCAGCGCGTCGCGGACCACGGACCGACCTGCCCGGCGCGGTTGGTGGCGCTGACCGAGAAGCAGACCGTCTGCCCCGGCGCGAGCGACGGCGAGATCGACGTCCTGGTGAGCGCCTTCCACGCGGTCGGCGTGGACCAGGCGGTGAGCCCGGAGGTCGGTGTGGCGGTCCGGGTGCGCACGGCGTAGGACGTCACGGCGCTCGAGGCCACGGGCGTGTCCCACGACAGCGACACCTTGCCCGCGGTCGTCGCGATGACGACGGGCGACGTGAGTTTCATGAGAGCGGGGTTGCTGAGCAGGTGCGCCCAGCGGCCGGCGAGCCCGGCGTTGTCGATGACGGCCTGGTCGATGACGACCGGGGGTGCGGTGGCGGCGGTCGAGGGCGGGGTCGGCGTGAAGCTCGCTGCGCCCGAGGTCACGACGTAGAGCCCGTCCGTCGCCGCCGACTGCAGGACCGTGCCGTTGACCGGGCGCGCCGTCAGGTTCGTCGGCCTGCGCAGCTCGTAGGACGAGATGCGCACGGCACCCGTGGTGCTGAGCGCCGGCACGGTCGCGGCGGCCGACGCCGAGATCGGGAGCGGTGCACGGCCCGCGACGACGTAGCAGGTGGGGTCGCCGACGGGGCAGAGCTTCGTGCCGTTGCGGGGGTAGCGCAGCAGGTGCGCGTGGTGCGCGAACTCGTAGTGCGACACGCGCACGACCTTCGCGCTCGACCATCCCGCGATCCGGGGTGCGTCGACCGCGGGCAGGATCAGCGCCGCGCCGCCGGCGGTGGTGTAGCAGGTGGTCGTCGACGTGTCGCACACGAAGGTGCCGTCAGCGGGGGTGGAGCGCAGGCGCGACCACGCCGTGAACTCCGCGCCCGAGACCACGGTGGTGAGCTTCGGGTTCCATGTCGGGACCGACGCCGTCTCCGCAGCAGGCACGAGGAACGGCGCGCCGCCGACGACGACGTAGCAGCCCCCCGTGTCGACCCGGCAGACCTGCGTGCGGTCGGCCGGCACCGCGGAGAGATGGTCGTTGCTCACGACGGCACGGTGGTCGATCGTCCAGACCGGGGCCGTGCCCGCGCCGGGCATCTTCGCGGCGTCCGCGGCCGACACCTTGAGCGGTGCCCCGCCCGCGATGCGGTAGAGGTCGTTGGTCGCGAAGTCGCGGACGTAGGTGCCGTTGGTCGGGACGGCGCGCAGCCGCTTGAACTGCGCCGCCTCGATCGTGACCGGCGTGACGAAGCCGCCGACGCTCGACCACGCGAAGACGCGGACCGGTGCGCCGCCCACGATCCGGTAGGTGCCGGTGACGCCGGTCGCGCGGACGTAGGTGCCGTCCGCCAGCGGGTTGCCGCGACCGGTCGGGTCGTGCAGCCAGGCGTAGGGCGTCAGGGAGCCGAAGCCCGACAGCGTCCAGGCGGTGACGGGCAGGGTGCGCCAGCCGTTCGCCGTGTCGTTCTGGGAGAGCATCGTGACGGTCCCGTTTCCGTTGCCGTCGACCGTGCTGCTCGTCACCACGACGACGTGCCCGTAGGGGTTGCGCGGGGTCGTGAACGACACGATGTCGCCTGGCTGCGGAGCCTTGCCCACGGTGCCGTTGGTGACGCGAACGAGGCCGCCGCCGTAGGACGCGCGGTAGTTGTTGACGACCTGGCTGCCGTTCGCGCCGTACGCGACCGTGCCGTAGACCTGGGCCATGAAGCGCTGGGCGACCTCGACGCACTGCCACTCGGCCTCGCCCCAGCCGGCGCGGCCCCACTGCACGTTCGGCGAGCCGTCGACCGCCGGGCGAGGGCCGCAGACCGGGACACCGAGGTAGGACGCGCCGAGACGGTGCGAGCCGACGCCGGTCCACCCGAGCCGTGCCGCGATGGGTCCCCACCGGGTCGCGTCGCAGTCGCCGGACCACCAGCCCGGTGCCCCGACGTTGGTGGCGGTCGCCGTCGACGCCGCGGCGACCGCCGTCGGCGTGGTCGCGGCGGCCGGGACCACGGTCATGGCGGTGGCGGGGGAGACGGTGAGCAGGCTGCCGAGCGCGAGGACCGCGGCCACGGCGGACACCCGGAGGAGCCCGCGACGGGGCGTCCGGGCGACCAGGCGGGTCACGGTCTCTCCTCACGGCGGGGGCATGGGGCACTCACTGCTGTCCGAGGGGTTATCGGCCGCTGGACGCCCGGCCTGAGGCCGTTGGCCCAGTCGGATCACCGATCAGGCACGACGTACGGCGTGTCGTCACCCTCCGTCACGGATCAAGGGGTATACGCCGGACCCGCACGTCCGACCCCCGACGGAGCGTGTCCGGGATCCGGGCGCACCGGCCCGTCTTGGACGAATCTTGGATGTCGCGGGCCGATCTTTGGACGCAGCGGAGTCACCTACGGCATCGCGGTTGCCGAAGATCAGGGCGTGGGAAAGACAAGAATCCGAGGAGCAGTCATGACGAGTCCAGGACGAGCACTGGTGACCGGTGCGGTCGTCGTCGGGGTGATGGTCGGCGGCGGAACCGCCGTAGCCGCCAGCCTGAGCGCCGCCGAAGCCTCCAGCACGTCGCCCGACGCGGCGATCGGAGAGCTGCAGGACAAGCTGGCCCAGCTGCAGGGCGAGACCCAGGACCTCACGGCCCAGGTCGTCGCCGCAGGCACCGCACTCAAGGACGCGAAGGCCGCCGCCGCTGCCCGGGCCGAGGCCGCCCGGCGCGCCGCTGCTGCGGCCGCCCGGCAGGCCGCCGCCGCCCGGGCCGCCGCCCCCCGTGCCGTGACCCACAAGGTCACGCACGCCACCAAGCACACGTCGCCGCCGGTGACGCACACGAAGACCGGCGCCAGCGGTGCCGGCTCGTCCGGCGAGAACGAGGGCGAGGGTGGCAGCGATGACTGACCGCGGAACCCGCGTGCGTTGGACCACCGCGGCGCTCGTCGCCCCGGCGGCCGCCGCCGTCTTCACCGGCACCACCGTCTGGGCCTCGGCCCACCAGCCGGCGACGGCGGCGACGCCGACCACCACCACGACCGCGGCCGCCGTCCCCGAGAAGACCGTGGACCCGGTCGTGGAGACGCTCCGCGCGGCGGTGGACTCCAACAGCGCGCAGGTCCTCAAGCTGCGTGCGGCCGTGGCGACCCTGCAGAAGCAGGCTGCCGCGATCGCCAAGGGTGCGAACGTGCCCGTCGTCAAGGCGGGCAAGTCGTCCACCTGGCACTCCAGCTCCTCGTCGCGCAAGACGTACTCGAGCTCCTCGAAGTCGTCGGGCTCGTCGACCAAGACGACCGTGTCGAAGCCGGCGCCGGCCCCGAAGCCGCCGGTCGCCACGAGCGGTGGGTCCTGATCACCGAGACCCCGTCGCCGACCGCCCCCACCGTGGAGGAAGGAACGTCGATGACCACCGAGCGGACCTGTGACGAACGTGTCGCGTTCCGGTCGATGGCCAGCGACGTCACCTTCTGGGTCGTCGGCGCGGGGGCAGGTGCCCAGGAGGCGTGCGCTGCGGCGCAGGCCGTCGTCGAGCGCGTCGCCTCGACGTGCACGCGGTTCGACCCGACGAGCGACCTCATGCGCGCCAACGCGGCGGGCACGAGGTGGACGGTCGTGTCGCGCGAGTGCTTCGACGCGCTCCGCGCGGCCCACGCCGCCCACCTCGACACCGACGGGCTGTTCGACCCTCGGGTCCTGCGGGCGCTGTCGGCGTACGGCTACGACACGTCGCTGCCGTTCGAGACGCGTCGGCTCTCGCTGCCGGCCGGATCCGGCACCGGCACCCGCCGCCGTGGCCTCGGCCGCCGCACCTGGCGCCCGCGCTTCGACGCGGACCGCCTCGCCGTGCGGATCGGTCGCGAGCCGGTCGACCTCGGTGGCATCGGCAAGGGCCTGGCCGTGCGCTGGGCCGCCGACCTCCTGGGCGGCGCCGGTCGCGCCGCACTCGTGGAGGCCGGCGGCGACCTCATGGCGCTCGGCGCGGGTCCGGACGGCGAGGGCTGGATGGTCGCCGTCGAGAGCCCGCTCGGCGACCCCGAGCCGGCAGCGGTCCTGCGCGTGAGCGACCGTGCGGTGGCGACGTCGTCGACGCGGGTGCGGTCCTGGACCGTCGGCGGTGCCGAGGTGCACCACCTCATCGACCCGCGCACCGGCCGCTCGGCCGACACCGACCTCGCGTCGGTGACCGTCGTCGGCGACGACCCGGCCCTGTCCGAGGTCTGGAGCAAGGCGCTGTTCGTCACCGGCCGCGGCGGCATCCGCGCGGCTGCCGACGACCGCGGCCTCGCCGCGCTGTGGGTCGACCAGTCCGGCCGCGTCGGCACCAGCCGCGCGATGCGTCCCTACGTCGAGTGGCAGGTGCCCCGTGTCGCGTGACCTCTCCCGGCTCCGCACGGTCGGGCTCGGTGCCGGCCTCGTGGTGCTCGTCACCGGCAGCGCCGCGCTCACCAGCTGGTGCATCGGCGTCGCGGTCGGCTCCGTCGCCGGCGACAAGATGGCGCCGTGGATCCTGGCCCGCGCGGCCGGCATCACGTCCTACCTGCTGCTCGTGGCCCTCACGCTCTTCGGGCTCGTGCTCTCGCACCCCTACCGTGCGCGTTGGCGTCGCCCGAGCGCCGCCACCCGCATCCGGGCGCACGTGAGCCTGTCGGTGTTCACCCTCGTCTTCACCGTGCTGCACATCGTGGTGCTGGCGACCGACAAGTACGCCGGCGTCGGGTGGTGGGGCACGTTCGTACCGATGGGCTCGACCTACCGCCCGCTCCCCGTCACCCTCGGCGTCATCGCCCTGTGGGCCGGGCTCGCCGCCGGCCTCACCGCGGCGCTCGCCGGGCGCATCTCGCGCCGCGCGTGGTGGCCGATCCACAAGGTCGCGATCGTCTCCCTCGTCCTGGTGTGGCTGCACGGGATCCTGGCCGGGATCGACACCCCGGTGCTGCTCGCGATGTACGTCGTCACCGGCGGGCTCGTCGTGTTCGTCGCGGTGAGCCGCTACATGACGTCGACCACACGGTCCGAGGTCGCGGAGCTCGCCGCGGTGCGCGCCGCGGAGGTCCCCGTCGCCCACCTGGCCGGACCGGCACCGGTCGAGGCCGCGCGCCCGGCGGCCGCACCCGTCGCTGTCGAGCCGCGCGACGTCAGGACGGGCGCATGAGCCCGCACCTGCACCTCGTCGAGGTGGAGCCCGTCACGGTGGCCGCCGGTCTTCTCGACGCCGCGGCCGTCCTGCCGCGGCACGGCACCGAGTCGCTCAGCGGCGTCGCGCCGCACGACCTCGACGCGCACCGCGCGGCCTTCGGCGTACGCCGGTCCTACCTCGGCGACGCCGCGGAGTCCCTGCTCACCGCGATCGACGAGGTCCACCTCACCGGTCGTGGCGGCGGCCACTTCCCGACCGCCGTCAAGTGGCGGTCGGTCCTCGTGCACGGTCCCGGTGCGACGGTCGTCGTCAACGCCGCGGAGGGGGAGCCGGGCAGCGCGAAGGACGCCGTGCTGCTCCAGACCCGCCCGCACCTCGTGCTCGACGGCCTCGTCGCCGCGATGGAGGTCATGGGCTCGACGGACGGCGTCGTGTGGATGCACGACGGCGCGTGGGCCTCGGCCCGCTCCGTCTCACGCGCGCTCGCGGAGCGCGCCGCCGCGGGGCTGGCCGACCCGTCGATCCGCGTCGTCCTCGCACCCGACCGCTACCTCTCCGGCGAGGCCACCGGCATCATCCGCACCCTCGAGGGCGGCCCGACCCTGCCGCGCTTCGTCGAGGACCCGGCCCGGCCGTGGTCGCAGGGCGCCCGCCCGGTCCTCGTGAACAACGCCGAGACCATGGCGCGCGTCGGTCTGCTCGCCACCGGCAGCACGGCGACCTACCGCGCCTCCTCCCTGCTCACGGTCGTGAGCGCGGGGCACCGCGTCGTGCTCGAGGTCGGTCCGACCTCGACGCTCGGCGAGGTCGTCGAGCGCGCCTGGTCCTCGCCGGACGGCCGGCCGCCGCAGGCAGTGCTGCTCGGCGGCTACGGCGGGTCCTGGGTGTCCTGGGAGGTCGCGCGCGACCTCCACGTCGATGCCGACGAGCTGCGTCGCCACGGCCTCTCGGTCGGGGCCGGCCTCGTCGGACCGCTGCCCGCGACCGCCTGCGGCCTCGAGGAGGCGGCCCGCCTGGTGCGCTACCTCGCCGGCCAGTCCGCGCGCCAGTGCGGTCCCTGCGTCTTCGGCCTCGCGGCCGTGGCCGACCTCGCGAGCGACCTGTCGGCGGGTCGGCTCACGCCGTCGGGCCGTCGCCGGCTCGGTCGCTTCATGGGCGAGATCTCCGGACGCGGTGCCTGCCGGCACCCCGACGGCGCCCTGCGCATGCTCACCTCCGCGCTCACGGTCTTCGGCGAGGACGTGCACCGGCACCGCCGCGGCCGCACCTGCGACGCCCCGACCTTCGCGATCCTGCCGGTGCCGGGGGAGGACTGACATGAGCCGTCACGCCACTGTCCGCGAGGCCCGCCCCGCGCGCCCGTCCACGGGCGACGCGGCGCTGCGGATCGACCCGTCCGTCTGCGACGGCGTCGGCATCTGCGCGCACCTCGCCGCCGACCTGATCACCGTCGACTCGTGGGGCTACCCCATCGTCCGCGCCGAGCCGCTGCGCTCGGGCACCGAGCGCCGTCAGGCCGAGGCCGCCGTCGCGGCGTGCCCGCGCAAGGCGCTGCGCATCACGAGCTGACGGCCTACGCCGTCCCCTCGCCCCACAGCCGCACGTCGGCTCCGGCTCGAGTTCCGTCGAGCTCGTGCCACCTGGTCTCGTCGCGCTGCCAGGAGACGATCTCGCTGCGCATCGCCTCGCCGTCGCGCGCCACCACGCGCTCGATGGCGAGGACCGGGTCGACCTCGACCCAGACCGTGAGCGCCGCGCAGGCGCGCAGCGGCCGCGACGCCGTGCCCACGCCCTCGAGCACGACGACCGGTGCCGGCGGCACCGTGACCGACGGGCCCCAGGCGTCGGCGTACCAGTCGCGGACGGGGTGGACGGCGGGCTCGCCGCGCGACCACGGGTCGAGCAGCCACCGCCCGACCCGGTCGGCGAACAGTGCGAACGCGGTCACGCGGTCCGGTGCGTCGGCGACGAGGGCCCAGCCCTCGTAGAGGTCGTCGGCGTGCACGACCGGCACGTCGCCGACGGCGGGGCGCAGCGCGGACGCGAAGGCGTCGGCCAGCGTCGTCTTCCCCGAGCCGGCCGGGCCGTCGACGCACACGAGCCGCACCGGCCCGACGCTCGGACCGCACGCGACGACACGCGCGACCAGGTCGGCCAGCACCGTCGGCGCCGTCACCGGGTCAGGAGGCGACGCGGGCACGGCCGGGCACGACGGTGAACGTGAGCAGCGCGACGCGGTTCGCGACGACGCCGCGGCCGACGAGGCGCACGTCGGCGCGGTAGGTGCCGCCGGCGACGAGGCGTCCGTGCGAGTCGCGTCCGGTCCACGCGGTGGCCCAGGCGGTCCCGCGGGCCAGGGGGACGGTGCGCACGAGGCGGCCGTTCGAGGTGAGGATCCGCACGACGCCGGTCGTCGGCCAGCTCGACGACGCGGCGAACCGGATCGAGTCGGCGACGCCGTCGACATAGGGCCGCAGGACGGTCGAGGACGCCGCCGCACGCTGGTGCAGCGCGCTCACGGCGACGGTTGTCGTGGTCGACCAGATGCTCGGCACGGCAGCGCCCAGGTGGCGTGCGCCGATCTGCACCGCGTAGGTGCCGGCCGGCATCGCGGCCGGCCACGTGGTGAGCGAGGCCGTCGTCGCGGTGCTCGCCGCCGAGCGGTAGACCCAGGTCGGGTCGCCGACGCGACGGAAGCGCAGTGCGTAGGAGGTGACGTCCGTGGCCAGCGCCGGCTTCCAGGTCACCACGATGTGCTCGGCGCGGCCGCGCACCACGACGTCCTGCACGGCGTAGGGCGCGGTGCGCAACGGCCCCACGACCGCGGACGGTGCCGACGTGCCGTCGGCGTTGTGCGCCACGACGCGGAACCAGTAGCGAGCGAGCGGGTCGCCGAGGCCCGTGACGGTCGCCGACGTCGTCGCGATCGCGCTCGTGGGAGGAGCGGTGGGGTGGAAGGCGGTGCCGTCCTCGCTCTGCTCGACGGTGTAGGTGACCGGCAGCCCGCCGCTGTCGCCGGGCCGCCAGGTCAGCGCCACGGAGCTCGTGCGCGCCTCGCCGCGCGCCGTCGGTGCGAGAGGAGCGAACGTGGGCAGGGCGCCCGCGAGGTCGAGGACCCCGGCCCCGCAGCGCACGTCGGTGCACGACGCACCCACGGGGAACGGCTGCGACAGCGCACGCAGCAGGCTCGCGACCTCGTCGGGCGTGTACGCCGTGCGGCCCACGGCCGTCGACTGCAGCAGCGCGGCGGCCGCAGCGACGTGCGGCGTCGCCATGCTCGTGCCTGCGTCGGCGGCGTAGCCGCTCCCCACCGGCCCGCGGCGGCCGGTGTTGACCGTGGACCAGATGTTGCTGCCGGTGCGCATGGCGTCGCCGCCGGGCGCCGCGATCGTGACCGGGAACGCGGCCGTGCCGTGGTCGGAGTAGGACGCGAGGTGTCCCGCG
>Ga0302299_10000380_pt1 | contig 23732 bp, 24 predicted proteins | sample III_Fen_N3_4_FD_198795 | JGI IMG/M metagenome (GOLD analysis project Ga0302299, IMG submission 198795) | Peat permafrost microbial communities from Stordalen Mire near Abisko, Sweden - III_Fen_N3_4 | ecosystem: Environmental > Terrestrial > Soil > Wetlands > Permafrost | place: Sweden: Abisko... | reverse complement strand
GGAGGAGACGCATGGACTGGCGCCACGAGGCGGCCTGCCGTGACGAGGACCCCGAGCTGTTCTTCCCGATCGGCAACACCGGCCCCGCGCTGATGCAGATCGAGGAGGCCAAGGCGGTGTGCCGCCGCTGCTCGGTCGTCGACACGTGCCTGGCCTGGGCCCTCGAGAGCGGCCAGGACGCCGGCGTCTGGGGCGGCCTGTCCGAGGACGAGCGTCGCGCTCTCAAGCGCCGCAACGCGCGCGCCCGCGCGGCCCGCGCCGGTCTCTGAGCCTCGCTCCTCCGCCGTCACCCCGCGCAGCTGCGCGAGCAAGCCGTCGACGTGCGTCCAGGCGGCGCCATCCCGGCGCGTCAGCACACATCGACGGGCGGGCGTCAGCGTCGTTCGAGCGGGATCACCATCCGCGCGCATGTGCCCACGCCCGCCGGCCCCGGACCGAGCTCGAGCCGTCCGCCGAGCTCGTCGGTGACCAGCGTGCGCACGATCTGCAGGCCGAGCCGCGAGGTCGCGAAGGGGTCGACGTAGGGCGCGATCCCCGGACCCTCGTCGACGACGTCGACGACGAGCTGCCCCTCGCCGCGGCGCGGCTCCACGCGCACCGGCGCCCCCGCACCGTGCTCGACCGCGTTCTGCAGGAGCTCGCCGAGGCTCATCGCCAGCGGCGTCACGATCTCGGCGGGGAGCACGCCGAAGGATCCGGTGCGCGTCACCGAGACCGTGCGCGCCGTCAGCGACATGTCGCGCACGAGCGCCACGAGGCGGTCGGCGACCTCGTCGGCGTCGACCTTCTCCCCCGGCGTGTGGGCCAGCGTCTCGTGCACGACCGCGATCGCGCCGACCCGTCGCACCGCCTCGTCGAGCGCGGCACGCGCCTCGGGCGCCTCGATGCGCCGCGCCTGCAGCCTCAGGAGCGCGGCGACCGTCTGCAGGTTGTTCTTCACGCGGTGGTGGATCTCGCGGATCGTGGCGTCCTTCGACACCAGGGCCCGGTCGCGGCGGCGGATCTCGGTCGCGTCGCGCACGAGCACGATGGCCCCGGTGTGACGTCCGCTGCGGTGCAGCGGCACGCCGCGCAGCGTGACCACCGCGCTGGAGTTCTCGATCTCCGCGCCACCCGCGGCGCGGCCCGAGGCCACCACAGCGAGCGCCTCGTCGACCGGCCCGGGGCGCCGCGCGAGCTTCGCGCTCGTGCGCGCCAGGTCGACCCCCACGAGGTCGGTGGCCAGGCCGAGCCGGTGGTACGCCGATCGCGCGTTCGGGCTCGCGAACCGTACGAGCCCGGCCTCGTCGAGGCGCACGAAGCCGTCGCCGACGCGCGGCGGCGATCCCGTGCGAGCCAGGGGCTGCGCCGGCGGGAACGTGCCCTGGGTGAGCATGGCGGCGAGGTCGTCGGCCGCCTCGAGGTAGGCGTTCTCCAGCCGGCCGAGGTTGCGCCCCGACAACGTCGAGTGGCGCTCCACCACGCCGAGGAGCCGGCCCTGCCGCATCACCGGGATGGCCTCGATCGGTGCAGGAGCGCTGCTCTCGCGCGTCGGCACGACGTGGCGGGTCGCGACGGCCTGGTCGAGCAGCGGCCGGCGTCCGCGGGCGGCGTACTGGCCGACCATGTCGTCGAACATCTGGGTGGGGCCGGTGGAGGGCCGCACCTGGTCGGCCGCGACGAATCCGCCGCCGTGCCACGTGGGGAGCCAGAGGACGAGGTCGGCGAACGCGAGGTCGGCCAGGAGCGTCCATGCCTCGACGAGCGAGCGCAGGTGGTCGACGTCGGCCTCGGAGAGGTCGGTGCGCTCGCGCGCCACGTCGTCGAAGCGGGCCACGCGGCAACCGTACTGGCGGGGCCGCCCGCGCGCGGGTCGGGATGGACTCCGCGGCGGCGGCCGACGAGGATGCATCACGACCGAGGAGGCCTCATGCACGTGCACCGGACCGGCGACGCCGCGGAGTTCCTCGACGCGAGCCTGCCGTTGCGTTCCGCCGATCCCGTGCGCACCAACGTCCTCGGCTCCGTCGCGACGGGCGTCACCGAGGGGATCGGCTACGACGACGCGAACTTCTTCGTCGTCGAGGACGACGACGGCGAGGTCGTCGGCGCCGCGCTGTGGACCGCGCCGTACAAGCTGCTGCTGTCGCCGATGCCCGACGACGCCGCGGTCGCGGTCGCCGACGCGGCCGTGGCCCGCTCGGCCGAGACCGGCCTGCACCCCGGCGGCATCGTGGGCCCCGGCGGCACCGCCGAGCTCGCCGCCGCGCGCTTCGGCCGCACCTTCCGCACCGCGCGAGACGAGCGCATCCTCGTGCTGCACGACTACCTGCGTCCGCGTCCCGTCGCGGGATCGGCGCGACAGCCCGACGAGAGCGACCTCGCGCTGCTGCGCGCCTGGCGCGCGGCGTTCGCCGAGGACACCGGCTCGGAGCTCACCCACGACGAGACGCTCATGATGGCGAGCCTGCGGCGCACCTGGCTGTGGGAGGTCGACGGCGTCCCGGTGTCGATGGCGGGGCACGCGCCGATCGTCGACACCCCCGCGGCCCGCGTCGGCCGGATCGGGCCGGTCTACACGCCGGCCGACCTTCGCGGCTACGGCTACGGCACCGCGGCGACCGCCGCCGTCGTCGACGCGCTGCTCCCCCGCGTCGACGTCGTCATGCTCTTCACCGACGCCGCGAACGTCACGAGCAACCAGGTCTACGAGGCCCTGGGCTTCGTGCACGCGGCCGACGTGGTGGAGATCGCGTTCGAGGCTCCCTGACCGTCGCACGGGGCACCCCTACTCGGCGGTAGGTTTCCCGACATGACGGAGGAGACCCCCACCCTGAACGGTCACGCCGGCACGCACGCGGTCGCTGCGGCGGCCGCGCACGGCGTCGACACCATGTTCACGCTGTCCGGCGCGCACGTGTTCCCGCTGTACGACGCCGCCGTGGGCGGCAAGGACGGCGCGGCCGGCGGCACCGGCCCGATGCGGCTCGTCGACGTGCGGCACGAGCAGACCGCCGTGTTCGCCGCCGAGGGGCTCGCGAAGCTCACGCGCACACCAGGCCTGGCCGTGGTCACGGCGGGGCCCGGCGTCACCAACGCGGTCAGCGGCATCACCACCGCCCACTTCAACGGCTCGCCGCTCGTGGTGCTCGGCGGACGGTCGCCCGACATGCGCTGGGGCACGGGTGCGCTGCAAGAGCTCGACCAGCCGCCGCTGGTCGCGCCCGTCACCAAGCACGCGGCCACCGTGCACGACCCGGCCTCCGTCGGCGAGGCCGTGAGCCGCGCGTTCACGACCGCAGCCGCGCCGCACCGCGGCCCGGTGTTCCTCGACGTCCCCATGGACGTGCTGTTCTCCTACGCCGACGTCGCCCCGGCCGTGGCCGTCGAGCCGGTGCGCGTCGCGCCCGACCCCGACGACGTCGACGAGGTCGTGCGCCTGCTCACGGAGGCCGCGCGGCCCGTGCTCGTGCTCGGTGGCGACGTGTGGGCCGGCGGCGCGGAGAGCGCGGCGCTGCGCTTCGTCGAGACCCTCGGCCTGCCCGTGATCGCCAACGGCATGGGCCGCGGCGTCGTCCCCGCGGGGCACCGGCTGCTCGTCACGCGGGCGCGAGGCGCGGCCTTCGGCGGCGCCGACCTCGTCGTGGTGATCGGCACGCCGCTCGACTTCCGTCTGGGGTACGGCGCCTTCGGCGACGCTGCCGCACCGGCGCGCGTCGTGCACCTCGTCGACTCCCCGGAGCAGGTGGCGCGTCACGCGTCGCTCGCGGCGAGTGCGAGCGGCGACCTCGGCCTCGTCCTCGACGCGCTCACCGACGGCGTCGAGCACCTGCTGCGCCGCCCGTCCTACGACGACTGGGCCACCGACCTGCGCGCCCGGGCCGACGCGGCCTCGGCGAAGGACGCGGCCGACCTCGGCAGCGACGCCGACCCCGTTCACCCCGCGCGGATCTACGGCGAGCTGCTCCCGCGGCTGGCCGACGACGCCGTGGTGATCGGCGACGGCGGCGACTTCGTGTCGTACGCCGGCAAGTACGTCGAGCCGAAGCGGCCCGGCGGCTGGCTCGACCCGGGGCCGTACGGCTGCCTGGGCACCGGGCTCGGCTATGCCATCGCCGCGCGCATCGCGCGGCCGTCGTCGCAGGTGGTCCTGCTGCTCGGCGACGGCGCCGCGGGCTTCTCGCTGCTCGACGTCGACACCCTGGTGCGGCACGCGCTGCCGGTGGTGATGGTCGTGGGCAACAACGGCATGTGGGGCCTCGAGAAGCACCCGATGCAGTTCCTCTATCAGTACGACGTGGCCGCCGAGCTGCGTCCGGGCACGCGGTACGACGACGTCGTCAAGGCGCTCGGTGGTGACGGCGAGACGGTGACCGCACCCGGCGAGATCGGCGCGGCGCTCGACCGCGCGTTCGCCTCCGGTGTCCCCTACCTCGTCAACGTCCTCACCGATCCCGCGATCGCGTACCCGAGGAACACCACCGGCATCTAGCGGTTGATCGTGGTGAGCTGCTGGTGTCCCGGGCCGGGAGCCGCGCAGCACACCACGATCACACCCGGCGTGCTCAGCCGCAGAGGGCGTGGAGCAGCGAGGCGGGGTTGACGGCCGCCGACTCGCCGCCGCTCTTCCAGAACTCGAAGTGCAGGTGCACCGCGCCCGGGCTGCCGGTGTCGCCCATGAGCCCGATGACCTGGCCGCGCTTCACGCGCTGCCCGGCCTTGACGAGGTTCTTCTCCATGTGGCCGTAGAAGAACTTGGAGCCGCTCGAGCCCTGCATCGTGATGGTGAGCGCGCCGTTGCCCTGCTTGCCCTGGCGCAGCACGTAGCCGTTCTCGATCGCGAGGATCGGCATTCCCTTGCGGCCCATGAGGTCCTGTCCCTGGTGCCGGTGGCCGCTGCGCTGCACGAGCCAGCCGTCGCCGAACGTCGCCCCCGGTGCCGGGCAGATCCGGCCCTTCACGACCGGAGCCGAGACGACGCGCACCGCGCCGTTGCCGCGACGTGCGCGCGTGCGCCTGGAGACGTGCCGCACGGTGGTGTGCTTGGCACGCAGCGCGCGGGTGCGCGACGAGACGTGGCGCGGCGTCGCGTGCTTCGCACGGAGCGCGAGGGTGCGCTTCGACACGTGCTTGCGGTGGTGCGCCGTGGTGAGCGCCTTCCACGTCGCGGGGCCGACGTAGCCCTTCGCCTTGAGCCCGTGCGCCTTCTGGAACGCGACGACCGCGGCGAGGGTGAGGGGGCCGTAGTATCCGGTGGCCTTGACGCCGAGCCGCTTCTGCACCCACGCGACCGCCGGGCCGGTGTCGCCGGGCTGCAGAACCGGATGCGCCGAGGCCGGCGCCGAGACCACGACCGCCGCGCTCGTCGCCGACCCGGTCGCCGGAAGGTCGACGGCGGACGCCGCCAGCGAGATCGCGAGCGGCTGCGGGTCGGCCGACAGCACCTCGTGCTCGGACGACGCCGCGGCCGCCCCGGGGAGGGCGTCGGCCGTGGCGCTGTCGCGCGGCACGACGACGACGGCTGTCAGAGCGACGGCGAGGACGGCGGCACCCGACACGGCGACACGGCGCGTGCGCAGCGGATCGGGGAGCGACGAGGACACGCGGCGCGTCCACGAGGACACGCGCGAAGAACCCAGCATGGAACGACCTCCGGCGGCGTCTGCGGGGTCAGCTGTCGGGTTCGGCCGTCGGAGCTGGCCGGCCGCCCGGCATCTCTGCCGTGCGGCTTCACCCCAAGGACGCGGCGAGCGCGCCCGATGGTGGGTCCCCCACTCCTGCCCGAAGCGGCACTCGGTCTGGGATGCGCGACGGGGCAGGACTCGACGTCGTCACGCACCGGTCGGAGGGACGGACCCGGCCGACCGCTCCGCAGGCTAGCAAGGCAGGATCGGCCTGTGACCCCCTCCGACCAAGCCGTCCGCCCTGCGGACACCGAGGTCCGGCCCGTGCGGGGCGACGAGCTCGAGGTCGCCGGCGCGCTCGTCGAGGCCGCATACGCGGCCGGTGGCCTGCTCGACAATGACCGTGGTTACGGTGACCACGTGCGGGACGTCCCCGGACGTGCCGGGCACGTGCCGGTGCTCGTCGCGCTGCGCGAGGGGCGGATCGTGGGATCGGTCACCATCTGCCCGTCCGGCAGCGGGTTCAGCGAGCTCGCCCGGCCCGGGGAGGTCGAGTTCCGCTTCCTCGGCGTCTCCCCCGACGCCCAGGGCACCGGCGTCGCGCGCGCCCTCGTCGGCGCCGTCGAGGAGTACGCCGTGGCCCACGGGCTCGAGCGCCTCGTGCTGTGCGTCATCTCCGACAACGTCGCGGCCGAGGCCGTCTACGAGCGGATGGGCTTCACGCGGATGCCGGATCGCGACTGGTGGCCGATGCTCGAGGTGCACCTGCGCGCCTGGCAGCGCCCGGTCCCCCCGGCCTGACCCGTTGGTGTGTGCTGTTCGCGGGTCAGAGCCCGCACTCAGCACACACCAACCGCGCTCGGTTCAGTGCGGGAGGCGGGCGAGGAAGCGGTCGCGGTCGACCACCACGCGCGTGACGCGCCCGGTGGCGACCACCGTCGGCTCGCCGTCGCCCAGGCGGTGCTCGGCGGCCACCTCGAAGCGCACCAGGCGGCCGTCGACGTAGGAGATCGAGGCCGCCGCGGTGAGGTGCGCTCCGACCGGTGACGCCGCGGAGTGCTCGACGTCGACCCGCGTGCCGACGCTCGTGCGCGCGTCATCGAGGACGTCGTCGAGGCACGCGACCGTCGCAGCCTCGAGCCAGGCGACCAGACGCGGAGTGGCGAGCACGGGGACGTCGCCGCTGCCGAGCGCGATCGCGGTGTCGTCCTCGGCGACGACGAACTCGCGCACCGCCGCCGTGCCGACCCAATCGTCGCTCATGCCGCGACCCTAGTGCGCGCGAGGTTCCGCGCTGCGGTCAGGCGACGAGGCCGAGGCGGCGCAGCTCGACCATGAGGTCGTGCGGGCTCGACGACGCGTCCATCGCGGCGTCGAGGGTGACCACGCCGTCGCGGAACAGCTCGGTGAGGTGCTGGTCGAAGGTCTGCATCCCGTAGAACCCGCCCTCGCTCACCAGCTGGTGGATCGTGGCGGTCTTGTCCTTGTCGGAGATCGCCTCGGCGATGCGGCCGGTGTTGACGCACACCTCCATCGCCACGCAGCGGCCGAGGCCGTCGGCGCGCGGGACGAGGCGCTGGCAGATGATGCCGCGCAGCGCGCCCGACAGCGACAGCCGGATCTGGTGCTGCTCGTGCGGCGGGAAGAAGTCGATGACGCGGGCGATCGTCTCGCGGGCGTCCGTCGTGTGCAGCGTCGACATGACGAAGTGACCGGTCTCGGCGGCCGAGATCGCCGCCTTCACCGTCTCCTGGTCACGCATCTCGCCGACGAGGATGACGTCGGGGTCCTGGCGCATGGCGGCGCGCAGCGCGACCGAGAAGTCGTTGGTGTCGACGTTGACCTCGCGCTGGTTGACCATCGCGCGCTTGTCGAAGTGCAGGATCTCGATCGGGTCCTCGATCGTGACGATGTGCACGTCGCGGTGCTGGTTGATGTTGTCGACCATGCCGGCCAGCGTCGTCGTCTTGCCCGAGCCGGTGGGGCCGGTGACCAGGACGAGACCGCGCGGCTCGAGCGAGAGTGGGCCGAGCACCTGCGGCAGCCCGAGGTCGTCGAGCGGGATCGCGCCGACGGCCACGCGCCGGAACACCAGGCCGGCGAAGCCGCGCTGCCGGAAGACGTTGACGCGGAACCGGCCCACGCCGTCGATGCCGTAGGCGAAGTCGGCCTCGTTGGACCGGGCGAAGCTCTCGATGAGGTCGCCGCGCAGCACCTCGCGCACGAAGTGCTCGCAGTCGTCGGGCGTGAGGTCGGCCACCTGCAGGCGACGCAGGACTCCGTCGACGCGCACCCGCGGCGGTGAGCCCACCTTGCAGTGCAGGTCCGAACCGCCGCTCTCCACGAGCGCGCGCAGGAACGGCAGGATCGACAGCCGCGGCGTCACCGGCACGGCAGGCGAGGACGGCAGCACGACGGCGGACGGGACCTCGGGCACCCAGCTGCCGGGGTGCTCGTGGTCGCCGTCGGAGTCGTCGGACGCCGCGTGAGCGGGCGCGGCGTGCGCGGGAGCGGGAGCCGGGGCCGGGGCCGGGGCGGCCTCGGGCTGGACGAAGACCACGTGCGACGGCGTGGCAGAAGCCGGGGCGATCGGCGCGACGGGAGCCGGCGCGGCGGGAGCCGGCGCGACGGGAGCCGGCACGGCCACGGGAGCCAGCACGGCCACGGGAGCGGGCGCGGCCGGGGTCGGTGCAGGAACGGCGGGAGGCGGGGCCGTGGAGGCCGCACGGGCCTCGGGCGCCGGGTCGAGGTGGGTCTCGGTGTAGGCCGGCGCGGCCGGGGTCGCCGTCGCCGCAGGCGGGTCCGCGGGGCGCGGCGAGAACATCGACGTCGCGGGCTCGCCAGCGGTCGGCGCGGCCGCGGGCGGCACCGTGGGGACGCCCGCAGCCGGGGCCAGGGCAGGATCAGCCGTCTGCGTCACGGTTCAGGCATCGGCCCGGGCAGGCGTGCTCTTGAGCCTGCCGTGCCCCTTCTCGCAGGGAACTCTCGAGTTCGCGCGACCGGGTCAGTCGAGCACGACCAGCACGTCGCCCTCCTGGACGACGTCGCCGGCGGTCACCCGCACCTCGGCGACGGTGCCCGCCGCGTCGGCGAGCACCGGGATCTCCATCTTCATCGACTCGAGGATGAGCAGCGTGTCGCCCGCGGCGACCGGGTCTCCGGCGCCCACGACGACCTGCATCACGTTGGCGACCATCTCGGCGCAGACCTCGGCGGCCACGGTTCCTCCAGATCGGGCGAGCGGACGGCCCATCCTGGCACGGACGGACCCTCCGGACGCCGCAGGCGCAGCCGCGCCGCGAGCCTGCGGCTCACCACGCAGGAGTCCTCGCGAGGCGTCAGGCCGGCGGGCAGGGCCGACGGTCAGTAGGCGTAGTCGACCTGGCGCTCGACGATCCGCGACAGCGTGTCGACCACGACCGGGTCGTAGTCGCGGTCGACGGAGAGCTCGAGGCGCTCGACGGCGCTCTGCATCCGGTCGATCTCGGAGGATGCGCCCACGAAGTCGTCGTAGGCGTTGCAGACCTTGATGATCCGGCTCCCCATCGGGAGCGTGTCGTCGAGGCTGCCGCGGTAGGGGCGGTAGGGGTCGGCCTGACGACGCACGATGAGCGCGGCGTGCTCGAGGCCGGCCTGCTCGATCACGTCGGCGCCGAGGTCGGCGATCCGCTTCTGCTCGTAGTAGGGCAGCAGGGTGGTGGTGCCGCCCACGATCGGCTGCGGGAGCGAGAGCTGGCCGATGTCGTGCATGAGCGCGGCGTAGCGCAGGTCGTCGAGGTCGCGCTCGCTCACGCCCATCTCGCGGGCGACCATGACCGCCAGGCGCGCGACGCGGGTCGAGTGGCCCTTCTCGGTGTAGCCGCCGACCTCGGTCACCTTCGACAGCGACTGGATCGTCTGCAGGTACGTGGCGTCGATCGTGGCGTAGCGGCGGAACGAGAACTGGGTGAGCATGAGCGGGACGGCGAAGATCGGCAGCGCGTAGTAGCCGATCTTCGACGAGGCGAGGGCGATGAGGACCCCGGTGGCGGTGATCGCGGAGGCGATACCGATGAGGGCGCGGAACTCGTCGACGATCGCGGCCCGCAGCGGGCGGTGCGACTGGCTGGCCCGCACGGCCGCCGCGAGCAGGGCGTCGACGACCGCCGCGAGCACGGCCGCGGCGACCATGACGAGGGCGAGCTTCCAGTCGGGGTTCGTGCCGTCGGGCGCGAGCCACGGCAGCAGCGGGCGGAAGATCGCGGCCGTGAACAGCGTGATCAGCGCCCGGCGCGAGAGCTCCTCGAGGTTCATCCCGCGACCGACGAGCGCTCGGGGGAAGCTGCCGACGGCCGACCCGAGGGTCACGACGGACACCGCGAGGCCGATCGAGATGCTCACCTGCTGGTCGCCGAAGGACGGGAGCAGGGCGTAGGCGAGGGCGCCGGCGGCGGCCAGGGGTGCGGCCTGACGGCCGTTGGGCAGCGAGATGCGCAGGATCTCGCCGAGCGCGATGAAGCCCAGGAACGCCGCGGCCACGCCGAGCTGCGGAACGCCCCACTGGACGACGGACGCGACCGAGGCCACGACGGCGATGCCGGCGGCCACGTTGAGCGGACCGGCCGCGCGAAGCTCGCGCTGGTTGCTCATGAGCGACCGCCTCGGTCGGTGTCGACGCCGCGGTCGAAGATCTCCGACGCGTCGCGCGGCACGGCCATCGGCACGACGATGCCCAGTCGCGAGGCGACGGTGGGGTCGTCCTCATCGATCGCCTGCGACGGCGTGGCGCCCTCCGGCGGCGTGGAGGTGTCGACGAGCTCCCAGCCGTCGGACTGCACGGAGTCGACGAGCGCCTCGACCATGACCGGGTCGAACTGCGAGCCCTTGCAGCGGCGCAGCTCGTCGACGGCATCCTCGACGCTGCGCGCGCCGCGGTAGGAGCGGGTGGTGGTCATGGAGTCGAAGGCGTCGGCGACCGCGATGATGCGGGCGAACTCGGGGATCTCGGCGCCCTTGAGCCCCAAGGGGTAGCCGCGGCCGTCGATGCGCTCGTGGTGCAGGTGGATCGCCTCGATCGCCTCGCCGAGGAACTCGAGGTCCTTGGTGATCTCGCGACCGCGCACGGGATGCAGCTGGATCGCCTCGTACTGGTCGTCGGTGAGCTTGCCCGACGCCTGCAGCACCTCGGTCGGCACGCCGAGCTTGCCGACGTCGTGCAGCATGCCGGCGTAGCGCAGCGTGGTGACGCGGTCCTCGCGCATGCCCGAGCGGCGGCCGATCATCACCGACGCCTTGGCGACGCGCTCGGAGTGGCCGCGCGTGTAGTAGTCCTTGGTCTCGACGGCCTTGATGAGCGACTGCATCGTGCGCTCGTAGGCCTCCTGCCGGAGCGCGAACTCGGCGAAGATCCAGCGCGAGACGAACAGCGGGGCGAGCACCAGGATCGCGGACACGGGGCCGACGAAGGACCACGTGACGCCGAGCATGAGCCCGAAGGCCGAGTAGACGAGCATCGGGAGCGCCGACTGCGCCATCGAGCCGTACCAGACGCGCAGCGGCGACACCGACTCGATGAGCCCGATGTAGCAGACGACGAGCAGCCCGTTGACGGCCTCCGAGACGAGGGCGGCAGCGAGGAACGGCAGCAGCACGTGGCTCGGGGAGAACGCCACGCCGGAGTCGGTGAGCAGCTGGCCCCCGAGCGCCGAGTAGGTCCAGGCCGACGCGGCGCCCATGATCGCGATCATGCCCATGTTCATGAACCGCCGGCGCCACCCGATGCGGCCCCAGACCCCGGCCCACATGGTGACGAGCGGGACGCCGACGGCGGGGACGAGCAGGATCGTGGCCATCGCGATAGGGCCGGTGACGGCGAGGAACACCGCGGCTCCGCCGCGGATGCCCACGACGCCGAGGCCGCTGTCGGCGGCGACGAGCAGGATCGCGAGCGGGATGACGTACTGCCAGTAGTGCGGTGGCATCCGCAGCGCCGCGACGGCGGCGAGGACGGCACCGAGCACGCTCACGAAGGTGAGGTACACGTTCACGCGCAACGGCGTCTGAGCCACGGTGCCACCTCCTCCCCCGTACCGGGGCTCGACGAACACACACGTCGGCAGGATCGGGATCGGCAGCAGAGGCCCGGACTTGAGCCCATCGTCTGGTCCAGGGGGCTCTGGGCCCCTTAGCTCAGACCTTCCAGATGGGCTGGGTCGTCAGTACACGCTCGACGACCTTGGCGATCTTCTTCACGCAAATCAGCTCCTCGCGAGTGATGTCACGGGCACCGCTGATCGCCCGTGCAGACTCCGCTCCGCTCGCTAGAGGAGGGGGCGACGCGTACGTCGCCCCCGGGATGGCCTGGCAAGTCCTTCAACGCCCTGAGCGCGCCGAGGTGCGCTCGCTGGACGCCGTTGCTCTCTCCTCGGCTGCCGATCCCGTTCCTGCCGCTGTGCAGTTGTGGTCCTCGGTACGTGTCGGGGTGTCCGGCTCCTACCGATTCTGCGCTCCGGTCACCGGCCCCACGACCCGGTTTCGTGAACCGGGTCCGCGGGCCAGGGCTCACCCGTTCGGGTGACGCCGCCGAAGGTGCCACTGTGGCACGCGTGACTCCTGTGCCGTCAAGCCCCCTTGTCCCTTTTGTCCGGATATGCGAGCAACGCGACGCACGCCACACCCGCAGGGCTCACCGCCGGTTCGCGCGAGGCCCATCGCAGCAGGTCATCGGGCCTGCGCGCCATCACGACGCGCCGGGCGTCACTCGCACGGGTGACGGGCGGTGGCCGGCCTGTCCCTCGTTCGGCCCAGCCTGGCGCGGGCCTGCTGACGGCGCGTGAGGAGCACCTCTAGTCTCCCGGTGAGGGACGCCGTCACCGGGCGCCCGTCCAACGAGGAGGTGCGTGCGTGGCCGAGCCCCGGTCCGCGGCGTACGCCGACCTCCTCCAGGCCCTCCTCGCGGTGCGCTCCGACCCCGCCACGGCCCGGTTCGACGCCGAGCTGGCGCAGGCCGAGGCCGACGGTCGCATCGACGGCCCCACGGCCCGCGCGCTGCGGTGGTGGCAGCGCGAGTCGCTGCGCGGCCTGTCCGACCACCTCGCCGAGGTGCTGCCCGAGCTGCTCGACCGCCTCGCCGCCGCCGACGACGCCGCCCGCGACGCCGTGCGCGACAGCGCGCGGTCCTGGATCGACGCGACCCGGTCGCTCCCCGCGGTCGCCGCGGGCTCGGTCGCGTCCGGCGACGGCGGTCGCCCCGGCAGCTCGTCGACCACCTCCGCGACGCCCCTGCCCGCGAGCCCGCAGGAACGGTTCGACGGCGGCAGCCGCCTGCGCCCGGTCGACCCGATCGACGCCCTGCCGCACGACCGCGGCCCCGCGGGCGACCCGAGTCCACCGACGCCGCGGCTGCTGCGCCCGGGCTTCGTCCCCGACGACCTCGAGCCCCAGGCACACCGACTGCTCAACCCCGGCGTGCCACGCACCCGTTTGATCGCCGGCGGGCTTACCGTCGCAGGAGACGGCCAGCACGCCACGACTGATCGTGGTCCTGACCCCTCGACCGACCCGTACGGACTGGCCCGATGACCGTCACCCCGTCCCGTTCCGGGGCTGCACCGGAGGATTCATGACCGCCTTGCGCCTGCTGCCGGAGTTCGAGGCGGCGCTGCGCGCCGTTCCCGGCATCCGCGAGGCCAGCGTCCGCACCAGCCCCGACGCCCACCCCATCGAGGTGCACGTCGTCGCCGGCGGCATCAAGCCCGCCAAGCAGGTCGTGCGCGACGTCCAGTCCGTCGCGATGGCGCAGTTCGACCTCGACATCGACCACCGCATCGTGAGCGTCGTCCAGATCCCCGACGACGCCGTCGAGGTCGGCGAGCCGACCACCGAGCCGGTGTCGGGCACGGCCTCGGCGAGCGACTCGACCGGTCCGCGCCCCGCCCTCACGAGCATCACCACCGAGCGCCGCGGCAGCGACGCGATCGTGTCGGTCACGCTGGGCATCGACGGGTCGGCGTTCTCCGGCACCGCCGACGGCCCGGCGTCGGCGGTGCACCGCCCGCGCGTGGTCGCGGCCGCGACTCTCGCCGCCCTCACCGAGCTGCTCGGTATCGAGGCGCACGTCGACTCCTCGCAGATCCTCGAGCTCGGCATGCGCGAGGTCGCGGTCACCACGCTCGTGCTCGAGATCCCGCGCCTCGGCCAGCAGGCCGTGTGCGGCAGCGCGCTCGTGCGCGGCGACGCCGAGGACGCCGTCGCCCGCTCCGTCCTCGCGGCGGTCAACCGACGCCTGTCGGGCTGAACCGCCCGCACAGCACGTGCCTGCCGGGGTACGGCGTTTCGACGGCCGCGACCCCCTGTGGGAGACTCGACGCAGCCCACCAGACCTTGGAGACGCCATGAGCAAGCGCGCCCGCAAGAGGCGAGACCGCAAGAAGAGCAAGGCCAGCCACGGCAACCGTCCCAACGCCTGACGGCGAACCAGACGCGACGAGGCCCCCTCCCGGTCGGGAGGGGGCCTCGTCATGTCTCGGGCGGTGTCAGCCGCTGGTCTCGGTCCAGGTGACGCTCACGGTGCGGATCCGCGCGACGACCCGGGCGCGGACCTCCTCGGGCACCTGGTCGTTGCCGCAGCAGCGGTGCACCAGGACCTTGACCTCCTGGTAGATGCCGGCCTCCTGGAGGCACGGGCTGCACTCGTCGAAGTGCTGGCGGAAGCGCGTCTTGTCCTCGGCGGTCATCTCACCGTCGAGGTAGGCCGACACCTGGTCGAGGACCTCGCCGCACGGCGTGTCGTGGTGGTTGCCGCAGCTCATGACCCCTCCGCACCGGCGGTCGGAACAAGCCCGCGCTCGCGCGCGTAGTCCTCGAGCAGCTCGCGCAGCTGCTTGCGGCCGCGATGCAGCCGCGACATCACGGTACCGATGGGAGTGCCCATGATCTCGGCGATCTCCTTGTAGGCGAAGCCCTCGACGTCGGCGAGGTAGACAGCGATGCGGAAGTCCTCGGGGATCGACTGCAGCGCGTCCTTGACGTCGGAGTCGGGCAGGTGGTCGAGCGCCTCCGCCTCCGCCGACCGCAGTCCGGAGGAGGTGTGGGCCTCGGCCCGCGCCATCTGCCAGTCCTCGACGTCGTCGGTGTTGGACTGCAACGGCTCGCGCTGCTTCTTGCGGTAGGTGTTGATGAAGGTGTTCGTGAGGATGCGGTAGAGCCAGGCCTTGAGGTTCGTGCCGTCCTGGTACTGGTGGAACGCCGAGAAGGCGCGGACGTAGGTCTCCTGCAGCAGGTCCTCGGCGTCGGACGGGTTGCGCGTCATCCGCAGCGCACCGGCGTAGAGCTGGTCCATGTACTGCAGCGCGTCGCGCTCGAAGCGTGCGCTGCGCTGCTCAGCCGTCTCCTCGGGCGCGTCGGGCGCGTCGGCAGCACCGTCGGTCACGGAATCGTCGAGGACGGTCTCGTCGGGGGCGGCGTCGGAGCCGGGATCGGTCGCCATCACCAGCGAGCCTAGCGGCGAGGACGCTCCCCCCACCTGCTCGGGCAGGTCGAGGCGCATCTCGGACGGGGCGAGCAGCAGCACGCGCACCTCCAGGGGTGTCGAGGGACCGAGGTCTGGAACGCCCCCGCGACGGCTCCGCATTCCCGGCCCGACGGACGGCGTTCACGCACCACGGGCGAGGTCGACGGCCCGCATGGCCGCCCCGAGCAGCACGGGGGCCGGGTCGGCGCCGCCGCGGCGTACCGCGAGGGCGTGATCGGCGCCCGGGACGGCGACCACCTCGGCCGACGCGCCTGCGCGGCCGACCGTGAGGCGGGCCAGCATCTCGGCGACCTCACCGGCGGCGCCGAACGCGTCCGACTCGCCCTGGGCCACGACCAGGGGGATCCCGGCGCGCAGCGGGGCCTCGAGCTCGGGGCGCCGCTTCTCCAGCGCCGCGTGGTGCTTGTCGGCGTCGGCCCGCGCGGCCGGCGGCACGAGCGGGAAGGCGAGCGCGAGGACCGCTCGTGAGCCGACCTGCTCGGCGGTGCGGCAGGCGACCCGGGCCCCCGCGCTGCGCCCGCCGACGACCAGCGGCACCCGCGCCGAGGCGCCCGCGGCCGCCCGGACGCCGAGGAGCACCGCGGTCCAGGCCCGGTCGAGGGTGGCCGGCGGGGCGGCCACCCGACGCCCGGCCAGCACCCAGGGCTGGTCGACGAGCACGACCGAGACGCCCTGCTGGGGCAGGGAGGCGGCCAGGCCGAGGAGGTCGGCGGTGTCGTGGCCTCGGCCCGCGCCGTGCCCGAGCACCACCAGGGCGCGCGGCCGGGCGACGGCGAGCACGTGGAGCCGGGCGTCGCCCGCCGGCGTGGGCAGGTCGAGGGTCGCGAGCCGGACCGTGCGCGGCATGCCGTGCGGCCCTCAGAACAGGGCGCCGTCGTCGGCGCCCTCCGCCGCGACGGGCTCGACGAGCTCGGGGCCGTTGTTGCGGACCGAGTTCACCAACGTGGCGACCGGGTAGGCGTCCAGCCGTCCGGGCGCCGCGGGCACGAGCAGGTCGCGGGGGTCGCTGCCGCTGCCGTCGGTCGCCGGGTCGAGCCACGCCGACCACCTGTCGCGCTCGACCATGAGCGGCATCCGGTCGTGGATCATGCCGACGGCGTCCTCGGCCGTGGTCGTGAGCACGGTGCAGCTCCACAGCCACGCGTGCGGGTGGCCGTCCTCGCGCGTGGGGTCGCGCCACAGCTCGTACAGGCCGGCCATGGCCAGCACCCCACCGTCGGCCGGGTGGATGAAGAACGGCTGCTTCAACGGCTTGCCGTTCTTGCCCTTCGGGCCGTCCTGCGGCGTGTACCACTCGTAGTAGCCGTCGGCGGGCAGCAGGCAGCGCCGCTTGGCGAACGCCCGCTTGTAGGCGGGCTTCTCGGCCACGGTCTCCATGCGCGCGTTGATCATCCGGTTGCCGATGGACGGGTCCTTGGCCCACGACGGCACCAGGCCCCAGCGCACGACGACGAGCTCGCGGCGCGGCTCGTCAGGATGGTCCCGGGGCGCTCGCTCGACGACGGCGTACACCTTCTTGGTGGGGGCGACGTTGTAGTCGGGGGCCAGCGTCTCATCCGGGCGCGCGACCACCTCGAACTCCTCGACGAGGTCGTCGGGGTTCCGGCTCGCCGCGTACCGCCCGCACATGCGCCCATCCTCTCCCGGCGTCGGGCGCCGCGACGCGGGTATCACGCAGCCGCCCGCCGCCCCGTCCTCCGAGCCAGGTGCGCGACAGGCTGACAAGGTCCTGCGAGAGCGCTCCCGTCATGGCGCTCCTCGACGCCCACGGTGCCATGATGGGGATGCACAAGGGGGTGAGGACGATGCCCTCAGGATGGATGCCTGACGCTCGTCACGACTCACGGACCGCGTTCCTTCTCGACCCTCGCCATGCGCAGAGGCGCTTCGCCGGCGCCGCGCGCACGGGTCGCCCGACGACCACTCGACGGATGGCGCACCGCATCGTGCGTCGACCACACGCGATCGCGCACGGCTGATGCCGGCGCGTCGCCCTGCGTGACGCGCGCTGCGACGCCAGACCGCAGCGCGCCCAAGGCGTGACGGGGTTTGTCGATCTCCGGTCGAACGCACCGGGGGCACCAGGGGGGCGGCAGGGCTGCACCTGCCGGAGCGGGCGGGATCGCCCGACCTCGATGCGAACGCCTGAGAAGGGGACCGTCATGCGACTCACGCGACTCCTGGCCTTTCACGAGCACTACGAGTGCTCGCACGGGCACGCCCTCGACGTCTGGGTGCGACCCCGCGCACCCGGTGCGCCGGTCGAGCCCATGCGGCGCTGCCCCACCTGCGACACCCTGTTCGTGCTCACCGCGGCGGCACCGCAGCCGATCAGCACCCGTCCGGCGCTCGAGCACGCCGACGACCTCTGTCCCAACTGCCGCACGCCGCTGCGGCAGAGCCATCCCTACCCCACGCACCCCCGGTGCCCGGAGTGCGCCGACAAGGTGAGCAGCTGGCTCTCCGAGGGCCCGGACCTGCCGTCGTCGGCGGCCAGCGTCGTCCGGTGCTGGGCGGTGGGCCCGGCGGTCGACCTCAGGGATCCGGCCCCGGCCGCGCCGGCACGGACACGCACGCACGCGCACCAGGCCTAGGCCGTCGGCGGCACGGCCCCCGACGTCCGGTCGGATCGGCTCACGGGACGTCGAGGACCGCGATCGCCGGCTCGTGCAGGCTGCCGAGCCAGACCCGGCCCTCGTGCTCGCGCACGCCCGTCGGCATGTGGAACCGCAGGAGGTCGGCGGGATCGCGGACGTCGACGTCGTGCACCAGCCGGCCGTCGTCGTCGTACGCCTGCACGCGGATCGTGCGCTTGGGCGCGGGCTGCGCCGCCTCGGGCAGCCGCAGGACCCCGCGACGCACCCACATCGGCGCCTTCTGCAGTCGCTCGACCACGGGGTCGATCGGGCTCGCGATCGTGACCCACACGCACCCGTCGCTGCCGCGCGCGATGTTGTCCGGGAAGCCGGGCAGGTCGGCGGCGAAGACCTCCGACTCCCCCGTGCGCGGCCCCGCCACGAAGATGCGCTGCACCCGGCGCACCGACGTCTCGGCGACGGCGACCCACGTGCCGTCTGCCGACAGCGCGACGCCGTTGGCGAACTGGAGGCCGCCGAGCAGCACGTCGACCTCGCCGTCGGGTCGACGGCGCAGCAGCCGCCCGGTGCCGGTGAGCTCGAGGACCTCGGCCTTCCACCGGTCGATGGCGTGGACCGTGGAGGAGTCGGAGAAGTAGACGGTGCCGTCGTCGGCGACCGCGGCGTTGTTGCAGAAGACCATCGGGCGGCCGTCGACCTCGGTGAGCCACGGTTCGACGCGTCCGGTCCGGACGTCGCAGACGAGCAGACCGCGTCGCGCGTCGCAGACCAGCAGGCGACCGTCGGGCAGCCACTCGAGCCCGAGCGGCCGACCGCCGGTGTCGGCCACCCGCGTGGCCCTGCGCCCGTCGTGGGTGACGCGGTGGATGCCGCCGTCGTCGGTGCCGGTGAAGACCGCGCCCTCGTCGGGACCGGACGTCGCGACGAGCACGTCCTCCGCGCCCGCTCCGCTCACCGTGTAGACGTCGACGGCCATCTCCGGTCCTCCCGCGTGGGCCACTCCCCCGTGGCCGGGACGCTACCCGTCGCCGCGCGTGCCCACGCGGCAACGCCGACGATCGCGGGGCGGCGCCGGTGATCGGCGTCGGAAACCGGGCCTGTCCCGCCGGAGCGGCTCCACTAGGCTTCCAGCCGTGGCATCCGACGACCATCCGTGGCCGGCACCGGTCGCGCACGAGCCCGTCCGGGCCGTCGTGACGGTGCCGGGGTCCAAGTCGCTCACCAACCGCGCGCTCGTGCTGGCGGCGCTCGCCGACGGGCCGTCGACCATCACCGGCGCCCTGCGCGCGCGCGACACGGTGCTCATGGGGCAGGCGCTGGTCGCGCTGGGCACCGGAATCCACGGCCTCGACTCCGTCGGCCCCCTGCGCATCGCACCGCGCGCGCTGCGAGGCCCGGCGCACGTCGACTGCGGCCTCGCCGGCACCGTCATGCGCTTCGTGCCGCCGGTGGCGTCGCTCGCGTCGGGCGACGTCCGCTTCGACGGCGACCCGAGGGCACGCGTGCGACCGATGAGCGCGGTGATCGGTGCGCTGGAGTCCCTCGGCGTCGAGGTCGACGACGATGCGCGCCGCACCCTCCCGTTCACCGTCAAGGGCACGGGGTCGGTGCGCGGCGGCGAGGTCACCATCGACGCGTCGGCGTCCAGCCAGTTCGTCAGCGGCCTGCTGCTGTCGGCCCCGCGCTTCGAGCGCGGCGTCATCGTGCGTCATCGGGGTGCGCCCCTCCCGTCGATGCCGCACGTCGACATGAGCGTCGCGCTCCTGCGCGAGCACGGCATCGCCGTCGAGGTCGACGCCGACGACCCGTCCGCGGCGACCTGGACAGTGCACCCCGGGGTCGTGCGCGCTCTCGACCGCACGGTCGAGCCCGACCTGTCCAACGCCGCCCCGTTCCTCGCAGCCGCCGCCGTCACCGGCGGCAGCGTGACGATCACCGGGTGGCCCACGAGCACCACGCAGCCCGGCGACGCGCTGCGCGACCTCCTCCGCCGCATGGGTGCCGAGATCTCGCTCGACGACAGCGGCCTCACGGTCGGCGGCGGCTCCTCGCTGGTGGGCATCGATGCCGACCTCCACGACGTCGGCGAGCTCGCCCCGGTGCTCGCCGTCGTGTGCGCCCTCGCCAGCTCGCCGTCGCGCCTGCGCGGCATCGCGCACCTGCGCGGCCACGAGACCGACCGGCTCGATGCCCTCGCGCGCGAGCTCACCCGCCTCGGGGGCGACGTCCGGCAGACCGACGACGGGCTCGTGATCACCCCGAAGCCCTTGCACGGCGGCGTCTTCGAGACCTACGACGACCACCGCATGGCCACCGCGGGTGCGGTGCTCGGCCTCGTCGTGCCCGGCGTCCAGGTGGTCGACGTCGCCACCACCGGCAAGACGCTGCCCGGCTTCGTGGGCATGTGGACCTCGATGCTCGGGGGGCTCGCCGCGTGACCTCGCGCAGGCGCGACCTCGACGAGGACGACGTCCGCGTACGTCCCGGTCGAGGCAAGTCGCGGCCGCGCAGCAAGGAGCGTCCCTCGCACGAGGACGCCGACGCCGGGTTCGTCACCGCCGTCGACCGAGGCCGCTTCACCTGCGTGCTCGGCACCCCCGACGACCCGGGTGTCGAGGTCTACGCCGTCAAGTCGCGCGAGCTCGGGCGCAAGGGTGTGGTCGTGGGCGACCGCGTCGCGCTCGTGGGCGACCTGTCCGGGGCCGTCGACACGCTCGCGCGCGTGGTCCGCGTCGAGCCGCGCGCCACGTCGTTGCGCCGGAGCGCCGACGACGAGGACCAGGTCGAGCGCGTCCTGGTCGCCAACGCCGACCAGCTCGTGATCGTGACCGCGCTGGCCGACCCCGAGCCCCGCCCGCGCATGATCGACCGCTGCCTGGTGGCGGCGTACGACGCCGGGCTCGACCCGCTGCTCGTCCTCACCAAGAGCGACCTGCGCCCGGCTGACGAGCTGCTCGCGGCCTACGGCGCGCTCGACGTCCCCTACGTCGTCACCGAGCGGCACAAGCCGGCGCCGCCGACGCTGGGCGACCTGCCGCAGCGGCTGGCCGGCCGGGTGTCGGTGATGATCGGGCACTCCGGCGTCGGGAAGTCGACGCTGGTGAACGCGCTCGTGCCCGACGCCGAGCGCGCGGTGGGCCGGGTCAACGTGGTCACCGGTCGCGGCCGGCACACGTCGACCTCCGCGGTGGCCCTCGAGCTGCCCGGCGGAGGATGGGTCGTCGACACGCCCGGCGTCCGCTCGTTCGGCCTGGCCCACGTCGACCCGCAGCGCGTCTTCCGCGCGTTCCCCGACCTCGAGGCCGGCACCGACGACTGCCCGCGCGCGTGCACGCACGACGAGGCCGACTGCGCGCTCGACGCATGGGTGGCCGAGGGGCACGCGGGATCCGGCGGCGTGGCCCGCCTCGAGTCGCTGCGCCGCCTGCTGCGCAGCCGCGCCGGCGGTGACGACCCGGAGTGGACGCGATGAGCGCCCTGGTCGTGTCGCTGCTGGAGACCGCGACCGACGACGACGTCGAGGCGCTCGCCGACGTCATGGTCGACTGCGTCGACGGCGGAGCGAGCGTGAACTTCCTGCGACCGCTGGCGCGCGACGACGCGGTCGCCTGGTGGCGCGCGGCGATCGCCGACCCGCACGCGCGCACCTGGGTCGCGCGTGACGACGAGGGCACCATCGTCGGGTGCGTGCGCCTCTCGCTGGCCCAGCAGCCCAACGGCCGGCACCGCGGCGAGGTGGGCAAGATGCTCGTCCACCGACGGGCGCGCGGGCGCGGTGCGTCGCGGCTGCTGCTCGCCGAGCTCGAGGCGTACGCCGTGGCGCGCGGGCGGTTCCGGCTGCTGCTCGATACCGAGACGGGCAGCGCCGCAGAGGGGATCTACGAGCACCTGGGCTGGACGCGCGTGGGATCTGTGCCCGACTTCTGCCTCACCGCCGACGGCGATCTCGCGTCGACGACGTACTTCACGAAGGGCCTGCCGCGCCACGGCGCGGGCTCCCAGCGCTAGTCGCTAGGACACCGTCACCGTGGTGCTGCGCCACGTCGCGACGTTGCCGGCACGGTCGGCGCCCGACCAGCGCACGGTCATCGAGCCGGTGAGAACGGCTCCCGCGAGCGGCGCCGACCAGCGGCCGCGCGACGACACCGCGGCGGTCATGCCCCACGACCGTGCCAGCGCCAGGGCCCTGGTCGGCAGGGCGACCCAGTGGGTGCGCTGCCAGGCGTACCACCGGCCACGGTGAAGCACGGTGAGCGTCACGACGGCGGTGCGCGGCCCCGACCCGCTGTCCCAGGCCCGTCCGCTCACGGCCTTCCAGGTCGCCACGGTCGAGGGCGAGGGGACGGTGAGCCCGACCACCGGCGGCATGCTGTCGGCGTAGACGTGCACGGTGCCGAGGGGGTACGTCGTGTTCTCGTTGTCACAGCCGAAGACGATCGCGGAGGCGACGTAGGTGCCGGCGGAGCGGTAGACGTGCGCCTTGCTCTGCGGCAGCCCGCTGGGCATCCAGTCGGGCGAACCGTCACCCCACGACAGGTCGACGACGATGTCCTCGGGCGCGGTGTTGTCGTCGTGCGTCGAGACGACCGCCGCGGTGGCGGACGCGCCGACGCGCAGGTCGGTGGGCGCCAGACGGATCACGCCGGTCGCGCCGGCCACGCCCGGAGGGCACGGCGGATCGAGCTGGGGCGACGCAGCCGCGGCGGGCGACGCGATGGCCAGGGCGAGGACGGGGACGAGGAGCAGGCACGACAGCCGGATGGACACGGAGATCACCTCTGACCATGACGCTACGCCTCGATCGCGGGTGATGCCGTGGCCGCCGGTTCAGCCGGACTAGCCGGCCGGGAAGGTCCCCGGCGTCGTGTGCTGGACGATCGGTCCCCACACGGCCGTGGCGCCGCTGTGCCCGGCGAGGAGCACGACGGTGAACGCGACGGCGGCCAGCACGACCTGAAGTGCCGCGAGCGCCTTGATCGCCGGAGTGCGCACCTCGACGTTCGCGCGGTCGAGCCACCAGAGCGCCGCGACGCAGAGGAAGAGCAGCCCTGAGGCGATGACGACCCACTTCCCCCACTGGGCGTGGTCGGCGGGGACCCCGACACGCGACGCGAGCTTCTCCCCGCTCTCCTTGGCCACCACCGACGACCCGGCCGTGATGAAGCCGGACAGGACGACCAGCCAGCCGTAGGTGCGGTTCCACGACGCCTTGACCGCCACCAGCACGGCACCCAGCGCCGTCAGGGGTCCCAGGACGATGACCGCGTGCACCACGAGGGGGTGCCACGGCAGGTTGGTGATGGTGTCGAACATCGAGGTCCTCAGCTACGGGGCGGTGGTCGTGCGCCGACTCTAGGACGGCCGAGGTCGGGAACCGGTTCACCTGCCCCTTCCTTGCCACGCGGCGCAGCCTCCGGCGCTGGGTCCCGGTAGCGTCGGACCGTGACCAGCAGCGCCGCAGACACCGTTCCCGACCTCAGCGACGACCTCGCCCTCGCCCTCGACCTGTGCGACCGCGCCGACGTCATCACGATGGACCGGTTCAACGCCCGCGACCTCGAGGTCGAGACCAAGCCCGACCTCACACCGGTGAGCGACGCCGACAAGGCCGTCGAGCGCATGCTGCGCGAGCTCGTCGCCGCTCGTCGACCCGGTGACGGCGTCCTCGGCGAGGAGGAGGCCGAGCAGGTCGGCAGCAGCGGGCGCCGCTGGATCGTCGACCCCATCGACGGCACCAAGAACTTCGTCCGCGGCGTGCCCGTGTGGGCCACGATCGTCGGGCTCGAGGACGCCGACGGCCGCATGGTCGTCGGCGTCGTCTCGGCACCCGCGCTCGGGCGTCGCTGGTGGGCGCACCTCGGGGGCGGGTCCTTCGTCGTGGAGCCGGGGTCGAGCGAGCCGCGGCGCATCCACGTGTCGAAGGTCGCGCAGCTCGCCGACGCGTCGATGGCCTACAGCGACCACCACTGGCTGCCCGCGGAGCACCAGGACCGCTGGGAGGGCCTGCTTGCGTCGGTGTGG
>Ga0302299_10000379_pt1 | contig 23736 bp, 14 predicted proteins | sample III_Fen_N3_4_FD_198795 | JGI IMG/M metagenome (GOLD analysis project Ga0302299, IMG submission 198795) | Peat permafrost microbial communities from Stordalen Mire near Abisko, Sweden - III_Fen_N3_4 | ecosystem: Environmental > Terrestrial > Soil > Wetlands > Permafrost | place: Sweden: Abisko... | reverse complement strand
CCGGCGGGACGTTTTACCGAAGCTATGACCTTGCTGCAGACCCCGCTTCGGGCGGCATGAGTTTTCCGGCGACCGTGAGCACGTTCCGGCTCGACAAGTACGAGGTGACGATCGGCCGGTTTCGCGCGTTCCTCGCAGCCGGCATGGGAACGCAAGCGCATCCGCCAGCTCCCGGCGCGGGCGCGCATCCCAATCTCGCGGCGAGCGGGTGGGACGCCAGCTGGACCGCGAACCTCAAGGCCGACACGGCGGTGCTCGCCGCCAGCCTGAAATGCGACTCGATGTATCCGCTATGGTCCGACGCACCAGGAACTGGATCGTCTTCGAATGAAGACCGGCCGATGAGCTGTATTACCTGGTATGACGCGATGGCATTTTGCATCTGGGATGGTGGGTATCTGCCCACCGAAGCGGAATGGAACTACGCGGCGGCCGGGGGAGACCAGCAACGGGCCTATCCGTGGTCGAACCCCGCAGGCTCGCTCACGCCGATCGGCACCTTGTACGCGAGCTTCAACGACGGCACGAACTGCGTCGGCGATGATCTGCCGGGCTGCGCCCTGACCGATCTGGTCGTGGTCGGAACGAAGCCGGCAGGCAACGGACGCTGGGGCCACGCTGACCTGGGCGGCAATGTGTGGGAGTGGACCCTCGACTCGCAGGCGAACTACCCGAATCCGTGCGTCGATTGCACGGTGCAGGCGGGTGGGGATCACATCATCCGCGGATCAGCGTTCGTCGATAGGGAAGGGGGGATGCGGACGGGATTCCGCTTCAATAACGCCACGCTGACCCGAAGCGCGGCCGTGGGGGTCCGCTGCGCAAGGCCCTAGGTTTCAGCGCAGCAGGTGGCGCAGCCGCTGGCTGAACGAGCGGGTGGCGTAGAGCGTGCGGCCGTCGCGCATCGTCACCAGGTAGTCGCCGTGCGCGATCGGCTCGAGGTGGCGGATCCGATCGATCTGGACGATCACGCCGCGGTGGATCCGCGCGAACGCCGCCGGATCGAGCCGCGCCTCGAGCGACTTGAGGGTCTCGCGCAGGATGTGCTCGGTGGCGGCGAGCTTGAGGCACACGTAGTTGCCGGCGGCCTCGATCCAGTGCACGTCAGCCACCGCGACCAGCTCGATCCGGCCCTCGGCGCGCACCGCGAGCCGGGTCGTCCAGCCGCGGTAGCGGCCGAGCGCGGCGGCCCGCGCGCGCGCATCGCTGGCGGGCACCGGGACGGCGAGCCGCTCGCGCAGCCGGACCAGCGCGAGGTCGAACCTTTGGGCGTCGATCGGCTTCAGCACGTAGTCGACCGCGTGGGCGTCGAACGCGCGCAGCGCGTGCTCGTCGTAGGCGGTCACGAACACCACGGCGGGCGCGTGCTCGGCAGCGGCGAGCACGTCGAACCCGTCGAGCCCGGGCATCTGGACGTCGAGCAGCACGGCGTCGGGCGCGAGCCGATCGATCGCCGCGACCGCCGCCACGCCGTCGCCGCACTCGGCGACCAGCTCGAGGTCGGGGTGGTGCGCCACGAGGTCGCGCATGCGCTCGCGCGCCAGCGGCTCGTCGTCGACGATGATCAGGCGTACGGTCACGGCTGGGTCCGGAACGGCAGCTGCACGCGGGCGCGAAACCCGCCGCGGGCCGGCCGGGCGGTGTCGAGCCGCGCGGCGTCGCCGTACAGCCGGTGCAGCCGCTCGCGGGTATTGGCGAGCCCGACCCCGGTGCCGGCGGACGCGACCGCGTCGCCGCGGCCATCGTCGGTGACGACCAGCTCGAGCTCGCCGCCGGTGCGCCGCGCGACCACCGCGAGCAACGCGGGGCCGGTGCTCGCGGCGACGCCGTGGCGCAGCGCGTTCTCGAGCAGCGGCTGGAGCACCAGGCGCGGCACCAGGGCGCCCGCGGTCTCGCCCGCGGCGTCGATCGCGATCGTGAGGCGGTCGCCGAACCGGATCGCCATGATGTCGAGGTAGCGCCGCGCCGACTCGAGCTCGGTCGCGAGCGGCACCTCGTGCGGCGCGTCGCTGCGCAGCAGGTCGCGCAGCAGGTCGGACAGCCCGGTGATCATCGCGTCGGCCGCGCGAGCGTCGCGCTGCAGCAAGGTCGAGATCGCCTGCAGCGTGTTGAACAGAAAGTGCGGCTCGATCTTGCGGACCAGCGCGTCGAGCCGCGAGTCGGCGAGCTCGGCGCGCAGCGCCAGTCCCTGGAGCTCCTCGCGGCGCACCCGGTCGTGGAGCACCACCGCGTGCACGATCGCGAACACCGCGGCGAACAGCACCAGCTCGGCGACGAACCGGCGCGCCATCAGGTCGCCGAGCGCCGGGACCGGCGCGCTCGCCACCACCGCGAGCACGGCTCGCTGCAGCGCGAACTTGGCGACCACCAGCGCCACGATCGCGACCAGCTGCAGCGGCACGTGGCGCACCGGCCGGCGCACCACCGGATAGCGCGCGACCAGCCACAGCACCAGAGGCGTCCACACCGCGCACGTGCCCCAGTCGATGCAGGCATCGAACACGATCGCGCCGAACGGCGCCGGCTCGCCGCGCGCGACCGCCCCGGCGCTGCTGATCAGCGCGATCGCGAGCCAGATCCCCGCGACGAGCAGGCGGCTCCAGATCCGGCGCATCGCCCCATCATGCCATGCGCGATCGTCCGGGAAGGCCGGTTCGTCCCGCCGGCCGGCCGGTTCGTCTCAACCTCAGGGCCTCAGGGGCTCACGGCCCGGCGTGCAGCTCGCCGGCATCCCAGACGACACGCCCGCCGACGATCGTGAGCACGCTCCGCGTGTTGGGGAGGTCCGGCGGCGCGACGTGGAAGATGTCCTGCGACAACACCGCCAGATCGGCGAGCTGGCCGGCGACCAGCGTGCCCTTGTGCTGCTCGGCGAGCTCGGCGAACGCGGCGCCCTGGGTGAACGCGGTCAGCGCCTGCGCCAGGCTCAGCGCCTCGGCGGGGCGGGTCGGGTGTACGGTCGCCAGGAACATGTGGAGGAACGGGCTCTGCGGCGCGCCGATGCCGTCGGTCCCGAACGCCAGCGGGATCCGCTCGGCGAGCAGGGTCTTGAGCGGCTCGAGGTTCGCGAACACGCGCGGCACGAAGCGCTGCGCGAACACCGGCGCCAGCGCGAGGTGCGTCGGGTTCTGCACGACCACCACGCCGAGCTCGCGGGCGCGGTCGAAGTCCCACGGGAACAGCAGGTCGCCGTGCTCGATCCGGATCCGCCGGTCGCCCCAGACCCGCGCGCCGCCGGTATCGTCCATCGCGTCGAACACCTGGTCGATCGCCGCGTCGCCCACGCTGTGGAACACCAGCTGGTTCGTGCGGATCGATCCGTGGTCGTGCAGCCGGAGCTGGGCCCGCAGCGCCCGGTCGGGCAGGTCGGGCGCGCCGAGCTGGCCCGGCCGATCCGCGTACGGCGTGTCGACGAACGCCAGCCGCTCGACCGGCGTGCCGTCGATGATCCACTTGACGCCGGCGGCGCGCACCAGCGCGCTGTCATCGCCATCGCGGGTGGCCTCGCACGGCTCGGCGGGCGACAGCGGAAAGCAGATCGACCTGACGCGCAGGGGCAGGCGCGCCGCGCGCAGCGCGCCCAGCGCCCGGTCGTGGGTCAGGCCGACGGCCATGTCCTGCAGGCTGGTGTAACCGAGCTGGACGGCGGCCGCGGCGAACGCCTGATACTGCGCGACGATGTGGGAGTCGGGGACGAGCGCGAGCAGGCGGCGGCGGACGCCGAATTCGGCATACTCGTGCACCTCTCCTGTCACGACATCGGAGCCGGGGAATCGCCGGTAGTGACCGCCGAACGGATCGGGCTCGGTCGTCGAGATCCGGAGCGCGCCGAGGCCCGCGGTGTTGAGCCAGATGCCGTGCCCGGTCCAAGCGAACAGCGCCACCGGGTGGCCGTTCGAGACCGCGTCGAGCGCGAACCGCGTCGCGCCGGGATCGTCGAACACGGCGGATCCGATGAACGCGAACAGCCAGGTCCCGCCGGGCGTCCGGGCGGCGCCTGCGGTCAGCAGCGACTGGACCTCTGCCAGGGTTGGACCTGGCCCCGGGATGAAGTCCGGCGCGTTGAGATAGGTGCCTTCCGGGACCACGATGTGCACGTGGGCATCGTTGATGCCCGGGACCACGAGCCGCCCGCCCAGGTCGACGCGCGTCGTGCGCGGCGCGCCGCGGTCGAGCGCGGCGTCGCTGCCCACCCGGACGATGCGGTCGCCCTCGAGGAGGATCGCCTCGGCCCACGGCGCCGCCGGGTCGCCAGTGAAGATCTGGCCGCCGTGGAGCAGCGTCCGGGTCGGCGCCAGCGGGGCGGGCTCCGCGCGCGCGCCCGCCGCGCCGAGCGCGAGCGCTGCCGCTGCCGCTGCCGAGATGACGCCACGGCAAAAACAAGACACCAACTGCATGTTCGTTCCTCCAGCGCGCGCAGACCCGCTCGCTTCCATGGACCGGCGCGCGGCGGCTCATGTTCCCTTTTCCCTCGGACCGCGAACCCACCCGCAACGAGCGGTGTCCTGATCGTAACTCGAAGCGGCGACTCTGTGGCTGGCAAATATGCGACTAGAAAAATCCAATTAGCGTGCTTGTCGACTCGCACCTGTTGCGCAGACCGATGCGCAAGACTCACAGGTCCGGAGATCGGACGACCCGGATGGTTGCCCGTGGCGGCCGGGGCGCGAGGGGGTGCGCCGGCCCTGCTACCCAAGCCGGCGCGCTTGGCAAGCCGCCATGCGGCGAATTTGGCCTCCGGATCTCCACCGTGCATCTGATCAGTGTTAGTAGCGGCGCGAAAACTGGACGGCGATCTCCAGTCTGGGCAGGGTGGTGCAGATGTCGATCGCCGCGGCGCCTGCGCGCTGCACCCCGTGTCTTCGCGTGTTCGCCGATACGCTGTTCGTCGATGACGGCAGCCGGCGAGGCGACGAGGTGCGCACGGCGATGCTGCGGCTCGACTTCGACTACGGCGGCCGCCGGCTGCGGCTCGGCGATCCGCGGCCCGGCAGCGCGGCCGGCCCGCGCAACCATGACGCCGAGGCCCAGGCCTGCCGCGTGCTCGAGAGCTTCGGCGTGCTCGAGCTGTCGTCGCTCGAGGACTGTGCGGTCTCGCCCGGTACGGGCGCCGACTACATCGTGACGATCGACGGCGACGTCCACGCGTTGTGTGCGTTCGGTGCCTACGCGGTGCCGCAGCTGCGCAACCTCGGCTGGCGTGTCGAGATCGACGCCGACTACCCGTGGCAGACGGTGGGCAACGACGCGCCGCTGTACGCCTCGGCGGCCCCCGACGCGAAGCGCCCCGACTGGTTCGGCCTCGAGCTCGGCGTCGAGGTCGACGGCCAGCGCGTCGACCTGCTGCCGGCGCTGCTCGATCTGCTCGATGGCGCCGGGGACCTCTCGGCGCTGACCCGGCCGGCGCGGCGCTGCGTGGCGGTCCGCGTCGACGACAAGCACTGGCTGCCGGTGCCGCCGACCCGGCTGCGCATGCTCGCCAAGGTGCTGCTCGAGCTCTACCGCAACGGCCAGAAGCTGCACGCCCCGGCGATGCGCGCGCCGCTGATCGCTGAGCTGTGCGCGACGCTGCACGACGGCGATCGGCCGCTGCGCTGGGTCGGCGATACCCGGATCCGCGACCAGGCCTACGCGATGGCGATGGGGCCGCGGCGGGCGGCCGCCACCGCGCCGCCGGTCGAGCTCCGCGCCGAGCTGCGGCCCTACCAGCGCGAGGGCGTGGCGTGGCTGCAGCACCTGCGCGAGCACGACGCCGGCGGCGTCCTCGCCGACGACATGGGCCTGGGCAAGACGCTGCAGACGATCGCCCACGTCCTGACCGAGAAGCAGCACGGCCGGCTCGATCGGCCGTGCATGATCGTCACGCTGACCAGCCTCGTCGGCAACTGGCAGCGCGAGATCGCCCGGTTCGCGCCGTCGCTCAAGGTCGTGGTCTATCACGGGCCCGATCGCGCCGCGCGGCGCGACACGATCGCCGACCACGACGTCGCGATCACCACCTATCCGCTGGTCGCGCGCGACCGCGATCTGCTGTCGCCGATCCCGCTCCACCTGCTAGTGCTCGACGAGGCCCACGCGATCAAGAACGACGGTGCGCAGGTCGCCGAGGCGGTGCGCAAGCTCGACGCGCGCCACCGCGTCTGCCTGTCGGGCACGCCGATCGAGAACCACCTGGGCGAGCTGTGGTCGCTGTTCGACTTCCTGATGCCGGGGCTGCTCGGCAGCCGCGACGACTTCCAGACCAGCTTCCGCGAGCCGATCGAGGCGCGCGGCGACCAGCTGCGCGTCGAGGCGCTGCGCGATCGGGTGCGGCCCTACATCCTGCGCCGCACCAAGGACGCGGTCGCCCCCGAGCTGCCGCCCAAGACCCACCTGGTGCGGGCGGTCCCGCTCGCCGGGCCGCAGCGCGAGCTCTACGAATCGATCCGCGTCGCCGCGCACGCCGACGTCCGCCGCGAGATCAAGACCCGTGGCCTGGCCGGCTCGACGATCGCGATCCTCGACGCCCTGCTCAAGCTCCGCCAGGTGTGCTGCGACCCGAGGCTCATCGCCAGCGAGTCGGCCCGCGAGGTCTCGGGCAGCGCCAAGCTCGACGTGTTCCTCGAGCTGGTGACCCACCAGCTCGCCGACGGCCGCCGCATCCTGGTGTTCTCGCAGTTCGCGCGCATGCTGGCGTTGATCAGCGAGGGCCTGCTCGCCCGCGGCATCGGTCACGTGATGTTGACCGGCAACACGCCGGATCGCCAGAAGCCGATCGACGCGTTCCAGACCGGCCGCGCCGACGTGTTCTTGATCTCGCTCAAGGCCGGCGGCGCCGGGCTCAACCTGGTCGGCGCAGATACGGTCATTCACTACGATCCGTGGTGGAACCCGGCGGCGCAGGCCCAGGCGACCGACCGCGCGCACCGCATCGGCCAGACCAAGCCGGTGTTCGTCCACGATCTGATCATCGCGGGCTCGGTCGAGGAGCGCATGCTCGGCCTGCAGCGCCACAAGCGCGACCTCGCCAATGCGATCCTCGATCACGGCAAGCGCGCGACCACGCTGTCCGAGCGCGACGTCGACGATCTGCTCGCGCCGCTGGGCGACGTCGGCTCGGAGGCCTGAGGCGGAGTGCCGGCGGAGTGCCGGCGGAGTGCCGGCGGAGTGCCCGCCGGGGCCGCCGGGAGCTGGGACGTGTGCCGGACCCCGGTTCGCCAACCTGGCACAGGTCCGGCCAGCGGATGGGTCGTCAGCGTGGCGGTGAGCCGAAGTCCGCGTATCCCCGCAACATCGCACGCGCGACGGCGGCTCACGGGCGGAAGCGGCAGGCCCACCGGCCCCCGCGCCAAGCGCGAATCTCGCGGTCAACCGACCCGCGTTCGTGGGAATCTGAGTTGCGCGGTACAGGTTTCACCGCGCGAGTCGTTCGTCCACCATGTCCGCCCCTCCCATCCCTGACCGCACCGAGACCCTGGCGCCGCGGGCGAGCGCGGTGTCCGACGCAGCTGCGGGCGAGGCCGGGGCGCGGCCCGAGGTCGAGCTCGACGCGCTCGCGGCCGACGATCCCGAGCGCTACGAGCAGGTCAACGAGCACGCGCGCGGGGGCCTGGGCCGCGTGGTGCGCGCGGTCGATCGCCGGCTCGGCCGCACCGTCGCGGTCAAGGAGCTGCTGCGCCACGATCCGGCCAACGAAGCCCGGTTCCTGCGCGAGGCGATGATCACCGCGCGGCTCGAGCACCCCGGCATCGTCCCGGTGCACGAGGCCGGCCGGTGGCCCAACGGCGATCCGTACTACGTGATGAAGCTGGTCGAGGGCCGCACCTTGAAGGAGCTGATCGGCGAGGCCGCGGCGCTGCGCGAGCGGCTCGCGCTGCTGCCGCACGTGATCGCGGTCGCCGACGCGGTCGGCTACGCCCACAGCGAGGGCGTGATCCACCGCGACTTGAAGCCATCGAACGTCATCGTCGGCTCGTTCGGCGAGACCATCGTGGTCGACTGGGGGCTCGCCCGCGACCGCAAGCGCGACCTGCCGGAGCCCGCCGAGGAGCTGCTGGCAGTTGGCTCGGCCTCGACGGTCTCGGGCAAGGTGGTCGGCACGCCGGCCTACATGTCGCCCGAGCAGGCGCGGGGCGACGTGGTCGACGAACGCGCGGACGTCTACGCGCTGGGCGCGGTGCTCTACGAGCTGCTCGCCGGCTCACCGCCGCACGCCGACACCACCCCGCAGGCGGTGCTCGACCGCGTGATCGCCGGGCCGCCGCGCCCGCTGGCGATGGTGGTGCCGAGCGTGCCGGGCGAGCTCGCGACGATCGTCCGCAAGGCGATGGCCCGCGATCCGGCGGCACGCTACGCCAACGCGCTCGCGCTCGCCGAGGATCTGCGGCGGTTCACCACCGGCAAGCTGGTCAGCGCGCACTCGTATTCGACCTGGGCGCTGGTGCGCAAGCGGCTCGCCCGCCACCGCGGCGTGGTCGCGGTCGCGATCGCCAGCGCGGTCGTGCTCGCCGCGGTGGGCGTCGAGTCGGTGCGCCGCGTCGTCGCCGAGCGCAACATCGCGCGCAACGCGCTGATCAGCGCGGAGAAGCGCGGGCGCGAGCTGCTGCTGCTCCAGGCCGAGACCGCGCTGCCCAAGGATCCGACCGCCGCGCTGGCCTGGCTCAAAGGCTACCGCGTCGGCCCCGACGATCGCACCAAGGTCGTCGACGTGATCGACGAGGCGATGGCGCTGGGCGTCGCGCGCCACGTGTTCCGGCCCGGCGACTGGGTGCTCGACGTCCGGTTCACCCCCGATGGCGCGACGCTGGTCGCCGCGGTGCGCGACGGCTACATCCGGACGTACGATATGCGCACCGGCGCGACCACCGAGCTCGGCAAGGCCCCCTCGATGCCCAAGGCGCTCACGGTGTCGGCGGACGGCGCGTACGCGGTCACCGGCTGCAGCGGCGGCGAGGTCGTGCTGTGGCCGCTGCACGGCGGCGTGCCGCGCGTGCTGCTCGCGGCCGGTGGCCGGCCGATCTCGCGGCTGCGGCTGTCCGGCGATCGCCGGGTCCTGGTCGAGCGCGGCTGGAGCGCGCCGCAGGTGATCTCGCTCGACGGCGGCCCGCCGGTCGTGCTCGCGCCGACCTCGGGGATCAAGTTCGCGGTCGCCGAGCGCGACTGGTCGCGCGTCGTGGTGGCGCCGTCGGCGACCGAGCTCGCGGTGGTCGAGGGCCCCCCGGGCACGGCGCTCCGGCCGCTCGCGCGCACCGACAACGCGATCGAGTTCCTCGCGGTGTCGCCGACCGGCGACACCGTGGTGGTCCACGACGGCCAGACGATCTGGTCGGTGCCGTTCGCCGGGGGCGAGCTGCACGAGCTGGCGCGCTACAAGAGCGAGCTGCACGCCGCGGTGTGGTCGCAGGACGGCCGCACGCTCGCGCTCGGCGGCGCGCTCCCCGAGATCCTGCTGGTCGACACCGCGACCGGCAGCGTGACCGAGCTGCGCGGCCACACCGACGCGATCTACACGCTCGAGCTGTCCCGCGACGGCAGCCAGCTCCTGTCGGCGAGCGACGACGCGACCGCGCGGGTGTGGCGGCTCGCCAACCGCACCGCGCTCGTGCTGCGCGGCCACGATGACGATATCTATGTCGCCCGGTTCTCGGCCGACGAGCGCAGCGTCGCGACCGCCAGCCTCGATAGCAGCGCGCGGGTGTGGGATATCGCCCGGCCGAGCTCGTCGGCCTATGTCGAGTCCGAGCCGATCGAAGACCTGCGGTTCGAGGGCGAAGCCGCGCTGGCGACCACGAGCCGCGCGGTCGCGCGCTGGGATCTCGGCGCCGGCACGCGCGAGGAGCTGTTCTCCGCCGACCACACCGCCCACGGCCTGGGCGGCAGCGTGGTGTCGCCCGCCGGCGATCGCGTCATGCTGGCCAGCCCCGATGGCTCGATCGAGCTGCGCGACCGCGCCGGCCACTCGCGCGCGCTGCTCGGCCACACCGGCCTCGTCACCCACGCCGAGTTCAGCCGCGACGGCGGCACGCTGTACTCGTCGTCGAGCGATGGCACGCTGCGGCGCTGGGACGCCGCGACCGGCCGCGGCCGCCTGGTGTTCGAGAGCACGGCGCCGATCCGCGGCTTCGCGCTCGCGCGCGACGGCCGGATCGCGGCCCCGGCCGGCGACGCGTCGTACCTGATCGATGGCGCGGGCACGATCACCCGGCTCGGCACCGGCGACGCGTGGTGCGTCGTGCTCGCCGAGTTCGATCCGGTGGATCGCCTCGTGCTGCACCGCTGCAACGACACCCTGGCGCTCGTCGATCGCGGCAAGGTCATCGAGCTGCCGACCGGCGCGTACCGGGCGAGCCGCCTCGCCGTCTCGCGGGACGGCAGCCGGATCGCCGCCGGGCTGGCCGATCGCACGGTGCGGCTGTGGAGCGCCGATACCGGCCAGGTGATCGACGTCCTGCACGGCCACACCGACCTCGTGATGGGCGTCGCGTTCTCGCCCGACGGCAGCAAGCTCGCGTCGGCGAGCTACGACAAGACGATCATCGTGTGGGATCTGCCGACCCGCCGCCACCGCGTGCTGCGCGGCCACAGCGCGGCGGTCAACTGGATCGCGTGGCGCGCGGTAGATCGCCTGGTGACCGGCTCGCCCGACGGCACGATCCGCGCCTGGGAGGTCCCGAGTCTGGTGCTGCCCTCGGCGTCGGAGATCGCCGCGCGGCTGAGCGGTGCGACCAGCGCCCAGATCGATCTCGATCGCCCCGAATCTGGCGCCGCGCCGCCGCGCGGAACCTGACCGCGGGTGCTACGGTCGCCGCGATGTCCGCGCGCACGGCCCCGATCAGGTGGGCGCTGCTCGTGGTCCCGCTGTGGGCCGTGCTGGTGCTCGGCACGCGCTGGGAGCCGGTGCTGCGCGATGGCTGGAGCCACGTCGTCTTGTTGCACAACCGCCCGGCATCGCTGGCGATGTTCTGGGACGTGGCGAAGGGCGACTACCTCGAGCAGAACCCGCGGCTCGGCCAGCTGGCCACGCTGATCGGGTATGCGCTCGGCCCGCTGCACCCGATCGTCACGCCGATCGTCGAGCTCGGCCTGTTCGCGCTGCTCACCGCGCTCGCGCTGGGGCGCTGGCCGAGCGTCCGGCGCACGGACGATGCGCTCGTCGCGCTGATCGTCACCGCGGTGGTGCTCGCCTGCACGCCGCAGATCGGCCCGATGCTGTTCTACCGGCCGTTCACCGGAAACTACCTGTTTGGTGCCCTGGTCAGTGTGCTGTGGCTCGCGCCGTATCGCTTCGCGGTCGCCGAGCCGTGGCCGGCGCGGATCTGGCTCGCGCCGCTGTGGCTGGTCATCGGCGCGGCCGCGGGGATGTGCAACGAGCACACGGGCCCGGCGTTTCTGGCGATGGGCGCGCTCGCGGCGCTCGCGGTGGTCCGGCGCGACGGGCGCGCGAACCGGCGCCGCCTGCCGTGGATGCTCGCCGGGCTGGTCGGGTTCGCCGCGGGCTACGCCGTGCTGCTCACCGCACCGGCGCAGCATCTACGCTACGACGGCCTCGCCGATCAGGCGAGCGTCGTCGCGCGGATCGCCCGGCGCGGCTTCGGCGGCAACGTCCGGATCATCGAGAAGCTCGCGAGCTACCTCGCCGCCGCGCTGCCGCTGATCGGGGTCGCGGCGATCGAGCGCTTCCGGCTCGGTCCCCCGGTGCAACCGCGGGGAGCGCGGTGGCCCGCCGCGGTGCTGGCGCTGGCCGGCCTGGTCTGCGTCGTGACGCTCCTGGCCTCGCCCAAGATCGGCCCGCGGCTCTACGCCGCGTCGGTCGCGTTGCTCGCCGCGGCGATCGCCGGCGGCGTGGTCGCGCCGCTGCGCACCGCGTGGGCCCGCCGGACCTGCGGCGTGCTCGCGGCCGGCGCGGTCGCCTACGTCGCCGTGCAGCTGGTCACCGTGTACCGGATCGTCGGCCCGGTGTGGGAGCACCGGCTCTCCGCGCTCCAGCACGGCGCCGGCCAAACCGTGACGTTGCCGGCATTTCCGGTCCCCGCCGACCGCTACTTTCTCGGAGAGGATCTCAATGCGCCGGGCCCGCGCCAAGGCCTTGTCCAGTTCTTCTCGCTAGGTGGGCTCGTGCTGGCGCCATCACCATAGTTTTTCTCAACAACATCCTATGATTACGTACGCTTGACGTGAGTGCGCTATCACTTGTAAAAGAGTGCGATGGTCGTTGGCACCCAGGTCGGCGCGTATCGGGTGCTCCAGCAGATCGGCGAGGGCGGCATGGGCACCGTCTGGCTCGCCGAGCACACGATGCTGGGGCGGCGCGCCGCGATCAAGCTCCTGCATCCGATGTTCACGCAGCGGCCCGATATCGTCAGCCGGTTCTTCAATGAAGCGCGCGCGGCGACCGCGATCTCGGATCCCGGCATCGTCCAGATCTTCGATTTCGGGCACCACGCCGATGGCACCGCCTACATCGCGATGGAGATGCTCGAGGGCGAGCCGCTCGATCGCCGGCTGCGCCGGCTCGGGCGCATGGCACCGGCCGACGGGCTGCGGATCCTGCGGCAGGTGTCGAGCACGCTCGGCGTCGCGCACGCGCGCGGCATCGTGCACCGCGATCTCAAGCCCGAGAACATCTTCCTGGTCCACGACCCCGAGGTGTTCGGCGGCGAGCGCGCCAAGGTCCTCGACTTCGGGATCGCCAAGCTCACCGGCGATCCCAGCATCAAGACCCAGACCTCGGCGGTGATGGGCACGCCGTCGTACATGTCGCCGGAGCAGTGTCGCGGGGCCGGCGGTGTCGATCAGCGGTCCGACGTGTACGCGATCGGCTGCATGATCTTCTCGCTGCTGACCGGCATGCCCCCGTTCGACGCCGAGGGCGCCGGCGACATCATCGCGATGCACCTGCGCGAGCCGGCGCCGCTGCTGTCGAGCCGGCTGCCCGGTATTCCGCCGGAGCTCGATGCGCTGGTCGCGCACTGCCTCGCCAAGGATCCGTCGCACCGCTACGCCTCGGGCACCGATCTCGCCGCGGCGATCGGCGCGCTGCTCGGCACGGTGTCGAGCCCGCAGCTGTCCGTCCCGACCGGGGGCATCGCGATGATGCGCGCCGCGCCGATCTCGGCGACCACGCTGTCGTCGGCCGTCGGCACGTCGACTTCGGGTGGGATCTCGCCGGGTGCGCCGCCGCGCCGCCCGTCGTCGCGCGGGCTGGTGATCGGCGGCCTGGTGGTCGTCGCCGCCGGCGCGGCGATCGTCGCGGTGGCGATGAAGCCGACGCACGGCAACGAGCCGGTCGCGGCGGGGTCGGCGGATCCTGCGGCGGTGGTCAGCGCCAAGCCGCCGATCGCCGCGCCGCCGCGGCAACCGGATCCACCCCCCCCGGCCCCCGCCGCGCCCGATCCCGAGGTCGAGGTCGGCAAGCAGATGAAGCTCGTCCTCTCCCGCTTTGTCGAGTGGTCGCACGACCACGCCGGTCAGCCGTGCCCGGCGACCTCGGCGCTCGGCGCGCCGGTCGACGATCCGTGGGGCCATCCGCTGGAGCTGACCTGCACCGATCAGCCCGGCAACCAGATCGCCGGCGCGATTTCGGCCGGCCGCGACGGTGTGCTCGGCACCGCCGACGACATCAGCTCGTGGCAGCTCGGCCGCGAGGTCACCGAGGCGGTCCGCGGCAGCCGCTGGGTCGCCGCGGCGCCACGCCCCCAGGCCGCGGCCTCGCCGACCGTCAAGCCCGCGAAGCCGTCGTCGGGCAAGCCGTCGAGGCCGGCCAAGACGGTCGGCGATGACGATATTCCGTCGGCGCGATAGCCGTGAGCGACAGCGACGGTGCCGTGCGCCTGACTTGCCTCGTGATCGCGATCGTCGCCGCGGCGGGTTCCACGCCGCGCGACCGCACGGAAACCATGGCGATGACCCCCATCGCCACGCCGCAGTTCGCCGGGCTCGCGGCGGTCGGGCGCGGGTAGCGCCTCGACCCGGCTGGTTGTACGCGTGGCAGGTCGTATCATCCCACTGATCGCGGCGTTGCTCGGAGGTCTTGCGATCTGGACGCACCTCTGGCCGCTGCTGTGGCCGGCGGCGGTGCTGCTGGCCACAGCGGGGGTCTACGCCGCGCGCGCGCCGGGTGCGCTCGGCAAGCGGTCCGACGGGACGATCGCCTGGTGGGCGTGGCTCCTCTGGGCGCCCTGGTTCGGCTACACGCGGCTCATGCACGAGCTCGCGCGCGCGCTGACCGACGAGCCGGTCGCCGACGAGGTCGCCCCGGGCGTGTGGGTCGGCCGGCGGCCGCGGCTCGGCGAGCTGCCGGCGGGGATCGCGATCGTCGTCGATCTGTGCGCCGAGCTGACCGAGCTGCCCCAGATCGTCGCGGGCCAGACCTACCTCGCCGTGCCCGCGCTCGACGCCACCGCGCCGACCGCGGCGCAGATCGCGCGCGCGGTCGATGCCGTGGTCGCGGCGCCCGGTGCTGCGTTCATTCATTGTGCGTTCGGCCACGGGCGTTCGGCGACGGTGGCGGCGGCGGTGCTGATCCGGCGCGGCGACGCCACGCTGGGGGACGTCGAGCAGAAGATGCAGCACCGCCGTCGGCGCATCGGGCTCAACGCCGAGCAGCGCGGTGCGCTCGCGGCGGCCGTCCGGCTCGGCGCGGCGGCTTGACCTGTGACCCGGGCCCCGGCTTGCGCGCGGTCGCGCGCCGGCGGCTGTCGTGGAATCCCTGAGCGCGCGGCGATCGGCGACGCGCCGCCACGCGCGATCGCCACGATGCGGCGTAACTCGCGTGGTGAAGCCGCGTACGCTGCTGCGAGGCAGCATGCGGAATGACCCCCACGATCGCGACGTCACGCCACGCGAGCTGTACTTCAATCGCCGCACGGTGATGCGCGGCGGCGTCGTTGCCGCGACCGCGGCGGCGACCGGTTGGCTGTACCGAGAGCTCAACGGGGTCGACGCCCTGACCGGCGATCGCCCGGCGATCGCGCACCTGATGAAGGCTGACCCCGCGGCGCACAACGGGTTCACCGTGGCCGAACCGCTCACGCCGCGCGCGTCGATCCTCAACTACAACAACTTCTACGAGTTCACGACCAACAAGAACGGGGTCGCCAAGGCGGCCGCGAACTTCACCACCGCCGGATGGCAACTCGCGGTCGGCGGCCTGGTCCACAAGCCGCAGGTCTTCGACCTCGCCGGCCTGCGCGCGCTGGCGCCGACCGAGGAGCGGATCTACCGGATGCGCTGCGTCGAGGCGTGGTCGATGGTCGTGCCGTGGGCCGGGTATTCGCTGAGCGCGCTGCTCGCCAAGGTCGCGCCGATGGGCTCGGCGAAGTACGTCGCGTTCGAGACGCTCCACGATCCGGCGCGGATGCCAGGTCAGCAGACCAAGGCGTTGCAGTGGCCCTACGTCGAGGGCCTGCGGCTCGACGAGGCGATGCACCCGCTCGCGATGCTCGCGACGGGCCTGTACGGCCAGGAGTTGCCGCCGCAGGACGGCGCGCCGGTCCGCCTGGTGACGCCATGGAAGTACGGCTTCAAGGGCATCAAGTCGATCGTCAAGATCACCCTGACCGAGACCGAGCCGCCGACCAGCTGGAGCCGCTACGCGCCCGGGGAATATGGGTTCTACGCCAACGTCAATCCGCGCCACGCGCACCCGCGGTGGAGCCAGGCCACCGAGCAACGGATCGGCGAGACCGGCCGCCGGCCCACGCTGATGTTCAATGGCTACGGCGACCAGGTCGCCGACCTCTACGCCGGGATGGATCTCGATGTCCACCACTGAGGCTGTGCCGGCGCCCGCGCCGCTCGCGTTGCGCGGCGGCCTGGTCGACACCCGATTCGCCAAGTGGCTGGTGATGATCAACGGCAGCGTGCCGCTGGCGCTGCTCGGGTGGGATGCCTGGCACGACCAGCTGGGCGCCAACGAGGTCAACTTCGCGATCCGGACCACCGGGCTGGTCGGGTTGGTCCTGCTCGTCCTGTCGCTGGTCATCACGCCGCTGCGGCGGCTGACCGGCTGGAGCCAGCTGGTCGCCGTGCGTCGCAACCTCGGCGTGCTCGGCTTCGTCTACCTCGCGCTGCACTTCGCGATCTTCTTCTGGTTCGACCGCGCGGCCAGCGTGACCAGCACGCTCGAGGAGATCACCGCGCGGTTCTATCTGTGGTTCGGCGCGCTGGCCCTGGTACTCCTGATCCCGCTCGCCGCGACCTCGACCGACGCCATGGTCACGCGGCTCGGTGCGCGGCGCTGGAAGTGGTTGCACCGCCTGGCATATCCGATCGCGATCTGCGGCGTGGTGCACTACTACCTGCTGGTCAAATCCGACGTGCGGCAGCCGCTCGCGTTCGCGATCGTGCTCGGCGTGCTCTTGCTGGTGCGCGTGGTCCTGCACTACCTCGACCTGCGGGCCGAGGTGCGCACCGCGCAGGCCAAGCTCTTGCGGGTGCGCAGCGCGGCCGCCAAGCCGCGGCGCAAGTTCTGGTCCGGGGCGCTCGTGGTCGCGCGGATCTTCGAAGAGACCCACGACGTCCGGACGTTCCGGCTCGCGCTGCCGGGCGGCGGCCCGCTGCCGTTCGACTACCTCCCTGGCCAGTACCTGAACGTCGCGTTGACGATCGATGGCAAGCGCACGAATCGCTCGTACACGATCGCCTCGTCGCCGACCCGCACCGACTACTGCGAGATCTCGGTCAAGCGCGCCGCCGACGGCTACGCTTCGCGTTACCTGCACGACGCGTTGCGCGAGGGCAGCGTCCTCCAGATTGGCGCGCCGGCAGGGCGATTTGTCTTCGATCCGGGGCCCTCGCGACGCTGCGTCTTGATCGCCGGCGGGGTTGGCATCACGCCGGCCATGTCCACCGTGCGCAGCCTCACCGACAAAACCTGGCCCGGACAGATCTACCTGGTGTTCTCGGTTCGCCAGGAACGCGACATTGTATTTCGCGACGAGCTCACCTACCTACAGGCGCGATTTCCTAATCTGCATGTGTGTGTGACGCTGACCGGTGACCCCGGCGCGGCGTGGACGGGCCAGCGCGGGCATGTAACGCGTGCGTTGCTCGAAGGTTTCATCCCCGGGCTCGACCACGGGCCGATCCTGCTGTGCGGGCCGGCGCCGATGATGGCGGCGGTTCGCCGGCTGCTCGTCGACCAGATGGCGATCCCGGATGCCGAGGTGCTCGACGAGGCGTTCGTATCGCCGCCGGCGTCGCTGCGCGACACGACTGCCGCGGATGCCGCGGTCGCCGGCCCGGACGCGGTGCGGCCGGAAGATGGGAGCGCGACCACGGTGCAATTCCAGCGCGCCGGCACGACCGCCGAGCTGGCTGCCGGCGTCACCGTCCTCGAAGCGGCGGAGGATGCCGGCGTGGCGATCCCGTTCGAGTGCCGCTCCGGAATCTGTGGCCAGTGCAAGACCCGTCTGGTGTCGGGAGCCGTGACGATGGAGGTCCAGGATGCGCTGACGCCAGGAGATCGAGCCAAGCGGCTCATCCTGGCGTGTCAGGCCCGCCCGGTCGGCGCGATTGTCGTGGATGCGTAGTGCGCGTCTCGGTTGTCAGCACCAACGATAACCCGTGATGGACACCGCCGCCGCGTGCGCCCCACGTCCATCGTGGGGCGCCGGCGGACAGCACCTCTGCGAGGTTCCCTGAGGGCGCCGCGCTCGTCGGATCGCCGGCCGCGACATCGACGCAGTGACGCGTGGATCGGGAGCCGGAGAATGGCGCGGCTGCGGCGCAGCCGAAGCCACGGTGGCGCGGAACGTTGGCAACAGAATGCCCTGTTGCGGTGTGGATGTCGCAATAAAAACTGAGGCTCTCGATTGGACTCAACGCCTCATGCCTCGAAAAACTGAGGTGTAGATCGGTCCGCAGAAGCCACGACGGTCGCGATGACGCCTCGCGTTGTCGAGCGTGCTCCACGGCCTGGATCGACGATCTCCGACGAGGATGGGCGTTCGGCCGCGGCCGATACGTGGGTAGGTGTAGCCAGCGAGAACGCGGCTCGACAATATCGGATATTCGTCGATGCCAATTCGCGATATTCAATGAAGCGACGATATCATTGACAATGAGTATCGCGAGTCCGTAAGGTGCTCGCGCTTGAGGTTTGAGGAGGCGGCGCCCTACGACGACCACGAGGATCCCGCGGGTGAGCCCCACCCGCTTGTGTGCCTGTCTGCCCGCTCTGAACCAGGAGGATAGAGATGAAAGTGCATCGCCAGCTGTTCGCGACCTCGCTACTTGCGCCCGCTTCGCTGTTCTTCGCGTCGTGCTCACCCTCCGACGCCTCGACCGACACCCAGTCGCCCGAGGCGGAGACCATCGCCGCCATCCAGGCGGTCGTGGCCGAGGCCGCGATCGCGCCGGCGGCGCTCACCGAGGCCCCCGCCGGCTTCGACAACCTGTCCAACGGATTTCTGAGCGCCGCGGACTTCACCGCCGCCGAGGAAGTCTTCGAAGAGGTCGAGACCGCGCAGGCGCCCGGCCTCGGCCCGGTGTTCAACTCGACGTCGTGCGTGTCGTGCCACGAGGACCCGGTTCCGGGCACCGGCTCGCAGGTCACCGAGCTCCGCGCCGGCCACTTCAACGGCTCGATCTTCATCGATCACCCGGGCGGCTCGCTGATCAACGACCGCGCGGTCGACGCGTCGATCCAGGAGAAGGTCCTGCCCGGCAACGAGGTCCGCACGCTCCGGCTCACCCTCAGCATCGCCGGCGATGGCTACATCGAGGCGATCGACTCCAACGCGCTGAACAACATCTCGCTCGCCCAGCCCGCGGCGCAGCGGGGCACGTTCATCCAGGTCCCGGTGACCGAGGCCGGTGACGTCGTTCGTGGCGCTCGGTTCGGCTGGAAGAACCAGCACGCGAGCCTGGAGTCGTTCGCGATCGACGCGTACCTCAACGAGATGGGCATCACCAGCCCGCTGGCGCCGACCGAGAACAGCTCGAACGGCAACTCGGTCGCGGCGTTCGACCTGACGGCCGACCCCGAGGATGACGGCGGTGACATCACGGCCTTCACCAACTTCATGCGCTCCCTGAAGGCGCCGCCCCGCGGGCCGATCACCGCCGCCGTGACGCGCGGCCAGACCGCGTTCAACAACATCGGCTGCGCGACCTGCCACGTGGCCACGCTGACCACCGTCACCGCGGGCACCGTGATCAACGCCGGCGCGTACACCGTCCCGGCCGCGATCGGTGACAAGACGATCCACCCGTTCAGCGACTTCCTGCTCCACGACGTCGGCACCGGCGATGGCATCGTCCAGAACGGTGGCCAGGGCACGCGCAACCAGGTCCGCACCCCCGCGCTGTGGGGCCTGCGCGCGCGCAACCGCCTGCTGCACGACGGCGCGAGCGTCACGCGCACCGACGCGATCAACCGCCACAAGAACCAGGGCCAGGCCGCGGCCAACGCGTTCAACGCGCTGTCGGCCTCGTCGCAGGCAGACGTGCTCGCGTTCCTCGACTCGCTGTGATCTCGTACCGGCGCTGGGTCGGTTCCCGCTCCTGACGCTCCCTCGATGGCCGAGCAGCCCCACCGCTGCCCGGCCATCGTCGTGTCCGGCGATCGCGGCGCGGCGTTCGTCGATAGGTCAGGTCAGCGAAAGCCGCTCGGCGAGCCCGGCGGCCGCGCGGCACTCGTTGATCACGCGGACGATCTCGGGGGTCGGCCACACCGCGGGGCGGACCCGCGGCCCGCCGAGCCCGGAGTCACGGTCGGTCGCGGCGTAGGCATCCCACGACGTCAACACCGAGCCGCCGCTGGTGATCATCTGGCGGACCAGCGCGTTGATCCGCCCGAGGTTGCCCTCGGCGCGGTGGCCGATCAGGAGCGCGGCGTCCACGGTGAGGATCAGCGGCGGCGCCTCGGGGGATCGGGTCGCGCGTAGCCAGCTATCGACGTAGGGCGCGACCTGGTGGGCGCTCAGCGCCGGCACCGGGATCACGCCCTCTGGATCGGAGCCGGCAAACTCGGCGCCCAGCTCGTTCGGGCCGACCACCAGCATGTTGAAGTACCGGGTGCTACGCGCGGCGCGCGCCAGCACGGCCGCCTCGACGGCCGCGCGCGTGCCGGTGACGACGCCATCGACGACGACGAGCGGGACGCGATCGGCGGCCGAGCTCGCCGCGAGCGCTTCGAGCAAGCCTTCGATCTCGGCGTTGCGTGACGCGCCGTTGCTGGCGACCGCGCCGAACGCGCGGGCCGTGCGCTGGACCAGGCTACCGGGCCGCGAGCCCGACTGGCCGAGATCGATGTAAGCGCCGCGCCCGGCGCCCGCCGCGAACACCGCGCGCGCGATCGTGCTGCGCCCGCTGCCGGGCTCGCCGGCGAGCACCAGCGTCGTGCCCGAGACGGCGAGCCGGCTCGTCAGGTCACGGCGCAGCCGATCGAACGGGGCGTCGCGGTAGGGCGGCGCGGTCGGATCGAGGTGCGCGAACGGCTCGAACTGAAAGCCGCGGTCGCGCCACGGCGGGCCGGCCTCCGCGAACGCCGGCGATGGGGACGAGGTCGATTCGCGCAGGCGCGTCGTCTCGGTCGGCTGCGGCAGCCACGGCGACTCGAGCTCGCGCAGCACGCCGCGGGTCTCCCACGCGACCGCGCGCGCCGACTCGTAGCGCTCGCCCGGGGTCTTGGCGAGCAGCCGCCGCACCACGCGCATGCACGCTGCCGCCACACCGCTGGCGAGCTCCGGGGGCACGACGACCTCCTGGCGCTGGTGCGCGACGCTGAGTCCGGCGATCGTCGAGCCATCGAGCGGCGGCCGCCCGGTGAGCAAGTAGAAGTACGTGGCGCCGAGCGCGTAGAGATCGGTCGAGACGCTCGCGGGCTCGCCGCGCCAGATCTCGGGAGCGAAGTAGTGCGGGGTACCGGCCCGCAGCCGGGACTCGGTGACGCTCTGCACGGAGACCGCCATCCCGAAATCGCCGAGCTTCGCGGTGCCATCGCTGTTGATGAGGATGTTGCCCGGCTTGACGTCGCGATGGATGATCCCCGAGGAGTGCGCGAGATCGAGCGCCGCTGCGAGCTGGAGGATCACCTCGGTCGCGCGCTCGGCCGAGAACGGGCCGTCGCGGGCGACCATCACCTCCGCCGAGACCCCCTCGACGTACTCCATCGCGATGTAGCGGTACGGGCCGTGGCGCGCGACGCTGTAGATCTGGATCACCGACGGGTGATTGAGCTTGGCAACGCTGCGTGCCTCGGCGAGGAACCAGGCCTCCGGATCGTGCTCGGCCGGAGACCAGGTCAGGACCTTCACCGCCGTGGGGCGAAGCAGCGCCTCGTCATTGGCGAGGTACACGACCCCCATATTGCCCTGCCCGAGCAGTCTCCGTAGCCGATAGTTACCGAGCTTCTGCCCGGCCAATTGCAACGGATCCGTCACCGTCACCGCCCTTGCTCGTCCTGCTCCTGGAAGATCTGCATCAAGATGCTCTGTGCGCTGAGCGCCAGCGCGGGATTGGCGGCGACAGGAACGGCGGGGTCGAACGAGAACCGGCCGGACGTCCACGCCATCATCTCGCGGAACGCGCTGTAGATGCGAGCCACGCGGGCTCGCTCCACATCGTCGCGCGGCATCATATCGCCAAGCACGCCGTCGATCATGTCATCACCAAAGCTCTCGGGCGGCAAGGCCGCGAGGGCGCGTCGGCGATCGGGAGCGACGTCGGCACTGGTCAAGAAGTGCTCGCGAAGGTCCAGGGCGTTGGGCGAATCCGCCCCGATGATCATCCCGCGCGACAGCTGCACGGTCCCGATCCCCGACGCGGTGGTGCACATCAGGAGCCCGGTGCGGTGACTATTGCGCAGGAACTCGAGCAGGTCCGGAAGCGCGAACTCCTCGAGATCGCCGGTGAACACGGGCCCGCTGCCCACCTGCTTCATCTCGCTGGGGACATTACTCGGTTGCGTGGGTGACGGTGTGCCGCGTGGTGCAGCACCAAACGATGGTGAAGGGGGCGGGGTGGCGCGCCCCGCCCGCGGCATCTCCTTGGGCGGCGGAAGCGGCACCGGGACCGATGGGGTCGGCCGCGCGGGCGAGCGGGGCGCCGACGCGGCCATCATCGCCTGCGACTGCCGCTGGTGCAGCGGGACCGTGGGGGCGCGACTGACGACGGGGCGCTCGACGACCTCCTCCGTCAGCTCCTCGGGGATCTCCTCGGGGATCTCGTCCTGCGGCGGCGCCCACGCTTGCGTGCGCAGCTTGGTTTCGAGATCGCCCAGCGGTCGCTTGGCATCGAGCTCGATCGCGACCACTGCGCCAGCTTGGCGCGCGACCACCCGGGCCGCGGTCGTGCCCTTGATCGAGGCGACTTCGAGCTCGCCGAGCCCGAGCAACATGCCGATATAGCTCAGCGCCTCGGTGAGCGACGCGGTCACCGCAGCACCGGTGTTGCCGTCGGCGACGCTGCCGACCACCGCACGCAGCTCCCCGTCAGCGGTTCCGAGAACCACACCGACCACTCCCCGGGTCTCCTCGAGAAGCGCGCCCAGCATGCTCGTCTCCGTGACCAAACCTAGCATGACCGCTCCGCAGTTGTTCGTTATTCGGCGCGGCGATAGCCGACGCGCGCGCAACCCCAGTGCTTGCCGCGCACTTTGATCGGCACCGAGATCTCGTAGATCACGTCGCCGGTCTCCATCTGGGTGCGCTGCATCAGGTAATGGGCCTCGTTACGCGCGGCGGCGAAGCTCGCGATGTCACCCAGAATCCGCTTCGTGCGGTTGTTAACATAGTCCTGCGACATATTCCCAGTCAGCGCCTGGGCAAATCGCGAGTTGTGCGCAGGCACGTACCCATTGAGATCCGTCACGATCGCGTACTGGATGAGCGGCGAGCGGCCGAGCGCCTTGTCCTCGGGGCCGACGAGGTCACGGTCGGCGAGCTGATCGTAATGGGTCGTCCACTTCCGCGGCTCGGTCTTCGGGATCGGGTAGTACAGCCGCGCGAACAAGCGATCTTCGGTGACCGCCTGCGTCGTGATCCACTGCTCCATCATCTGCGTCGCCTCGCTGGCGAGCTGCTCGGTGGCAGCGAGCACGTCGCGATCCTGCGTCGTCAGGCCGTCGGACGGGGCCTCGGGCGCCGCGGCGGCGGCGGTGGGGGCCGACTGGGCAAACGACACGGGGATCGCGCAGGCCGTGGCAAACGCGGCGACGGTGAGCTTGAATCTGAGGGTCCGGTTCATGGGCATCTCCGAGAGGTAGAGGGGCGGTGGGGGTGGGCTTACTCGCCGAGGCGGCCCATCGCCGCTTGCAGGCTCGAGCGCAGCCGGTTCAGCGACTTTGCCATCTGGCCGATCTCGTCCGAGGTGCCGGGTTTGATCGGCTTCTCGAGGCCTTCGCCGGTGCTGATCTCGGACGCCAGGTTGGCGAGGCGCTCCAGCGGCAGCATCGAGCGCCGCAACATGAGGAAGATGAACCCGATCGTGACCACCGCGAGGAACGCGAACACCACGGTCAGCTGGAGGGCCAGGGTGTGGATGTGCTGCTGGATCGATACCCGCGAAACGCCCACGCGGAACACGCCCCAGTGGCGGCCTTTCACCCAGATCGGCGACGACACGTCCCACACCGACTCGCCGGTATCGCGGACGTAGGACTGGACGAGCAGCGGATCCAGGTTGCGCCCGGCCGCGATGTGCATCGGCTGGGTGAACTTGCGCTTGGTGCGGTTGCCGGCGAGATCCTTGACCCGGTCGTTGGTGACCGGCAGCTCGAACTTCGAGTTGTGGCTCGGCAGGTAGCCGTTGAGG